>ERZ825137.94-NODE-94-length-120541-cov-35.582964_pt1 | contig 120541 bp, 108 predicted proteins | sample MGYA00519873_ERZ825137 | MGnify/ENA primary metagenome ERZ825137 (study PRJEB31778, sample SAMEA3449190) | human gut metagenome | biome: human gut; feature: human-associated habitat; material: faeces | place: United Kingdom | collected 2010/2012 ...
CTTTTCTTCTGCATAATTCTCTCAATATCATTCCTATTTCTCGTCTTAGCGTTCCATATATTTCTTTTCTTCTGAATTTTGGTGCAAACACTATATGGTACTTGCATTCCCACGTTGTGTGTGCTAAGCTATTTGTGTATGGACTTTTCATACGTCCCACTCCTTTCATGATTAATATTTTTAGCCGTCAAACTTTAAATATTATATCATGTTTCGAGTGGGATTTTTGTTACCCCATGCAAAACTATAAGTTTTATTATACTCCCCAGCATAGCTGGGGGTTTACCATTAAAGTTAAAAAAAGAGAATCATTATTTCTAATGATTCTCAATCGAAAATAAAAGGGGATGTTTTGTGCTAATTGATTCATCTACAATTAGCACAGTTTTATTAATATTTCAAAATTAATTTATCTTCTTATATAACTAAAGCATATATCACCAAACCTATTACTGCAATTACAGCAAGTATTATAAAAGCAATAAATATTTTTAATAATTTCAAAATCAATCCTGACAATTTTTCTACATTACTTTCTTGTTTCATATTTTTCCTCCATTTAGCACAGTTATTTATTCTGCTTGTTTTAAAATTTCTTTTGCTTCATCTTCTGTTAAAAATTTGTTTTCTATCATTTTTTTCATTACTTGTCTTTGCCTTTGTTTAGCAAGTTCTGGATTTTTAGTTGGTGCATAAACTGATGGTGCATTTGGAATACCTGCAAGTAATATACATTCGTAATCTGTCATTTCATTTAATTCTTTATTAAAGTATCCTCCGCAAGCCTCTTTTACTGTATAATAGCCATCTCCAAAGAAAATGTTATTTACATACAATTCAAATATATCTTCTTTTGAGTAATGCGATTCTATATTCCAAGCCATAAATACTTCAGCAATTTTTCTTTCTATTTTCTTTTCTTGTGTAAAGTACATATTTTTTGCTAATTGTTGTGTTATTGTACTTCCACCTTCTACATAAGACATTGCTTTTATATCATTTATAGCTGCCCTACCTATTGCAATTATATCTATACCATTATGCTTATAGAATCTTTTATCTTCTACACTTATAACTGCATTTACATACATCTGTGGTAATTCTGAAAATTCTGCATAATTTTCTTTTGACCTTATTTCTGAAACTTTTTCTTCAAGAGGCATACTTTCTATTGCCTCTTTATACATGTTATATCCATTACCTATGAATAATAGTGCTATACTCGTTCCAATTAAAATCAATAAAATTAATACTTTAAATAATTTTTTCATTTTTTACCACCTCGTTTCTTTTTACTTTTATTTTTCTAATTATTCTATATTCATTGCTGATTTCACATCTTCTGGCAATTCATTTTCTTGAACTTCTTTCCAGTTTACAACTCCACGAATTTGCATTACTTCTAGCTCTAAATAGGCATCTTCTCTTAATTCTCTGCTTGTTTTAAATTTTATCTCTTTTTCTTTTCCATTTTTGTTATATGCTTTAAGTGTATATTCATATTTCATATCATCTGTTCCAGATACTTCTTCAATTTTTGAATTATCTATTTGAGTATAATATTGGTCTTTATGTACAATTAAAAAGTAATATGCTCCGACTGCTAAAGCAATCACAATAATCACTGCTATAATAATTGGTAATTTTTCTTTAAAATCTTCCATTTTTATTCCTCCTATTCTGATTCTATATCAACATTTCCAGTAAAGTTAGTTGTTTTAATTATTAAATAATAACTTTTTTCTTTAACATTGATAGTTTTTTCTATCTCTCCAGCATCACTTATTAAAATTTCATTTTCAGTTCCCAATTTGTTTATAATTTCTATATCTCCACTTTGTTTATAAACTTTTATTTTAAGTTTTATGATATTTCCATTCTTTCTATCTAAAGCAGTACCACCAAATATTGTTTCTTCATTTGTTTCATTGCTGTAATTGGCTTTATAAGTACCAACATATTCATCTATTCCAAAATTTCTTTCTCCAAGTATTTTCTGATCACTCGTAATTCTTAAACTAGAAACATCTTGTAAGAAATTATTATAAGTATTCATAACACTATCTTTTGAAAATGTATTATTAGTAAAAATGCCAGTAAAAAAACTAACTATCAAAATTAATACTCCAACAATAAAGACTATAATTAATTTAAAGAATCCGAACATAATATTATTCCTCCTCTTTAATTATGTTTTTACTTCCAAAATAAGTTGCTAAGAAATATAATCCATAGATAACTCCTATAATAATCGCTGTTACAATAATTGATGGTAGTAATTCATCTGGTGATGCCAATACTTCAAGCATTGATAATATAAATTTAATGCCAAATATTGAATGAATCATTGCTAAAGCTAAAGGCATCATAAAAAATATGAATATCTGTCTAAATAGTGCTTGATTTATCATTTTTTCATCACAGCCAATTTTTCTTAATATTGTATATCTTTGTTTGTTGTCTGAGCTTTCTGTAAGTTGTTTTAATGCTAAAATAGCTGAACTTGCAATTAAGAATATAATTCCTAAATATATTGCAATAAATATAATAATTGTTGCTAATCCTTTGCTAGATTCTATTATAGTAATCTTAGATAAACCATCAAGGTCTATTCCTTTTTCTTCAATATTTTTAAAGAATTCTGTATCTTCACTACCTGCTATTGTCTTCTCTATTTCTTGTTTACCTTCTTCTGTTTCTGCATTATAATTTGCAACTAATAAGTATTGTTCTGTATCTTCATTTTTTAATTCAAAATTATCCGGAACTAAAATAATTCCTGCATTCATTTCAGATGTTGCCATATATACAAATCCATCTTTACATTCATTGTATTTTGAATGGTATGTTTTTCCTTTAATTTCTATATTTGAATTTGTATTTAAAGTTTGGTTTCTTGTATCTTCCATTTGATCATAATTGCAAAGCACAATATATTCATCATCATTTAATGTGTATTTTTCTTCTCCATATAGTTCTGCAATTTTATTGTAATCTGAAACTTTAATAATTTGTTCTGACATTTCATAAGAAAGCATTGGATATTGACTTTTTATAGATTCAATATATTCTCCAAAACTATATCCCATAGTCCATTCTGGCAAAGTATAAATAGGAATTTCTATAATATCTTTTAAATTGTTCATATCATACCCATTTGTTTCAAGTGTATAACTAACAGGATGTTTTGAATCTTCTATTTGTTCTTCTGTATAATATACAGTCTTCTTTGTATATGAATTTACATAGCTTTCTGGCAAATATGCAGGTTTATATAAGTTTACATCTACTGGTGTAAATTTAACAAGCTCAGAATCTAATGCTGATTTTATTGATAAACTTCCTGATAAAACACTTATTGTCATAAATAACATTAAGCAAATTACAGTCATGCTAACTATGTTTGTATTTATTTTATTATTTAATTGTCTTAATACGAACATATTTGTTCCTTTAAGATACACATTTTTGCTTGATTGTATAATTCTTAATACAAATCCTGATAAAGACCAAAATATACCTATTGTTCCTACAATTCCCATTAGAATTGGTTTTAATAATGCTTCAGCTGTTCGTAGTTCACGAACTCCACCAGTAACTAAATAATAAGCATATCCTAACAATACTGATGAAATAATAAATACAAGTATTGATATTATAGGATTTTTCATTTTTACTTTTTCATTTTTTCTGACAGCCGTTAATAAATTGATCAGTTTATATCTTGATATTGTTAAAGCATTAAATACAATTACTGCCACATACATTACAGCAAAATAAATACAAGTCTTTATACAAGCATCCTTTGAAAATACAAATGTAAACTCAGTCATATCCGCTTCAAATAATTTTGCTACTAAGATAGACATGAACTGCGATGCAAATATTCCTATAAATAAACCTACTGCTAAAGATAGAATTCCTATTAATATTGTTTCTAATAATATAATACTTGATATTTGCCTTCTTCCCATACCAAGTGTCATATAAATACCAAATTCTCTTTTTCTTCTGTTTACTAAAAAGTTATTTGCATATACAATTAAGAAGCCTAGTACAATAGCAATAAAAACTGAAATCATACCAAGCATTTGTATCATTAATTTTATCATTTCTCTTGTTGATTCCGATACTTCTAGCATTGCTTGTTGACTATCTAAAGAGTTAAACATATAAAATATTGCTACACCTAACATTAATGTTAAGAAATATATTGCATAATCTTTAAAGCTTTTTTTCATATTTCTTATTGATAATTTAAATAACATCGTTTAAATCACCTCCAAGAAGTGTTTGTACCTCAATTATTTTTTCAAAGAATTGTTTTCTTGTATCTTCACCTTTTATTAGTTCATTAAATATTTTACCATCTTTAATAAATATAATTCTTTCCGCATAACTAGCCGTAAATGCATCGTGAGTTACCATTAAAATTGTTGCATTAAGATTTTTATTTAAATGTTCAAATGTTTCTAATAGTTGTCTTGCTGATTTACTATCTAATGCTCCAGTAGGTTCATCTGCTAAAACCATTTTAGGATTTGTTATAATTGCTCTTGCTGATGCCACTCTTTGTTTTTGTCCTCCAGATATTTGATAAGGATATTTATTTAATATTTCAGAAATATTAAGTTTCTCTGCTATTTCTTTTACTTTCTTATCTATTTCCTTTGAATTTACTTTTTGTATTGTTAATGCTAATGCAATATTTTCATAAGCTGTTAATGTGTCTAATAAATTAAAATCTTGAAATATAAATCCTAATTCTTCTCTCCTAAATTTGTTTAATTTGTTACCTTTAAGTTTTGTAATATCTTGATTATTTATAATAATCTTTCCTGCTGTTACTCTGTCAATTGTTGAAATACAATTTAATAATGTTGTTTTTCCTGAACCTGAAGCCCCCATTATTCCAACAAATTCACCTTCTCCTACATTAAAACTAATACCATCTATCGCCTTTGTTAAATTTGATTTATTCCCATAGTATTTTTCAATGTTTTTTACCTCTAATACATTGCTCATTATAAAATCTCCTTTCCTATAATCTAACTATATTATAGAACATCTAATTTTTCCTTGCCATTTTCTAATCTTACATTTTCCTTACATTTTTGTAAGATAATAAAAATAGCCCATAAAAAGAGCTATTAAAAATTGGTATAACTATTCTTTGGAAAGATAATTCTAACTTCTGTTCCTTCATCTTTTTCTGAATTTAATTCTATTCCTAAACCTAATTTATTACATAATTTTTTGCATAAATATAATCCTATACCAGTCGATTTTTGACCAATTATCCTTCCATTTTCTCCTGTAAATCCTCTTTCAAATACTCTTGTTATTTCTCCTTTTTTTATTCCTATTCCATTATCTTTTATGTATAATATAACTTTATCATTTTTTTCTTTTGAAGAAATTTCTATTTTCTTATCTTCTTTTTTAGAGTATTTAATCGCATTTTGAATTATTTGATTCACTATAAACAAAGTCCATTTACTATCTGTATATACATCTTCATCTTTTAAATTTGAAAGTTCTATTGATACTTTTTCATTTAATAAAGAAGATTTGTTCTTTATTATAGCTCCATTTACAATATCTTTTAATTTAGTCTTATTGATAATATAATCTTTTTCTACAGCATTGCTTCTTGCGTAAAATAATGCTTGTTCAGTATAATTTTCAACTTTATCTAGTTCTTCTTCTATACTTTTTGTTATCTCATTTTTATTGTTTTCTATAATTAATTTACTTGCTGCTATAGGTATTTTCACCTCATGAATCCATAATTCTATATATTCTTTATAATCTTCTTGTATATTTTTATAGTAATTTACATTTTCAAGCATAGATTTCCCTGTATCTTGTAATATGTCTTTTAAAATTTTACCTTCTATAAAATTTGGAGTTTTAACTATTTCTGATATTAAATACTTTTCTTTTAAGTCATTTAAATTATTTAATAAAGTATTATAGTAAAAATTCTTTTTCTTGTATTCAATTATTATTGCTAGAAATACTACAAAAAATATACTGATTGCACAATATATTCTAACCAACAATCCTATATGATAAGCTAATAGTAATATTTCTACACTTGTAATAACCAATATTGTGCCTATAATTAATACTATTTTTTCTTTTAAAAAATCTTTAAATCTCATTTTAATATATAACCTTGTCCTCTCCTAGTTTCTATTCTATCTAAAAGACCTAGTTCTTCTATTTTCCCTCTTAACCTTTTAATATTTACACTTAAAGTATTATCATCAATAAATTCTTCACTTTCCCATAGATAGTCCATTATTTCATCTCTTGATACTACTTTTCCTTTATTTATACATAAATAATATAGAATTGTATATTCATTTTTAGTTAGTTCTATTTTCCTATCATTCTTTTTTATTACTCTTTCTGCTATATTTAAGAAAAAGCCATCACAGTCTATTTCTTGCATATCTTTTTCTGATTTTTTATTTCTTTTTAATAATCCATTTATTTTTGCTAATAATATTTGAATATTGTATGGTTTTGTTACATACTGATCTGCTCCATAATTTAAACTCATTAATTCATCTATTTCATTATCTCTACTTGTTACCATTATAATTGGCACATCAGATAGTTTTCTTACTTCCTTACATACAAATTCTCCATCAGTATATGGCAAATTAATATCTAATAATACTAAGTCTGCATTTTCTTTTAATATATCTTGAATTGTATTATCAAATTTATCTAATCCTTTTGCTAAAAATCCATGTTTATTTAAGAATGTTTCTAGTTCTTTTCGTAGTTTTTTATCATCTTCTACTATCAATATTTTTTGCATAATATATACCTCCAGAAACATTATAACATATTTTTAAAATGAAAAAATGACATTTTTGTAAGATAAGTAAAATAAGAGCCACTATTTTTAGCGACTCTCTATAAAATAAAAGGGGATGTTTTGTACTATCTATTGAATAGTATTTGTTGTATTTTAGTAATTTTTATGGTTTTGTAAAATCATCATTTATATTGTTGATAGTATAAAAGCAATAAAATTTATAACGAACGGGATAATCATACACCAAGTCCAAAACAATAAGTTTTTATCATTACTTTGTTTATATTTATAAAAATAGACAATTGCTGAAAATCCAAATAATAAAGTTGTGTAACCAGAATATTCTATATCTTTAATAATAGAATAAACAATAATAATTGTAATTGTTAATAATATAAATATAGTTCCAATAGTAACACTTTTATAATGATTGAACTTTGATAACTTTATAAGATTTTCTTCTGATTTTTCTTTTATCTTATCTTCAGGTATTTTTTCACCTGATAAAATATCATTTACACTAACATCTAGTATTTCACTTAACGGTTTTAGAAGTGACATATCCATTAAACAAATACCTCTCTCCCACTTGCTAACTGCATTTTTACTTATATTTAATTTTTCAGCTAATTGTTCTTGAGTTATTTTTTTATCTTTACGACAATTTGCAATAAATTGACCTATTTTTACTTTATCCATACTGACCACCTCTTTATTAACAATTTAGCATAAAAATTATATCTTTTCCACACACCATAGGTTTATTTTTAAAAAAACATACCTACGGTTTACTTGCTAAATTAATATCTTGCAAACTATAAAATTGTAATTTATCGCTTATTTTTTCCAGGTCATTGTATATTCTATTTCATTTGTACTTTTATCTATATTTTCACTTGCAATTATAAAGTTGTTTTTTTCATAGAAGCTAATAGCGTTTTCATTTTTTTTATATACACTTAATGTTAGATTATCTTTATTTTCTTTTATTTTATTTTATCTAATAAAGATGTCCCTATTCCACTATGTTGATTATTTATATCTATAAAAATTCCTTCAATATAATTTTTATTTACGCTTACAAATCCTACAATTTTTTCATCTAAAATATAAACATATATATCTGCTTTTGGTAGAATATCTTTTACATATTCATAATTATCTTGCCAATATTCTTTTGCAATGAAATTATGAGCTCTTATATTTTCATTTTTCCATATTTCCATTACAGCATTTATATCTTTCTTTTCAAATTTCCTTATCATATATTTCTCCAACTAATTACTAATCTATCTTTCAATATCATCTGATTCTACCATTTTTTTTATATTTTTTAAAGCTTCTCCTGATTCTCTTTCTATAGTATGATCTTCTTTTTGAAATGCTCTCATATAACTTCTATCGGGATATTTTTCTTTATGTATTTCCATAATTGGAATGGGTTTACCATCTTTTCCAAATTGTTTGGCTAATTCCTTATGATAATCTGTAGTTGAACCATATACTATAATATAATCTGGCATTATTCTTCCATCACTTGTATAATTTTCTATTCCAGAAGCATCAACATTCATTCTCATCATTGTTGCTTCATTATATTTATGAGTTGGGTCTTTTTCTTCGATTCCTTCTACCTGTGCAGCTGTTTTTCTTAATAATTCTTCACTATAATCAAAATGAGCACCGGTATATTGAAATTCTGGGTCAATCCTTCTTTTACTATGACTAACATGTGCATCATATGGTGACATACCGACAATTTGTTTTGCTGGAACACTTGCAAATCCTAAATGAATTGAACCAATACTATCGCATGAATGCATATTGTTTGCTTCAATTACACAACCAGATACTGTGCTGCAACCTTCTTCAAGTTCTCTCCAAATTTTACCTGCAGGCATATTATTTGGAATACTAATGCCAGAGTTGTTAGTTCCTGCACCATCTAGTCTAGTAGAATGTTCAATAACTTTAAAATCAGCTCCTGTTAAAGAAATTATTTCGAATCCATCATCAGTTTTTTGGTAGGAAATACCCTGTTCACCATTTTTAGCTCTTTCTTTAGCTTTTTCAACTGTTGTTAAAGAATTAACTAAATCTTGTGCGTATTGTTGTGGAATTTTTTCTTTTAATTCTTTTACATCTTGTACTTTAATAATATCTGATCTATGTGATAGTTCTTGGTATATTTGTTTTAAAACATTAGGATCTTCAATTTTTGAGATAATTGTAAATAATTCTAGAGTATCAAGATCATCTTGAAAAAAATTATTACTATTAATTGTGCGTTCATCATTAACAAATGATTCTAATCTATAAGCATCAACCATACCTTGTAATGTTACTGTTCCTGCAGAATAATTTTCTCTTTTATACGTTAAACCAAATAAACGTCTAGACATAGCTTCTTTAATTTTTTCTGGATTAGTATTTCTTGTTACATATTGATCATACATTCTATTTCTTTTTTCAACATATTGATCTAAATCATCAAGTGTTTTTAAAGGAATTGTTGATAATTCATTTGGAGCATAAGCTCCTTTTACATATCTAGATTGAATATCTGCAATTGCAATTTTTAAACTTGCACATCTTTCAGAAGTTAAATCTTGTTCAGAAATATTTTGCAATAAATCATCTAATTGCATATAGTTTGATAATTTTGATTCTAAATCGGCAAATGAATCATTGTAATAGTCCCCAATTGCTCTATCAAACATTTCAAATCTACGCATTTTTTCTGGGTGACGCACAAGCTCTCCAATAATTTTAGATGCATTACTATTATATGATAATAAATTATGTGTTACACCTTTTCCAAATTTTTCTTCAACTATTGGATCAAACATATCAATATTATCTATCAAATCTATAGTTAACATTGGGCTATCATCAAGAATTTGTTTAGCTCTTTCACCATGAGTTTTAATAATTATATCTTTAAATTTTTGAGAATCGGATCATTAATAAATTCAGCAATTTCTTCTGGCAAACATCTTTCCATTACTTTTTTATTTAACAATACTTTTGCTATAGATGTAATCATAGTTTTTTGAAGTGTATAATTAGATAAATTTCTTTGCAATTTGTTTTGAGCATATTCTAAAGCTGTTGTAATTTTAGAATCTTGAGTTTGTGACTTAAACATATCAATAACATGTCCAAGTTTTCTAAACTTTTTAAAATCCTCTCCATATTGAGGAAATAATACTTCGGGTTCAAATCTTGAAAGTTCTGCTAGAGTTTCTGCATCTCTAATATTATCTGTTAATACAGAAGCTGAAATATTTGAGCCTCTTCAATTTTCAGTAAGAATTTTTTTATAAAGTTCTGAATTATTTATTATAGGTTTTTCGTAAGTTCCAATACTTGATTTTAATCTAATTTCAGGACTCAATTGTTCTTTATTTGGAAGAAAATATAATATATTTTTTCTTTCATCTTGACTTAATAGTTGAATAAATTCTGGATGAGTTTTTACATATTCTGCTTTAAAACTAGAAGGCATATCCAAAAATATCATTGGATTATTTCCTACATATTTTTCTTGAGCTTCTTGAGCCATTTCACTAATAAATTCATTGTCTATTAATGCTATTTTAATTTGTAAATCAACTGGTAAATTATCAATTTTTACAAAATTTAAATATGTACGTTTTCTAGTTAAATTCCAATTTTCTCCTTCATATGCTTTTTGAGCTTTAGCTGTTTCGACTAATGAAATAACAGCTTGTTCAACAGCTTCAGGAGAAAACATATCTAATTCTTTATAAAATGTATTTTGAGGAAATATAGATTTTTCATGTGATTCATTGGTATCTATTCCATATTTTTTAACTGTATAATATTTCTGTTCTTGTGTTAATAATTCAACTTGCCTTTCTATTGGAAGATTTTTTAAATATTCCATATATATTTTTGAAACAGATCTATCATCAATTTTTTCTAATAATTCATATCTATCAATTTGACTAATAAGGTCTGGTAATTCTTTTAATACTGATTGCTTAGAATTTTCAGGTAAAATCCTTATATTTTCTGGTTTTTCTTTTAATGCTCTAATTTGATGTCCGAAAGGTACTTCTGTTATATCATAAGAATTGTGTGCTAATAAAGCATCTACTACTTCTTCATCATTTTTCAAATATTCTGGTGCTTTGTTATATTTTGTTTTATTAATATTTCTAATTAATAATGCTTTTCTTATTCTTTGAAAAAATCCTAATTTGGGTTTTTCAATTATTCCATTTGACTCTGCCATATTTTTTCTCCTTATATAACTAATTTATATTTCTTTTTTCTTTTAATTTTGAAATATCTGCATATGCTTCTTTTACGGATTTATTATTTTTTTTCCAAAATATCTGCAACAGCTTTTATTGTGGTATTTAATCTTTGGCTTTTATTTTCCATATTATCCTCCTTACAAATACTATTTTTAAAATGTATTTCACATTCAATAATTTTTATTAAATCCAATATAACTTATATAAAATTTATATTAAAACATTAAGATATACAATTAATTTTTGATTAAATGTTTGTTAAATGTTTTTTACAACTTTATATTAATGAACGAAAGTGGACATTTTAATTTTTTTCAATTTGATCTTCAGCTTTTTTATGTTATTTGAAACGTATTGATATTATAACATGAAATGAGTTGCTAAGATCTACTAAACTACTGGCATATCCAGTAGTTTGTTTATAAACAAAAAAATCAACCAGATTTTATTTTCTGATTGATTTTCATATATTTCAATTCAATATATAGAATGCTTTCTAATTATTCTGTAGATATAATTCATACGGATTAGCGTTGATGTATGTAACTATTTGTGTAACTCCTGGCATTTCTTGTATGTTTTCTGTGATATTTTTTATGTCTGCATTAGTTTTTATTTTGAATGAGGCTGGTAAAGGATTATTTTCTTCATTGTATTCATCTAATACATTTTTATTGTCTTTCATTTTGCTTTTAAGTTTTTCTAATTCTTGTTGTTTAGAAATATATTCAATTTGAGCATTGCTGTCTTTTTCTGTTATCTTATTTTTTATATTTTCTAGTTCTTGCTCAGATATATTGTCTTCTAGGTATATTTGCATTGTTGAAGATACTTCTTTGTATTTTTTATATGCTTGTATGTTAAATATTATAAAACATATTAGGCATATTGAAATCATTGCTATTAGTGTGTTTTTTCTGTTTACCTTATGTCTAAATTTCTTTAGAAAATCTATTTCTTTTTTTGAGTTTTTTTGGGTGCAATCTTCCCTTATTTCTTTTAAAAATCTTTGACATTCATCACATTCTTTCAAGTGATTTTCTACAAATTCTTTAGATGTATTACTTAAAATATTGTCATTATAGCTAAACAACAAGTCTTTTACAATATCACATTCATTTTTCATCTTTCAATTCCTCCTTTAATTTTTGCTTACCACGGAAAAATACAACACGTGCCCAGTTTGATGTTTTGTTCATTATTTCTGCAATTTCGTTATATTCAAACTCGCCTAGTATTCGCAAATACATTACGTTTTGTGTATCATCATCGAGATTTTGTATTTTTTTGAATAATTGCTTCTTTTTTTCTTTGTCATAAAAATTTTCTTCTATTGATTCTTCTATTGATATTTCATTTTGTAATGCTTCTAGAGGTATTTCTTTTCTTCTTTTTTCTTTTTTGATTTTTTGATACCATATATATTTACTGATTTGACATAGCCATGTTGATATTTTGCAATCACCTCTAAATTTTTTGATGTCTTTTACTGCTACTAAAAAAGTTTCTTGAACAATTTCTTCTGCTGTATCTTTGTTTCCTGTTAAGCAGAATATATATTTGTAAACTATTTCAACGTATTTTTCATATATCGAATTCATATTCTGCATAACGTTTCCTCCTTTCACTTATTTAGTGTGTTTTGCTGTTGCTATGTTACAATATTTTATTAATTATATAATATTTTTTAATAAACGAAAATAAATCCTTCTCGTTAAATTTTTTTCTAACAAGAAGGATTCTTTTATTATTGATTAAATATTATTCTCATTTTAATGTGTATTGACTTATGCCTGGCTCTACAAATATTGCATCATTTACATTATCGAATGTAGATTCTTTTTTCTGTAATTGCACCATTAAGTACGTTTTTGATAAGTGAAGCCTATCTTTTTCTATATATATTTCTTTATCTTCAAATGGGAAATTTTTTATATAAAAAGCATTCTTTATCATGTGAATATATGATTCCTATTGCTTGTAAATATGAGTATATGATAGTTGATCCAACAAATTTCATTCCTCTTTTCTTTAAATCTTTCGAAATATCATCTGATAATTTTGATGTTGTTTTGTCACTTTCATATACTATTTCGTCATTTGTAAATTGTTTTAAATAATTATGAAACGATCCAAATTCTTTTTGAATTTCTTTAAATATTTTTGAATTTGTTATACTAGCATTTATTTTCAATTTATTTCTGATTATATTTTTGTTTGATAATAGTTCACTTATCTTTTTATCATCATAGTTCACAATCTTTTCAATATTAAAATTATCATATGCTTTTTCAAAACTTTCTTTTTTATTTAGTACACATTCCCATGATAATCCTGCTTGAAATGATTCTAATATAAGCATTTTATATAAGTATTCTTCATCTAAATTTAAATTACACCACTCTTCGTCATGATATTTTATATACTTTGGATTTTTTAAATTACACCATTTACATCTAGTTAATTCTTCCATAAAATCTCCTAATTCGATTTATTTTTACTAATAATTCATTTCGTACTTTTATTAATTATTTTTAGCTATTTTGTAAGCTAATTCTAAAGCTAACACTGGCACTTTAACTTTTTTATCAAAGTTTATAAGTTGACTTAAACTTCTAGCATCCCATTCTATTGCATCCAAATTATCTCCAGCATAATAGAAAGTAAAGTAATCTAAATTTTTGTATTGACAGACTGCTCCTATTGATGCTCCTTCCATTTCAACACAAACAGCACCTTTTGCCTTAAAATAATTTATTTTTTCTCTTGTTTCTCTATAAAAAGCATCTGTTGTCCATGTTGCACCTTCTGTATATGAAAAATCGTTCTCTTCCAATATTTTTTCAAACAATTCTTTATACTTTTCATTTAATTCAACTGACTCAGAATCAGGTAAATAATGATAGCTTGTTCCTTCGTCCCTATATGCTTTTGTAGGAATAATTATTGAACAATCTTCTATCTTCGAATCTAAAACACCACAATTGCCAAATATAATAAATGTATTTACTCCATTTACATTTAATTCTTCTATATCTGAACTAATCCATGGTCCGCTGATTCCTGCTAAAAACAATGTGAATTCTTTATCTTTGTAGTTTAAGATATGAATTGGTCTTGATATACTAGATCCTCCAAATTTTCCTATTTGTGCGCAATTATATTTTTTTACTATGTCATTATATAAATGTTCAGAAAAAACACCTATTGCTATTGATGGTAACTTTAAATTCAAATCATGTACACCTTCTAAATTTTTTATTCCAGTTGATGGAATAATACCTTTTTCATCACTATAAAATATCATTTTCAACCTCTCATATAATTTCTATATTTGTCATAATTATAATTTAATCTGTTTTTTCAGTCAAACACTTATTTTACTAATAGTAAAAGACACAGAACCGACAATTGTCAGTCCTGTGTCTTTTGTTTATTATGAAACTTTAATCACCAAAGTCAACCAAATTTGGATTGCTTGCTGCTTTATCAGCTTGAAATTCTTTAATCTCTTCAAATCCAAATGCTTGTGCTAGTATATTTCCAGGAAATTTCTTTACCTTTTTATTATACTTTCCAACCATCTCATTGTAACTAACTCTAGCATTCGTAATTTTATTTACCGAAGCTGATATCTCATCCATGAGTGCTGTATATTGTTCCCCAGCAGCTAATGTTGGATAATTTTCAACAACAAAGTTAGTTAGTCTATTAATTTGAAGTGATACCTCTTGATTGGCTTCACTAATTTTGTCTGGATCTTGCGTATCAAAGCTATCTGAAAGAGCTGCTCTAGCATTTGCAATATCAGCAAATACTTGTTCTTCATGATTGCTATATGCTTTTACCGTTTTTACTAAATCAGGGATTAAATCCAACCTGTTTTGCATCATTGTTTCAACATTGGCTTCTGCGAGTTTTACATTTTCTTGCATGTCAACCATAGAATTGTATGTTGATACAAATGTACTGCCTAGAATTATAATTGGTAAAACAATACAGCAAACTGCTATTATTGCTATTATTAGTGTAGAATTACTTTCTTTTTTCATGTCTATTGCCTCCCTAAAGTTTAATTAAAAGTGTCTATTGGCTCCTCCACCATGTGAAATACCTCCATGACCGCCAAAGCTTCCTCCACTATGATGGTGATAATTGCTACTGTGATAAGAGTTTCTGCGTCTACGTTCTTCTTCCTCTCGTTTTCTTCTACGTCTTGCTTCCTGCTCATCATGATCATCGTTTGCTTTTTTTAGCATTTTCTTTAATTTTTCATAAAGCATAACGTCAAAGAAAGTAACGGCTGCAGAATTTAGTCCTTTATAGACATTCATAGCCCTTTTTAGCTTGTCTCTGTCATCTTCATCAGGTGTTCCAATACCCGAAATAATCTCATTTACACTTTTCTCAGCTTTTTTAGCTTCTTCATATAGTTTATGAGATTGTTTCGCATCAGACCACATCTTTTTGAACGAACAAAGCCATTCCATATTTGGGAAAAACGCTTGTTGGTCACTAGTAAGCTCACAATACATACTATTTGCTCTTTTTAAAACGTCATAACTTTCATATGATACACTTCTAACGTCTGCTAAAATCTGGCTCATACTTTCGTATGCTTCTTGAGCTTTCTGCTTATCGTACTTTTCTTTTTCTATCCGCTGATATTCTTTTTCAAGTTCAACAGATTCATCATGTAGAGCTACCACAGGAGTAATATCTGATGTGATATATTTTCTCACATCTTCGCTTGCTGCTTCGTAATCGGAAATTATCGCTTTAAACAAGTTGGTTTTTTCTCTATCAGGAGTCTGCATTGTTGCTTCCTGTACTTTTTGATCAATGCTTTGAGCTTCTTGTTTAAACTCGTTCTCAATCATTTCAGTAACCTGCGTGTCTACTGCTGGATACAACCTTTGAGCTCTTTCATACCGATCGCTTAATGCTTCATGCTTAGCTGTTAAATCAGTTAATTTCTCTTTCATTTTTTTGATTTCTTCATCTTTTTGAAAGATTTCATTGGTTGTACTTGTTCTGAGGTCATCCATTTCTATTTCATGTTGTAACCTCATTTCAGATTTTTCTTTTTTGAACTGTTCTTCAGCCTGTTTGCTGTTTTTTTCAACCCTTTCTTCGATAATTTCTACTTCTTTTTTATAGAACTCTTTCGCTTTCTTTTTTGCTTTCTTGCATTCTGCTATAGTGTAAATTGCAAAAGCAACAATAAGTCCAACCAAAGCACTCCATATTGCTTTAGCGAATGATTTACCATTTTGATCATCTTGAACTTTCTCAGTATTAGAAGTTGTATCGGCTGAGTTTTCGACTTTTTCCTCAGGTGTAGCTCCTACAGTGCTTATCGTGTTCCAAGCTGCTGGTACATTTTCTTTTATGCACTCAATAGTGGCTCTTTGAACATTTACTAGGCCTTCTGCAAATTGGTCATTTTGAAAATAGTCCATACCATTGTCATCAAGTAAACGACCAGCTTGTGCTGAGGTTACGTATTCTTCCATTTTCCGGCCTAGTTCGATTCTTACATCTCTATCTCCAGTTGAAAGAATTATTAGTGCTCCCATGTCATTGTTTCCAATGCCATACTGATTGTACATTGCATTAGCATATTCATTAATATCATGAGATCCTAATGATGTAACTGTGGTTACTACAACTTGAATTCCATCCATGTTCTGGTCTAATTCCACTGCCCTTGTCATCATTTCTGATTTCTGAGCATCTGTAAAGACTTCAGCAAAATCATTGACATAGAATTCACTTGTAGGACTTTCTACATCAAAACTTTTTACATAGACATCTTTAGTTGTTTCTTCACTTTGGCAACCTGCCAAAGAAAGTAATACTACTACTGCTAAAACTACTGTTGATACTAACCGTATAAATCCCCTTTTTTGTTTCATAACATCTCTCCATTCTGAAATATAGTGTTTACGGGTTCCTTAAGTTTTTTTGTAATGGAACATCTCCTTTCTAAAATATAGTTTTGAGACGATTTCTCAATAATAAAATTGAAGTTTCACTATTTATTATACTTTGAATCTGGCTTATAGTCAAACTTTCGCTTATGTTCAATAATATATTTTAATAATTATTCATTTAAATTGATACTAACCATCCCCCAAAAATAGATAGGGTTTATCATTAAAGGTAATAAAAGAGAGCACCAACACAATTTAAAGTTGGTGCTCTCTTTTTATTCTTTTAACAAACTTACTTCATACTGCCCTTTTTCGATCTTTTCAATTCGGATCAAAGTTGGACTAATAAGATGCTCCATCGAGCAAGCAAGCTTGACGCAAATGGTCAGAAGGTCAATGTTGCTATCTATACCATCTTTCACAGTCTCCTTTACATATTCTATGTCATTTACTGTGAGAGGCTGATTAGATACAACCGTTACTTTCTGTACCTTGCTTAATGCTTGCCATTTTTTCCGAATTCTAGTTAGAATTTTCATAAAAACAGCTCCTTTCTAGCTCTTGATGTTCCTATTATATTATAAAAAGCTATGTTTTTCAATAGTTTATGTAAACTTTTCAAATTCTTACCTGATATACCAGGTATTCTGCAGAGTACGATTAGTTTGTTTTTCTTTTATCAACTTGACATAAAACGGTAAAGGTCATACAATATATAGTGTAGTATTATTAACCGTTCTCAAAAACAGACTTGTTAAGGAGGAAGCTATGGGAAGACGATGCGTTGATAAGAATTGCTCTAAAAATTGTAGGTATGCTTTTTTAGAAAAAACAACTGTAAGATCAGAAAGCTATTTAGATGGCCACAAGGAAGATGAATTTGATCAGGATGCAATTAATGTATACTGCAATCATCCCTCATTAAAGAAGAAACTGTACATAGATTTTGTTATCATACTTGATGAGTATTTGGAACCTAATTTTCCTTGTCCTATCGATAATGAAAAACAATCTTTTATGTCCAAAATAATTAATTGGTGTAATTCATTGAGGCGTCATAATGATACTGTTCATTAAAGTAAAGAAAAAGATTAAGAAATGTTTTCGAACGATCCTTAATCTTTTTTCTTTTTTACATTCTTTGTTTTTTACTATAATGGTTATATCACTTAGAGTTAGCTCTAAGTCAATACTTTTTGTTTTTTTCTTTATTCATAAAATAACTCTTAAAAATGCTCACATTGATTTTATTAACATAATTTGATATAATATATTTGTACACGTTGTTTTCCCGATTCTTGGGAACCCTTATTATATAGGAGGACTACTAATATGTTAGAAAAAATGAATATCTATGAACTGTCTGTTTCAGAAGTAAAGGATTTGCAGATGTTTTTTGAATTAGCTGACGAAGCTATTGAAGCATCTAAAATCATTCAGGCACAGTTCTCATCAGCTTTTGGTATTGGAAAAACCGAAATCACGGTTTATGATATCAATCAGTGTGGTGGCGATTACGTTGCTAACGCTGTGCTGACCATCGATGGTACCTGGAAATTCACCGATTACTGGGGAGGTTGTAACAAATGGGAACTTGATTGTTCTTCTGAAGATTCTATCTTTCAGTTTTTGAAGAAAGCGTATCTCAAAGGAAAAAAGAATGAGCATGATGACTATCTCACACCTGTCAGACATTTTAGATACTTCATTGCTGAGGAAGAGAAAAAAATGAATAAGGATTAATAGCCTTTTTTCAACCTCGACCGCTTTAGAGACTAGGCGTTTGCCTAGTCTCTTTTCTTAACTTTATTGATACCCCTTAGTTATACCGGGGATAGTTATAACTTTTATGCTCTTACCTACTATACTTGAATACTATTTTATTTGAAATTTACCAATGTAGTAAGAATTTATTTTTTATTGCTTTATATGTATTTAAATAAAATTATTTTGGTAAAGAAAAAACCCACAAACTTGCTTTTAACAAGCTGGCGGGTTTAGACTTTTGGGATTTAGTGCTGCTTAACTAACTACTGCTTAAGCACATCGTGCACCTCCATTACAGTCTTTTAAGCAGACTAAAGACCCAGCTTCCTACTGCAATAGCCAGAATAGAGAATACCACAATGGCACCTCCAGACATGTAACCATGGGCAGCGTCCCAAAGACAACCAACGGCCAAGTAGCCGATGAAAACCGCTAACAACATTTTTAAGATTCCCTTCCAGTGGTTTACTATAAAAATGAATGTTAAGATGATTGCCAATGCTACGAAAATGATAGTGAGTGTCATAAAATCTCCTCCTAAAAATGTGTGTTTGTTTAATAAATTTGCTTTAATAAGTATTATACACTATTTTCTTACATTTTTCAAATTTTATGTTAATATAACACCACCATAGTCTATTATTTCTAAATTCTTGAAATCGATCAATTCTAGTTTTTGCTTGTTTAAGAAGTCAACCAATTTTGATTTTGAATTTAATTTATCGCTATCTCCGAATAAAATAAATTTATTATCTATAATGCAACTTGAACCACCTATAAATCCGTTCATATTGGTTATATTTTTATTTTTATCTTGTAGATGTATAATTTCGTCTCTTAATAATAAAACGTCTATATTTTCTTTTTGAAGTGCTTTATATATACCTTCATCAGATGTTATACACGAATTTTCGGATGTAACAGCTATACTGCATTTTGCATATGCTTGCTTTATATTTATTTTTTCTAGTCCTATACTGTTTATATAATCATTTACTAAAGAATCTGTATATTTAAAATTGTGTATTATTTTTCTTCCAATTTGGCATATATTATATTTGACATCGTCTGGATATTGTTTTCCTACTGAAGAACTACCTTTTTGGGTTTTCAATTGTTTTTCTAATTTTAAATTTGGTGCTTGAAATATTTGGTCATTTATTTTGCAGAAGAAGATATCTGGATGTGCTGATATTTCATCATACACACTCTCTTGGCATTCTATTTCTATAAGTTCTCCATGTTTTTTTAAATATTCCTTTTCTTCATTTCTCATTCTTGAATCTATTATTATTTTCATATAATTTCCTTTTAACTTTAAATTTCTTTTTTATTTTTTAAATAATCTAAAAAACCATTGCATCCTTCTATAACATCATTAAATGTAATATCAAAATTTCCTGTATACCATGGATCTGCAATATCTCTTGGCTTATCAGAAAAATCTAATAATCTATATATTTTGTGGTCTATGTCTTCTCCAACTATTCTTCTGATATTAATTATATTTGATTTTTCCATTCCAATTATGTAGTCATACTCGTCATAATCTTCTTTTCTTAATTTCGTAGCTCTTCTTTTTTCGAACGGAATTTTCTCTTGTGTTAACTTATTACGTGTTCCATAATGAATATCGTTGCCTACTTCTTCACTTGAAGTAGCTGATGATTTTATACAAAAATTATTCTCTAATCCTCTCTTTTTTACCATGTCTTTAAGTACAAATTCTGCCATTGGGGAACGGCATATATTCCCTAGACATACAAACATTACCTTTATCATTATAATTCCTGCTTTCTATTATATAATTTTTTCTTTTTATAACTAAAATACTAGTTATATTTTACAGTATAACTAGTACTTTAGCTTTTATATTATTCTACGCTCTTCAAGCTTTCAATCATATCTATTTTCTTTAAAACAAAGTGTATTACTTTGTTAACTATCCATGAAAATACTGCTGTTATAACTGCTGCATATACATAGCTTATTGGTTGAACGTGTCTGATGAATTTTAGTTTATCTATTTCAACACTTGCTACAACACCGTTGGTTAGGAAGTATCCAAATACTAATCCTAATGCAATTCCGACTATTGTAAATATTATGTTTTCTTTATTGATATAGTTATCAACTTCTTTATCATAAAATCCTAATACTTTTAGTGTGGCTAATTCTCTTTGACGTTCTCCTATGTTTATATTTGCTAAATTATATAACACTACAAATGCTAGAAGTGCTGATGCTATTACTAATATTAAAACAACATAATTTAGTGTTCCTAGCATGTCGCTTATTGAGTTTACTAATGCTGATATAACTGATACTGATGCAACACCATCAATGTTTAATAGTTTTTCTGATATTTGGTCTAATTGTTCTTCTGATGTATTTTCTGTTGCGTTTAATAGTATCATGTTTGTTTTAAATGTTTTTATATGTGTTTCGTAAAATTCTTTTGACATGTATACATAGTTTGTTACATAGTTTTTAGCAATTCCTGATACTGTTAATTTATATTCTATGTTATCACTGTCTATTAATGAAACTTCATCTCCTGGATTAACATTTAAAAATTCTGCTACTTTGTCTGTAATTATTATTCCATCATTTGATAGTTCTAATTTTTCACTTGTTTTATAGTCCATTATATTGCATGATTTTTCAAATTCTTCATTTGATTCTGGCGCTAATATTGTGACGTCATATGATGTTCCGTTAGTTTTTATTTTTCCTGTGTTTGCACATACTTTTGAATATGAATCAATATGTTCGTCGTTTGTAAGTGTTTCTTCAATTTTCGCTATATTGTCTGTGTTTGATAATGTTACAGTTGAATCATATTTAAATATTCCACCGTATTGTGAGGCTGGAATATCTATTATTGAATCGCGTATTCCAAATCCTGTTAGCATAAGTCCTGTACATCCTGCAATTCCTATGATTGTCATTATAGCTCTTTTTTTGTATCTGAATATGTTTCTTATTGTTACTTTTTTTGAAAAGTTTAATTTATTCCATATAAATGTCACTTTCTCTAGTAATATTTTCTTTCCGTTTTTAGGTGCTTTTGGTCTCATAAGTACTGCGGGCATTTCTTTTAATTCTTTATATGCTACTATTATTGTTGCTCCACCTATGCACACAAATGCAATAAGTATTCCTGCTAATCCAATTTCTAGTTGATAATTTAGATGGAAATCTGGAATTGTATACATTGTAGAATATAGACTCCATACTATACTTGGTAGTAAATAAAATCCTATGCTCATTCCTAATACGCTTCCTATTATACAAGCTAGGAATGCGTATAATACGTATTTTGTAATTATTTGAATGTTTGTATATCCTAATGATTTTAATGTCCCTATTTCAATTCTTTCTTCTTCAATCATTCTTGTCATTGAGGTTAAACTTATTAGTACTGCTACTAAATAAAATATTACCGGAAATAATTTTGATATATTTGACATTGTTTTAATTGCATCAAAAATGTTTGCATATCCTAAATTGTCAAATCTATCTTGTATGTACCATGTTGCTTTTTCTATCTGGCTTACTTTATCTCTTGCTTCATTTATTTCTTTTTGTGCATCATCTAATTTAGTTTGTGCCTCTACTTTTCCTGCTTCAAACTCACTTTCTTTTGTGGCCAATTCTGTTTTACCACTTTCTAGTTTTGCTTTATTTGATTGTATTTCTCTTTTAGCAGATGCAATTTTATTATATGTTGATGTTTTAGTTGCAGATAATTGTTGTTGCTTTGATGTTAATTCTGCTTTAGCTGCTGATAATTGCTGTTCACCTTCTAGAAGTTGTTGTTCTGCTTTTGCTAAGTTATTTGTTATTTCTTCTTTTTGTGCCTTTAGATTTTGAATTGCTACAGTAGCTTGATATATTAATGCATCAACTTGACTTGTATCTGTCTGTCCCGCTTCTATCATTGCTTTTTTCTGGTTGTCTAACGTATTCAAATTTGTTTGCGTTTGTGAAATTAGTGTATCTATATTGTCTATTCCTGCTTGCGCATCTGCTTTTTGAATATTGAATTGTTCACGCCCTTTGGCTAATTCATTTTCCTTACTATTCAATGTTGCTTGTGCATTTGCGATTTCCGCTTCTGCATTACTAAATTGTTTATTGGCATTTGCTTCTTGAAGTGATATTTTGCTTTCTGCTTTTTTTAGTTTTCCTTCTGAACTTGTTAATTCTGTTTTAGCATTATTAATTTGCGTTTCTGCGCCATTTAGTTCTTTCTCTACTTCTGCTTTTTTAGAGTCATATTCTTGTTGTGCATCATTTAGTTTTGAATTTGCTTTGTTTATGAGGCCATTATATCTTGCTTCTTCTCTTTCTTTTTTTATGCTTTCTACTTTTGAAATTACAGGATTAACTTTGTTTAAATATTCCTCACTATTTGTAACGTATTTTCTTGCATCTTTTACTGTTGCACATATCTCAGTATAATAGTCCAAATTAATAACATCATCTTTTACGTATATAAAATATTTAACACTTCCATTTCCTATTGATGTATTTCCACGCTCACTAGATATGTATATAGGAGTATCTGTTATTCCAACAATAGTTAATTCTTTTTGAGTTATAATTGGTGTGTTGTCTTCGTTTGTATCTGTATTTTCAATAGTTATTTTTTTACCTATTAAATCATTTACATCTTCAGTTATTGTATATCTTTTATCTAATAAACATTCATTAGAATTTTCGGGCATTTTTCCAGCTACTATTGTTGGACAATTTATATTTTGATTATATTCAATTATTTTACAAACATTTTCTTTTTCATTAATTTGTGACAATGCATCTTTTGTTTGTAGTCCATATACTTCATCAATACCATCTATTTGTTTTATTGCATTTACATCATCATCTGTTAACCCTAGTGTTGAAATGACATTTATATCATACATTTTGTTGTTATCTGTATAACTGTCTAGGCTATCTAACATATCTGGACTTGATGCTGTTAATCCGGCATAAAATCCTACTCCTAAAAATGCCATAATTAATATTGATATGAATCGTCTTCTAGTCTTACTTATTTCTTTTAAATTATTCTTTATTAATGATTTTTTCATTTAAAAGATTTCCTTTCTTTGCTTCTTTATTTTTTACCATTCAATATTATCAATAGATTCTGGTGTTTCATTTATAATTATATCTTCAGCTGTTCCATTTTTAAAATGTATAACTTTGTCTGCCATTGGTGCTATAGCTCCATTATGTGTAATAATAATTACTGTCATGTTTTCTTTTCTTGACATGTCTTGTAATAATTTTAATATACTTTTACCTGTTTTATAATCTAGTGCTCCTGTTGGTTCATCACATAATAATAACTTTGGATTTTTAGCTATTGCTCTTGCTATTGCCACTCTTTGTTGTTCACCTCCTGATAGTTGTGAAGGAAAGTTATCTTTTCTATTTTCTAGTCCTACTTTAGTTAATATGTCATCTACGTTTAGGGCATCTTTACAAAGTTGTGTTGCTAATTCAACATTCTCTTTTGCTGTCAAATTTTGTACTAAATTATAAAATTGAAATACAAATCCTATATCATTTCTTCTATATGTTACTAATTGCTTACTTGTTAATTTTGTAATTTCTTTATTATCTACTATAACTTTACCTGATGTTGCTGTATCCATTCCTCCTAGTATATTTAATGCTGTCGTTTTTCCAGCTCCACTTGGACCTACTATTACTACTAGTTCTCCTTTATTTATTTCAAAATTAGTATTATTTAGGGCGTTAATTTTAACTTCTCCCATTTTATACTGTTTAGTTATATTTTTAAATTCAATATATGGCACTGTCGGTGCTCCTCCTTTAATCTAAAAATTTAAATAAGTTTAATCCTATTTCTTCATCTTTATATCTATCTACTTCTCCGTCTATTAATGTAATTACCATTTCACATGTTGCGCTAATAATTGCTTTATTTAAATGTCCTCCAAATACTTTTCCTTCGCAATCGCCTGCACTCATGTGTAAATGTGAGTAAAACTCTCCATTCATTGTGTTTATTGTCCCTGTTAAAGATACTATTTCAAAATCTCCTTTAAATTCATTTGAGTAATATTTCTTTTCTTGTGTTTTAAAAACTCCTACTGTAAATTCTCCTACTGCACCTAATGCATTTATGTTAGCAAGCTTGATATTTTCTTTTAACGCAATTTCTTTAACTTTTTCTAAAATTTCTTCTCCTTTATCTATTCTAGCTACAATCTTATTTCCAAATTTTCTGTATTCCATAATATTTCTCTCCTTTTCAAACTTTTCGTACATATTATATATTATTTTTTTAGTTTGTTAAACTGTTTTTTTAAAAAGATATTTATAGATTGAAAAACTATTTTTTTAATATTATAATCCTAAATAAGGTGGTGATATTTTTATGATTAATCGTGACGAAAATCCTGTTTTTTTGAATGATTTTCTTGATTATTCTGCAACAATTTTGAATAAATCTCCTAATACTATGAAAGAATATAATTATGATATAAATCACTTTTTAAGGTTTATTAAATATAAATTTAAAATGGCTCCTATGGATGATGAAGTAGGTTTATCTAATATAGTTATTAGTGATATGGATATTTCTACTATTGCTAAGATTCAATTAGAAGATATTCATGCTTTCTTAGGATATATGAAAGAAACTTTTCATAGTAAACCTGCTACATTGGCTCGTAAAGTTTCTAGTATTAGGGTATTTTTCCATTATATGTGTAATAAAACTAAAAAAATTCCTAATAATCCAGCTATTGATTTGGAGACTCCTAAGCTTGGGAAAAGACTTCCTAAATACTTAACTTTAGATCAAAGCCGTGAATTACTAAAGGCTGCTTCTATGCCTCCAGAAGGTACTCATGGAAACCATGATAATTCTACTAGAAATTTTGCAATTATTACTTTGTTTTTAAATTGTGGTATGCGTTTATCTGAATTAGTTAATATAAACATTAAAGATATTGATTTTTCTGAAAATAAATTAAACGTTATTGGTAAAGGTAATAAAGAACGTACTATTTATTTAAATAAAGCTTGTATTAATGCTATAAATGCATATCTTGCTGATAGACCTCGTGAAGGAGTTAAATTTGATTCTCGTGACGCTTTATTTTTAAGTGAACAACGTAGACGTATTAGTAATAGAACTGTTCAATATGTTGTTAAAGAAGAAATGAGGATTGCGGGCATTGATGCAAACAAGTATTCTGTACATAAACTTAGACATACTGCTGCTACTTTGATGTACAAATATGGCAATGTTGATATTAGAGCTCTTCAAGAGCTTTTAGGACATGAAAGTATTTCTACAACTGAGATTTATACTCATGTTGATAATGAACAAATCAGAAGTGCGGTTGAAAATAACCCACTTGCTGATGAATAATATGGAGGTTTTTATATGGAGAAAATAGGTTTTTTTGCTGGAAGTTTTGATCCTTTTACAAAAGGTCATTTACATGTTGTTAAAATTTCCGCACAATTGTTTGATAAAGTTATAATTGGTATTGGTATTAACCCTACAAAAGTCAAAAGATTTGATACAGATGTTATGGCTGATGCTATTAGAAAAGTTTTAAAACGTGAAGGTCTTTCTAATGTTGAAGTTGTGTCTTATGATAATTTGTCTGTTACTACTGCTATTTCTTATAATTCAGCTTTCTTAATCAGAGGTATTAGAAATGGTATGGATTATGATTTTGAAGAAACTTTAGCTACTTTTAATAAAGAGTTCTCTAATTTAGATACTATTTATATTCGTGCTGGAGAAGTTGGTCCTATTAATTCTACTATGATTATGGATTTAATTCGTAATGGTGCCGATTTATCTAAATTTTTACCTGAAGAAATAATTGAAGTCGTAAAAAAATAAGCCTCAGTAATGAGGTTTATTTTTTTGCGAATGTTTGTTTTCTTTTATAAATATGTTTTATCTGCTTTTTATCTATTTCTTATTTGTGGCATTATTTCTGCTAATGTTATTTCTTTTGAACCGCCTTTTATTCTTTCTAATTTTATTCTAGTTGGTGCTATATTTCCTTCAATTAATTTATCTTTTAATAATTTCATGAATACTTCGTCTTCTTGTTTATTACTTGGCGATTTTATTCTATCTACAACCATATCTCCAATTTTCTTATATGCAATTTCTTTTTTCTTTTCTCTTGCTGATCTTGACATTTCTGATTCTACTTCATCAAAACGTCTTAATTGTATGTATTGATCACAAAAGGCAGAAAGTTCATCATATCTTCTTTGCGCTAAAAGATTTTGTGCTACTATTTTAAATAGCTGGCTCTTCCCTACATCTTTTTTGGATAGTTGGCTAAGCTGTTCTAATGCTTTATTAGGATCTTTTATTGAATATGTCTCTCCTCTTTCTGACAATAATGTTCTTACTTGAATAGTAACTTGTCTTTCTTGCTGTTCTTTGCTTAATGAAAATCTTGACTTTTCTGTTAAACTTACTCTTCTTTCCGCTTCTTGAGCTATAATTTCATTAGCTTCTTCTATATTCATTGTGCCATTTGCAATACTTTGTACTAATTTTTCTACAGCTGATGGTATATTATTTCTTAAGTTATATACTGTTTTTTGAGAATTTAGTTTTTGGATTTGTTGTGAAATATTTGAATCGGCTATACCAATTCTATAATTTACCGATTGAGTTTCTCTTGATATTCTAGTGATTCTTGCTCTAATGTTTTGCAATCCTGCTAAGTCAGTAATTTCTTTTAACTCATTTGCTACTGCTAAACTCATTTTTGAACTAATATTTGCTCTTGCTTTACTTAGTAGAATATTTATTTTGTCACCTCTTTTTAAAGATAGGTTTTCCCATTTTTTATTTTCTATTATGAATACAAGTCTTTCTATTTGATCAAATGATAGTCTATGTTTATCTAGAGTTTTCAAATCATTTAATATCGCTATTAATGTTTCTCTTTTATCTTTTTGACTTTGCTCATCTGCACTTTTGCTTTTTTCTTCTATTCCGTCTATTATTCCATCTACCTTCATATAACTAGCTAATTGTTCTGTTGATGGTAATTTGAATTTTTCTTTCTTATCCTCTGGGTCATATATATCAAAATATTTTTTTCTCATTTTATCCATTTCTGTTTCACACTTTGATGCATTTCTTTCTTTTTCTAGTAATGCTTCTTGTATTTGCGCATATGGAATATTAAACTCTGATGATATCGTTTCTGGTTTAAATCCTCTTTCTATTAAAGTTAAAATTTCTTTATTTTCCATGCTTTTCTCCTTAGTATTTTTTATATCATGATTTAGCTTATTTTTCAATCTTTTTGTATATAATTGGGGTTTAAAAAAACTCGCCTATGTTTTTACATAGGCAAGCTCTTCTTTTTGGAGTTGCTTCTCACTTTACTAGTAACCTCTTCAAATCGAGTAAGAAATACTTAGCTCTGATAGGAGACTCTGGCACATGTCCAAAATAAAATTCTGAAACTAAATTTGCAATATTGCTCCACTGAAGATATACATCTTTTTCATCAAGTGGTGTCTGATCATCATAAGTGATTTCTTCTCTTTGGAGAATCTCTGCTGTTTTTTCAGACATGCTTTCAAACTTGGCTACCGACTCTGATGGAACAAGTACATGAATAACTTGGCTCACTTTTTCTTTTAATGTGAGATTATTTTTGTCTTCGACTTGTCTTAATTTTCCTTCCATTATTTCCACTGCCTTAACTTTGTCAGCAGTAGGCTTTAACATGCATGGAAAAATGCCATCATGGTATTCAATGTTTGCAGATAACGATCCATTGTCTTCTGGCTTGGCATCATTATCTTTAGCTTTTGGTTTTTCTTTGGTTTGTTCTGCTGGTGCTGCATCATCCCAGTTATGAACAAAACCAATAATCTTTTTAAAGAAGTCCATCTTCGTGCAATTAAACGTCCCTTTAATCTCATCTCCTACCTTCAACATGGTGTATGAGTTTATGGGAGTTTTCTTGCTTGCAACAGTTTCAATTGTAGACAAAGTGAACTTTTTCACGGTAGGTGCTACAAGCATCATTTCAATTAATGCTTCCGCATGCTCCTTCGAGAGATTTTCAGCTCTACTTACTACTTTACTTACAAAGTCAGGATAACTTACTGCATTTTCTGCAATTTGGCTAATTAAATCATTATTAGTGTCTTCTGATTTTGCCAGAGAATCCAGCTCTTTCTCATACTTACGTTCTTTTCGACCTTCATCAGGCTGTTTTGATTCTTCATCTTTTTCGCCTGATTCAATTTGTGTGTTTCTGTCTAATACTTTGCCAGGATCAAACTCTTGCTCACCAGAATCAGGCTGGTTTGGTTCTTGATCATTTTCATCTGGTTCAAGCTGTGTGTGTTGGTCCAATTCTTCACTGACATCCAGTTCTTCTTTTCCGTTATCAGGATAGTTGTATGAAAATGATAAGACATTTCCAATCTGACTCATTGCTTCAAGTGCTTTTTGTGGTTTGTTAATGGCCATTTCAATTTTACACTCAAACAAATCTCCTTCAAACCTGAAACCATTAGACTGATTAAACTCTTCTGTTACTAAACTCCGAAACACTTCTACCATTTTTTCTGGGTTTGTCACTTTCCATTTTGCAGATAATTGCATATCTGTACCTCCTAATTTTTGAATGCTTGGTTAACGAGTTTCTGTAGTTTCCCTCCTTGTTTTATTTATTTAGCATAAATAAATCTAATTCCAGATCCTTATTGTAGGACTTAGTATAATATTAGATTATTGCTAAATATGTTTTTGGCACAAACCAATTATGTTAATTATACTGTATTTTTATTGTTCTTTCAAGGCTTTTGCTAAATGGCTTCCTTCATATTAAAATAAAAAATCCAAATTACAAACTTTTTGCATTTGTTAATTTGGATTATATCTAATTTATTTATTATTTTAGCTCATATTTAAATCAGAATATTTTTCTTTCAATTTTATATATCCTAATTCATGCCATTCGTTATATGCAAGATTTAATCTGAATAATAGCTTTGGCTTTGCTCCTGCTCTATTTTTATCGATTACTGCAATATAATATCTTACATCTGGGTCTTCAAATATTTCTAGCTCTTTACAATTTGTGAATCTATCAGAGTCTGAATATTCATAATCATTTAGATGATTTCTTTGTATTTGCTTAAACAATGTTAATGAATCAAATACCTCTTTTATTGTTTTACTTACTGATAAATCATTAATTGTTAGGTTTATAGGTAATGTTGAATTTTCTGATAATTGTATTGATGCTCCTATAAATATATCAAATTTTTGAGCAAGTTCTGAAAGTAATGTTGCTGTTTTCTTTAATTCATCAGCATTTCCAATATTGTTAACATCTGATTTTAATGTGTCGTAAAATACGTATTCAATACCATCTTTATACATGTAGTTTGATATTACTTCATGTAAATCATTGTTTGTATATTCTGTCAAATGTACAAAATATACTGAGTTATCTATTTGTTCATTTAACCATTTTGTTACTTCTAATATTTGATTAAATTCTGTTGAGATTGTTATTAATCTTTTTACAAAATCTTCTTGGGTTTCATTATCTAATTTTTTGATAAAACCTTGTTCATCTAATAGTACTTCTTTTGGATTGTCTGCTCTAAATTTAAATTCTAATAATTCACTTTCATTTTTAACTAATTTTTGTTTGTGAAATTTTTGAATTTCTGGATTGTTTATTATTGTTGTAAGAAGGCATAGTCTCATTTTATCTTCTGTCATTTCATTTGATACCACTAATACTTTCTTTTTATGTATAAATGCAATATTGCACGCTAAGTTTACTGTGAATCTACTTTTACCTGCATTTGATGGCATAGCATATGTCATAATTTCGCCTTTTCTAAATCCTTTGAAAACTTTTGTCATTACTGGAAAAGGTAGTGGTACACCTTCTCTTAGGTCATTCTTATCATCAAGCCAAAATTCTGCTATGTTGTTGTTTAATACTGCTTGACTTAATCTGTTTGTTACATTTATTTGCTTTATTGCAGCTTCTACTTCGTCAGCAGACATATTTTTATATTTGATATAACTTTTTATTTCTAATATCTTGTCTTGTATTTTTCTTGTTGGAGCTTTTATATAACTTCTTTTTAAGATAAATAGCTTTTTTAGTTCTCTATAGATTAATTCAAAATCATATTTTTGATCTAATGGCGCTGCTGCCATTGCACATTTTAAATCATATAATTCTGATATTGCTTTTGGAAAGTTAAATCCTTCTTTTAATTGTGGTGGAGCATGTTTTTCACCTTCTTTAAAGATTACGCTTTTGTATAGGTTTAAAATTATTTCACTTGAAAAGAAACACAAATCTTTTTCAAAATAAAATTTTGAGATGGCATTTGGTGTTCCATATAATAGCGCAATGTAAATAATCTCTAGTGTAAGATTGTCTAGCTCTGGTGGATATAATGGTGCTGGTTCTTCATCTGACGAATTATTCATTCGTGCTATTTTTCTCTCTCTTTCATCTAATACATTTATCTCTCCTTGCAATTGATAGATGAACTCGTCTTTGTCAAATTCTTTTTCTTTATTTTCTTCTTCTTTTTTTAGACGTTCAGCTTCTAATTGAGCTTTTCCTTTGTTAAGGATCTTATTTAGATTTGTCTCTAGTGTTTTATAATCACTATTTTCTTCTGTTATCAATCTTTTTTACCTCCGTACCTTTATTTCTTTCGATATTTTATCAAATACATTTTAAAAAGTCTAGTTAATATAAAAAAGAAACCGCTACTCTCCAATGTTATATTGAAAAGTTGCGGTTTGAATATGTCTACTAAGACTTTAATTTGAGATTGAGTGTTGTATTGCTTTCGTACTATTATTTATTGCTTTTAGCTCATAGCCATTTGTTTTGCAATAGTCAATAATCCGTTGCAATGCATCTGCAGTATCTTGATGTGTGGACGAATCATGCATAAGCACGATATTAGTACGCCCAGGCTGAACGCCAGCTACTACATTATTATAAATTTCATCAGAACTATCTGCACCTCCTGCATCACAGCTATCCACATTCCAGTCAAAATATGTATAACCACGTGATGTTACCTCTTTAGCAGCAGCTGTCATGATTCCATTACAGTAATTTTTGCTTACTGTGTTAGAACTTCCTCCCGGAAAACGAATAAATTTTGCAGTATAACCATTGGTTGTGTCATAGACCATATCTCTCAACTTATCGAAATTGTTCATCAATACATCCAAAGACGTATAAATTTCAGAATAATTGTGAGAATAGCCATGCAATCCAATTGTGTGTCCAGCATTCATCTCTTCTTGGACTAGTTTAGAATTTTCTTCGTCATATCCAACTACAAAGAATGTTGCTTTAACATCATTTTCTGCAAGTGTCTTCAAGATTTGAGGAGTAATGTTTTGAGAAGGTCCATCATCAAATGTAAGAAACACACACCCTTTTGCAATATCAATGTACCTAATTGCTCCTCCTTGATTGTCGCTGCTATCTGCTACAAAGTATTCCATATAGTAGCGATTTTCTTCGTATTGAACTAATTCAGATGTCACTTTACTGGTTACATCTCCATCGTACGAATCTACCGCTTCATAACCAGGTTCCACAAATTGTGAAATATCGTCTAGTGTCATCATAATATCACCTGATAAGTTAATGACTGGTGGCTTATTGTCCACTACATTATAAACCTTATGAAACTTCTTTCCTAAGAAAGAGTATTCTACATAATATTCTCCGACAACATTTGTGTTTACCTGATCTTTAACTGAAATATGGAAGACTTCATCATCTAAAAAATTAATCGTTTCGATCAACTTGTTAGACGAGCTCCCTACTTCAATGTTCTCAGTCTCTGTGTTACTATTGATAGAGAAGTACACAAAAAAAAGACCGATTACGATGAGTACTACCAGCATTAAAAGAACACTTAATGCATTCTCCTTTTTGCGGTAGTACGAACGCCGATAATAGTTCTTGCTCATTTCTTTTTTCCTCCTGATTGCTATCTATAATCTCAAATTAACACTATCCATATTCTTTTTCATTTCCTCCTTAATAAATTATTATTTATGGAATAGGATAATTTGTATCATTAATTATACTCTCTTTTTTATGTTAAGTAAATACATATCAAAAAAAATAAAAGCAAAGTAACTTTGCTTTTATTTAGCCATTTTCTAAGAATCTTTTGAATAATTGTTCTCTACATTTTTCTTCAAATTCGTCATTTAATGGTTCTAGTGATATTTTTTCGTTGTATTTTCTTTCTAATGCATATTTAATTATATGATCTGCAACTTCTGGATTTTTTGATAGGAGTGGGCCGTGTAAATATGTTGCTATTACGTTCTTTTTTACAAACCCTTCTGTTAAATCTCCAAATTTATTTCCATTTCCGTATAATACCGTTCCAAAAGTATCTTGTGTATCATATGTTTGTCCACCATGATTTTCAAATCCTATTACTTTTGTCTCTTTTCCATCTATCATTGTTTCTATTATAATGTTTCCAATGCATCTTTTTTCTCTATCTTCAATAGCTTCTGTATAATAGTCAAAAATTTCTAATCCTGGAATAACATTACCTTCAACACCTTTGTAATATTTTCCAAACAATTGGTATGAACCACATATTAATAAGAAAAATACTCCCTCTTCTACAGCTTTTTTTATTTCATCTTTGTATTTTATTAAATCTTCTGATAATATTTTTTGTTCATTATCGGCTCCACCACCTGAAAATACTATATCATAATCTGAGAAATTTGGTGCCTCATCATCAATTGAATATGTATCTATTTTAGCTATGAACCCTCTTTGCTCGATTCTATATTTTAATACTTTTATATTGCCTACGTCTCCATATAAATCTAAAATATCTGGATATAAATATAAAATTTTAATTTCTTTCATTGTGATTTCCCTCACTTTTTTCTTTGTACTTTAATAATTCATGTCTTGTTGGTTGTATAGATGTGTAATTAGCTATTACATATTTTCTACCATTCGTCTTATATAGTTCTTCTACAGCTTCTTCTATTGTCATACATGGTGTTATTTTATCAGCTGGATATCCACTTGTTTTTATTCTAATAGCCATATCATATGGTCTAGTTCCTGCTGTTATCACTCTATCTACATTTTCCATATCTTCAAAATTAATATCCCATATCCATGAAACATCTTTTCCGTCTGCTAAATTATCATTTAAAACAAATAATAATTCCTTGTTTTCTTTATCTTCATTTAATAATCTTAAACTTACATTTGCCCCTGTTGGATTTTTAGCTAAATTGACAACTGTTGGGCAACTGCAAATTTCCATTTTTTCTAGTCTACCATTATTAAGTTGAAATTTTTCAACTGTCTTCATAACAGATTCTTCAGGTATTTGATATACTTTTGCAACTGTTGTTGCTGCTGCTAAATTGTATATAGCATATATATTGTTAAATTGTGTTTTATATGTTTTTTCTTCAATTCTAAATGTTTTATTCTCTAAATCAACATCTTCTATCACTTGATATAATTGACTATTTCCATAATAACAATTTGGACATTTGAATTTTCCTATGTGCGCATATTGATAATATTCATATTGCAATCTTGTATTACAGAATGGACAAAACTTTCCTTCACCAGCTTCTTTTAACTCTTCTGTTGCATATTTATATTTGTTAACTCTATAATAATAAATTGTTCTATTTTTCTTATTAGCTTTTCCCAATCTACTTACATTTGGATCGTCTGCATTAAGTATTAATTTTCCTGTGTATGTTTCTAAGAACTTTTGAATTTTTAATATTATTGTTTCTACTTCGCCAGCTCTATCTAATTGATCTCTAAAGAAATCTAAAACAACTAAGCAATCTAATGGAATCATTTTATATAATATAGGTACATAGCTTTCATCTGTTTCAAAAACTAAATAGTCTGCTTTTACTTTTCCTGATAGCGTACAATTTTTTATTAAAACTGATAGTATTCCAGTTTCCATATTGTTTCCTTCAGCATTTGTTATTATTGTTTTTCCACTATCTTTTAATATCTGTCCTATGCAATTATTTGTCATTGTTTTTCCGTTTGTTCCTGTTGTAGCTATTATTTTTCCATCTATTTTAAAATACTTAAATATGTTTGGATTCATTTTATAAGCAAATTTTCCAGGTAAATTTCCACCGTTTTTTCCAAATAACTTTAGTATTAAACACAATATTTTTGTCATTAGTATTGTTATAACGTTTCTCATTATTTCCTCCCATATAACCAGGATTTTTATTTATTTTGATTATATTTTTATTATTAATAAAGACGTGGACATTGCTTTATGAATGTCCACAATTTCTCTCGTTTAGATTATATTTCTAATATATACGTATGTCAATGATGTTGTTGGAATATTAGATGTATGTTTTCTTAAAGCTGTTGCAATATTGGCTGAACTTGTTTTCCTTCAAGGGCATGTTCTAGCGCTGGAATTATATATTTGCTATCATATACTATTGAACGTGGTTTACTTATTGGATTATCTTGCTTAAATGGTACGAAATAATAGTTTCTCATATTCAACAATTTACCAATATTTATTGCATTTCCACTTAGTCCGTTGTTTGTTGATGGTGCAATTACCAGTGGATTTTCATTTCTTAAATGTGATTTGGCAGCCATTGTTGCAGGTGTGTCTATAATATCATTTGCTAATTTAGCCATTGTATTTCCTGATGCGGGAGCTATTATCATTATATCTGTTAAGTGTTTTGGGCCTATTGGCTCTGCTCCTTGAATTGTGTGTATGATTTTATTTTCTGTAATTTTTTCTATTTCTTCTATAAAATCTTTTGCCTCTCCAAATTTTGTATCTAGTGTATATGAGTTATATGACATTATTGGAATAATTATCGCATTTTGTTTTTTTAGTTCCTTCATTTGTTCTATGCTTTTTCTAAATGTGCAAAATGATCCTGTAAATACATATCCTATCTTTTTTCCTTCTAAAGTCAATTACATAACCTCCTTTTATAACATCTTATGAAATTATGTTAAGTTTTGATATATTATTTAATAAAAGCATTGAAAATTGAAGGTTTTGCTAGTATAATACTTATGTAACCCTATTGAACTGTATTTCTATTTACTAAGAAATACTTGCATTATGAAAGGAGTTTTCATTATGAAGAAGACATTTGTTTTACTTACAGAAGCAACGTTGTCATCTGAAAAATCTACTCTTAATTTTGGAGGCGACAATAATATTGTCATTCCACTAGCAGTTGTTGAACGGATTTACCAGTATGATAAATCACCAGAGAAAGCTAAGATAGCTAGTAAGTTTGTGGATTACATTTCCACATTTCCTATGAAAGATCTTATTTCTAACAAAGGTGTGAAGCAGAGTAATGGCTCATATTTGAGAATTTTGGATTGCGGTGTAATCTCTTCTCAGGTTAATGAACTTCACAATGTTAGCGATCTTTATAAAAGATCATTTCAGGTTTGCTTGGATCTTGTTGAATCATCTAAAGACTCTCAAGTCATTTTGATTTCACAGAATCCTTCTGTACGTCTGAAAGCGCAGAAATTGGGAATTAAGTCTCAGGAATTCAAAGATGAGATTTTCCCTCTTCCTCGTGATCAGTACAAAGGAAGAGTAAGCGTATTTTCTACCAAATCATCAATTGACAAATTGTATCAGGAAAGAGCATTGTCTATCAATGCTATCTATCAGTACAATAAAATTGAATGGCATGAGAATATGTTTGTTACAATCGAATCCGAGGGGGCTTCTGCTATCGCAAGATATACTGATGGCAAGCTGGTTCCACTGATGTATCAGGATACCAAAGCATTCAAACCTGAGAATGCTGAGCAGAAAATGCTTATGGAATGTCTGCTTGCTCCTCCAGAAATTGCGCCTTTGGTTATTGTAAAGGGAGGTGCCGGAACTGGCAAAACCTATTGTGCTCTTGCAGCAGCACTCCATAATCTTGCTTCGTATGGCCCTATTAGTACCTATGAACAGATTTTGGTTGGTGCACCTACTGTTACTATTGATGAAGATCTCGGTTATCTTCCTGGAGATATTGATGATAAGGTTGGTCCTTATATCAATGGTGTTCAGAATAATCTCATTGAGATTTTCAAAAATAACGGAACAGCTATAACAGGTGGAAGGGAAAAGGTTTCTAAGAAAGAATGTAAGGCAAGTGTGATTGAACTTTTTGATCGTCAGTTTATTCAGATTCAGGCAATTGGTTTTCTTCGTGGTTCCTCTATTGCAAATACTTTTTACTTCTTGGATGAAGTACAGAATGTTAAACCGGAAATCATGAAGGACATTATCACTCGTCTGGCTCGCGGATCAAAATTAATCTTGGCTGGTGACCCAACTCAGGTTAATGCTCCAGGATTGAATGAGAGACGTAATGGCTTAGTATATGCATCAGAGAAGTTCAAAGACATTGCTCGTTGCTGGCAGATTGAACTTGATAGTCAGAAAACTATTAGATCTGAGCTGGCTAAAATCGCTCAGGAAATTCTGTAACCTTGTAACAATGTTATTTTAATGAATTAAAGACTCTTAAAAGCCCTCAAGCTTTGTGCTTGGGGGCTTTTCCTATTTTTTATCCTAATCATTGCGTGGTAATCCATCATATATCCATGTATTTAACCATTCCGTTGATTTTATATATTTTACACTAACCGGCATACCTGAATACACTGGATAAAAATATATGAAAAATGCTAGAAATATAGTTGACAATACAGGTATTAAATAATCTATTTTTTTCCATTTTTGTGCTAATTTGCTGATGGCAAATACTATTGTTAACATCATGAATGGTAGCGTTATGAAATAATGATATATAAACATTACTCTTCCTATAAAAGCATATGGAAGCCATGTACATAGTATCATTACCAATAAAATTGCTCCCTCTCTACTTCTTTTTACAACTGAGTATATTAATGTAAATACCGCAGTGGCTATTGATAACCACCAAATTGCAGGATTTCCCATACATGCTATTGTTCCTATTGTTTCACTATCTGGTCTCGATACATAATACCACATTGGTCTAATCATTGCTGGCCATTCATACCATTTGCTTGTATATGGGTGTGTTGCCTTTAATTTTGAATGATAATTATACATTGCTTGCTGATATTCAAAAAATGATTTTACGTCAGTTATTCTTACTGTCCTTGATTTCTCTGTATCTACGTTTCCTTCTTTGTCATATATTTGAAGGTATGCACTTTCATTTGTATCAGCGATTACTGGAATATATGAAGCAACATATATACAAATTGGTATGATTATAAATGAAATTACTGACCACAATAATATTTTTAGATTAACTTTTCTTATTTTAGTTAAATATAATATTCCCATTGCAAGTCCAACAAATGCTGCTGTCCATTTTACTGATATAGCCATTCCCCAGAATGTACCTGATATTAACAAGCTCATTTTCTTTTTCTTAAATTCATCATCTTCTGCAAATAAATATTTTAGGAAAAATAAGAATGAAGTTAAGCAAAATAAAACTAACATACTGTCTACTGTACCTATTCTTGTTTGTACAAAATGCATTCCATCTAAAGCCATTATTACTGCTGCAAATAATGCATATCTCTCTCTTTTAAATAATTGCTTGGCTATTAAATATATGACCAATATCATAAATATTCCTGCTATGTTTCCGCATAATCTATATGCAAATGGTGTTGTTCCTAGAAAGTACATAGGAATTGACATGATCAATTTTCCTAATGGCGGATGCACATATTCATATAGCGGTAATTTATTTAATATTTCATATGCTGCTCTTGGAAAATATATTTCATCAAAGTATGAACTATTTTCTATTGAATATGCTTCTGGCACACATTCTTGTTCATCTATTAATTTATCTGAGTTTTCATTTATTGCTTTAATAGGTATTTCTTTTTCATCTGCATCATACAGTTTTATTTCACCTATTGCTGTTGTATCTAAATTTGATTCTAACATTATGTACTTACTTTTGGTTCCATTATAATTTATAGAAAATTTTATCCATCTAAAAACATTCGAATAATCTAAGTTTAGATATGTATCATAAACATATTTATCATAATTTTTGTAATCATCCGTGTAAAATATAGAAATATTTGATTCTGCATATCCTGAATATAACATTATTTTGTCAGGAACTTGATTAGATTCTATTTCAAATATTACTTGTTCACTTTTCTTCATACTTGGGTATGTTTGAGGATTCGAATTATCTCCTAATTTATAAAAAGAAACGATTGTATAAATTAATAAAATTGCTAATAAGATAATTGTTGCTGGTTTTAGATTTTTTATTTTTTTCATTTTTCCCCCTAATACAAGTTATGTAATAAAATAAAGAGCCTCACTAGATATGTGAAGCCCTTTTATAAATTGCTATTTTAATCTTCTTCTTGAAACCCATACACATATTCCTGCAACTATTATTGTCATTGGCACTGCATATATAATCGTTCTAACAACTTTATTTTCTTTATCCGTTGGTGTATATGTTACATATGACGATGTTTTTCTTATTGAGTATAATTCTCCTCTATTTGCTGAAAAAGCAAATGAATTCATTATTAAGTTTAAGTTATATGCTACCATCGGTGTCTGATTTTCAAAGATATTATCTGAAAATGCAGTTGTTGATGCAAATACAACTAATCTAGATTCTTCTCCTGATTCAACAGTTTTTTGAATAGCTGCTCCTATAACATAGTAATTTCCATCATTGCTTTCTGTGGTTTCTGTTGCTAGATTTGCGGCTGTTGCTTCTGTTGATGTCATAACAATTGGAGTTGCTGTCACTTGATTTCCTAACATTTTTGATGAATCCATTTCGATTATTCCAGAGGCTAAAAATGTTGGTTTTACGCTTGCTCCATTTGTTATTGCAGCATTATAATTATATAACAATCTTGTAATTTCATGATCTGATGCAATATTTGCATGGAATACTAAATTGTTATAGCCTGATATTTTGTTTTGACTTGAGTTTTCTTGGACAACCTTATTTGGTAGTGAAATATCATATTCGTCTAATATTTTTTGGAAATTTGGAAAATCTCTTTGTTTATTATTGTAGTCTACATCATTTGTTATAATTAGGTCTCCACCTTTTTCAATGTAATCGCAAATGACTGCAGCTTCTTTATCACTAAAATCTGATGATAATCCCATAATTGCAAGCACATCACAATCTTCTGGAATTTCTGGGTCTGCTGTTATATTTATTGTTCCTACTTCATAATATTCGTTTTGTAAATATTGACTTAAATAGTAGATACCACTTTCTGTTGTGTAATTTGTTCTTCCTTCAACAAAATATACTTTTGTATTTTCTTCTGCAGATAAATTATTTATTGCATTTGTTAATTTTTGTTCTGTTAGATCAACAACATTATAGTTCTCGTCATATGTATATAAGTCAGTTCCTGAAATATATGAGATTCTTTCGTCAGATGCTACACCTACTATTTCTTGATAATTTTTTTCAAAAGAATATTTACTTACCAACTCTGCATCATCTGCGGTAACTATTTTATATTTTATTTTATCATTTTCTGCATTGTATTGTTTTAATAAATCTACTAATTGATCAGATTCAGAATATCCCCAAACATAAAAAGTCATTTCTTTATCTATTGAACGTACTATGTTTTTTGATTGGTCTGTTAGTGTGTATCTTTTTCCACTTGTTAAATCTATTTGAGCTAAATTAATTTGCCTTACTCCAAGATTTATTGCTATATATGCTGCAATTAGTATTGCTATTAATAGAATCATTCTGGTTGTATCTTTTATACAATATTCCTTAAGAACTGTAAAAAATGCAGCTACTCTTTCTTTTGGAGTTTTTTTATTTTTTTCTTTTTTCTCTTTTTTTTCTTTTTCACGACTCATTTGTTTTAGAATCTTCTGGCTCTTTTTTTCTTTTTTATCCATTATATATATCTTCCTTTCTAGACATTAATTCATTATTTTACGCTTTTACGTCTTTGTAAAACTATTATTGTTAGGCTCACAAATAATAAAATAAATGTGACATATCCTACAACTTCTTTTAATGAAATAATTCCTTGTGGGAATTTCTGATACATTTGTACTAATGAAAATATCTCTACTATTCCTTGATAATTTTGTAAAAATGATAGTATTAAGAAAAATCCTATTGATACAATTGCTGCTACTATTTGATTTTCTGTTATTGATGAAACAAACATTCCAAATGATATATATGACATTGCAAGTAATAAAAGTCCTAACATTGCAACTAATGGTTCTGTTAAACTAACAGTTCCAAAATGTCTTAATATTCCATAGTAAATAAACATAAGCAATGTTCCTATTACTACGACTAGTGTTGCAGCCAAAAATTTTCCAAGAACTATGCTAACTATACTTTTAGGCGATGTCATTAATAATTGATCTGTTCCATTCTTTTTCTCTTCTGCAAACATTCTCATTGTTAATACAGGAATTATGAATGCTAATACAACTGTACTATCCCATATGATGTATTCAAAATTTAAATATCCTGATGTAAATGTATATTGGTAAAACACAAAACTTACTACAGCCAGAAACAATCCTATAAATACCCATCCTATTGGAGTAAAAAAGTAACTTTTTAATTCTTTTTTAATTATTGCAAACATTATTTCTTTTCCTCCTCTTTTGTTATTTTTAAGAATGCATCTTCAAGTGAAATTTCTTTTTTCTTCATTTCTATTATTGTAATATCTTTATCTACACATTTCTTAAATAATTCTTTTCTGATGTCTTCTGAACCAGTATGTTTCAAAGAATAAACTTTTTCATTTTCTTTTTCTTCAATAAGTTCTATGCTAGTAATTGCTTTTATTTCATTCTTTATTTCTGGTAATTTTGTATTGTTTTCTTCTACTGTAAGTGTTATCTCTGTTTCATCTGGTTTTGCTTCTTCTTCAATATTCTCCATATTGTCTGTTCTTATAATTTTACCTTTGTTTATAATAATAACTTTGTTACACATCTGGCTTATCTCTGCAAGAATGTGTGAACTAATTAAAATTGTATGTTTTTTTCCTAATTCTTTTATTAATGTTCTTATTTCTTTTATTTGAATTGGATCAAGTCCAACTGTTGGTTCATCAAGTATAAGTATTGGAGGGTTTCCAACTAGAGCTCCTGCTAAACTTACCCTTTGTCTGTATCCTCTTGATAAGTTTCTTATTAGTTTTCCTTTAACTTCTTCTAATCCAGTTGCTTTTAATACTCTAGCTATTTCATCTTTCTTTTCTTTTCTTTTAACAAGCTTTAAATCTGCCATATAAGAAATGAACTCACTTACTGTTAGTTCTAAATATAGTGGAACATTTTCTGGCATATATCCTATTTGCTTTTTAGCTTGTTTTGCTTTTTGATTAATATCAAAGCCATTTACTATAATTTTTCCAGCAGTTGGTTCGATAAATCCTGTGATCATATTCATTGTTGTACTTTTTCCAGCACCGTTTGGTCCTAAAAATCCAACTACTTCGCCATCTTCGATTTTAAAGCTTATGTTATCAACTGCTATAAAATCATTGTACTTTTTTGTAACATTCTGTAGCTCTATCAATGTATTTTCCTCCTTTTATTTTTGTATTTTCAGTATATTGTGTCTTTAATACTTTAATAATACGTGCTTATTCTATTATTAAAATATTAAAATAAAATTAAAAATTTTTTATATAAGAACATTTTAAATTTTTGCAATTAATGCTTTTATTTTTATTCCTTGTTCTGAGAACATCTGCTCATGTTCTGTTCTTATATCCTCAAATATCATCTCATTATGTAAGTCATGTGTTATTTTTTCTAACTTAAAACCTTCTTCTTTAAAATATTCCAAACTTTCTTCAAATAATTCATCATCATCGGTCTTGAAATATATTTCACCATTTTCTTTATCTAGGAATTTCTTATAATTTTCTAGTTGTCTTGTGTGAGTTAATCTTCTTTTTTTATGTTTTCCTCTTGGCCAAGGATTACAGAAATTGATATATATTCTTTGTACTGTGTCGTTTTTGTCAAATACATCTAATATACGTTCTGCGTTCATCCTTATTAAATATAGATTATTTATTTCTTTTTCATTTTCTTGATATTCTTTTTCTATGTTTCTTTTTGATAATCCTAGCATTGCCTCAATCATATCTGCTGCAATATAATTATTTTCTGGATGACTAGAAGCAAGCTTAGCTATGAAACTTCCTTTTCCGCATCCTATTTCTAAATGAAGTGGTGCTTTTTTATTTTCAAATAATTCTAACCATTTTCCTTTGTTTACAGTTGGGTCATCTATATAAAATTTTGATTCTTCTAGTTCTTGCTTTGCCCATGGTCTTCTTCTAATTCTCATCGTTTTGATCCTTTCTCATCAATTTTAGTGTGGACTATATGTGTCAGTTGAAATTAGTTGCGTACCTACAAATTGTCCGTTTTTATAAAAGCTTTTATATGCTTGATACGTTCTAGCTCCTATTTTTTTACTAAATAATTCTATTTGATAATCATCATCTGTTCTTAATCCGTATATTTGAACTGTGCAATATCCATTTTCAACACTTGCTACTATTTTTATTGGATAACTTCTATTGTTTTTAAATTTAAAGTCTAATGAGCCATATGCAACAGTTGCATCAAGCCCTCCTGGAGAATATGTTGTTAAAAACATATGGTTTGTTCTTTCTACTATATCTAAATTTGATTTTAAAACTGAGTTATATAATGTTGATGACACTTGGCAAATTCCTCCTCCAAGTCCATCTACAACTTGACCATTTTCGTATATTGCTGCATTTTTATATCCCGCTGCTATAGTTCTCTCTCCTACTATTGTATTATATGAAAATGTTTCTCCTGGCATTAAAACAGTTCCATTAATTTTATTTGCTGCTAATCTTAGATTTGTTGTTCTGTTTGCATTATTAACATATGTTGTAGATGAACTAGCTAGTTGGTCTGGGAATGCATCTAATCCAAGATCATTTACTGTTACATTTGCTGGTGTATATTTTAATGGTACCTCATATTCTGATTTTTTCTCTGCTGCAATTTGTCCTTTTACTGTTTCAACACTCTCTTGAAAATCAACTCCTGTTTCATCTGCATACACCATTCTTGGTTCTACTGTGTAATATGCATCTTTTACTTCTCTGTATATCTCTGAGTGAATTTTATCAACATCTATTTCATCCGGATATTTATCATATGTTGGAATATCATAATATACATCTTTGAAATTTTTATTGTTTAATGCATCTGATATGATTTGTTTTGTTTCATCATCTGATGCTGCTTTTCCTATTTTCCCAGATGTAATTATTAAATTACCATCTTCTATATAATAGCTTGGTTGCTCTACTTGCTCTGGAAGTTTTGCTGAAATATCAACTATGCATGCATCTAATGCGATTTCGTCATATGATACTTCTATTTTAATATTTTCTGGTGATTTCTTTAATTTTATTAATTTCAAATCTTGTGATATTAAAGATCCAATTCTTCCAATATTATAAGCATTTTCAATAGCTTCATCTAATTTATATTGAACATTTATCTGTTCTAACGCTAATGAATATTGACTTTTTCCATATTGAAAATATATTGTGTTATCTAGTTTATCTAAAAATTCTGTTTGAACTTTTTGTTTTGCTGCATCTTTTGACAATCCAGAAACATCAACACCTTCTATTGATACTCCTTGTTTTATGTTTGTATCTTTATTATTTATAATAGAAAAAACAGTAATAGAACCTACAGCTATTACCATAATAATCCCTAGTATTATCAAAGAAATTTTTAAAGCTCTGTGTGTATGAACTTTTACTTCTATATTACTTATTCCTTTGTTATCATCAGGTACTAATAATTGATTTTCCTTTTTACTTTTTTTCTCATTTCCTTTTATATTTTTGTCTAAATTCTCATTCTTTTTTTGATTTTCATTTTCATCTGAGTTTTGCTGACTTAGAATCTGATTTGGCATCTCTTTGCTCCTACTTTAAACATCTCTACTTATTCTTTTATATTATATTTGTATGCTTATAAAAAGTCAATAAATGGCTCAGTAAATTTTGTTTCATCCAATAGTCATTTTCTAGTATAATGAAGTTGTCAACAAAAAGTAAGTAGTACGTTTGTACTACTTTTACTTTTAAAATTTGATACTTTGGTTCTACTTTTTAATTATAAAAAATCTCTCTTTTTTATAAGCCTCTCTACAAATTTATATTTTTATTGTTACTATAATTCCTTTTGGTTTATTGTGCACTATCTTTATACTTCCTCCATGACTTTTTACTATTGTTTGTGCTATTGATAATCCTAATCCTGTACCGCCTTTTGATCTTGAACGAGCCTTATCCTCTCTATAAAATCTTTCAAAGATATGTTTTAGCCCTTCGTCACTAATCCCTATTCCTGTATCTTTTATATTCATTATTAGTTTTTCTTCATGATTGTGGATGTCTACATCAATAGTATCGTTTTCCTCTGTATATTTTAATGCATTGTCTAAAACAATTACTAGTAATTGTTTTATCTTATTTTTATCTATATTTAATTCTCTATCACATTTTACATTTAACACCATATTTTTATTTTGCAATTCGGCCATTTCTTTATATGGAACAACAATTTCTTTTGCAACAGTTTCCATATTAGTCATTGATTTATGTATTTTTGTTGTGTTTGCATCTGACCTTGCTAAATCCATTAATTCTGTTATCATTTTTGATAACCTTCTTGTTTCATTTAAAGATAGTGCTATATCTTCTGATTTGTCTATTATTTTGCTGTCTGGTGACTGTAATAACATTTCTTGTTTTGCTTGTATTATTGTTAATGGTGTTCGCAATTCATGTGATGCATTTTGAATAAATTCTGCTTGTTTTTTATATGATGCTATTATAGGTTCCATTGCTCTTTTAGATAAATACCAACTTATAATTATTGATAATATTACAACTATTACTGTACCTATTGATAAACTTTTACTAAAATTTTCTGTCATTTCTTTTTCAGAATTTATATTGATTAGAATATCCATGTAATATGTATCTCCATTTGATGCAGTTAATTTACATGTTGTTGCTCTATAAAAATATTTTGAATTTACTTTTATTTCATAAATTTCTCCAACTCTATTGCCATTAAATTGGCTTTTTCCAATATAATCTGCAAAATATTTTACACTTAATGATGTTGCAATAACATCTCCCTCGTCATCTCTCAAAATTGTTACAACTCTTGGGTTAGCTATTTTGTCAATATTTTTTTGAACTTCTTTAGTAAGATCTTCGTCTGAAAAATTTTCATCTTTTAATGTTTTTTCATCTTTTATAATAAAATTAGAAATATCTTCTAATTGATTTTTATACTGCATAAGTTCTTTATCTACTGATTCATATAAATAATTATTAAACTGATTTAAAATGAAAAGACTAAATACTCCAAATATTACTGTCAATAATATTAAATTTACTATCATGTTTTTTAGTAATTGTATTTTTATAATTCTTTGCTCTTTCACTTTAAAATTCTTTCCTTTCTATAATTTTAGTCAGACAAAATATAGCCTACTCCTCTTAAAGTTTTTATATATTTGTCATATCCATATTTTTTTAGTTCTTTTCTTAGAGCACTAGCATAAACCTCTATTACGTTTGTTGATGTGTCAGAATCAAATCCCCATATTTTATCAAAGATTTGCTCTTTTGTTATTATTGTGTTTTTTGAATGAATTAGGTATTCTAATAAATCAAATTGTTTTCCTTGTAGGTTTATTTCTTTTCCTTTTATGTATGCTTTTCTGTTTTGTAAATTTAATTCTAAATCTTTAAATTTTATTGTATTGTTAATAAAAAATCCATGGTTTCTTCTTATTAAGGCTTCTAATCTTGCTAACAATTCTTCTCTTTCAAATGGTTTTGGTAAATAATCATCTGCTCCAAGATTTAGTCCTTTTACTTTATCGTTTAATGAGTCTTTTGCTGTTAATATTAGTACTGGCGTAAGGATTTCATTTTTTCTTAATTTACTTAGTACTTCATATCCGTCCATTTCAGGCATCATTAAATCTAATATTATTATGTCATATATGTTTTCTTTTGCAAACATATATCCTTCATATCCATCGTATGCTTGTTCTACACTATATTTCTTTTCTATACATTGTTTTATTGTATCTGATAATATTTTATCATCTTCTACTATTAATGCTTTCATGGCATTCTCCTTTTTCTGTGTTATTATAATATTTCTTGTAATTTATTACTCTAACGATGTTATTATAACATAGATTATACATTCTGTAACTTAAAAAATACTTAAGTATCTATTTTGTATTATTTATTTTATGCTCTAACTGTAATAAAAAAGTTTAATATTAAAATTTTTGAATCATCGCGCAGCGACCAAAGGAACGAAACGAAGTTTTCGTGACTGCGATTGAAGCAATCTTTACATAAGAAAAGAGCCCACGTTCTGAAAGAACAGGGCTCATCAAGATTGCGACAGCAAGATGTAAAAAAATATTAATATTAAACTTTTTATTGTATTTATATTAAAATAATACAAAATTGATACTATCTTTATCTTATTTTGCTGTTAATGTTGGATTAGCAATAAAATAATTCTCCTTAGTATTAGCAGTAAATTTAATTTTTATCTTCTCAACATTTGTTACGTCAAATGAAAACGTTCCTTCTGCATTATTTGCAGTATAAATTACATTATCATCCTGATCAAAGAATATTATTTGTGGCACTCCAGTTTGATTAGCATTTGCATCTAACTCTGAAATGTGAATTTCGCCTGATAAAGTTTTATATTTTTTATCAAGAGAAAATTCAATAGTAGCTTCACTTACAAAAGCTGATGAATTACTTGGCTTTAATATGTAATTTTTGTATTCTGTGCCATCTATACCTTTTATCGCATTCTTTCCATCTGACACTGTAAGAGTACCAGCTGTCACTGAAGATTTCAATCCTGTTAGTTGCTTGTTAGATTTAGTTTCTGAATTGTCAACTTCTTCAACTAATTTCTTAATATCTTTATCATCTGGTAATATCTTTTTAGCAGCTGTAACGTTACTCTTTGCCTTTTTATAATCAGTTAATAATAATTCTCTAGTCTCTAAAATAAATGCGTTTTTGTATTGAGAAATTAGTTCATCAATTGCATCTTCAACTTTTTCTATGCCTTCACTATCTATTTTTAAAAGATATTCTAGTATTGCTATATTGGTTTCTTCATCTTTTGCCATTTGAGCAACTTCAGATTTTATCATAGCAATTTTTATATCAGTTCTTTTTTCTTTTACTATATCGCTTTCTTTGAATTCATCTTCTATTCCATCTAAAACCTTTAAAGCTTTCTCAAATTTTTCACTTTTTAAATACTCATCGGCCTCTGTTAAATATTCATTTAAGTACAATTGTTCAGCCTCTTTTAACTTACTTTCTACCTCAGAATATTTTTCATAACTTTTATCAATTTGTTTTAATAATTCAATTGCTTTTTTATAATCTTTGCTAGTCATAGCAACTTCAGCAGATTGATAAATTTGACTCATCTTTTTATTTGATAATTCTTCTTGCTTTTGTATTAAAACTTTATTGGCAAAATAAAATCCAACACATAATAATATTATTGTAAAAATTATTGTTAATATAAAGTTTTTTACTTTTCTTCCAAGTGAATTTTTTCTTCTTTCTTTTTCTGCTTTTATTTCAGCTTTTTCTTCCATCTTTTTTTGCTTTGCTTCAAGCTTCATTTCTTCTGCTTTTAATTTAAGTTCTTTTTTAGTTAATACTTTTTCTTCTTTGTTTTCTTCCATAAAATATCGTCCTTTCGAGTTTTATGTTTTACTAGTTTGTTATACCATAAAAAACTTTTTTTCTCAATATTTCTCATTACATTTGTTGAAAATTTAAAACGCGTATTATTTCATATATATTTCTTGGAATCGTATTGGGATATTCTAATATTCCTGTTACTATTTTTTCTTGATTTATTAATATGGCTTTGTTCAATATTTGATTATTGTTTTCTTTTGAACACATTCCGTACTTTCTGCATTGTTCGCCTATTCTATCTTCAATGATTGGAAATTCTATTTCTATTCCTGTTTTGTATTTTATATTTTCTATCCATGCATAATGTGATAACAAATTTCCTGATGTCATTAATATTATTTCTGTTTTTAGATTCTCGAAGGTTTTCTTGTTTTTTTGAAACTCTATTATCTCTAGCTCAGCAATATTATAAAAATCTTCCTTGTATGAAAATAATAATATATTGTTCTTTGTTTTTTCTAATTCTATTATTCCTTTTGTCGAATTGGCAATGAAATTACTTATTTTTTCTCCTACTTTTACATTGCCGTTTTTTAATAACTCATAATCCATTTTATATCCTCCTACAAAATAAATTATTCTTGAGCATAAAAAAATGCCACCCTTTTTCAGGATGGCTTGGGGAAGAAAAAAATTTTCAAGACTATTTGTTTAGTCTTTATGTATATATATTAACTTTCAAAAATTAAAATAACCTTAAAAATTATTTTTATTTTAAAAATTTTAAAGTTTTTAATTTTAATAATGAAATAACTGATGCTGAATCATTTATTTCTCCACTATCTAGCATTTCAAAAACTTTATTTATAGGAAGTTTAATTGGCTCTAGATATTCATCATCATCTAAATTTAATTCTTTTACTTTTTGTGCATGTTCTGCTAAATAAATATATGACTTATTGTCACAACATGCTGGATCACTAACAAATTCTTGAATCATCTTAAAATTTTCTGCAACACATCCTGTTTCTTCTGCTAATTCTCTTTTAGCAGATTCTTCTGGATTTTCTCCTGGTTCTATTAAACCTGCTGGCAATTCTATTGAATCTAATTTTCCACTTCCAGCACGTGGTTGTTTTACAAAATATATTTCATCATCATCTGTTAGTGCTATTATTGAAACCGTATCTTTTTTTCTAATTAATTCTCTTACAATTGTCTCTCCATTTGGCAATTTTATTGTTAATTTATCTAGTTTTAAAAATCCTTTATATAAATTTTTTTCACTTAATATATCCATTTTTTCTCCTTTACGCAATAACTTTATTTACTATCTTAGTTATAATTAATAAAACTATATATACTAATACAATACTAGCTCCTGTTGGCAAGTTAATGAAAAAGCTTAGCAAGATTCCTAATATAAAACATATAATAGATATTATTCCAGAAATTATTATTAATTCCTTAAAGCTTCCTGTTAGTCCTTTTGCTATAATTGCTGGAAAGACTATCAAGCTTGATATTAAAAGTGTTCCCATCATTCTCATTCCAAGAACTACAATTAATGCTGTTAGAAATGAAATTAAAAATTGATAAAATGTTACATTTATTCCTCTGGCTTTTGCAAACTTTTCATCATATGTTATCATAAATAGCCTATTATAAAAAATCATGTATATTGCAAATACAACCATTGATAATATTACGCTTATTATTACGTCACTTCTTTTCATTGATAAAATGCTTCCAAACATATAATTAGAAACATCAATATTAAATCCAGTAGATAATGATGTTATTATTATCCCTAAAGCTAATGCTCCTGTTGAAACTAATGCAATTGGGATATCTCCACTTTCACCTTTTTTTTGACTAATTATCATTATTATAATTGCTGCAACCATGACTATCGGTAAAGATACAGCTAATGGTGGCAATCCTAATGCAACTGCTAAAGTTAAAGAAGCAAATCCAACTTCACCTAATCCATGTCCGATCATTGAATAATTTTTTAGTACTAGTGTAACTCCTATAAGTGCTGCGCATAATGATATTGCTACTCCACATATAAGAGCTCTTTGTATAAATGTGTAATTTAATAAGTTAATAAACTGTTCCATTTTTTCCTCTTTTTCATAAAATCTATTATTTATTTTAACATAATGAATTAGTTTATTCAAGAAAAAAAGCTCCCATAATAATTATGAGAGCTTTCTATTTTATTAATATATATAATCTAAGCTTGAATCTATAATTTTGCCTTTATAAATATAGAATGATGCATAAGTTTCTGAAACTGTTTTATATGATTTTTCTTTTTCCCAGATGCTATCATCATCGTCATCATCTTTATCTGGTTTACTTGTTGTTTTTATTTTAGCCACAACTTTCTTTAGGTCTTTGTTGTCCTTAGCTTTTGTTACACTTACTACTTTTATTAGTTTATATTTAACTTTTCCTTTATCCTCTTTGTCATATTTGTCATCTAACTTATCTTTATATTCATCAACATCACTATCATCAACGTTTTCTATAGCATCTCCGAAATTTTCTATTTCATCATCTCTGTTTGTGCTATAATAAATACCATCAAAAGCTACTTTTCCTTCAACATTCATAGCTTTTTCGATCTTTTTAGCATCATATGAATTTAAAGCTGATATATACTTTTTGATTGTTCTCTTTTCAGATCCTCCTATTAAATTTACTGCAACTATAGCAACTATTACAACAACTAATACTGCTATAACAATTTTAGCATGAGCTTTTATCCATGCTCCACATTTTGAGAATACATTCTTAATTTTTTCCATGTACTTTTCCCCTTTCAGTTTTATTTTAAAAATTACATATCAAGTATATTATATAGAAAATAAAATATCAATAATTTTATAAATTTATTTTCTATATATTTTTTAAATTCCTACGTCGCATAAATCATCTGTTAGCACCTCTCCACCAATATCAATCTCTGTCATTTCAGTGCTTAGTAATTTTGCATATTTTTCAAACTTTTCTGGATTTTCTATTTGTTTTCCATTAAATGCAACTAATATATAATTCTGCATTTCTGTATTATCATCTGAACCTAAATCTACTTTAAATATTTTCACGTTACCAAATATTTTTTTGTATGTAGTATATTCATTTCTCAAAAATTTAGAATTCTCTCCTTCTAAAGCAGAGAAAATATTAGAAATAATAATTCCGTCATCATTTAACAGTCTTTTTTCATTTTCTAAAGCTTCAACTGTTGTAAGTTGAAATGGAACATTTAGTCCTTTAAATGCGTCAACTAAAATGCAATCATATTTATTATTACTTGTATTTAAAAATCTTCTTCCACCTTCGTGATATATTGTTAAATTAGAATTGTTTATATCTAAATTAAAGTATTTTTGGGCTAGTTCAGTCATTTTAGGATCTATTTCTACAACATCAATTTTCTTCTCTTTAAAATTTTCTAAATAATAAGAGGGGTATGTATATGCAGCCCCACCTATTAATAAAACATTATCCGTATTTTCTTGATAATAGTCAAATAAATCATAATATTTCAAATATTCACTTGTTAGCTTTTTCTCATTACTTGCTATTGACTCAAGCCCAAGATCCACTTCTAAAGTATTGTATTCTTTTCCTGAATCATTAACTAATTTACGTATCCATATTCTACTATACTCAGAATCTGTGTCTAATATCATGTCTTGGTATTTTTGGTAAAATAGTTTCTTTCCTAAGAACACTACTACAACTAATATTAGTAATATAATTATTGAGTTTATTATATATTTTATATTTTTGTTTTCTTGTAAAATAAAAGATAAAATATTTAAAATAACAACAATCATTAATATTATGTTTTTTACACCTAGTTTTGGAATTAATATGAAACCTGCCAAAAATGTTCCAAATATACTTCCAATTGTTGAAATAGCTGACATTTTACCTGATACTTGACCTATTTGCTTTTCGTCTTTTTCTTTTAATTTTACTGCAAATGGTGATGCTGTGGCTAATAATAAGCTTGGTATTCCAAATGTTATTGTTGAACATATTATTGCTATTATAGGTAAACTTATATTCTTTTTAGACAGTGGTTCTATTGCATATACTTCTATTAAAGGTATTATACTTATGAAAATACTTGCATCTAAAATAAATAATGAAAGTAAGTTCATCTTTGGATATTTGTCTGAAATTTTACCACCTATAAAATATCCTATACTCATAAAAGCTAACATCATTCCAATTATACATGTCCATATTAAATTTGAGCTTCCTAAGTATGGTGATAAAATTCTTGAAGCAACTAATTCTACAATCATCCCTGTTGCGCCAGCTATAAAAGTAGTAATCTCTAACTTATATTTTTTCATTTTTTCCCCTTTAACTTTTGTATTTATTGTTTTTCTTTTATACTTCCATCAAAAATAATTTCTTGGTCTAATTCTATAACTCTTATGTTAGGATTATGTATTTCGTCTAAATCATGTGTTGCCATTATTATTGTGATATCGCCTTTTGCATATAATTCATCTAGTATCTTATAAAAAGTTTGTATCGTTGTTTTATCTAATCCGCTACATGGTTCATCTAATAATAAAACTTTTGGATCTCCTATTAAGGTTCTTGCAAGCAGTACTCTTTGTCTTTGTCCTCCTGAAAGATCGCCTATTTTTTTATTTAAAAGATTCTCAATTTTTAGTTCTTTCACAACTTCTTTCAATTTTTCTTCGTATTTTTTAGTGTAGAAAGGTTTTATTCCGTGTTTTTGTGTTCCTGTCATTATTATTTCTTTCGCTGTTGCTGGAAAAGAAATATCAGTTAAATTATTTTGTGCTAAATATGAAACATCTCCTCTATTTATTTTAAATTCAACTTTTCCTGATTCTTTTTTTATTAATCCTGTTATAGTTTTTAATAAAGTGCTTTTCCCTGAACCATTTTTTCCTACTAAACATATATATTCTTTTTCTTTTACTGTCATGTTAATATTTTTTAATGCAATATGTTCATTATATTTAACATTTAAATTTTTAACTTCTATTATATTCATTGATATTCCCTTCTTTACCATTCTATTTGCTTGGTAGTGCTTGCTTGATGTTTTCCAAGTTTTGATACATTATTGATAAATATGTTGCTCCGTCCTCCAATTGCTTTTGAGTTACAGTGTGAACACTATTGAACTCTAGCGTTTTTGCTCCAGTTTCTTCAGATATTGTTTTTACAATACTTCCTGATGAAAGTTCTTTGTAAAATACTACTGGTATATTATTTTGTTTTATTTCTTCTATTACTTTAAATATCTTATCTACACTTGGTTCTCCGTTTTCTCCACATGAATCATATGCTGTTACAAATTTTAAGTTATACCTTTTTATAAAATATGCATATGAAAATGGTCCACCAAATGCTATTTCTGATTGAGTTGAATTTTTTATTGTAGATTCTATCTCTGAGTCTAGCTTTTCCAACTTTTCAATGTATTTTTCTGCGTTACTATTATAATAATCTGCGTTTTCCGGATCTTTGGCTGATAATTCTTTTGCTATATTTTTTACTAATTCTATTGACTTTGTTGGATCTAACCAAATATGTGTATCATATTTTTCGTGTTCACTTTCTTCTTCATGGTCATCTCCACTAAAATATTCATTTTCAAATTCTTCGTTTTCTATTAACTGAATTCCGCTTGTGATTTCTTTAATATTTGACTTATCAGACACACCTGATGTAATTGTGTCTCCCCAAGGTTCCAAATCTTTTCCTAGATAGAAAAACAAATCAGATTCTTCTATGCTTATAATATCCTGTGGGGTTGGTTCATAGTCATGTACATCCACTCCTGGAGATAATAGCATTTTTACATTTGCTTTATCTCCTGCAACTTCTTTTGTGAAATCATATATTGGATATATACTAGCAGTTATATTTAGTTTTCCGTCATCTTTCACAGGAGCAGTTTGCTTATTAAATATACTTATTGCTCCTAAAACTATAACAATTAAAATTAATAATGAAATGGTTAATTTTTTCAAAAGTTCCTCCTATTATTTTTGTGAATAAAATTCTTCACCAATAAAATCGTACTTAATATCTGTCAAATTATTTATATATAAATCATAATTTGAAACATTTTTCTTATTATCAATATAATACAAGCTTGTATATGCTGGATTTTCAATTACTGTTCCATCTGGGTTCTTTAACGTTATTTTATTTCCAGATAAGTCTATTAGATCATATTCTATGTTACTTGGAAACCCTGAATTATTAAAATTAACTTTTACTGGTAAGTTAGCACATACTAAAATACCTTGTCCCAGTAATATTGGATTTATGTAATCATATTCTATGTTTAATATTTTTTGAAAATTTTTATCTATCACTATATATTTGTTTTCACTGTTTTTAACTATGTATCCATCATCTAACACAAAAATATCTTTATACTCATCTGAAACCATTTCACCATCTTCATTTGCAAAATAAATAATATTTTTATCATAGTCCTTTATTAATATATATTGATCATAGAACTCTAATATTTGGATATTTCCTTTTAATTCAACTCTTTTAGTTTCTTTTGTATACCAGCCTTGAATTTTTTCTGATGTTTTATAAAATGGCAAATATCCATTGCTGTAAACATATAAATTGCTTCCATCAAATTTTAAATTGTCACAGTTAATACTTACTTTGATATTAGAATTGTCTTTTTTCATGAATTCATATCTGTTTTTTCCTGTTTGTGAAACAGTTATATATATGTCATATTCATCATTAAATGGATATCTGTATGGATGTTTATCATATGCTTGTATTTTTTTCATATTACTTGTTAAAACTGTACCTAGCTTATCTGTAATCTTTCCATCTTGGTTAAATGTTTCTTCATATATTTCTTGAAATTTTTCCATTTGTTTTTGATAATCATCTACAGATATATCATTTCTATATGACATTACTGTTCTTTTATTTTTTAAAATAATTGATGCTGTTCCATCTTGGCATACTAGTGCCACATCAAAGTTTTTGTCATACATTTTTATTTTTATAAATGGTGTTGCATAATCATATTTAAATTCTATTTTTGTTTCTCCACTTTTATTTATGTATCCCCATTTATTGTTTCTTTGGACATTTAAATAGAATTCTTGATCTTCTCCTAGTTCACTTATATTTTTGAAATATTCTTCATTATATACTAAGTATCCTTTATTTTCTTCTTTTACAATTTTAGTTACTTTATCCTTGTATGTTAATATATTAATTCCTGCAAGTCCAATTGCTACAATCGCTATTACAACAATAACTATGTAAAACATATTATTAGTATACAGCATATTTTCTCTAAGTACTTGTACTTCTATCATTATAGCAGAAAGTATATATAAAGCACTTATATATGGAATTTTTATAAAATAAAAAATTGATGAAAATATTGCAAGTAAATATGCAAATAATAATATTTTATCTTTTCTGTTACATCCCAGTGTTATAAGATTAATTACTGAAACTGTAACTGTTAATATTAATATATATTTACTAGTTTCGTTTATAACAGTAATTTCTTCTGCACTAGCTCTTGCTATGTTAGGCATATAAAAATTAAATAGTAGTATTAAAACACCAAATAATAGGTTCATTCCTCCTACTATGCTATTAACAATTTTCCCCCTCATTTGTAACTCCTTCTTTTGTTTCTTCTGCTTTTTTGTCTAATTTTGTTATTCCAAGCATTGCTACAAAGAATATAGCAGCAATTATAACTCCGATTATACCTTCTGTAATATTATTGAACTTTGGTATAAACATTACTAATGATGTTAATGAAAATCCAATTATGGCATAATATGTAATTCCATAAAATCTTTTAAATAAATATGTAATCATACCAGCTGTTGTTAAAGCTAACGCAATATAGCCAATTCCAAATGGTATTATTACACCTAGGTTTAATGATGTAAATCCTGATAATATTTGTCCAAGAACTCCCATGTATATTAAAATATGCATTGTTGTCATCCCAGGCATTACTGCTCCCCAAGCATATATTGCACCATATATAATTAATTCGATTGGGCTTAAATATGTTACGATTTCACCAGCTTTAGTATTATTAGCTATTGCTGTGCATATAATTGTAATGATTAATGCTACTAGTGTACTTATTAAATATGATTTTTTAAATCCTTTTTTATTAGCAACTTTAAATAATGTTGGTATTCCTCCTATAATTATTCCTAAGAAAGCACATCTCGTAAATGCATTATATTCATCTAATAAATATGTTACTAAGTTTGCACAACATGCTGCACTAAATAATATTCCTAGTAATATTGGCCAAATATATTTTAGATTTTCTTTAAAATTTTTAAATGGATTTGCTATTATTTCCATACATCTGTCATAGATTCCAAGTACTATGGCAAATGTTCCTGCTCCAGCAGTTAATGCTGCAACACCAACAATCATTCCTTTTATAAATTTTGTTATAATTTCTTTCATTGTTTTTCCTCTATATTTTTTATGTATAATTTATTTTCTTTTATATATTTTTCTATATCGCTTGTTACTAGATCAGTAATACTCTCATTATTCTTTATTTTTTCTCTAATTATGCTTGAACTTATATTTAAATTTTCAACACTATTAATATATAAAACATTTTCTTTAGTTATATTAGATTCTCGTTTTCTCTGAAACACTATGTATTTGTATTTTAATAGTTTATCATAATTACTCCATGAGCTCATTTTCAAATAATTATCTTCGCCCATTAAAAAATAGATATCATTTTCTTGAAATTTTTTCTCTATTATTTCAAATATATCAATTGCTTTCAATGGTCTGTCATTTTCGACTTCTATATCTGAAACAGATATTTTAGTTTCTTGTGAACATATAATCTCTAGCATATTAATTCTTTGTCTGATATCTAATAAATCTTCTTTTTGGTAAAAATTGTTTACTGGTACAAAATAAACTTTATCTAATTGATATTTTTGAATAGCTTTTTTTACTAGATCTAGATGAGCTATTGTTGGAGGATTGAATGATCCTCCAAAAAAGCCTATTTTCATTTTTAATATTCCTCTTTATCTATTTCTTTTTTTATTATTTCAAATATTTCTTCATGTATGTCATCTATTGATCTTATTTCATTATCTTTTATACAGTTAATTTCTGTCCAATCATATTCCTTTGCTAACTCACATGCTGCATTGTAGCTTTCTTCTAGGTACGCAGTTTCTTTTTCATGTATATCTTTTTCCTGATTATGTGTGAATTTATTTTCTCTGTTTTGCATTAATGCCTGACTACTTTTTGGTGGCATATTTAGGAAAATTACTTTATCTGGTTTTGGAATCTTATATAAATTAAACTCTAAATCAAATAGCCAATCTATAAATTTTTTTCTCTCTTTTTTATCTTGAATCTTTCCAGCTTGATGAATCATGTTTGATGTTGTATACCTATCTGCTAGTATAATTCCACCAGTTTCATAATATTTTTCTAATTGTGTTTTATATGTAGCATATCTATCAGCAGCATAAAATGTTGAAGCGACATATGCACTTACATCACTTGGATGTTTTCCAAATTCTCCTGATAAATACATTTTAACTAGTGATGATGAAGGACTATCATAATTAGGAAATGCTATATTCATGTATTTTATTCCTTCTTTATCAAATCTTTGTCTTAATTTTAAGCATTGTGTTTGTTTTCCACTTCCATCTGTTCCATCAATAACAAATAATTTTCCCATTTTATTGTTCCTTTCTTATAAAGCGATATAATCACTTTTTATTTCTCATATGTTGAATCCTATTTTATTCTTTCAAATAATGGCTCAATATTTTTGTTTGTTAAGTCAATTTCATTTTCTAAGTATATTGGTTCCCATTTTGCTTCTGGTAATTCCAAGTATTCTCTTATTTTATCTGTAGTTGTTGGCATTATTGGACTAAATAAATTACTCAAGTTAGCAATTATATTTGCACATGTAAATATTGTGTTATTAAAAGCTTCTTCATTTTCTTTTATTTGTTTCCATGGCTCTTGTGTATCATAATATTTATTTGCTTTTTCAACTAAACTCATTATTCTATTTGTTGCTTCTCTAAATTCTAGTCCTTCAATCAATTCACTAACTTCAGAATATGTTTTTTCTATTTCTTCTTTTAACTCTGAATCAATTGCTCCTACTTTGATTTTTTCTAAACCTTTAAATTTCAATGTTCTGTTTACTAAATTTCCAAATTTATTTAATAATTCTCCATTGTGTGTAGCAACGAAATCTTCTGGAGTAAAGTTTGTATCTTTCTTTTCTGGTCCGTTACTTACTAAGTGATATCTTAAAGAATCTATTGGATAAATGTCTAAAGCTTCTAAAGCTGTTATACCTATTTTTTTACTTTTTGAAAATTTTTGATCATTATAATTTAAGTATTCAGTTGAAACTATTGTATCAACTAAATGATAATTTTCTTTTTGTCCTAATAATAATGCATTTAAGATTATACTATGGAATACAATATTATCTTTTCCATGGCACATATATATTTTGTTATCTCTTCCTTCTTTCCAGAAATCTTCCCAGTCTAATCCTCTTTCTTCGCACACTCTCATTGTATCTGTAAGATAACCTAAAACTGCATCTATCCATACATACATTCTTTTATCTTCATATCCATCTACTGGGATTTCTACTCCCCAGTCAAGATCTCTTGTTACTGCTCTTTCAACTAGACCTTGTTTTAAATATTTTCTAGTTTCATTTCTAGCATTTACTCTCCAATTGCCTTCAACTTCTGCTGTGTGGGCTTCGATCTCTTTTTGAAAGTCTGGTAAACGTAAATATAAAATTTTGTTGTCTTTTTGCACAGTTTTACTTCCACAAACTATGCAATTTCCACCTATTAATTCCTCTGATGTTGGAACATGAAGGCACTTATCACATTGGTCACCTTTTGTTTCTTCTCCACATTCTGGACATGTTAATACAACTTCTCTATCTGCTAAAAATTTATTGCATTTTTCGCAAAAACATTGTGGCTCTATTTTTTCATAAATATATCCATTATCATATAATTTTCTAAATAATATTTTTACTTTTTCTTTGTGATAATCTGTATCAGTACTTGAGAATAAATCATAAGAGAAATTTAATTTCTTGAAAAGTTCTCTGAATTCTTTATCATAATGATCTGCGATTTCTTTTGGACTTATTCCTTCTTTTCTAGCTCTTTCTGTTATTGGAGTTCCATGGCAGTCTGAACCTGAGACAAACATTACTTCGTCTCCTTTTAATCTATGATATCTTGCTAAAATATCTCCTGATATTAATCCTGCAATATGTCCTAAATGTAATGAACTGTTTGCATATGGCCATGCATTTCCTACAAGTATATGTTTTCCCATTTTACAATCTCCTTTACTTTGTTGTGTTTATTTGCCTTTATATGCTTGTACTCATATATAAAGACGTGGACACATTTTTGTGTCCACCTTCGTTCCTCTCTATAATAGAAAAATATTTTGAGATATCTACTATAGATTTTTTCTAATGATGTCTTCTGTGTATTCCTATTTCCATTTCCTCTTCTTCTTGTTCTTTGACTGCGGTTACTTCATCTATTCCTAATTGTCTTAATACAGTTGATCTTTGACTATACAAATCTGGTAATTTTTTTTCTGGATCTGACGTATTTTCAAAAGCATCTATATCTCTAATTAGTTCTGATCCTTTTTGAGTTTCTTGTTCATCTTTATGTCTTATACAGTCATCTATACACTGTTCATCATGTCCAGTCTTTCCTTCAATTTCTCTTATTTGTTTTTCTATCTTTATTAATTTCTCTAATAATTCTCTTTTTTTAGAAATATCTTTGAAATCAACTGTCTCTGGTTTCCTGCTATTTTCTTCTTTTTCAGGATCATCTTGAATTAATTTGGTCTCTCTTCCTGACGTTGAATTATTTTCCATATATATGTTCCTTGGATGTACTGATGAAACAGGAAGTCTTACAAAGCTTTTGTCTCCATTATCTCTACTTTCTATTAATTCCATGTCTGTATCTCCCATCGTTCCTACAAAAAGTAAAGTATTTGAATCATCATCTTTGCTTTCACCAGCTCTTCTTATTTGATAATATGAATATTCATTATCCATAGAATGCATTTTTCCAGCTTTTATTTCGCCAGGTTTTAAAGCTACACCATCTATACTATTTTGAGTATCATGTAATAAACTTGCAACATTTTTTGCTACTGGTGTTGATTCAAAACCTTGTAATTGTTCGAACTCACCTTCTCCGACCTCTTTGGCTACTATAAATTTGTTTCCTACAATACCGTTTCTTGTCCTGATAATATATTTTGTGCTATTTTTATCTTTTTCATCGTTAAGTAATCTTGATCCTTCTTCTCTGTCTTCTATTCTAATCATACTAACAATTTCTGATGAATCAATTCCTAAGCTTTTAGCCATTCTTTGCTTTTCTATTTCTTCTTTAGTTATTTCTGCTTTTTTCTCTTCTAATGAAACTACTTGCAATGATTTACCTTTAACTTTTTCCATTTCTTGTGGTTCTAATTCTTTAACAACTAATTCTTTTGATACTTTTATAAGTCCGAATTCTTCAAATGGTTTAAGGCTTGTCACTAAGTCTTGGTCTAGTTCTACTAAGCCTTTCTCATCAACATCAGCTAAATGTTGAATATTAGTTACTTCTAAACTTCCATCTGATGCTGGAACTATCTCTATACCCTTCTTTTGCATTAATGCTAATTGAGCAGGATCTATTTCTTTTCTAATCATTTCTCTTATTGCTGCACTATCCGCGATTTCTTTAAAAGGCAAATTGTCTGCAAAATCAGATATTTCTTCTATCTTCATTCCATCTTGCAACAATAATATTATGTCATTTCTATCTAATCCTGTTCTTTTAGATAATTCTTCTATTTCCTCTCTATCATATTCTTGTTTAGTTATATTTAACAATTCTGTTTTTCCATCTACTGATTGCATTGCTAATATATTAGGAATTTTTAAAGCTCCATTTCCTAATTCTAATTCTTGCATTCGTCTAATTGATGTAAATTCTAATTGAGTTTGACCAGTTTTTGAAAGATAATCTTCCATTAAAGAAAATGTTGCTAATTCTTCTTCAAACTTGTCTCTTTCTTCATCTTTTAATAAACCTTTTACCATTTTTTATTCCTTTCATAAATTTATGTCGAGAATTATTTTAGTTTCTTTTCTATTAAATCTGCAATTTCTCTTGCTTTTTTACTTATCATTTCTTGATCTTCGCCTTCAATCATTACTCTTACTAATGGCTCTGTTCCTGAAGGTCTGATTAGTACTCTACCATTTCCAGAAAATTCACTTGTTAATTTTTCTATAGCTTCTTTTATTTCTGGATCTTTTTCATAATCATATTTTTTATCACTTGCTACCTTAGCATTTATTAAAACTTGTGGATATATTTTTACAACTTTGCTTGCTTCTGATGGTTTTTGATTTGTTTCAAGTAAGATTTGTACTAACATTAATGATGTTAAAATACCATCTCCAGTTGGGTTATAATCTAAGTATATAATATGTCCTGATTGCTCTCCACCTAAGTTATATCCATTTTTCAACATTTCTTCTAATACATATCTGTCACCAACTTTAGTTTGTTTGAAATTGATTTCTGCTTTTTCTGAAAATTTATTTAATCCTAGGTTACTCATTACTGTAGCTACTAATGTATCTTTTGCAAGAGTTCCTTTTGATTTTAGGTAATTAGCAGCTATTGCTAACATAATATCACCATTGATTTCATTTCCATTTTCGTCAACTGCTAAGCATCTGTCACCATCACCATCATATGCAATTCCTAAGCTGTATTTTCCTTCAACTACTTTTTCTTTTAGCATACCTAAATGTGTTGAACCACAATTATCATTTATATTTATTCCATTTGGTTCATTGTTTATTATGTCATGTTTTATTCCTAATCTTGTATAAATTTTATCAGCTACTTTGTATGTAGCTCCATTTGCTGTATCTATTAATACTTTAAAGTTATCATTATTATTTTTTGTTATACTTCCATGGAATATACCTACTATAAAATCAACATAGTCATTTATCATATCTTCAGCATTTTCAGATACGCCTATTCCTTCAGCTACTGCTGTAAGTGCTGATATTTTTTCATCTGAATCCATAATTTCTTCTATTTCTTCTTCTAAGCAGTCTGGAATTTTCATACCTTTATTGCTGAAGTATTTTACTCCATTAAATTCGAATGTATTGTGTGATGCTGATATAACAACGCTTGCATCAGCATTATATTTTTTTGTTAAATATGCAACTGCTGGTGTTGGAATTACACCTAATGTTTTTACATTTGCGCCATAGCTTAAAAATCCAGCTATCATTGCACTCTCTATTAATGTTCCTGAAATTCTTGTATCTCTTCCTATAAAAATTGTAGGAGTATGATCTGTATGTTTTGATAATACAGAAGCTCCTGCTTTTGCTACTCTAAACACTAGACTTGGAGAAAGCTCTGTATTAGCTATTCTTCTTATTCCGTCTGTTCCAAAATATTTTCTCATAATTAAACCTCCTTATAGATGTTACTATTATACATATTCCTTCTTCTTTTTTCAAGTGCTTTTATAGAACAAAAGAGTACATTTTATAAAGCAAAAAGACCCATATAAATTAATTATATGAGTCTTTACGATTATTTTTCTTCAGCATTTTCTATTTCTTTCAACTTAGCTTCGTCTCTCATTGTTTCTGATAATAGTTGTAGTAGCCATACCATTAATAGTATTGTTGGAACATACATTCCTACTGGTATTCTTACTATTGCTATTACTGCTAATATAAATGCTTCATTTAATATTAGTTCAAAAGCTATTCTTAATGGTTCTAAAATCCAAGCTTTTTTATATAAACTATGATATCTTATTGCCATATATACCATTACTATTACTAAACTTATTATTAAAGGTTTTACAAAATTTTTAACTGTGTCAAAAACACTTATTCTTGGAACATCATATACTTTTACTTGTGTAGATGAATTCTTTAATTCATCAGCTGTATATTCTAGTCCATATTTTTCTTTTATTTGGCTAATTATTGTTGCAATTTCATCATCTGTTTTTTCATCTATAGATTCAACTTCTAATTCTTGTAAGATATTTTCTTTTTTTACATCTTTAATATTATATTCTTTTGAATATTTTTCATTTAATTTTGCAAACAAAGATGTAATTTCATCATCATAAAGTTCTTTTACATCTATTGAAACGCTTGTACCATATAATGTTGATTTTCTAACCACATTATCTGATTTAATTGCTTCATCAGCTATTTTCTTAACATCTTTTAAATCATATTCTGATCCTATTATAATTTCTATTCTTTTATGATTTGAGTATAGTGTACTATAATTGAATCCTTTTACTTTTACTATAATCGCACCTAATATTACTGCAATTATCATAATGATGTATAGTGATTTTTTCTTCATATTACTCAACTCCATTCTTTTTTGCATTTTTTTCATTTAGTAAGAACATGGCTGATATAAGTGTATAAACAAATACAAATATTCCCCAAATTCCAACTGAACCTACTGATTGTATATTTGCCTCTTTACCTAGTGCAAATACAATTACAGTTATTATGAATGGAATTACTGTTAGTATAAATTTTCCAAAGCTTTCTAATTTATCTACTGCTCTTTCTTGATTCATAAGTGCTACTAGTAATATATAGTTAGCTAATGCCATAAATGCAATTGTTAACAATCCTGATAATGTTAATGTTACTGATGCAGCTCTTATTACTAATAAATGAATAGCTATATATCCAATTTCTATTAATGCAGCATAAATTCCTTTTTTCTTATTTTTAACTATTGTACATACTAGCACAATAGCTAATATTATTATTCCGACTATAGTTAAGTTTCTTATAAAGTTTTCGCTAAAATCAGATTCTATAAAACTTCCTGCTGTTAGTGTATATACAACAGGCATTGTTTCAGCATTTACAACTGCTTGAGCTATTAGGCATTCATTGTAATCTTTATTAAATGTTTCCATATCATCTGTTGAAACACTTCTATATAAAGGAATAGCTAATTCTGTGTATTCTCCATCTGGTGAGAAATAAGTTATATATTTATCTTCTCCATCTATTTGAACTGTTACAGTTTTTTGACTAGCATTTCCATCTTCATCAGTTGTTTCTATATAACTTTTTGAGATTTCATTTAATTTTTTCTGTCCAGCTGACGTAAATGTTAATCTTATTCCTAAATTATATGTTATTTCATCTGATGATGTTGTTGTATCTGAATCAGCTTGTTGATAATAAGCTGATGCTTTTTTTATCATGCTTTTGTCAATTAATACTTCTTTTGAATCTGTATCAATTATTTCTAACTTTCCTGCTTGACTTGCTAATGATGCAACGTTGTCAGTATTTTTTGAATATGGAACTGAAACAAATAAGCTTCCTGTTTCTTCATTTATTGTAACATTTGCATCTGCTATTCCAAATTCGCTTAGTCTTTTCTCTGTGATTTTCTTTACTTTTTCATAATTTTCTTTTGTTAGTACAGATGGATCATTTACTGGCACTTTAGCTGCTTCGCTTGATGTATCTGTACTATCTGTTGTTTCATCTGTTGTTTCAGCTGTTGTAGTTGCCTCATCCGTTGTAGTAGTTTCGTCATTTGATGTTTCTGTTGAATCGCTTGAACTGTCTGCATCTTTTGTTGATGTATCCACTGAAAATTCAAAAGTTCTAATTTCGCTTAGCTCTTTACTAAATTGATATTCTGGTAAAACGCTAGCCCATGTGTTTAAATTTCTTTTGTGAATTCCTAGAAAAGAAATTAAACTTAATAGCACTATTAGTAATATTACTATGCCTTTTTTTAGTGCATTTTTTAATGTTTCTTTTTTCACCTTTTGTTACCCCCTATAATAAATTAGTATCATTTATTACTACTTCAAACCATAATCCTAGATATTTTGCTGCGTGTTTGCTCATCATTGTTCTATCCATAAAGATTTCAAAATAATCTAATACTGGACACATTTTTGTATCTATTGTTAGGTCTAAAATAATTTTTCTTTCTTCTTGATCTATTCTAAGCTTTGCATCTGTTACAGCATAGTTAACTCTATCATGTTTATCAAATAAAGATTTATTTGTTTTTGATACCCTACTTCTGTGTGCATCTGACTTATCGGCAAGTATTATAGCTGCTGAAATATCACTTACTGCTGTTCCAGAATTTTCATCATGATTTCCTATTGCCATCATTATGTCACATCTGTCTTTAACATTCATTCCCATGTCTTTTAAAATTCTATCTGCCATAATTGCTCCTGTATGTGCATGATCTTTTCGGTTAATTGCGTTTCCTAAATCATGTAGATATCCAGCTATTTCAGCAAGCCTAATTCTATCTTCTCCATAGCCTAATTCTCTTAGAATTTCGCCAGCTCTTTGAGATACAATATTTAGATGTCTGTGAGAATGCTCGGTGTAGCCTAAAACATCTAATTGCTTTTGCGCTGTAATTATTAATTGCTCAACTTCTTCATTATTCTTTACGTCTTCTAATGTTATCTCCATGCCTATCTCCTCCTTAGCTTTTCATTTTTTGATTGTATATTAAAAAGATAAAAATATCAACTATTTTTTATAACTTTTTGGCTTCTAGTTTTTTATATTTATTCCTACAATTCCTCCTATTCCTCCACAAATACATGTAGCTGCAAACATGATTCCAGAATAAATATTTATTTCGAAATTTTTCAACAAAATACTAGATATTGAATATAGTATGCCAAAATATATAAGTCCTATAGCTCCACCTTTCATCATTCCTTTGCTGTCGCTTTTTATAAGGCTGACCGAACTACCTATTAATATGCTTATTCCAGTAATAACTATTATTGCTGGAGTTATTATTTTTTCTGGCACGCTTGTATATGATAGTATTATACCTAATATGTAAAATAATATTATTGTAATTATAAAACTTATAATAATTCCTTTGATGATATTTACTAATGTTTTAGACATTCTCTTTTCTTCCATATTCTCATTTCTCCTTTATTAATTTTACCTTTACTTTTTATGAGATTATACTATCTGGAATTCTATTACACAAAAAATAAAAGCTCTTTTCACATTTATATGAATGAGCTTTTATTTTTATACTGTATTCTTAATTATTATTTTTAGTTTTCTTCATCTATATTTTCATCTTGATTATCACTATCGTCTCCATTGCCACTTTCATCACCGCTATTTTCTTGGTCATCACTTTGGCTAGATGTTGGATTATTTGCTCTGTCTATATTTTCTTGTTCTCTTTTCTCTTCAGCTTCTTTTTCTTCTTGAGATCTTGTTTGTTCTATTAAATCTCTTACTGTTGCTCTAGTTGCTAATAATTGTTTTAGTGTTAATAGTTCATCATTAGCTGGTTTGTTGAAGTAGTATGTTGTATTTCCATTTCTTTGCATATAGTAAATTGCTGTATAATATGCATTTAATACTATTGTTCCTTTTGTGGTTATGATTCCATATGATGTTATTCTTGCACTATTTGTCATAGCAAATACAATTCCAGTAACATTATCAGACAACGGAATTGTTAGTGTAGGCATTGCTGATGTATTATCAATTATTTTATCTGGTGTTTCACATCCAATTTCTGTGAATCTTGTGCTAGCTAATAATTGACCATCTACGCTATACAATCCATAAGCCTTATTTCTTATTACAGGAATACATTCTCCTGCAATTATATATTTATTTGTTATTCCTTGTGATTTGTATGCAGACACACTTGATAATCCTATTTGATCATACTCAGTAGGAATTATGTCTTCACCTGTTGCACTTACCACTCCAAATTTATTATTTTTTTCTACTATATATAATTTTCTTGATGCATCTAATAGTTTTATACTGTCATACTCTAGTTTTATTGTAGGTGATGCTTCACCCGGTTTTATCATTCCAAAATTTGAATTACTTGAAACTATGAATTCACCTATGCTTTGTACATATTCAACTGTATCATATTTCAAACTTATTACTTCTTTGTTTGTTGATAGGTCAACTACTCCATATTCTTCATCTTTTCCAACAACAGCATAATTATTACATAATGCTCTTTGGTTTTTGAAATTACTTGTTAATGTATATCCTTTTTGTGATAATGATGAAGAATATGCTGATGTCAAAGCCTCTATCGTATAGAATTGCATTGTATTTCCATTTTGAATTATCATCATGTTTAAACCTTTATTAATTGCTTCTGTTGATGCGAACAAACTTTCTTCAAATAAAATTACAGGTTTTTCTAATGTAAATGATTCTACATCAAGTTCAACGTTTTCTTCTGAATTGTTTTGTTTTTCTTTTAAATCTTTTAGTTCTCCAGTATATTGCTCATTTGCTTTTATATTTTTAGAAATTTCGTTTGTATCTGCAAAAAAGTTAACATATTCGCCGCCATTGTCTATATAGCATTTATCTTTTGTCTCATCTATGTTGTCTGAACCATATGCTCCATTATTGTATTTATACCCTGCTATTTTAGAAATTGTTTCAATGTTGTAATATGCATTTCCTTGTGGATCAACTAACATAGCTGGTACTTTTTCTTCTCCTAATTGTATACTTTTTTCTTGATAGATTCCTTCTTCTGTCGTTACTTCTACTGTTGATGTTTTATAAATCTGATCACCAAATTGAATCTTAGTTTTTTTGCTTTCTTGAGCCATTAAGATTAATAGTACAACTAAGACAACTGCAAAAATTATTACTGTTACTATTATTCCCATTAGTAACATCTTTTTCTTTTGATTTGTTTCGTCCATTTCTTAGATTCTTCCTCCTATTTTATATAACCATATTTACGATAGAATTCATCTCTGAAGCTTCCTAAGTTATCATTTTCTATTTCAATTCTAACCTTATCCATTAAGTTAGTCAAGAATTTTATATTATGAATTGAAAGCAATCTTATTCCTAAAATTTCATTTGCTTTTATTAAGTGTCTTATGTAGGCTCTAGTGTAATTTTTACATGCATAGCAGTCACATTCTGGGTCTAATGGAGTAAAATCATGTTCGTATGTTGCATTTCTTACAACAAGCTTTCCATGTGACGTTAAAGCTGTTCCATGTCTTGCTATTCTTGTTGGTAGAACACAATCACACATATCTATTCCAGCTATTGCTGCTTCTATTAAATAATCAGGTGTTCCAACTCCCATAAGATATCTAGGTTTGTCTTTTGGCATTAGTGGTGCTGTATACTGTAATATTTCTATGAATTTTTCTTTTGGTTCTCCAACACTTATTCCACCAATAGCATATCCAGGGAAATCTAATTCTATTAAATCTTCTGCACTTTTCTTTCTTAGGTCTTCATAAAATCCACCCTGAATAATTCCAAATAATCCTTGATCTTCAGGCCTTTTGTGAGCTTCTTTACATCTTTTAGCCCAACGAGTTGTTCTTTCCATAGATTTCTTTGTATATTCATATGTTGATGGATATGGACAACATTCATCAAATGCCATCATAATATCTGAACCTAACGCATTTTCTACTTCCATTGCTTTTTCAGGAGATAAGAATTTTTTACTTCCATCTAAATGTGATTGAAATTCCACTCCTTCTTCTGTTATCTTTCTCAATTTTCCTAAACTAAATACTTGGAAACCACCACTATCAGTTAATATTGGTCTGTCCCAATGCATAAAGTTATGTAATCCTCCTGCTTCTTTTACAAGTTCATGACCAGGTCTCAAAAACAAATGATATGTATTTGATAATATTATTTGAGCATTGACCTCTTTTAATTCTTCTGGGGTCATAGATTTTACTGTAGCCTGTGTTCCTACTGGCATAAACACTGGCGTTTGGATATCTCCATGAGGTGTATGGATTACTCCTCTTCTTGCTCCTGTTTGCTTACATTCATGTAATAATTCATAAGTTATGGCTTGTTTTTTTTCCACTTTATTCATCCTTTCTAAGTTTTTTAAATTTCTCTATCTGATTCCACATTTCTTGTTTTATCTACTGTATCTTTCCTTTCAACTACTGTTTGTGCTATTTGTGGTTCTATTTTTACTTTTATTCTTTCGTCAAAATCACTTTCTTTTGGTATTATCTTTTGTTGGTTTTGTTGTATTGCTTGCTGAAATTCTTCTCTTCGCTCTCCAAATGATTTTTTTACGCCATATTTTAATACAGGTCTCTTAAATGCATCATATGTAATATCTATCTTTTTAAGTTTAACTTCTTTTTTGCCATTTCCTATAACTTTATCTGCATTTTGCGAATCAGGTAAAGCTAGTACTCCTGTATGACGTGATTTTTCACCCAGAAAAATCAATTTTAATTTTCTCCATGCTCTTTGTTCTTTGGCTGATAAATTTTCCATATCAGCATATCCATTTGCTTTATCATATAATTCTTCAAAATTAAAATGTTTATCTGTCAATCTAAATGTTATTTTTTCTATTGGCTTAGAAAAAGTTTTTATTTCTTCTTTTGCAGCCTCTCTCTGAACCCTGTATAAAGCTAAAATATCACTTAATTTATTGTTTTCAGCATTAGTATACCTTCCGCTGTCTTTTTTATATGATATTATCGCATTTTTTCTGGCTTCGATTGATGCTTTTGCCATTTTTTTAAGATCTGTAAAGTTCCTAAATCCTATTTTTTCATATAACAAATTGGTTCTTTGCTCATTAGGATAAAATCTTGAAATTACATTGCCTAGTCTTCCTCTATGTAATGCATCAGGTGATTTTCCCATTCTTTCTAACGAATTCTCTGCAATTCCAACTATTTTTTGAACAGCAAGTCCAAATTTTTCATAAATCTCATTTCTATATATCATTGATTCTCTTGAACATATTTTCAAATATCCTAAATCCTCTAATGCTTGTAGCATTGTCAAATTATTACTGTGTGTTACTGTAGAAATCTTTTGATCATACACTTTAGTTCCATCATTAGCTTGCATCAATGGTTTTGTTCTCTCAAAATTTATCTTATATCTTTCAAACCCAACTAATGATTGCAATGACATTACTGAGCTTTTCTGCATTGGATTTAGCCCCTTCAGGTATGAAGGAAATTGAGTAGGATCTTGAAATAGCATTATTTCGCCTGTTCTCTTATTTTTTTGTAACCAAAAGCTATACCAGGTTCTCCTCTAATTACACTTTCACCTGCAGTTTTTACCAATCCATATGTACCTATTCCTATTGATGTTACTGCCATTACAGCACTTGTAATGGTAGTTGCAGGAACTGCTGTTGCTCCTACGATTCCAAATAATCCAGCTGTTGCAAGTGCTGCATGTCCACTAAGTTTGGCATAATGTTTTAAAGTGTCTAGCGTTGTTGGAACTCTGTCTGTTACTTTTTTTGCTAAGCTTTTTTCTCTTACAGGAACAAGCGATAAATTATTTTCTTTATAGATATTTTCTTTTTTATCTTCCATAAAATATCCTTCTTTTGTATTTTTTATTTTATAAACATTGCGTCTCCAAAGCTGAAGAATCTATACTTTTCTTTTACCGCTTCATTATATGCCTTTAATATTGTATCTCTATCTGATAATGCAGAAACTAGCATTAATAATGTAGATTGTGGTAAATGGAAATTTGTAATTAAACAATCTATACATTTGAATTTATATCCTGGGTATATGAAAATATTTGTATCTCCTTCTGTTTCTTTTACCAATCCATTCTCGTCTGCAACTGTTTCTAGTACTCTACATGATGTTGTTCCAACAGAAATAATTCTCTTTCCAGCTTTTTTAGCTTTATTAATTTTTTCTGCATCTTCTGCTTTTATGTAGTAATGTTCTGTATGCATATCATGTTTTTCAACTTCATCTTCTTTAACTGGTCTGAAAGTACCAATTCCAACATGTAAAGTTACATTGGCTATTTCTACACCTTTTTCTTTTATTTGCTCTAATAATTCATTTGTAAAATGTAGTCCTGCTGTTGGTGCAGCTGCAGAACCATCATATTTTGCGTATACTGTTTGATATCTATCTTTTTCTTTTAAAGATTCATGAATATAAGGTGGTAATGGCATTAATCCTATCTCATCTAATATTTCATTGAATATTCCATTGTAATAAAATTTTACTTTTCTTGTTCCACCTGGAAGAATATCTAAAATTTCTGCTGTAAGCCTTCCATCACCAAATTGTACTTTTGTTCCTATGTGCAATTTATTTCCTGGTCTTACTATTGATTCCCATATGTCGCCTTCAATGTTATTTAAAAGTAGAAATTCTACATTTGCTCCAGTTTCTTTTTTTCCATATAATCTTGCTGGTATTACTTTTGTGTTATTTCTAACTAAACAGTCACCTGGCTCTAGATAATCTATTATATCTTTAAAAACCTTGTGTTCAAATGTTTTAGTATTTCTATCTAATATTAATAATCTTGATTCATCTCTATGTTTGATTGGTACTTGTGCTATTAGTTCTTCTGGTAAATTGTAATTAAAATCTGATACTTTCACTTATTCCATCCTCTTTCCTTAATCACTTGTTATTGTTACATAATTTGTTTGGTTTATTTCTGAATCATCTTTGCTTGATAATATTTGCTTAAAGTTTCCTATAATCTGTCCAATTGCTTCGAATGGATTTTTAGGTTCTTTTTCAAATTCAATCTCTTCAGAAATTGTAAAATCGCTCTCTTGTACTGGTTTAGTTTGATATACGATCGGTGCTAATCCTGTTTTTCCGCTTGATGAATTTATATTGCAGCTCATATAATCTTTATACCATTCTTCCAAACCATTTTTATCTTTTGATTCATAACCATATTTTTCATTGTCATGTAATGCTGGGAATGTATATCCTTTTTCTGATAAGTTTCTCTCTAATGAGTGAAGAAATTCATGAACAAATACTTCCTCTGGGAACGTATCATTCTTTATATTATATTTATACATTGTGCTCTTCTTCAAATCATTTGGCATTCTAATGTTTGAAAATCCAATTGAATCATATCTCATACTTCCTAGTCCAATCCAATCATTTACAGGAATTCCGCTTATAGAATTTCCCATTCTAATTCCTACAAAAATATGATCATATTCTTCATCTTTTATGTATTTATCAATTAATGACTTAACATCTTTTGGTGCAACATAATAGTAATTTTCTTCATCATAAGATAATGATGTTAATGGCTCTTTTATTTCAATTGTGCTATATGATACTGTCATTTGACCTTCAGAAAATTCTTCTGTTGTTTCTGCAAATCTTTCAAGGTTTCTTTTTAATAAATCTTTATCTTCTTGTGTTAGGGAATAACTATATTTATTACCTTCTAAGTTAACATCAATATTATCAATTAAGAAACATACTACATTCCAGTTTTTATCTGTATCTTTTGTACCTTTTTCTACGTGTATATCTGAGAACCATACTTTTCCTTTAGAGTACCCTTCGCATCCTCCTAATCTAAAAGAAACATCAAGAGTGTCTGAACCTTTACTGTCAACTAGCAATGTGACTTTCTGCCAGTCATTTGTTCCTTGTAAAGGAAGAGATTGATCTGCAGTTCCCATTATGCTTATGCAAGCTCCAGCAGTTTCTGGTTTATCACTCTCTACATTTTCTGTTTTTACCATACAAGTTATTTTATATGGCGTGTTTTTTTCTACATTAATTTTTTTGAAGAATAATGCGTCATTGTATTCTTTGCTTTCAATACAATAACTTTTTGAACTATTGTATTTTACAGTGTCATCTCTGTAATATGATGTTTCACCTTTTTTCTCATTTGCTTTTATAAAATCATTGAAATAATACTTATTGTACACATGCATTATTACCAATAACAAACCAATAAATATTATTAATGTGAATAATCTTGATAACCATTCTTTCATATCTTTTCTATTATCTCCTTTAGTGAATTACTCAATTTTTCTAAAGTGCCATCATTGTGAATTACAAAATCCGCTTTTTTAGTAAAAAATTCATTATCATTCTGTATTTTTAATCTTTGCATAGCTAATTCTTCTGATATATTGTCTCTTATGCATATTCTTCTTATTTTTTCTTGAGTTTCAGCTACTACAGCTATAACATAATCACATATATTTTCCATTTTTGCTTCATATAATAACGGTACATCAATTCCAACATATTCGTATTTTTTCTGTTCTATTGATAATAATTGCTTTTTTATATCTTCCACTACATATTTAAATGTTAATTTATTTAATGCACGTCTTTTTGACCTGTCTTTATATATTATTTCTGCCACTTTTTTTCTTTTTAAGTGTCCATCTTCTCTTACTGCTTCTTTTCCAAACAATTTAACCATTTCTTTGAAATATTCTGTTTCTGTATTATTGCTTAAATCTCTTGCAACCTGATCAGCATCAATTATAAAAGCATTATAATTTTCTTTGAATATTTTGCTTATTGTTGTTTTTCCTGAACCAGAAGGTCCTGTTATTCCTATGACTTTCATTTAAGTCTCCTTAATTTAGATTTTTTATTGCATTTCGTGCCAATTCATCACATCTATTATTATACTCATTGTCACTGTGCCCTTTTACTTTTATAAATTCTACTTTGTGAATTTTGGTGAATTTGTATAGTTCCATCCAAAGTTCTTTATTTTTTACAGGTTTTTTATCAGCTGTTTTCCAATCATTTCTTTGCCAATTATCAATCCAGCCATTATTAAAAGCATTTACAACATAAGCACTATCGCTATATACTTTTACATTACATTCAAATTTCAATAGTTTTAATGCTTCTATAACCGCTGTTATTTCCATTATATTATTTGTTGTATCTGGGTTTCCACCTGATATTTCCTTTTTATTTTCTTTATACATTAAAATAGAGCCCCATCCTCCTGGACCAGGATTTCCTGAACAAGCTCCGTCTGTATAAATAGTTACATTCTCCATAATAAAAACCTCTTTTAAATTTTATTAAATGCCCTTGGCTTCAATTGCCATATATTGCAATAATATTGCGATTTTATTAGATATATGCTATTATAACAGTAATTGATTAATTATACAATATTTGAGAGGAGAAAAATTTTGTCTAGTAAACTTTGTATTATATCTGAATATAATCCATTTCATTTTGGACACTTATATCATTTAAACGAATCTATTTCTAAGACAAATGCTGATTGTAAAATAGCAATTATTTCTGGAAATTTTGTTCAACGAGGTGAGCCAAGTATAATAAATAAATGGGAAAAAGCTAAAGTGGCTTTGGCTGCTGGGTTTGATTTAGTAATTGAATTACCTACTTTGTATGCAATTTCAAGTGCTGAAAATTTTGCTAATGGGGCTATTAAAATTGCTAGCCAAATCAGAAGTGATTATATTTCTTTTGGAACAGAATCTGGCGATTTAGAAAAGTTAAAAGAATTATCTTCTCTTATTAATAAAAATGAAAAAAAATATATATCAAAAGTTAAAGAAAAAATTGCTGAAGGTTTTTCATATCCCAAATCTCAAGAACTTGTTATTAATGAAATGTTTGGTAATGAGTTCTCTGGTATTTGTAAACCTAATAATATTTTAGGTCTTGAGTATCTAAAGTCTTTAGCAGCTATTTCATCAAATATTATACCTATAACAGTAAAACGTGATTTTGAAAAATCATCTTCATCAGACGTTCGTACTCTACTTAGAACTCCTGGATTTGAAACTAAAAGTTTGAAGGATTCTATTCCTGATTTTTCTTATAAAATTTTGAATGATAATATTAAAAATGGAAATGCTGTTCTATCTTTGAAATCATTTGAAAAAGAAATTATATATATTTTAAGAACTATTAATGACGAAAAAATAAAGGATATTCCTGATGTTCCTGATAATATGCTTTCTAATTTGAAGAAAGTTGCTTGCTCTACAAACTCTTTAGACGAACTTATTGCTACTTTAAAAAATAAAAGCATTACTCAAGCAAGAATTCAAAGAATTTTATTATATGTTTTACTTGGTATCACTAAATCTGATATAGAATTATCAAAAAGAATTATTCCATATGTTAGGGTCCTTGGTATGAGTGAAAATGGTAAGAAAGCTCTTTCTGATTTTTCTAAAGATGCTGAGGTTATCACTTCCGTTAATACTTTTGAAAAAAGTTGTAATGATCCTGAATTACTTAGAATGTTAGAAATTGACAAAAGAGCAACTGATATTTATACGTTGGCGTATGCAAAGGGTTCTGTTGCAAATTTGGATTACACGATGAGGATTCAGAATGGGATTTAGAATACTATACAGCATCTAATTTTAAAAATTATAAAGAAAAAAGATTCATATATAAATTTCGAAACACCGCGCAGCGACCAAAGGAACAAAGCAAAGCTTTGTGACTGCGATTGAAGCAATCTTTTCATATGAAAGAGCCGAAGGCTCATCAAGATTGCGACAGCAAGGTGTTTCGAAATTTTTATCTGAATCTTTTTTGTGTATGTAATATTTATGGTTATTGCATTAATTGTTTTCGTTCTGTTTATTTTAATATTATTTCTTTTTGGTTTAGGTATTCTAATGCTCCGGAATTGCTTGTGAAGTCAAATTTCATTTTGTAGTTTTCTAGCATTTGATATTTGCATTTGAATTTTTTGTTTATTTCGTTTATGCCGTATTTGCCGTCTCCTAGAATTGGATGACCTATATGTGCTAGATGTGCTCTTATTTGATGGGTTCTTCCTGTTATAAGTTCAACATCTAATATTGATGTATTATTTCTTTTATCTTCTGATAAAACTTTATATTTAGTCAATATCTCCATATATCCTTTTTTAGGAGTATCTGAAATATAAACTAATGATTTTTTGTTATCTTTAAAAAGATACGCTTTTAGTAAATCCTCTTTTTTGTCTAATATTCCTATTACTGTGCATCTATAATTTTTCTTTATTTCTTTGTTTTTGAATTTTAAAAGCAATATTTCCAATGCTTCTGGATTTTTTGCAAATAAAACTAATCCTGTTGTGTTTCTGTCAATTCTATGACATGGACTTATATATGTATATTTTTTATTTAAAATTTTAGTCAATGAATCTGCAGTTTTATCTTCTGTAACCACTTCTAGTTCCGCAGGTTTGTTTACTATTAAAATATTTTCATCTTCATATATTGTCTCAATGTCATAATTTTTATATAGTAATTCGTCAACAATAAATACTGTAATTGTATCAAATTCATGTACTGTTTTATCTTCATTCACTCTAACATCATTTATTCTTATATCTTTTTTTCTTAATGTTTTATAGAATGTTGCTGATGTTAATCCATTGAAATGAGCATACAAAAATGTACTTAATTTTTTATTATTAAATTTTGGTTCTACGATTAGTTTTTGCATGATTCCTCCATTTTAATGTAGTTATTATTTTTCAAATATACTTAATATTTTTGATACTGCATAGATGATATCTGTACATTTTGTTTGTGCAAAACTTTTGCCTAAAGCTTTTCCTCCAACAGTAATTGATGCAACAAGGGCACTCATTATAAATTGAATATCAAAGCTTAATCCTAAACTTTGTGTAATTTTTACAGTTAACATGGCACTTATCGCACCACTAAGTACGCCACATATATCACCAATAACGTCATTACATATATTAGAAACTTTTGGTGCTGATCTAATTAATTTTATAGCTGTTTTTGCACCTTTCACTTTTTTTGATGCCATTGCATGGAACTCTTCTTCTGTCGCACATGTTATAGCAACACCGACAATATCAAATACAACACCAACTAATATAACTACTATTAATACAATTAAAGCTGGTAATGTTGCTAGTCCATTTATGCTTGTTGTTGACACATATGAAAATGTCATTGAAAGTACAAAGGTTATTATAAATATTGTAAAAAACCACTTTATTGCTTCATTTTTAGGATTTTTGTTTTTATCATTCTTTTTCTTCATTTCTCTTCCTCTCTTTAGTTCATCTTTTCTTGCATTTTAGCATAACAATTTTTGTATGTCAAAATACTATTTTAAAACTTTTATGTTCTTTTTCTTTAATATAGAAAAAAGAATTTATATAAAATAGACACTTTCATCTATTCCTATAAATTCTTCACTATAATTATTATCGAATTTAAGATGGTAGAAATTTAAGTAAATTTTACGGTATAAGGTCTAGCAGAATTTCTCTACTTTTTACTAAGCATTACTGCTTAGCTGTTTCCATTTAAAAAAGCATTCCTTAAAAGTTTCGGAAAGCTAGATCGCCACTAAAATCCGTACCTTAATCCCTAAATTTCCAAGCTTCTTGATTGAAACAAACATTCTAGAAGTTTTCCTTAATGTACTTGATCTATTATTAGTTTCTTTTGCAATAATGATTTCATAGTCTTTCATAAGAAAACGTGGCCGCGCTTTTTTATAAAATACTGACTAATCCCAAGATTATCACTCAAAACAGATTTATCGCATACAATTTGATATGTACACTCAAAATAGATTATATCACAACAAGTAAAAAATGGTGATAACGAAAATAGGAATCCAAATATATGCCGTTATATTCTATCCTAAATTCTTTACTTCCCATACCCACGCAAAACTGGCATTTTGCGCACGACATAAGAAACTTTATCTAATAAATCATGTGTGGATTTTTAGCCCCACCTTCATAATAGATAGTACAACTAGAATAATGCACCATCGGGTTTAATTATAGCAGAATCTAAAAATAAAGACAAATTTGAAATTAAAACTTTTTGAATAATTTTAATCAAATTTGTCTTGAAAGATTAATTTTGTTTTTATATTTTACTATTATTTCTCTTTTTTTCTCGTCTTTTCTTCACTTTTCTCTTTCTTTTCTTTCTTGCTTTTCTTTTTGTCTTCTGTATCATCATCTTTCTTTTCTTCTAATACATCTTTTTTATTTTTCTCTTCTTTAACTTCTGATTTTCTTACTTTTTTAATTTTTTCTTCTTTATCATTAGATTCATTTTCTTTAGCTATGTTTTCCTCATCTATTTTTGTTTTTTTATTTTCTTCTTCCTTTTCTGCTTTGACTACTTTTTTATCTGATTTTAATGTAACATCATATTCTTCGATATATACTGTTAGAACTCTTGGATATAATTCTTCTGGTAAATTAAAGTATCTGTTTGTTTTTATTTTATCTTTTTTTACTAGTTCATAATCAAACATATTAGCATCAATTATTAATTTTGATGTTACATCCATTCCGTTAGGTAATGTATTATTTACATTATCAAAATATGTTGCGTTTGTTAAAAAAACTGCTGGATATCCTTCTTTAAAGTTTAATTTGAACAATTTTACAGCTGTTTCAAATTTATTATCGTATGATTGCAATTCTCTTTCTGCATTTATATTGAATATGTTGTAATCTGTTTGATGCAATTTTTCGTTTATTGATGTTACTTGATAGATCGGCATGTCATAATCAAAGCTTATTTTATGCATTGATTCATTTAGCGAGCTTGCTATCAATTGTAATTTCTCTGTAAAATCAAATATATCTATTTTCTTGTTTATATTTAATATTTGGAATTTATCTTTTTCGTTCTCTCTATGTGATTTATTATTCAAGTATTTTACTTGTGTTGAATCATCTTTCATAGATCCGAAAATATCAAAGTCAACTTTATTGCTTATTGATGAATTAGATGTAGTAAAATATTCGCTCTTTAGACTTCTTAATTGTTCTTCTATTACATCTTTGTCCATGTCTCCGTTTTTTAGCATATTTATCATTGGCAATACGTTAGTTCCTGCTATAAATATACTGTCTAATTCTTGTTTTGAGAATTTTGTTCTTTGTAGTTTATCATATGAAATTCCTAAATCTTCAAAATCATATTCGTAATTAAATTTTCTTTTTATTTTTTGATTATCACCTTCTAGAACCTCTTCACTACCTGTTTCTAGTTCTAACAATTCATCTTTATTAGCAAATTTCCAAAATTCAAATAAACTCTTTTTGTGTTGATCTATTTCATCTATGTATAATGTTGCATTTGCTATTTTTCTTTTTGTATTTACTATTTTTAGTTCTAATGCTTTTATATCTTGTTTTAAGTCTTTTACATATCTTTCACTCTTCTCATATAAAGCTTGAACAGTAACTAAATCATCTATTGTATGATACTTTTTATCATCACTGTATCCTTGAATTGGCTTGGGTTCTTTTTCTTCTTCTTTTTTGTTATTCTTTTCAAACTCTTCTTGTTCAGCTTTTTCTTCATCTTTTGTTTTCTTTTTTGAGAAGAAATATTTTACTTTTCCAAAGAATGTTTTTTTACATTCAAGATATGTTGAAATTTCTTTTTGTTTAATAAAATATTCAGCGTCTTTCTTTTTGGCTTCATCTTTTAGGTCTTTAAGTTTAAATTCTAGTTCAAAAGCTTCTTGATTAAACTTTTTAATTGTTGCTTCTGTAGTAATATATTTCTCTTTTATGAATTCTGGTAAATCTCCGTAAGTAATTTTCTTACCTTCGTATAGGAATTCTATTCCGTTATTGCTGTTTATTTGTGTTGTAAAATGATATCGGTTTCCTAATTCTGTTTGAAGTATGAATAATGCTTTTAGCAATTTATAAAATTCTTCTGCTTCTTCTTTACTTCTTAATATAATTTTATACATTGTTTTTAAGTTTTCATATATAGGTGTTTCGCCTACTATTTGAACTGTTAATTTATCATTAATATCGTGTACTTCATATGTTAAAGACCAGTTTTTTGTGAATACCCATAAGTAGTTTTCTATATCGTTAATTTGCTTGTTTGTCAAAAATTCTTCACTGTAATTTACATATGAGATTGGCACATATATTTTTTCGTCTCTTTTTACTTTTTCAAGTTCTATTTTCTTTTTTATTAAATAAAATAATTCGTCAAAAGTATCTTCTTTTAATGATACTAGCATAAAATATCTATTTGTATCTTCAGAATAATATATTTGCCATAATTGATTCTTTGGATAATGTACTAAAAATGGAATTTTACTTTCCATTTTGTTTTGTTCTAATGCAACTCTTTTTATTGTAATATCTGATATTTTGTCAAATACGTTCAATAATTCTGCTGATTTTTCTGCATCTTCTTGACTTGCTTTTATGTATTCTCCTAAAGGCATTGACTTTGAATATTTTTCTTTTATTGGTGCATCTCTGTATGCTGTTGTGCAATATATCTCAATGTCTTTTATTGATACATATTTATATACTTTTAATTCTTTATCATTGTTTAATCTTGATGGGTTAAATATTATAGGCTTTGTTTCTGTAAAAAAACTTGGCAAATTTTCTAAATCTAATCCAATTACGTTTAATTTCTCTTTTATATCTTCTTTAGTAGCCAATTTTTATTTCCTCCTTGTCACATTTGAGCTTAGTATATCATAATATAAAATAATTTCCAAGTAATCATATTATGTTTTTTAATAAATTTCACAATAAGACAAAATAATAAGTCAAACGCTGAATTTAAATGCTGTTTACACTTTTATTCTTATTTGACTTATTATTTATTTTTATATACTAAATTATAATGCTTTTGTTTCAATTTCTTTTGAAATCATAGAAATGAATTCTTCTACTGGCATTTGACCAATGTCTCCTTCTTTTCTCTTTCTTACTCCAACAGCATTTGCTTCTACTTCTTTTTCTCCTAGAATTAACATATAAGGAACTTTTTGTAATTGTGCTTCCCTTATTTTGTATCCTATTTTTTCTTGTCTTGCATCTAATTCAACTCTAATGCCTTTTTCTTCAAGAAGTGCTTTTACTTTTTCTGCATATTCTTTTTGGCTATCAGAAATTGGAAGAATTGAAACTTGAACTGGTGATAACCAAACTGGGAATGCTCCAGCAAAGTGTTCTGTTATAATTCCTATAAATCTTTCAAATGATCCAAATATAGCTCTGTGAACTAGGATTGGTGTTTTCTTTTCTCCGTTTGAGTCTATGTATGAAAGGTTAAATCTAAGTGGTAATTGGAAGTCAACTTGTACTGTTCCCATTTGCCATTCTCTTCCTAAACAATCTTTCATTTTTATATCAATCTTTGGTCCATAGAAAGCTCCATCACCTTCATTTATTCTATAATTATCTTTTCCGCAAAGTTCATCTAATACTGATTTTAGATTTGCTTCTGCTTTATTCCATAATTCTATATCTCCCATATAATCGTCTGGTCTTGTTGAAAGTGTTAGTTCAAAGTCTAGTCCAAATATTCCGTATAAGTATTTTGCTATTTCTATTATATCTTTAATTTCTGCACCAATTTGATCTTCTGTTATGAAGTTATGTGCATCATCTTGTCTGAACATTCTTACTCTGAATAGACCATTTAATTGTCCTGATTTTTCGTTTCTGTGAATTACATCAATGTCATTAAAACGCATTGGTAAATCCTTATAACTTCTTAATTTTGAATCAAATATTTTGATTGCATTTGGACAGTTCATTGGTTTTAATGCTTGTTCTTTTCCATCTGAATCTGTTAAAACAAACATATCTTCTTTATAGTGATCCCAGTGTCCTGATATTTTCCATAATTCACTACTATTTAATTGTGGACCAGAAAATTCCATGTATCCTCTTTTTTCATGTTCTTTTCTCCAGAAGTCTATTAAGACGTTCATCATCTTAAATCCTTTTGGCATCCAATATGCCATACCTGGAGCTGTTTCATCAAAGAAGAATAGTTCTAATTCTTTTCCTAATTTTCTATGGTCTCTTTTTTTAGCTTCTTCTATCATATTTAAATATTCATCAAGTTCACTTACTTTTGGGAATGAGATTCCATAAATTCTTTGTAGCATCTTGTTGTGTTCGTCTCCTCTCCAATATGCTCCTGATGATGATAATAGTTTTACAGCTTTTACACATCCTGTTGATGGTAAGTGTGGACCTCTACATAGGTCTGTGAATTCTCCTTGTTTGTAGAATGAAATTACTTCTCCTTCTGGAAGTTCTTTGATTAATTCTACTTTGTAAGGTTCTTCTCTTTCCTCCATAAGTTTGATTGCTTCTTCTCTTGGAAGTTCAAATCTTTCAATTGGATGATCTTCTTTTATTACTTTTTTCATTTCTTCTTCGATAGCTGCTAAATCAGCTTCTGTGAATGGCTTTTCAACATCGAAATCGTAATAAAATCCTTTTTCAATTGATGGTCCAATTGTTAATTTTGCTTCTGGAAATAATCTTTTAACAGCTTGTGCCATTATATGTGAAGTAGTATGCCAATATACTGATTCTTCTACTTCTTGTGTTTTTCCTCCGCCAAGTTTAATTCTAAACATATAAATTCCTCCTCTACCTATATTCATATAGGCTAAACAAAATTTATTTGAAGCCTTGCTTTATAGAGGTTTTTGCTATAAATATAACAAAAACCCCTATAAGCCGTTTAGACTTATAGGGGTAAGTTTATTTTCTTACGGTTCCACCCTAATATTTAACTTGTTTACCGTTTTAACGCAACTTCTACGCTTTTCTTTCGAAAAGAAACTCCGGGGTAGTTTTTCAAAATCGTTTATTAAGATTAGCTTTCAGCCGGTGACTAATCATCTCTTTTAATAACCTTATTTTTACTTTGTCCCATCACTGTTTACATTAGTATTTTACTACTTTATTCCAGCTGTGTCAATGTTTTTTATTTTTAATATTCATTTCAAAAAGTATTATTAATATTTTCTTACACCTTGCTGTCGCAATCTTTTTTAGCCTTCGGCCCTTTCTGTAGTAAAGATTGCTTCAATCGCAGTCATTCAGCTTTGCTTCATCCCTTTGGTCGCTGCGCGGTGTTTCGAAAATTATTAATAATACTTTTTGATTTGAGTTACTTAGTTTGACATAGTTTTTCTAATTCTTCTGGTGTGAGTTCTCTTGTTTTGCCTGGTGCTAGGTCTTTTGGCAACTCTAATTTGCCCATTTGGGTTCTATGTAGTTTTGTAACTTTGGCTCCATAACAGCCAAACATTCTCTTAATTTGATGATACCTTCCTTCTGTTAAAATTACTTCTGCAGTATACTGACCTGTTATTACCATATCTGAACTTTTGCATTTTCCATCAATTAAATCTACTCCATCTTTGAAGCCATTTCTCATCTCTTCTGTTACTGGAATATCAATTGTTACTTCATATTTTTTTGAAATATGCTTTTTAGGAGCTAATATATTATGAGCCATTTGACCATCATCTGTAATAATCATCAATCCAGTAGTGTTTTTATCTAATCTGCCTGCAGGAAAAACTTCTCTACTTTTATATTCGTCTGGCACTAGATCAAATACAGTCTTGTCTTTTCCATCCTTTGTTGCAGATACATATCCCTCTGGTTTATTTAACATCAAATAGATATGTTCTTTTATCGTTAAAGCTTCATTATCTATTAAAATTTTTGCATTATCTTTATCTATTTTTATATTTGGAGAGGTTATTATTTCTCCATTTACTTTTATTTTCTTTTGTTGTATAAGCTTCTTTACTTCGCTTCTTGAATATACACCTTGTGATGCAATTATTTTATCTATTCTTTCCATTTTTACCTCTTAATTTTCAATGAAATTATACTATTTTTTTAGTTTTACTTCAAGGTTTAAAAAATTTAACCTAGAGAAAATACTTTGGAAATATATTAATTTATCTTTTGTTCTAATTCTATTTCTTCGTCTATTTTTCTTTCTCTTGTTTCTTCGTCATCTGTAAGGTAACTATACAAGGTTTCATTTCTTTCTTCTGCTATTAATTGTATTTTCGTTGATGTTTCTGAAACAATTACGTGTTCTATTTGGATTTTATCGCTAGAGCATTTTTTTACGTAATAGATAATTTCTTCTCTATTATAAAATTTTTTTGGAACGTCATATTCTATTTGCCATTTTCCTTTTATTATATTATTGTTGTAAAGAATTTGGGTTAGATTTATAAATAGTTTTTTACTTTTGGGAAAGTTGCTTGCACAAAGGTTGTATGTTAAGTATAGCGTGTTTCCGTTAACTGAGCTAATGTATTTGTTGCCTCCTGTGTTTATATAGTTTTCATCGTCTTTTTTATATTCATACTTTAAGTTATTATCTTGGCAATATTTTTTAAATGCTTCTTCGTCTTCACAGTATAATATTTTTTGTTTTCGTCTATTTTCTTGATAATTTTCTATTGTTTTTTTGATTGTATTTTTTACGTGGCTAGGGACTTCCTTCAGAGTATTTATCCTAATGCTACATCTAGGATCATCATTATTACAAATCCAATTGCAACTCCTATTGTTGCTATATTTGAGTGTTCTCCTGATTGAGCTTCTGGAATCAATTCTTCTACTACCACATATATCATTGCTCCTGCTGCAAATGAAAGCAGGTATGGAAGTATTGGCACTACTGCGTTTGTTAATAATATTGTTATTATTGCTCCTATAGGTTCAACTATTCCTGAAAGTGTACCATATATAAATGCTTTCCATTTTGATATTCCTTCACTTTTTAGTGGCATTGATATGATTGCTCCTTCAGGAAAGTTTTGTATTGCTATTCCTATTGCTAGTGCAAATGCTCCTGCCATTGTTATTCCGGCATTTCCTATTAATGCTCCAGCAAATGTTACTCCTACTGCCATTCCTTCTGGAATGTTGTGTAATGTTACTGCAAATACTAGCATTGTTGTTTTCTTTAATTTTGCTTTTATTCCTTCGGGTTCGTTTGAGTTTAGGTGCAAATGTGGAATTATACTGTCTAGTATTAGTAGAAATAGTATTCCCAGTAGAAATCCTACTGTTGCTGGAACCCATGGTATTATGTTTTGACTCTCTGCCATTTCTATTGATGGCATTAATAATGACCATATTGATGCTGCAATCATTACTCCTGATGCAAATCCAAGTAGTAATTTTTCTACTTTTGAATTCATTTTGTTTCTCATTAAAAATACTGTCGCTGCTCCAAGTGTTGTTCCTAAGAATGGTATTAGTAATCCTAAAAATAATTGCATTTTATTTTCACCTCTTTATCTATGTATTTTATATTTTTATTCTTGTGCTAATTTTTTCTTTATTTCCTCATGTGGAATTTTTATTGTTGTTGGTCTACCATGTGGGCATGTATAAGGATTTTTTAGTGTTAATAGTCCATTTATTAAGTCATCTACTTCTTGCCTTTTTAAGTCCATGTGTGCTTTTACTGCCGCTTTACAGGCTACTGTTGCTATAAATCTTTCTTCAACATCTTTTGATGTACTTCTTTGTCCTGTTAACATTTCATCTAATATGTCCATGAATATATTTTTGCTGTTTGTTTTATATTCTAAGTCTGGTATTCCATTTATTTTTATTGTGTTTTCGCCAAATGATTCTAACTCAAATCCAATTTGTTTAAATAGTTGCATGTTTTGTTGTACAAATTCTGCTTCTCTGTGTGATAAGTTTATGATTTCTGGAATTAGCATCATTTGACTGTTATTTTTTATGTTATTTTTATAATTAGCTTTGATTTGTTCATACAAAATTCTTTCATGCGCTGCGTGTTGGTCTATTAAGTATATTTCTTCATCTATTTCAACAATTATATATGTTCTAAATATTATTCCTATGAATTTGTATTCAATTTTTCTTTTTTCTTCTCTTGTTATTTCTGTTGCATCTGTTTGTTTCTCTGCTTCCGGTTCAATTTTTTCAAAATGATTAGTTAAAAATGAATACTCATTTTCTACATAATCTTTTTCTACTTCTCTTTCATTGTTTCCAAGGAATTCACTACTTAATATTGCTTCTTTGATGGCATGATAAAAGATTCTGTATAATTTGTCTTCTTCTTTGAATCTAACTTCTGATTTCGTTGGGTGTACATTTACATCATAGCAATCTGCTGGCATTTCTAGATTTAATATAAAGAACCCATATTTTCCTATTCCTGTTGCTCCTTTAAATGCTTGATCTGCACTGCTGTATAGTATTGGATTTTTTATATTCCTTTTATTCAAGAATATTATTTGATCTTTTCTTGAATCTTTGGCAATTTTTGTATTTCCTACTACTCCTGTTATTTTTATACTGTCTTCTTCATAATTTACTTTAACTATGTTTTCTTTTATTTCTTTGCCATAAATTGTGTATATTATATCTTCTATTTTGCCGTTTCCGTTTGATTGAAATACTGTTTTCCCGTCATTTATAAGTCTGAATGAAATATCTAAATTTGCAATTGCTGCTTTTTGTACCCATTCTTTTATTACTCTAGTTTCAGTTTGGTCTTTCTTTAAGAATTTATATCTTACTGGTGTATTAAAAAATAGTTCTTCTACCATTATTGTAGTTCCTTGGTTTGCAGCAACTTCTCCAGCTTCTTCTATATTTCCTGCTCTTGCTACGATTTTAGCTCCAAATGGGTTATCCTTAGTTTTTGATATTAATGTTGTTTTTGAAATTGCTGATATACTTGCTAACGCTTCTCCTCTGAACCCCATTGTATATGTGTTTTCTAAGTCCTCTATTTCTCTTATTTTGCTTGTTGCGTGTCTTTCTAAAGCAACAGGCATATCTTCAATTGACATGCCTTTCCCATTATCAGAAACTTTAATTAAGCCTTTTCCACCTTTTTTAATTTCAATAGACACGGATGTTGCCCCTGCGTCTATTGAATTTTCTACTAATTCTTTTACAACGTTTGCAGGTCTTTCTATAACTTCGCCTGCAGCTATTTTATTTATTGTTAAATCATCTAATAGTACAATGTCACTCATATTACTCGTTTCCTTTTAAACTTGTTACCATATCTATTTTGTTTACTTTCTTAGCTAACATATGTGATGATAACCATGATACTATTGCTGTTCCTATTAAAGCATATATGTATGATATTACATTTATATATGCTTGCATGTCGTATGTTTCTGCAATTGCCATTTTAAAGATATAAGCAGCTAAGAAATATCCTGCTGGTAATCCAATTATTATTGATATAATTGTTATCCAATTGTTTTGTCTTATATAAATTTTTCTTATTTGTTTGTTTTGGAATCCTAATACTTTTAGTGTTGCAAATTGATATTGTTTTTCTGAGAATGATAGCACTCCTAAATTATAGATTATTATAATTCCAAGTAATGCTGCGATTACAATTAATAAAATAATCATTGTTTGCATTGTATTTAACATATTGTTCATTCCGCTTCTTAATGCTGCTTTATCTTGTATTACTTCTACACCATCTATATCTTTAACATCTTTTAGATTTTGATTTGTATATACACTATCTGGTCTATATATTATTCCTAATGATTCTAAATATTTTTTTGTCATTTTAATGTTTTGATTTTGTGGATCACTATCTAATCCCACAATTTTGCTTTCATGATATGTGTCATCTCCATATACATGCCATCTGATTGTATCTCCTATTTTGTAGCCTTTATTTTCAGCTAATTTTCTTGTTACAAATATTCCATCATCTTTTAAGTCAACATAGTTTTTGTTTCTATCTGTAAATCTTACGTATCCATCGCTATCATCTACGAAAGCATTATTTCCTTCTTTTTTATCTCCATTTTCAATTTCGATTCCAAGTGTTTCTGATGTTGCTGTACCATATTCATCTGTTATTTTTTTGAATTGGTCGTCTGTATAATCTGATTTTAATGATAATTTGTAATCAAAATTATATAACCCTTCAAATTGCCAATCTATAAAACTGTTCATTGTATCTCTTAAACCAAAAGCACAAGTTAATATCATCGTACAACTTGTTATTCCTACTATTCCCATTAATGTTCTCATTTTGTTTCTTAATATATCTCTTAAGTTCCATTTGTTTGAGAATTTCATTTTTTGGAATATGCCTTTTGAAGTGAATTTGCTTGCTTTTACTGTTGGCATTTTTTCTCTTAATGTTTCTGCTGGTGATTCTTTTAGTTCTGATCTACATGTTAAGTATGTTACTAATGAAATAACTAAAACAGCTATAATCACTATGATTACGCTACCGTCATCTATTACAGCTTTACCATTTGGAACTTCAAAGTATGACATTTCCATTTCTATGAACATTGTTCCTATTAGTAATGGACCTGCTATGAATCCTACAATTCCTGCTAATACTGATATCCAGAAACCATATCCAACATAATGTGCTGTTATTTTTCTATTTTTAAATCCTAATGCTTTTAAAGTTCCTATTTGAACTCTTTGCTTTTTTACTACTCTTGTCATTGTTGTTATTACAGATAGAATTGCTATAAATAGGAATAGCCCAGCAAATACTCCTACATATGTTTCTCCTTCTTCTATTTCACCTTGATATGTTGCATAAGATGATGAATCTTTTATATCAGTTACTGCTAATGCTGATTTTACTTTGTTTTCTATGTCTGATTTTACTTGGTCTTTATTTGATTCTTCATTTACATCAACAAGTACATAATTGTATTTAATATAATCTTTATAGTCAAAATTTGGAACTGCTAAATTAAACATATCTTCATCTGTTATATTCATTTTAGCCATTACTGATTTTTTTATATACTCTTGTGGAAATTCATTTATTGAAACATATGCAAATCCGAAATCTGCGTGGTCTGGGAAAAGTGAGGCTTCATCTTTTACATCATACACATGATCCGGCACATTTATTAATCCCACAATCTTTTCAGTAATTTTTACACCGTCATATTTTAATGAAATTGTATCTCCAACTTTTAGATTATTTTCTTGTGCATAAAAATTATCTAACCAAATTCCTGCCTTATCTTTTGAGAATTCTTCTCCATCCATAATATAGAATCTTGAAATGTTATTTGCTTCTATAAAACTTAATTCCATCGTTTTTTCTTCATGTGACTCAACTGTTGCTGTTATTGTTAACTTTCTTTCAGCATCTTTTACATTATCTATTGATTTTATTGTATCTAGATCTTCTTGAGTAAAATTTTCTCCAATCGCAGTTAAATCTTCAAGATTACATTCCGTGTAAAATTTACCTGCTGATTCTGTCATTCCTCCCATATATGAACGAATTCCACAGTATGCAAATACTCCTAAAAATACCATTAAAAAGATTGCTATAAATTGTGACTTGTTTAATTTTATGTCACGAATCATTTTCTTTTTTAACATATTACCATTTCACCTCATCAATCTTTTTAGGATTTTCATTTGCAGTTACACTTTCTATTTTTCCGTTTTTTACTCTTATTACTGTGTCTGCAATTTCAGCAAATAAGCTGTTATGTGTTACTATTATTACTGTATTTGCTCCATTATTTCCATCGCATTGTTTCTTTAATAGTTTTAATATTTCTACACCTGTTTTTGAATCAAGTGCTCCTGTTGGTTCGTCACATAAAAGAAGTTTTGGATTTTTTGCAATAGCTCTTGCTATTGAAACTCTTTGTTGTTCTCCTCCTGATAGTTGACTTGGAAATTTGTTCATGTGTTTTTCAAGTCCAACTGCTTTTATTGCTTCTTTACTATCTGTTCCCTCTTTTACAACATCTTTGATTAACTCAACGTTTTCTAAAACTGTTAATGTTGGAAGAATGTTATAAAATTGAAATATAAATCCGATATTTTCTGCTCTGTATTCGCTTAGTTTTGTGTCATTATATTTTGAAATATCTTCTCCGTCTATTTTAATGCTTCCTTCTGTTGGAGTATCCATTCCTCCTATTAGGTTTAATAATGTTGACTTTCCTGCTCCAGAAGGTCCAAGGACTACAACGAACTTTCCTTTTTCTATTTCTAAGTCTATTTTATCTAATGCTTTAAATTCTTGTTCTCCAGTTTTGTAGACCTTACTTAATTTTTTAATTTCTACTATGTTCCCCATATCTCTTTCCTTTCTAATGTTAATATTCTTAACATATGAAATAACTTTCACATTTCAAAAATATTATATTTATTTAAGTTTTAATTGTCAATGGAAATATGAAACAAATTTCATATTGTTTGACTTTGAATTTGTTTCATATTATAATGGTATTTGTAAAAACTATTAACAAGGAGTTTTTTGTATATTTATGAGTGAAAATGAAATTAGAGAACCTGTTCAAAAGCGTTCTATTGAAAAGAAAGAAAGAATTATAAATGCTGGTTTTGATTTAATCTGTCAAAAGGGATATTACAATACAAATACAGCTGAAATAGCTAAAGCAGCAGGAGTTTCAACTGGAATCATATATCAGTATTTCAAAGATAAACATGATGTCTTATTAGCTGGTGTTGAAAGATATGCTTCTGATATTTTTTATCCTATGTTAACTATTACAAAAGCTAAATTTGAAAAAAAGGATTTAGACAAAATTCTTAGAGCAATGATTTCAAAATTTATTGAAAATCATAAGCTTTCTCAAGAAGCTCATGAGGAAATTATGGCTATGACTCATTCTGATAAAGATATCGCTAATTTCTTTCATCAACACGAGATTTTTATGACAAATGTTTTGACTAAATTACTATTAGATAATAACTTTGATTGTGAGAACCTTTCTGAGAAGGTTCATATTACTATTCATTTGATTGATGATTTGTGTCATGAGATTGTTTGTCACAAACATAAAGAAATGAATTATGATGTAATGACTGATATAACTATAAAAACTATAGAAAATTTGTTAGGATAATTAATTATACAATAAATGAAATAGGACGCCACATTTGTGGCGTCCCTTTCGAGATAAACTAAAGTTATTAATTCTTTTTAACATCTGATAATTTATTGTCTGAACCACCTGCTAGGACTAATGAAGTACTTGAATCGTCAAAAATCTGCTCTAATTCAACTCTTGATAGAATTCCTTTTTCCATAAGTTCTTCTACAAGAATTTCTAATTCGGCTCTATGCTGATTTAATATATTATCAGCATACTTTTTTGCTTCTTTAAGAATTTCGTCCATTTCCTGGCTGATTTTTTCAATGATACCCTCAGTATACATGGGATTTTCGCTTTCGCGAAGATATACTCTATCCTCAGTGAACTTTTCATCCAATCCATACCTGGTTATCATATCTTTCGCAAGGCGTGTTGCTCTAGTAAGATCAGACTGTGCACCTGCTGAAAGCTCATTTGTATACAGCTTCTCGGCTCTTCTTCCACCTAATGATTTTGCAATCAACTGTATATAAAAGTCTTTTGTGGCAGATGGTGTTGCATATTCATCTTCTTCAAATACATTAACACCAAGATAGTCTTCTGCTGGCATGATTGATACAGCTAATGTATTCAGATACTGTAATTCTGGTGAGAACCTCTGAATAATATAGTGTCCAGCTTCATGGTAAGCAGTAGCTTTCTTTTTCCTTTCAGGCATCTTTTCAAACTGTTTTTTTCTGATTTCAAAGTTATCCAAAATATCTTCTTTATCCACTTCTGTCTTACCTTTAAGCTCTGTACCAGCCATAGCTCTGTCAAGCAAATCCAGTGTCCTATCTGGATTTTTAGTTTCAAAATTGAAACACGATGCATTTAAAATAGTAAACTCCACAAGTTCTTTACTGATTTTAGTGTGATGAAATTCTTCTAGACTCAAAATCTGATTTTTAATCATTTCATACAATTCGTCAGTTTTAGGTTCTTTAACAACGATTTTCTCAAATCTTCGTTTAAGTGCTCCATCTTTTGAAAAATATTTTTCATATTCATCAAATGTAGTTGCTCCAATTACCTGTGTGTTTCCTCTAGCGAGAATTGGCTTTAGCGAATTTGCCAAATCTAATTCACCATCTTTGCAAGCACCTGCACCAAGCACAGTATGAATCTCATCGATAAATAAAATACATCCTGGGTGAGTTTCAAGGAATTTAACTAACTCCTGAAATCTTGCCTCAGCTGTTCCTCTGTACTTTGTTCCTGCAACAATGGAAGTAACATCTAATGATAGTACCAATGCATCTTTAAATCTGCTGTGGCACGTTCCTTTGACAATACTCCATACGAACTTTTCAACAATTGCAGTTTTTCCGACTCCAGGATATCCTACCAAAATAGCGTTTCTCTTTGTCGCTTTGGAAAGAATTCTGATTAGAGTTTCTGTTTCTCGATCTCTTCCAAGGATCTTACAATATTCTTCATCAGGTGAATAGTTGTTATTCAAAACCGTCAAAAAGCTTTCCAGATTCTTTGGAAGTACAAATTTCTGATTTACTTCTTCAAAGCCTGGTTTATCAAGTGCAGTACTCGGAAGAAGTGCATTTGGCCCTAAGCAATTCATAATAAGCTCTAAATAAATATCAGTCATTTTTTCTGAAAATGCTGCAAGCATATAATGATTTGTTAAGGTGTCAGTATTATACATACTTTCTGCAATATCGATCGCTGTCACTAAGATTTCATACAGTTCTTTTGTTATAGTTATCTGTATTTTTCTTGTGCCCCCTTCTACAATCAGTTCAATTGTTAAGAAAGTGCTACCGATATTTTCAAACTCCTCCTTTGTGAGTTCAACCTCCTCTGGATATGCTTCACCATTCATTGATGCCTCATATGCACTCTGAACAATTGCATTGTATTCTTCTGCTCGTTCTTCTTCACTTGGAAAATGTTCATTATACAGTTCCTGTACTTTTTCTACAATTTCCATGTGCTTCATTCCCTGCTTCAGGAAATATCTGTGCAATGGGCTGTCATTCATGATTGCAAGCGTTCCAAAAGCAATCAATTCTGAAACATAGCCTAGTCCATTCCGTTCAGCTGTTTTCATTGATGTGTACAACAAATTAAGCGTATCGTTATTAAGTTTCATAACAATTACCTCCTATAATGTATTAACCTGTTGATTTGTTACTTTTTTATTTTATAGCGATTATCTTTTTTTGTCAACATAATACAGAAAAGGACACTAATTCGCACTAGCAAATTAGCGTTTTCATTTCATTAATGTTTCAGATGATAAATCAAAAGTTTCCTTATGTGCAATTTCTTTTTTATTTTCTGTTTTGTATCATATCATAAATTATATCTGCTGATTTTTCTACACCAAATGTATCACTATTTATACAAATGTCATAGTTTGAATATTCTTTCCATTCTCTTTCTGTATAATATTTATAGTGGTTAGCTCTTTGCTTGTCTATGTTCTTAATTTCTTTTTCCGCTTTTTCTTTATTTAATCCATAGAATTTTTTTGCTCTCTTAATTTTGTCTTCCATATCGCTATAAACAAATACTTTTACAACATTTCTATTATTTTTTAATATGAAATCTGCACATCTTCCTACGATTACACATGAATCCTTTCTAGCTAATTTCTTTATTAATTCTGTTTCTTTTATAAATAATTCGTCTTTGCTTGAAAGTCCTGTTACTTGATCATTTTCTAAGGTAGATAAGATACCTCTTTTTTGTTCATTTTCTTCAATATATTCTTCTGATAATCCTGTTTCTTCAGCTAATTTTGTTACTATTTCTTTGTCATAGAACTTAACGCCAAGTTTTTCTGAAAGTAATTTAGCAACATATCTTCCTCCTGAGCCATATTCTCTTGAAACTGTTACTACTATCTTGTTTTCTGATTTTGCTTCAACAACTGTATCACTTTCAAGTGCTTGACTTTCTTGTGACCTTTTGCCTAATTTTCTTACTTCACGAATTATTAATATAAGTGCTATCATAAATGCTATTCCATCTGCTATTGGTCCTGCTGATAATACTCCATGTACTCCAAATATATTTCCTAATATTATCATAGCTGGTATTAGTAAAACAATTTGTCTTGATACTGATAATATTGCACTAATTACACTTTTTCCGATTGCTTGGAAGAATATACCTGATGGAATTTGAACTCCGTTGAATATACATAACATTAAGTATGTTCTAAATGCTAGACATGCGAATTCAATATATTTTTCGTCCCCACTACCAAATATTGCAATTAATTTATCAGGTATTGTTTGGAATAGTATGAATGCTATTGTACTTACTATAATACTTAATCCAAGTACTTTCTTTAATGTCTCTTTTACTCTATCATTTTTTCCCGCACCATAATTATATCCTATTATTGGTTGAGCTCCTACTGCAATTCCTAGAATTATACTATTTAATATTTGGCTAATTTTCATTACGATTCCAAGTACTGTAATTGGTATTTCTGAACCAAAATCAGAATTTGCTCCGCATTTTTTTAACATATTATTTTCTACAGCCATTACAAATACGATACTCATTTGTGTTATAAAACTGCTTATCCCTAGTGATAATAATTTTCCTACTGCTTTTCCGTTTAATTTAAAATCTTTTTCATCAAGTTTTACTGATTTGAATCTTTTTATATAGCATATATTTAATATAAATGTTAATACTTGGCTGACTATTGTTGCAATAGCAGCTCCTTTAACTCCCATATTAAATACAAATATAAAAATTGGATCTAATATTGTATTTAATAATGCTCCTGAAACCATTGATACCATTGAATATTTTGGACTTCCGTCTGCTCTAATTATTGAATTTAATGTTGTTCCAACCATCATAAAAGGTAAACCTGTTGCAATTATAAATCCATAATCTAACGCATATGATCTTAATGCCTCTGTACATCCAAATAAATTTAAAAGTTGTGGCAATAAAGCTAATATTACAACAAAGAATACAATTGATATTAATATTGATGTTAATATTCCGTTTGCCACACCTCTTTTAGCTTCATCTTTTTTCTTTTCACCAAGTTTTAAACTAAGGTATGCTGATGTACCATCACCTATCATTAAAGCAAATGCTAAGCATATCATATTTAAAGGGAATACAATATTTGTTGCTCCATTTCCTAAGTATCCAACACCCCATCCTATGAAGATTTGATCAACAATGTTATATAATGAATTTACTAACATTGATATGATACAAGGTATTGAAAATTTTCTCATTAATTTTCCTATTTTTTCTTTTCCTAGTATGTTTTCTTCTACTTCCATATTTCTCCTTTCTTTTTTCTTTAAAATTTGGTAAATTTTTTGACAACAATTTCGAGTGCTGTCTTATGTCTTTTTTAGACATAAAAACAACACTATTTTCATAGTGTTGTTCGTTATCATCTTTACTATTTCTGTATTGCAAAGATGTACGTTTCCATTTCACAAGTTTTTTTATTATACCAATAATTAAATTACTTGTCAAATTGTAAACTAGATCTTAATGATCTTTTCCCATGGTAAATTTTCTTTTCCAAAGTGTCCATAATTTGTTGTTTGTGCATATATTGGCTTTCTTAAATTTAAATAATTTATTATTCCTTCTGGTGTTAAATCAAATTTTTCTTTTATGATTTTTACTATTTCTTCGTCAGATTTTTTACCTGTTCCAAATGTGTTTACATATATTGAAAGTGGTTCTTCCATGCCAATAGCATATGCTACTTGAATTTCACATTTTTCTGCATATCCATTTGCTACTATATTTTTAGCAATATGTCTTAACATATATGCTGCTGATCTATCAACTTTACTTGCATCTTTTCCAGAAAAAGCTCCTCCACCGTGTCTGCTATAGCCTCCATATGTGTCTACTATTATTTTTCTTCCTGTTAATCCAGTATCTCCAAGAGGTCCACCTATTACAAATCTTCCTGTTGGATTTATGTATATTTTTGTGTTTTCATCTATCATATCTGATGGAACTACTGCATTAATAACTTTTTCAATTACAGCTTTTTTCACATCTTCTGTTGATACATCTGCTGTATGCTGTGTGGAAATTAATATTGTTTCTATTCTTTTTGGTTTGTTATCTTCATACTCAACAGTTACTTGTGTTTTTCCATCTGGACCAATGAATGGTATTATTTTTTCTTTTCTAACTTGTGTTAGTTTATTAGCTAATTTATGCGCCATGTTTATTGCATAAGGCATATAATTTTCTGTTTCTGAGCATGCATATCCAAACATAATTCCTTGATCTCCTGCTCCTCCAACATCAACTCCCATTGCTATATCTGGGCTTTGTTTTATTATATCTACATTTATAGTACATGTTTTATAATCAATGTCTATATCTTTTCCAAAGTATCCAATTTCTTTTATTGTATTTCTTGCAATTTCTTCTACATTTAATTTAGCTTTTGTTGTAATTTGACCTGCTATTGTTACTGTGTTGTTGCTTGCAAACGTTTCTACAGCTACTCTTGAATTTTCATCTTGTCTTAAACATTCATCTAATATTGCATCTGATATTGTATCACATAATTTATCTGGATGCCCTTCTGTTACACTTTCTGATGTAAAATAAAATTTGCTCATTATATTTCTTCCTTTCCGATTTCTTCTTTAAGCATTTGATCTAGCCCTGGATTAATTCTGTTTAACCTTAATGGTAAACCTTCTGCATTTGTAAAACAGTGTTTAGTTACTGCTGTTGCTATAATTTTATCATCAATTTTTAGATCATATTCAATCTCTAATCTAACGCTGTTGTTTGACTTTACATACATGTATATATCTACATTATCATCAAATGTACTACTATGTTTTATATTTATTGTATAGCTTAATACTGGTGAGAAAATTCCTTGTTCCTCCAAACTTTTAAAGCTATATCCCATTTCTCTCATCATTTCAACTCTGGCTTCTTCTAACCATTTTATATAATTTGAATGATGCACAATTCCCATTTTATCTGTTTCGTAATAATGTACCTTATGTGTATATTTTCTCATTTTAACTTCCTTTCTAATTACTCTTCTACATTAGTTTGCAATAAATTTTCTCTGTCTTCTTTTACAATTTTTATTACCATTCTAATACCTAATAAAATTATTATTATTCCAACGATCATTCCTGTTATTCCATCAATTTGTATTCTTTCTGGAATATCTGAAAATTCATCTAGCAATGCAACTTGCGTTAACACTATTGAAGTTAATGCCTTAGCTATATTTCCTTGACATGCAGCAGCTACTATTGGATCATTTTTTCTTCTATACTTTACTATTCCTACAATAGCTGTTCCAAAGCTTGAGAACGAAATTAATGCTACAAGATATACCAAATATCCGTCTATATTGTTGTGTGTTTTTCCTGTTTTAAAAATTGTCAAGTTAATTATCAGATATGCTATACCTAACAATACTAATAACCATCCATTGTACAGGTAATTTTTATATGCTATTGCTTTTTTCTTTTTCTTGTCTTTTACTTTTTTTATTTTTCTATAATCTCTTACTGATCTATATTTTGAAAATGCAAGTATTCCATAAAAAGCTGCATTCATAAAAAACCAAATTGAAGAATATATGATTCCAAATATCATCTTCACCATGGCTACTATGAATGTCCTTATTGTTGTTACTTGTAGCATATACATTTTTCTATCTTTTCGATCTAATTCTAAAAATTTACTAATGATTTCTTTTGCTTCCATTTTTACTCCTATAAAAATCTTTATTATTTTATCATATATTGTTTTAAAATCAAACCTTTTGTTTACATAACTTGATATATTCTTTTTGATATGCTATAATTAGTTTGTATGCTTGATTTGAGCATATTGTACATTGAAATTGGAATAGTGGTTCTGCATAGATTTCCCTATCACTACTTTTAAAAAATTAAAATTAAAAGGAGTGAATTATATGATTATTATTAGATATGAAATTGAAAAATATAAAAATATTATTGAGGGAAATTTATTAAGACTCAAACCTAATAAGGATGGTCTTATTACTTCTTTTGAAAATGTAGCCGATAGAATCAGCGTTGAAAAAGAAGTTTTAGAAAATTTGGAATACCTTGAAGTCGGTTTTTTTAGAAATAGATACTATAAAGACGTAGTAAAAAATGATCCGAATCCATTTTGTTCTAACACAGAATTGGATGGTGCTTATATCGAAGCATTGAAAAGTCTTAAAGACTTTATTGAAGAAAACTTTTCTGACGAAACTATGATAGAGTTTGTATTTATCGTGTATGCTCGTGTTTGTTGTATAACAAATTACTACGAAAATAAAAAAAGTATTCCTACTTTTTAGGCTTGATCTGCAGAATCAAGTTTTATAGGAATACTTTTTTCAAATAAAACTACGAGTAGTGATAGTTAATCTATCGTCCACTCCTATTTCAATTATACTACACCTTGTTTGGTGTTTCAAGGGGCTCTTAGGAGTCTCTTTCTATATTAAATGATTGTTTTCCCTATTGTATTCTTGGTAAATTTCTTTTACTGCTTCATCTCTTTTTGCAAACACGGCTAATGTGAATTTTCTTCTATCTTCAGACATTCTTTCAAATTGATTTAATGTTTCTTCTAGAAATTTTCTATCTACTTTAAAAACTGCTTCTAAAGCTTTTTGAGTTTGCTTTGGATATTCTTTTAATAGATATTTTAATAATGAATCATATTCTTCTTCAACTTCACACTCTTTTTCTGAACTAGGTGTAATGATTGAACATTTTCTACTTCTATCATATTTATCAATAATTTCTTGATATTTTATTTTATCTTTCTCATTTGGAACTTTGTCTTCTTCGAACCCTAATGATGCAGCATTATCAAACATTGGATATAGCTCAATCTCACCTGTAAGTGAGTTTTCAATTAACATCCAATTATCTCCACCTCTATCTGCATTTGTGAACTTTATATCAAATACTAACATATTAATAAAGTCTTGTTTAAATTTTAGAAATTCACTATATGGTCTTTTAGCATCTGTAAATCTTTTAAAAGCTGCATTAATAATTGTTTCTACATTGTATACCCACTGGGCTTCTGGATGTTCTCCAACTGATTCTCTGTAATCTTCAATCATTATTTGTGGTAATCGGATTTGGTCATATTTCGATTTTTCAACATAACTAATTGCCCCATAATCCCAATATTCTGTATATGGCCTTTCTGATTTATACAAATCAACATCACATGCATTGAAACCACATCTTTTTGCAAAAATCTCAGCAAGTTTTTCTCCTATATGCTGTTCTCTACTCCATTTTGATAATTTTAAGAAAAAGTTATTATGATTTTTTCTTATTTCTTCATTTTGAGGAGTTATTGCATAATACTCATATATTCCTTTGCTACTTGAATATATATCTACCTGTTTGTACTTAGCTGTGTCTATTGGTTTTCCTTCATATTTCATAATGTCTCTTTCTATTTTTTAATAAAATTTGTTAATATTGTTTTTTCTCTCTTAGGAAGTTCTATTCCAGCTTTTTTACCAGCTTCAATACATTTTAGATAATATGCCATATTTCTTCCTAGAATTCTCATTGTTTGCATGCCTTCTTCATCTTGTAATACATCTTCTGGTGTTGAACCATGAACCATATTCCAATATCTTGATGAAATTATTGGCATTTCTGTTATTCCAAAATATTTATTAAGCTGGTCATATGTTGATGTAGTTCCTGCTCTACGTGCAGAAACTACTGCAGCTGCTGGTTTGTATCTAAATATATTTGCTTGTTTATTGCTTCCAGCTGAGTAAAAAGCTCTATCCATAAATGAGCTTATAGCTCCTGAAGCAGCTGCATAATGTACTGGTGAACCAAATATAAATCCGTCAGCTTCTTTTGCTTTTTCTACAAATTCATTTACTGTATCATTAAATACACATTTTCGCAATTCTTTGCACTTTCCACATGCAATACATCCCGCAATTGGTTTTACCCCAATCCAAAAAATCTCAGTTTCTATACCTTCTTCGTTTAATGTTTTACTTACCTCTGATAATGCTGTATATGTACAACCTTTTTCATGAGGCCCTCCATTTACTAATAATACTTTCATAATATCCTCCTTTAGGCTTATATATTTATTATTATTTGTTCAAATCCATCTTTATTCTCAGTTTCTTTCTTTTTTGGCTTGAAATTCTTATCTATGAATATTTCTTTATTTAAAATATTTTTTATTGTTGCTGTTTCTGAAAAAGGAATTTCCCATGTTGCTCCTAACCAATATGTTTTTCCTCTTTTATCACGTTTTGTTGGTTTGCCAATATTATGAGTCAAATTTTTTATTACATCGACTCTATTACTATATATTTGTACTGTTTCATCTTCGTAACATATATTTATTGTTGTTTCTTGCTCTTCTACTGGCGTATCAAAATATTTCATATTCCACCTTTTGCTTTCATAATTTCTCCTTCTATATTTTTATCTTTCGTATATATTTATATTTCTTTTATTTTTAAATTAAATTTATCTTCAAATACTTTTTTCTTTGTTATATATTCTTTTGTTTTGAACCCTTTTACATCAATGATTTCTTGAGTTCCATCATTGTTGAATATAATAAAGTCAGCTTTATATTTTAATCCTGCTGCTAATATAAAAGTTGGTTGAAGGCAAAAACCTTTGATATCATTTGCTTTTAATCTATTTTTTAATTCGCAATAATATTCTGCTTCTTTTTGACTATCAAAAGTGTGTCCATCTACTGATGTTTTATTCGCCCTATATTTAGCTTTTTTGTAATTTCTATCAGTATAGTTTTTATAATCTTCTACACTCCAATGTTCCATATCTTCTCCAATCTATTTTCATTGTTTAATATATCAAATTTTTCTAAATGTTTCAACCTTGCTATTTTTAGTGCACGTATGTATTTTCTAATTAACTAATACATCATGAAGCTTTTTTTACAAGTCTTAACTCTAACGTTGTAATTTCAAAATTATTCTGCTTTTTCATATTTTATATATTCAATATTACTGTTTTTGCTTCTTTCCTTCATTTGCTCATAAACTTCATTTCTAAGTTTTTCTGTTGCTTCTTTAATCTTTAAGTTTTTATCAGGATAAAATGGTCCATCTATGTATGAAATAATTTTTATTTTATCATTTTTTCTTCCATAGCTTTGGTATGTATTAGTAATTGAATATACTGGTTTATCTAATTTTACAGGATACTTAAATGATACTGATTTAAAATTTCTTATACCTGTATAAAATGGCCAGATATGAGCTTCTGGATATATTGTTATAGAATGATTTTGATTTATTCTTTTTTCTATTTCTTTTAGAAACCCTCTTGTTGCCTCAACCGTTGATGGAACAGGAATAGCTCCTAACATTTCTACTATCCATCCTGTTCCTTTAAGTGAAATATTTTCTGGATTAACTATTAAAAAATTCCTTTTGGGATAGTTTGCTAGACTTGGAATAAATGTATCTTCAAATGCTTGAGTATGATTGGCATACATAAAATATCCATGTTTTTTACATTTCTTTAGTTTTCCTTTTCCAATAAATTCATGCTTAAATTTTATTTTTGAATGTAATATTTTTATTGGCATACTCAATATATTTTGAAATAAAAATGAACAAAAATCCCATACAGGATTTTTGTCATAATTATATCTCTCATCTATTACTCTAGCTTGTATTTGTACCTTTGAAAATTCATTATTCAATTCATCATTATAATAAATAACTTCTTGATTTTCTTTTTTTATTTTCATTTTACTTTTCTTTCTTGTTTATTAATATTTGGGCATTTTCTCTGGTGGTGTTGTATATTTTAATGGAATCTTATAAAAGTCTTCATATACTTTTTTCCATACTTCATAATTCTTTTCTTTCATTTTTTGAGTATTTTCTTTAACATTTAAACCTTTTTCTGGATAAATTGGTTCTTGAATATGCATTGTATATTGTTGAATTTTGAATCCATCCTCACCTGTGATTTGGCTATCTTCCATAGTTATAAATATTGGAACTACAGGCACATTGTTTTGTGCAGCTATTTTAAATGCTCCTGGTTTTAGTGGCTTTGGTTTCTTATAATTCCACCATAGACTTTGCTCCGGATATATTAAAATCACATCTCCTCTTTGTAATATTGTGTTTGTTGCTCTAACAAATTCTATCATAGTTTTTGTACTAGAACTTAATGGTAATGTATCACAATTTCTAAAGAAAAATCCATATAATCCAGGGAAGTTAGTGTAATTTCCTTCTCTTATTACTTTGTACAATTTTTTATTTTTTACTAAATTTGATTTTCTAAATGCTGTTTCTACTGCAAATGCATCAAATGGATTAAAATGATTACATGTAATTACTGCCCCATCTTGAATCGAATTTAAATTTTCAATTCCTTTTATATCTTTTATTAGTAATTTTTGCGTTTTTATAATATTCTTTAAGAAATATTCACCTGTTTTGTTTGCGAATATATTTTTTACTCTACTTGTTAATTTTTCATTTAAATAGTCAACATCTTCTGATTCTAGTGTAATTGTTGGCGGATCATTTTCTGCATCTTTATCAAATAAACCTGCTTCCTCAAGTCTTTCTATTTCTCTAAGAATTTTTATTCTTTCTTTTGATTTCTCCTTAGTTCTTAGTCTAAGTCTTATTCTATCGTCACCTACGCAATCACATTCTTTTTGAGCTAACATTCTCAATTTTTTGTCAGCTTCTCTATCATTAAATTTGTCTTCGTCAGAATATGTGTCTTTTATGTTTCTAATTTCTTCAAAGAACTCTGTTTTTTGGGCATATTCCCAAAAGTATTCTTTGTATAGTATTTCTTCAAAATGCCATGGTTTAAATGCTAGATTGTAGTGAATTAAGTTAAGTTCTTCCCTTCTTATTAAATCTCCCCCTATTGGCATTCTATTCCAGGTATTATCTATTAATTTTACTCTACCTTTGCATAATCTATTCAAGTAATCCTGATCTTGTGCTACTGAAAATTTGATTGTTTCTAATAAATACATGAATTTATCTTGGAAATGAGCTTTTCTCATTTCATCTAAATTCATAACTAATATTCCAGCATTAAAATAATGTCTATAATCTGATACTCCTACAACTTTTTCTGCATACTCTTGGAAAACTGTTATATTTTGAATTACATCATCAGGAGCCGCTGCTAATAAATTATCTTTTATATTAATGTTATATAATTCAGCTACATCTCTTAATATTGCTATATCACTGTCTAGATACAATGCTTTGTCATATTGTGGATATAAATCTGGTATAAATAATCTAAAATATGTTGTTTTTGAATAATAATCTCTTGTGTATAGTTTGTCTTTTATCTTGTCAATGTAATAATTTAAATCAACAAATTCAATATCAATATTTTCTTTATTGTATTTTTTTATTTTTTCTTGATTCTCTATTGATATATCTGTATATAATACTTTTACTAAATAAAAATTGTTATCTGATGCATGATCTGTCATACTTTGTAACGCAACAGCTAGAAATGGAATATATCCATCATCTACTGCAAAAAATATTGGTATTGTTTTCTTTTTATTTTCTCTCATTTTCTTCCTCTTTCTTTTCATATTCTTTCTTATATTTTTTATATTCTTCTAAATCATTATCAAATGCATGGCATTTCAATATTTTGTGAACATTTTCTACTTGCCATTGTTTTATGTTCTCTGTTCTTGGATATGGAAACCACAACATTCTTTTACAAAAATGACAAATTATTGTATCTTTTTTATTAAATCTTGATTGTTCATTATATATTCTTGGAATAATTTTTTTTGATGTTGTTGTCCAAAAAATTGCATCTTGATCTGCAAAAAGCATTTTTTTATGTTTGATTTTCTCTCTGGCTTTTTCTAATAACTTTATTTCTTTCATCTTTTTTAAATTCATTAATAACATTCCAGCATTTATATAATCTGGTCTGATTATCCATGAACCATACTTTTCTTTTACAGCTGCATATTCATAATTTTCAATGTCAATATTATATAATTTACTGATATCTCCACCTGCCATCATATCAATATCCAAATATAATATTTTATCTGGCATTGTTGGATCTAAATCAGCTAATAATCTCAATAACGTGTATGGTGTACAATATGCGGTTTCATTTGCACTACCTTCGAACTCTTGCTTGTATAAATTTGTTACATCTTTTTTGATTACATTATTTTCAATATTTTTTTCTTTAACGACTTTGTTTAAGAACTCTATTTGTGAATCTGTTATATCTATATATTCAGGATTCATATATGAAATATTCATCGTAAAGATATAGCAATTTATACTTTCTGCTGTCCTATTTGTTATTGAAATCAGTTCACTTAAAGCCCCGTCAAAAACCTTTCTATTTCCACAAAGTAATATGTTTATCATATTTTCTCCTTTATAAAGTTAAAATAGAAATATTGTTTTTTAAATTATTTATCTCTATTTTATTACCACTTAATACTTCTTCACCATCTAGTGACCATACCATTTTTTTATCAGATTGAATCGTTATATTTTTAGCTTTTTTGTATATAACATTATCATCTCTTACTTGCATTGCAAGCTGGGTATAAGTCCTTAGTAGTTCGGCTTTGTTTTTTGTTTTTTTAATTAATATAACTTCAAATTCTCCATCATTTATATTAATTTCATCCTCTTTGAATAATTGGAATCCACCTATATATTTTGAATTGCTTATACTTCCATATTCGAAGTCTCCTTCGATAACTTCGCCATCTAATGTTACTTTCAGATGATAAGCTTGCTCTGTTTCTATAAAGTTTTTTGTTCCAGTTCTAATATATGCCAATCTTCCAAATTTGTTTTTTTCTTTTCTGCTAGTACTAAATGATGTTTCTGCAAAAACTCCAAAAGCTGATACATAATTAAAATATTTTTCATTAAATTTTCCAGTATCGCATTTTTTATATTTAAAATCATTAATGTTTTTGGATAAAAAGAATCTGTCAGTAGGTATTTTTAATGTTCTGGCAAAATCATTTGTTGTTCCAAATGGAATAAAGCCTAGTTTTACGTTTTTTTTGCTTTTAGTAACTCCATTAACAACTCCATTTAATGTTCCATCTCCACCAATAGCAACTATGATGTCTTCTTTACTATCAGATTTTTCAACTATTTTTTCTGCACTATTATCTAATGTTGTAAGTTTCGTCTCTACTTCAAATCCTGACATTTCAAAATTTTCTTTTATCTGATTTATATCTTTTGAAGTTGTTCCCTTTCCTGCTACTGGATTGACAACTAATAAAATTTTCTTCTCCATTTACAAATCCACCGTATTCATTATTTTTCCCCTTTTAACATTAATATCATATCAAATTAATTAATTTTTTACAATATAAAAACTACAAACAGTATCTGTTTGTAGTTTTTATCATTTTAAAATTCTTTATTTGCTTTGTTTTGATATTTTTCTTCTTTGTATAAATTTAGCTATTTCAGTAAATGGTATTATCATAAAAGCTAATCCAAAAGCAATTAAAAACTCTTTCAAACTAATTTGAGCTAATCCAAACATATTAGATAATGCTGGAATATAGATAACTCCCGCTGTGAACACTAATGATAGTATAAATGAACCTGCTAACCATTTATTTCTTGTATTCATTTTAAAGATCGAACCTTTTTGAGTTCTCATACATATTGCATAAAAAATTTCTATCAAGTTTGCTGTTAAGAATGACATTGTCATACCATCTACTGATTCAAATACTCCGTATCTTCCAAGTTCGATATACTGTCCTATGAAGAATGATAATACAACTATGAATGCCATTATTACACCATGTATTATCATTGATGATCCTGCGCCATCTGAGAAAACACTTTCTTTTGAACTACGTGGTTTTCTTTTCATCAAGTCACCTTCAGCTTTTTCCATTCCTAGTGCTAATCCTGGTGTACTATCTGTTACCATGTTAATCCATAATAATTGTGCTGGTGTTACAACAGTTACACCCAATATAGATGCTAAGAAAACATATATAACTTCTGCTGTATTTGTAGATAATTGGAATTGTAGAACTTTTCTTATATTGTCATAAATTTTTCTTCCTTCTTCTACTGCATTTACAATTGTTGCAAAATTATCATCAGCTAATACCATATCTGAAGCACCTTTTGTAACGTCTGTTCCTGTTATTCCCATACTTATACCAATATCAGCTGTTTTAATTGATGGAGCATCGTTTACACCATCTCCTGTCATTGCAACTACAAGTTCTTGTGATTTTAATGCTTTTACTATTTTTGTTTTATGTTCTGGTTGAACTCTTGCAAAAACAGAGCATTTATTTATAACTCTTATTAACTCTTTTTCAGATAAATTATCTAGCTCTGCTCCTGTAATTGCTTCACTAGAATCTTTTATTATTTTTAGATCTTTACCAATAGCTGTTGCTGTATCTATATGATCTCCTGTTATCATGATTGGTCTTATTCCAGCTTTTTTACAGTTCTTAATTGCATCATATACTTCTGGTCTGCATGGATCTATCATTCCAACAAATCCTATAAATGTTAAGTCTTTTTCTAGGCTTTCTGCCTCAAAATCTTCTGGAACATTTTCATATTCTCTATATGCTGCACCTAATACTCTAAGTGCTTTATCTGCAAATTCTTTATTTTTGCTTTTAATATTCTCTTTGATATCATTTGTCATTGGAACAATTTGTCCGTTTTCATCTAGATAATGTGTACTTTTTTCCAATAAAATTTCGCAAGCACCTTTTGTATATTGAATTATTTTTCCGTTCTTATTATGAACTGTTGACATCATTTTTCTCATAGAATCAAATGGTGCTTCACCTATTCTTGGTGCTTCTTTTTCTAATTTATATTTTGGTAATTCCATTTTATTTGCAAAATTTACTAATGCTGCTTCTGTTGGTTCACCAATTGCTTCTACATCATTTTCTCCAATTTCTGCATCAGAACATAAAGCCATAGCTTCTGCTAATAATTTTTCATCATGACTATTTATTTCTACAACAGTCATTTTATTTTGTGTTAAAGTTCCTGTTTTATCTGTACAAATTACTTGTGTACATCCTAAGGTTTCAACTGCATTCAATTTTCTGACTAATGCCTGTCTTTTTGACATAGATGTTACACCTATTGATAATATTATTGTAACTACTGCTGGCAATCCTTCTGGAATTGCAGCAACTGCTAATGCAACCGCTATTAAAAATGTATCTAATATGTGCTGTCCTGTGAAATCACCTGATTTAATTATTCCAAATAAAAATACAAAAACGCTTATTCCAATAACTACTTTTGTAAGTACTTTTGAAATCTCTCCCATTTTCTTTTGTAACGGTGTTTTCTCGTCATCTGCTTGTTGAAGTGCATCTGCAATTTTTCCCATCTCTGTATCCATTCCAGTTGCTACAACAACTGCTTTCCCTCTACCATAGCTTATTGTACTTCCACTATATAGCATGTTTGTTCTGTCTCCAAGTGGGATTTCCATTGTATTTTCTTTTAAATTTATTAAATCAACTATTTTGGTTACAGGTACTGATTCTCCTGTAAGAGCTGCTTCTTCAACTTTCATACTGAATGATTCTAAAATTCTACAATCTGCTGGAACTGCATCTCCCGCTTCTAGTACTATTACATCTCCTACAACTAAATCTTCACTTTTTATATTTTGAACTACTCCATCTCTTATTACTTTTGATGTAGCTTTAGTCATTTCCATAAGAGAATCAATCGCATTTTCTGCTTTACTCTCTTGAACTAATCCTAAAATTGTGTTTACAATTACAACAAATAAAATAATAAATACATCTGTAAATGAATCATTGCTTGCAATTGCTGTAACTGCTGAAACTGCAGCTGCTGCTAGTAGCATAATTATCATTGGATCCATTAATGATTTTATAAATTTTTTTAATAATCCATCTCTTGGTGGCTCCTTTAATTTATTAGCTCCATTTTTTTCTAACCTTTCTTTGGCTTGACTAGAAGTTATTCCATTCTGTGTTGAGTTTGTATCTTTTAAGACTTCCTCCGCACTTTTTAAATATTCTTTCAATATCTTCTCCTCCTCTTAAATAATGTTTCATATGTGGTCTTAATCACCAGACTTTTAGCAATCGCTCTTCTTTATTATTGATATTTGTTTTAATAACAAAAAGAGACATGTTTGCTTTTTATTTTCTGCAAACAAGTCTCATTATTTAAAGCATAGTCAGATTTAAAATCGGGTATGTTGCCTATGCTACATATTTAAAATATGCTAATTACTCCCTCATTTAATTTTAAATTATTATATATTAAATAAAACTTATTGACAATATTTTTTTATATTTTTTTACTTGCTATTATATATCCGTCTACATTTTTTAATCTTTCATTCTCCTATTTTATATATTATTTATAAATTCAAATATTTTATTATAATATGTGTCTGGTTCTTTATATTTTGAATCAGTATGTCCAGCATCTTTAATTATTAATTTATCTTTTTTACAATTAGCTGATTCATATAATTGTTCACACATATATTCTGGAACAAAATCATCTGCATCTCCATGAATAAATAATATAGGCGTTTTACTTTTCTTTACTTGTTCCAATGCAGATGCCTTTTTTATGTCATATCTAGCACGTACTTTTGCAACTATTTGAAACATATTAAGTACTGGGAACTTTGGAATATTAAATCTTTTCTTTGCTTCTGATGCAAAAATATCCCATACAGATGTGTAACCACTATCTGCTATTATTGCTTTAACATTAGAAGGTAGTTCATCTCCAGATGCCATTAGAACTGTTGCAGCTCCCATTGATGATCCATGTAATACTATTTCTGAATTTTGGTTCTGATTTACAATTAATTTTATCCATTCTTGCAAATCATCTTTATCTAACCATCCCATCCCAATGTATTCTCCTTCGCTCTCTCCGCAGCCTCTCATGTTTGGAATAAGAACATTGTAATCTTTTTCAGAAAAATGTTGTCCAATTGTTAATACTGATTCTGGTGTTGAACGATATCCATGTAGTATTATTGCCCATTTGTTATTTTCTTCATTTACTATATATTCTTTTCCTTTTAATTTTATTCCATCATTTGCTGTTATATCAACTTCTTTTGAAGCTATATTTTCACTCCACTCTTCGGCCTGCTGTTTGGTTTCATTTTTATTTTCTTGAATTATATCTTCTGTTTCTTGTGCTATACTCATGTCATTTTTTACTTGTCGATCTCCACCATCACCACTTCTTGCAATAGCATAATTTACGAAATAATTTCCAACTCCGATTGTTACTCCTGCTATTATTAATAGTAATGTTATCACTGTTATGACTATTATTTTTATTTTTTTCTTTCTTGAATTTTCCACACATTTTAACTCCTTATTTTTTTCTGTATTTTAACATATGACATTGTTTTATTCAAGAAAATATCTTCATTCATATATTCCAAGTAATTAATTATATTGTAAATATATTTTTTTAATGTTAGACTTAAAAAAGCTCAAGGCGGAGGAGGTTTCGTTGAATACACCATCAATAGTATATCAAAAATTGATGACACAACTTATTTGGCTAACACAACAGCTAAATTAGTGGACTTAGATGATAGTACAGAAAGTAGGATGTTTAATTTTTCAGTATCATCATATAATGGAAAATGCGTTATTGATTCATTTGAGTATGCTTCTAATTAAAAACAAAACACTACATTCTTCACTGCGAAGTTATGTAGTGTTTTATTTATTTTTTCTTTGCAATTATATTATAGTTTTATATTTCCTAATCCTGTTGTTAAATCTTTTTCTTCTTGATTTACTATAATTTTTCTTTATCTACCCTATCTATAGCTCATACATTTCAAATATGCTGTGAAATAATTATAATTTTCGCAATAACTTTTGATTATACTGATTGATAGTTATTAGTTTTCATTCTCTTTTACTAGAATATCCAAGTTATCAACTTTTAAGGCAAAGTATGGCATGCTTTTGTCTTTTTCTTTCATAAAAATTACAAAATCATCATTAAAGTAAAAGCATCTTGTTTCTTCATCTTCATTTAGATATTCACTTTCTATTCCTGCTTCACTTGTTAAATTTCCGCCTCTTTCGTTTAGATTGAATTTTACGTTCTGTAGTGCATTTGCTATATACATTCCATTTGTTCCTTCTATATATCTTCCGCATAGTTCATTGTAATTTATTACTGTATTTACATTTATATATGGAACCTTCAATTCATCACTTGTTGTGAAATATTTTTTACCATTATAGGCATTTGATTTTTCAGTGATTTCTTTATATATGTAGTTAAATGATTTGGTACTTTTAGTTTTGTATAGTATTAGTTCGTCATTTCCTTTTGTTTTTATTTTTACAGAAAAATCTTCATTGTTGTTATAGAATAAAACGTCTACATTATCATTTATGTTTTCTTCGCTTGCATTATTTATTCCAAAATATTCAACGCTCTCATGAGTATCTCCGAACCCTAAAGCTCCTAATTTATCAAATGGTATTTCAAACTCGAAATCTTTTGATAACATTGCATACATTGTGTAACTTTCTCCTGCTGGTTGGAAATTAATTTGATCTAGTATTGATTCGTTTTTCATCTTAAACTTTTCGTCTATGTCTTTTAATATTGATGCTTTTAATTCAGGTGTCGTTTTCTCTACTCTTACATAATAATCTTCTGATGAAATCATGTCTTTAGTAAATGTTTTTTTATTTAGTTCGTCTGCAAGTATGCTTGGCCCATCTTCAAATTTAATATTGTCTCCTACTCTATTCATAAATTCGTTCCAAGCAATTTGGAAAGTTCCTATCCACACGCTGTTTGTGTCCGTATTTCCTAATTCTCCTGTGAATATTGGTGTCATTGTTGCTTTTTCTTTTGCCTTTTCGTACATTTTTCTTCCTGCATAAGTTAATCCTGTTAGCAAAATTGTAGCAGAAATTACAATTAATAAAATTTTTACTAATTTATTCATACTATCAAATCCTTTCTTTATTAATATTTTTCTTAATTCTTTTTTGCCTCTATGAACAAGGACCTTAGTATTTTCAATAGTTTGTCCGTAATATTTCTGCTGTTTCTTTATAAGATAATCCTTCAATTTTCGTTAAATATATTGCGTTTTTATATTTGTCATCTAACATGTTTATGGCTTCTGTTAGTTCTTTTTCTCGTTCTTGTTTTTCAATAAGGTCACTTACGTCTTTTTGAATTTCTTCGGAATCTAATAGTGAATATTTTTCATTAATTTCTGTTCTTCTTTTTTCTTGATTAATGTAATTGTAGGCTCTGCTTCTTGCTACTAAGTATATGTAATATTTGAAACTGCAATTTTCTCTAACTTTGTTTTGTAATATGTATATAAATACTTCTTGGGTAATGTCTTCGGCTTTCTCGTAATTTTTTACTATGTTGAAAATAAAGTATTGTATTTTACTCTTGTATTTGTTGTACAATGTTTCGAAGGCGTCTTTTTCTCCGTTCATATATTTGTTGTATAATTCTAAATCTAAATCTTTCATTTCTTACCTGCTTTCAATTATATATACATATAACTTTGGAAAAGGTTACATGGTGAGTTAATTTTTTATAAAATCTCTACTAACATTAAGAACAAAAGCGGACATTAATAACATTTGCACTAATTATAGCATTTTTAAGTCTGCGTCTTTGCTCGCGTGAGAAATTTGCTTTGCAAATTTCTGTGCATTATTATTATACAAAAAAGTTTGCAATAAATTGCAAACTTTTCTTGATTTTTATTATTTTTTGCAGTTGAGTTAATTTTTATTTTGATGTTTTTTCGTCTATTTCTTCTTGTCCTTTGTTGTCATCTTTTTTTATTGAATCAACTATTGTAATGAATTTAACTTTTCCTTTATTTTCGTCATCTAATTTTGTGAATGTGTTGTATTCGTCTGATAATTCTTTTAATTTTTCTGCTCTTGTTTCTAAATTTTTTAAATCTCCTGTTATATAATTGCAGATAACATCAATTCCTGTTTTATTAAACTCTGCTGTTCCTTCTGCTAATTCTGCTGCTCCTGATTGGATTGTTTTTGCTCCTTCTACTAATTGGTTGTTTGCGCTGTATAGTGCTTGTGAGCTTGTATTTATTGTGCTTAGTCCTGCTTTCATTTGTTCAGAACCTTGTGCTAATTTTGTTGTTCCAGCTTCTAGTCCTAATGTTCCTTGGTATAGTTTGTTTGCTCCTGCTGCCATTTTCCCTGTATTTGTATATAGTCCTTTAATGTTTGTGTTTAATGCTCCTATTTGTTTTAACAAACCATTAACTCCATCGCTAACATCTCCTGCACCTTTTGCTAAAGTATCAACTTGTTGCTTTAATCCAGCTATTTGCTTGTTTGATGCATTTAATGATGTAATCATGTTATTTAAATATACATTATCTGCTGTTAATGTCGCAATTGTTGATTGGTTTGCTGTTATTTGTGCTTTTACTGCTTGTGCCGTTGCTTCTGATAATGTTGTATCTTCTAATACTTTGTTTAATTGTTCTGTTGTTGTTGTCAATGTTGTAATCATTTTTTTGTTTGTATCTATTTGAGAATTTATTTTATTTATTTCTTCTGTATAGTTTGTCGTTTTCATTGCTGTGCTTAAGCCTGTCAAACCTTCTGAAATATTTTGTGCTCCATTTTTTAAGTTATTCATTGATTCTTGTGAACCGTCTAACATGTCTGACATTGTTTTTACGCCATTGTTTACAGCACCTAAATTATCTGATAATGATTTAGTTCCTGATGTTAAATCTGGTACTTGTGCATTAAGGTTCTTTATTCCAGTATCTATACTTGAGTAACTTGTATTAGCTGAACTTACTCCGTTTGAAAATTTATTTAGTGCTTGATTAAATTCTTCTGATTTTTCGACATAAGTTGTTGTTCCATCTGATAATGTTTTTGCTCCGTTTTCAATTTGTTTGCTTGCAGATTGTAGTGTTTCAACTTTGCTATATATGTCATCTAATTTGCTGAATATATCTAATTCTGAATCTTCAATTAATTTTGGTGTTGTATAGTTTATGATGTTGTTCATTTCAAAGTTTGTTGTTTCCATTGTTATTTCAATTGATGTTGGAATTTCTAATGTGTCTTTATCAATATTTAAGCTTTCTTGCATTCCTGGGAATGTTAATCCAACCACCATTGTTTTACTTCCGTCATCTATTGCTTTTCCGTTTGTTACTTCTATGTTTTTATTGTTGTCGTTGTTTATGTATGTTCCTGTTGCTACTACAAATGGTGTATACATTTTTTCTGTTTTTCCGTTTATTTGAACTTCGTGTTCTTCTTTATTTTCGAATGATATCGTAATTTTAACTTTTCCTGATTTTCCAGCTATTTCGTCTGAACTGATTTCTTTTCCGTCTAGTTCATATTTAATGTTTAGTTTAACTGGTAATTCTTGATTTGTTTCACCTTTATAATATATATCGTTTGAATCCGCTTCCCAAACTAGGCTTTCTCCATCCTGAGTAAATTTCTCGTCTCCACTTGTGTTTTCGATATTTAAAAGGTTTGTCATATCTTTTAAAAGTTTTTCATCTTCTTCGTTTATCAAATGGTCTGTAACTATTGTTTGATATTGTTCTCCATTACTTTTAGCATTTGTATAGACTGTTTCGTCTTTGGTGAATGCAGCTACTGGTAATGTGTACACTAGCATTGTTCCTAATAAAATACTAGCTGATATTTTAGATAATTTGTTATTCATAATTATACTTCCTTTCTATTTACATTCTTTCATTTTTGATGTTGTTTTACATACTAATTTGTCGAAAATCATTAGCATTGCTGGTAATACAGTTATTACTACTAGAACGCTTATGATTGCTCCTCTTGACATTAATGTGCATAATGATCCGATCATTTCTATTTTTGAATATGCTCCAACTCCGAATGTTGCTCCGAAGAAACATAATCCACTTACTAGAATTGAACTAATTGATGTTCCTAAGGCTTCTGATATTGCTTCTTCTTTCTTCATACCTTCTTTTCTGTGTCCTATGTATTTAGTTGTAATTAAAATTGCATAATCTATTGTTGCACCTAACTGGATTGTTCCAATTACGATTGATGCAATGAATGGAATGCTTGTGTTTGTTACAAATGAGAATCCCATATTTATAAATATTGCAAATTCTATTATACAGATTAAAATTACTGGTAATGATATTGATTTTAAAACAAATATCATGATTATGAATATGATTGCTATTGATACTGTGTTTACACTGTTGAAGTCGTGGTCGCTTATTTCAACTAAGTCTTTCATTAATGGTCCTTCACCAACGAACATTCCGTTTTCATCATATTCTTTTATAATTTTATTAATCTCATTTATTTGATTGTTTAGTTCGTTTGAAGCTATTTCATATTTTGAGCTTACTATTATCATTTGATAATTGTCGCTTGTGAATATGCTTTTTATATCATCTGATAAAATTTCTTTTGGAAGGGTTGTGTCAATTTTTGAATATGAAACTGCAAAGTCAACACCTTCAACTTGTTCAATTTTATCTAGCATTTCGTTAACTTTGTAATCATCTAAATCTTTATCAACTAATATCATTGCTTCTGATGTTAGTCCGAATTTATCTTTTAATTCATTGTTTGCTGTTATGCTTGGTAATGAATCTGGCAATGAATCATCTAATTTGTAATACACTTTTGTGTTGTTGTTTGTGTATATTGCTATTGGTAATATTATTATAAATAGTAATGTTATTAATTTATAATGTTTCATAACGAAATTTTTTACGCTTGTGAATTTAGGTAAAATTTCTTTATGACTTGTTTTTTCGATGGCTTTGTTAAATTGAAGTATCATTGCTGGTAATATTGTTACAACACTTATTACTCCAAATAGCACACCTTTTGCCATTACAATTCCTATGTCTTTTCCTAATGTTAAGCTCATACTGCATAATGCAAGGAATCCTGCAATTGTTGTTAATGAGCTTCCTAGAACTGCTGTGAATGTTTTTTGTATTGCTGTTTCCATTGCTTTATTTATGTCTGATGTGTTTTTCAATTCCGCTTTATAACTGTGATATAAGAATATTGCGAAATCCATTGTTACACCTAATTGTAAAACAGCACTTATTGCTTTTGTTATGTATGAGATTTCGCCTAAGAATATGTTTGTTCCCATATTAAATAATATTGCAATTCCTATGTTCGCTAACAATATGATAGGTGTTACAAATGAATCTAATGCAATTTCTAGGACTACCAAACATAAGGCTACTGCAATTACTACATATATTGCTATTTCTGAATTTGATAAATCTCTTGTGTCTATTAATGTTGCTGTCATTCCGCTAATCTTGCATCTTTCATCTGTTATATCTCTTATTTTTTGAACTGTATCCATTGTTGAATCTGATGATATTGCATCTTTAAATGTTACTAGCATTATTGTGCTTCCATCTTTATAAACTTTATCTTTTATTTCATCTGGAAACATTTCTACTGGCATATTGGTTCCAACTAAATCTGTTGTACTAATTACATTTCCTACATTATCTAATTTTTTTATTTCTTTTGTTAATTTGTCTATGTCTTTGCTTTTCATGTCGTCTAATACAATAATTGAAAAGCCTCCCATATTAAATTCATCTGATAATATATTTTCACCTTGAATTGTTTCTATATCTTCAGGTAAGTATACTAATATATCGTAATTTATTCTGGTAGCTTTCATTCCTATGACTGATGGTATTAATAATAGTAATGTTATTATTAATATTAACTTTTTGTGCTTACACACAAATTCTGCTATTTTTGACATATGAAAATCTCCTTTCTTTGGTTATATTATAGAAGCGTTATGTGAACTTTCTATGAATATTTTCTCATTCCTTCATTATTATAGAAATTTTTCCAAAATCTTCAACTACATTTTCTATACGTTTGGATAGATAATATACATTTCTTTTATTTTTATATATACATTTGTAGTTTTCCTTTACTTTTGTAGAAAAAAGTTATATTATGTTTAAAGAATTTTGGAAAGGAGATTATTATTATGGGTGATTTACGTACTACTCGTACATATTTACTTTTAAAAAATGCTCTTTTAGAATTACTTAGTAAAGAATCATTTGATTCAATTAAAGTAAATGATATTTGCAATTTAGCTATGATACATCGTACAACATTTTATAGTCATTTTTCTGATAAATATGAATTACTAGATTATTGTATAAATGATATTGAAGCTGAATTAACTAAGAATTTCGAACCTGGCAACTACTCTACTGCCAAAGAATTTTATTCTGATTTAATTAATCATTTATTAAAATATTTAGGTGAAAATAAACAATTTTTTAAAAATATGCTTAACAATAATTATTCAGCTGGAATAATCACAGTTTTTCACAATTCAGCAATAAAATACATCACTGATTTAATCGAAAAAGAAAATCAAGCTGGAAAAAAATTCGATGTTCCACCTAAAATTATGGCTGAATTTTATTCTGGTGCTGTTACAGCAATTATCATGTGGTGGCTAAAAACTAACAGTAAAATTTCTGAACAAGATTTATGTAATTATATCGTTTCTTTAATTTTTGATGGTCAGAAGTAAATTTTATCTGGACTTTTTAGTTTTTATTGTGTATGATTATATATATTATTGAGAAAGGAATGATTATAATCATGTCTAATTTAAGAAAAATAATTTTTTTATTAATAGCAATTTCTTTAATTATTTGTAATATTGCTTTTGCCGCAACAAATAGTTCTGTTATTAATGACGATGATGAAGATACAGATAATGATGTTTCTAATTCAGCCAATGATACAAATTCTACTGATAATGAAACTTCTAATTCTTCAAATTCAACTAGAAATACATCTAATCGTTCTTCTAATACATCTTCAGATGATGAAGATGAAGAGAACACTACTTCTGGAAACAGAGTAACAAATCAAACTTCAACAAATGCAAAGTCAACTACATCTTCTGCTAATTCAACTACAACAACAGGTGTTGATAATACTGATTTAGGTATTTCAAATGCTTTATCATTTGTTCTTATTGCAATTGGTGTTTTACTAATTTTCTTATCAATAGCAATTTTAATTAGAATGAAAAAATAATAAAAATACATTTTGACAGGTATCATTAGATACCTGTTTTTTTATGTATATTGTTCAAAAATTTATTATATTAACATTTACGTAACTTTTTAATTTTCCTTATTATTTTATTTCTATATTTTTCAGTACGCTTTGTATATTTTTTATTTGCATTGATAATACTAATATTAAATTCTGAAATAATTATGGAGGTATATTATGAAAATAAAAAATAAAATTTTTCTTTGTTCTATTCTACTTCTTCTTATTTTATCTCTTTTTAGTTTTACTTATGCAACTGAAAAGTTGAAAAACATTGGGAATTCTGTTAAAAATGCAACTGAAGATGTTGGTGGAGCTATAAAAGAAGGTGCCGAAAAAGCTGGTGATTCCGCCAAAGATACGGCTGAAGATGCTAAAGATGGAATGCAAAATATGACTAATAGTGCTAAAGACGGTATGGAAAATATGACTAATGATGTAAAAAATGGTATGGATAATAATGATGGAAACACTATTTCTGAAAATCTAACAGGTAATTACAATACAACTCGAACTACTTCTGATGATGTGACTGCTACTGCAACAAATAATGCGACTATGTGGATGTGGATTATGTTAGCAGTCGTTGCTGTTCTAATAATTGCTCTTGTTTGGTATTATGCAGCTCAATCTAATAACTCTAAACATTAATTTATCATAGTAGCGTTTTTCATTTCTCTTAATTGCTTTTTAGCTTTTTCGAGAAATGCTGAGCGCTACTATTTTTTATGTATTCTGCTCTGTTTTTCATTAAAATTATTGTTATCCAAGATTTCTCTTTCTTTAGTTTATCTAATATGATATAATATTTTATATTTTTGAGAGGTGTTATATGGAAACAAAATTAATTGCTAAAAATCCAAATGCATATCACAATTATGACATTAAAGATACTATTGAGGCTGGAATTGAGCTTTTTGGTACAGAAATAAAGTCTATTCGTAATGGGAAAATGAATTTAAAGGATTCTTATGCTATTATAAAAAATGGCGAAGCTTTTGTTTATGGAATGCATATTAGTCCTTATGAATTTGGTAATATATATAATAAGGATCCACATAGAACAAGAAAGCTTTTGCTACATAGACATGAAATTAATAAACTTTTTGGGCAAATTCAGCAACAGGGCGTTTCACTAGTTCCTATTTCAGCTTATTTTAAAGGTTCTAAGGTTAAAATTCAGCTTGGTATTGGAAAGGGTAAAAAATTATTTGATAAGCGTGAAGATTTAAAACGTAAAGATGACAATCTTTATATTCAAAGACATATGATTTAAGAGTGAGTGATATCACTCTCTTTTTGTGCAAAAAACTAGAAATAAAAATGCAGTAATAATATAATTTTTGAAATACCGCGCAGCGACCAAAGGAACAAAGCGTAGCTTTTGTGACTGCGATTGAAGCAATCTTTACATATAAAAGAGCCGGAGGCTCACAAAGATTGCGACAGCAAGGTATTAAAAAATATATTATTACTGCATTTTATATAACTAGCTAATAAAAAAAGAGTGATATCACTCACTCTCTATCTTCATTTTATTAAATTAAGCTTTGTTAGCTGAACAAAATACATTATTGATTTTGTCAGAAACTGTTTCTTTAATTTCTGTTCTAGCAGCTCCTAAATATTTTCTAGGATCAAATATAGAAGGATCTTCATTAAATACTCTTCTTACTTGTGCTGTCATAGCTAAACGTAAATCAGTATCAACATTTATTTTTGATACTCCATTTTCGCCAGCTTGTTTTAACATTTCATTTGGGCAACCTTTTGCACCAGGAATGTTTCCACCATTTTCATTGCACATTTCTACAAGTCTTGGAATTACTGATGACGCACCGTGTAAAACTATTGGTGTATCTGGTAATTTTTCTTTAACTTTTTCTAATATATCAAATCTTAATCTAGCTTCTCCTTTAAATTTATAAGCTCCATGGCTTGTTCCTATAGCTATTGCTAATGAGTCACAACCTGTTCTTCTTACAAATTCTTCAGCTTGATCTGGATCTGTGTACATTGCATCATTTTCAGCAACGTTTACATCATCTTCAACACCAGCTAATTTTCCTAATTCAGCTTCAACAACTACTCCTTTTGAATGAGCATAGTCTACAACTTTTTTAGTTAATGCTACGTTTTCTTCAAAATCATATTTTGAACCATCTATCATAACTGATGTAAATCCTGCATCTATGCACATTTTACATGTTTCAAAATCTGGTCCATGGTCTAAGTGAAGTGCAATTGGAATATCTGTCTCTTCTACTGCAGCTTCAACCATTTTTAATAAATAATTGATTCCTGCATATTTTATAGCACTTGAAGATACTTGTAATATTACAGGTGATTTAGCTTCATTTGCAGCTTCTGTAATAGCTTGGATAAATTCCATATTATTAATATTGAAAGCACCTATTGCATAGTGTTCTTTCATTGATCTTTTAAACATTTCTGTTGTTGTTACTAATGGCATAGTATTACCTCCTTAAATTTTCTTTCCGTGTTCATTTTATTTCTTATATTTATTTCTGTCAAGTTGCTATTTCAAATTTATTATGTTATACTACGAATAAATAATTAATGTATACAAATGAGAGGTGATTTTAATGTTAGTTATGAATCGTGATGGCGATTTGTTTGATGAAAGAAGAAAAAAAGACAGAAGGAAACTTAATTCTGAGGTTCCTAATGATCGTAGAAAAGAAGATAGACGTAAAGAAAATATTAATGAAGTAAAAAAGAAAAAATAAATGACTGAAAATAAATTTCAGTCATTTCAGACTGTTGACAAAGTATCTAAAAATATTTTGTTCAACAGTCTTTTTCTTT
>ERZ825137.95-NODE-95-length-120491-cov-7.806935_pt1 | contig 120491 bp, 103 predicted proteins | sample MGYA00519873_ERZ825137 | MGnify/ENA primary metagenome ERZ825137 (study PRJEB31778, sample SAMEA3449190) | human gut metagenome | biome: human gut; feature: human-associated habitat; material: faeces | place: United Kingdom | collected 2010/2012 ...
TCATATAAAAGAAATAAAAATTAGACATTGCCGCTACATCCGTCGCACAGATAAAAAGGTATGGCTTTTCTTTTTTGTAAATCTTTTCAATTCCCATAAGGACCAGCGGCAGATAGATCATGGGATTGGAAAAATATGGATGCTTCATAGACGCATAAATGGTCCATCCTGCAAAAATATAAACAAGGCTTCCAAGAAATGTGGCCTGTTTGGGATTCTTGCGGTAAAAGCAGTAAATGCTGAATGTGATACCAGCCAGATAAATACGGAGAAAGATCAGAATCTCATATAAGATCTCTGTGTCTTTTTCCGGTACAAAAACGGACAGTAAGGTCAGCGGATCACCGATCGCATAATAATGAAGTGTTGTAAGGATATCGGAACCGTATCCGATATGCATATCCCACATAGGAAGGGAAAGCTTATGCTCCGTCACCAGCGTCTGCAGAACATTCCGCAGATATTTTCCATAATAGGCCAATGCATTGATGTGCTGCGGAACACCGTCATGACTCCAGATCAGGGATTTTCCATTGAAATAAAAACAACTGTAAATAAACAGCGAGATCGCCGCAAAAACAATCGTATACAGAATATAAAAATCTGCTTTTTTCTCTTTCCGGGATTTCTCCTTCGAAAAAATTCTCTTCATATATCGCCACATTGGCCGTGGGTGCCGCATTAGTCTCGGGAGCCGCCTCCTGCGACGACAACTTCACGCGTCCGCCCATGGTGGTGCCCACGACAGACCTCGTGCCCAACGTCACCATCGAGGACTTCAAGACCCGCTACTGGCAGGACGAGCGCAACTATGTGGTGACTCCCGGCTACTATAACCGCGAGACCGGCGAGCACATCGTGATCCGCGGCCGCGTAGTCTCCTCCAACGAGAGCGGCAACATCTACAACAACATCGTCATCCAGGACGAGACCGCGGCAATCACCATCGCGGTGAAGACCAAGGACATGACCACCGTACCTCTCTTCGGCCAGAACATCTGCGTCGACGTGACGGGCCTTCAGGTGGGGGGCTACAACAGCCTCATGCAGCTCGGCGCGGAGGGCACCTACAACGGCGCCCCGTCGATGACCTTCATGGAAGGCGCCGTGCTCGACGAGCATTTCGGCGCCGACGGCCTTCCCAGCGCCGCGGCGGTCGACACCGCTCTTGTGACCATGGAAGAGCTCGCCACATACAAGACCTCGAAGGAAGGCCTCATCAAGTGGCAGAGCCGCATCGTGCGCATCGACGGCGTAAGCTTCGCCGACGCCGGCCAGCCCTACAACGGCGGCAGCTCGACCGTCAGCCGCACCGTCCGCGACGAGCAGGGCAACACCATGATTCTGCGTATCTCCAACTATGCCGACTTCGCCCGCGACATCATCCCCTCGGGCACCGGCTCCGTGACGGGCATCCTGAGCTACTTCGGCACGGACTGGCAGATTCTCCCCATCGACAAGGCCGGCATGGCCGGCTTCGACGAGACCCCCGACACACCTGACACTCCCGACGACCCGAACAAGCCCGTTGATCCCTCCGAAGGCGACGGCACCGAGGCCAAGCCCTACAGCGTGGCCCAGGTACTTGCCGGCGCGACAGGCACCGACGTATGGGTGAAAGGCGTAATCGTAGGCTCCATCCCCGGAAAGAGCATAGACGAAGCCACCTTCGAGGCTCCCGGCACCTCGACCTCCAACGTCCTCATCGCGGCCACGGCCGACGTCAAGGACACGAAGGACTGCGTGCCCGTACAGCTTCCCGCCGGCGACGTCCGCAACGCCGTCAACCTCAAGGACAATCCCGGCAACCTCGGCAAGGAAGTACTCCTGAAAGGCAACCTCGAGGCATACTTCGGCGCCAAGGGCCTCAAGAGCGTGAGCGCTTACAAAATCGATGGCGCCGAGCCCCCGGCTCCCGTCGGGCCTGTTGACCCCGTAAGCTCTATCGACGAGAATTTCGATGCCTCCACCGACATCCCTGCCGGCTGGACGCAGGCGCAGCTCGCAGGCAACAAGACCTGGTACGTGCGCAACTTCAACGAGAACAACTACATCACCATGACCGGCTATAAGGGCACGGCTCCCTTCGACCAGTGGCTTCTGACTCCGCCCGTCGACATGAGCAAGGTCGCCGACAAGGTGCTGACTTTCGACACGCAGGTGAACGGCTACGGCTCGAAGACCTCCGTTTTCGAGGTCTATGTCCTCGACAACGCCGATCCCGCGAAGGCCACAGTGAAGGCCAAGCTCACGCCGGCCATCGCCGAGGCTCCCGCCTCCGGCTACTCCGACTGGGTAGCGTCCGGCAGCCTTGACCTCAGCACATACACCGGAACAGTCTACATCGGCTTCCGCTATGCCGCAACCGAAGACGCCAACTACGCCACGTGGTGCGTCGACAACGTCATTCTCAAATAATTATCAGCCAAACAGATGAAAACCCTCAAGAAATACATTCTCGGGCTGTCGGCGCTCCTGGGCCTCACCGGCGCGGTGAGCTCCTGCCAGGACGACTTCGACAACATCAAGGCCGAGGCACCCGTGGCCACCATCCAGGCCAACACGACCATCGCGGAAGTCAAGGCGCGTTTCTGGGACGACGCCACGAACTACGCCACGAAGATTCCCGCCAACGAGGACGGCTCGCACGTCATCGTCAAGGGCCGCGTGATTTCCTCCGACGAGGAGTCCAATGTGTTCAAGAGCCTCGTCATCCAGGACGAGACCGCCGCCCTCGCCTTCTCCATCAACTCCTATAACCTCTACCTCAAATACCGCCGCGGCCAGGAAATAGTCGTGGACCTCACGGACCTCTACATCGGCAAGTACAACGGACTCCAGCAGATAGGCATGCAGGAATGGTATGCGCAGGGCAATGCCTATGAGGTGACATTCATGGCCCCCGAGTCCTTCGCGCACAACGCTCAGCTCAACGGCTGGCCCGAAGTCGAGAAGCTCGACACCCTTGTGGTGAACTCCTTCTCCGAGCTCTCCACCAATCCCGAGGGCCTTCAGAAGATGCAGAGCCAGCTCGTGCGCTTCAACAACGTGACCTTCCAGAACGGAGGTACCCAGACCTTCGCCACCTACCACTCCAGCGGCGTAAATCAGGTAATCACCGATGCCAACGGCGCCACCCTCAATGTCCGCACCAGCGGTTACGCCACTTTCTGGAACAAACGCCTCCCCTCCGGGGCCGGTGACCTCGTAGGCATCCTGAGCTACTACGGTACTTCCGGCTGGCAGTTCATCCTCATCGACTACGAAGGATGCATGAACTTCGGCAATCCCACCCTCGCGAAGGGTACGGAGACCAACCCCTGGAGCGTGGCCGAGGCCATCGAGATGGAACAAGGCGAAGGCAGCTACTCCGGCTGGGTCAAGGGCTTCATCGCCGGCGCCGTGGCTCCGGACGTGGAGACCGTCTCCTCCGGTTCCGACATCGAATGGGGCGCCCCGACCGTCCTTGCAAACACTCTCGTAATCGCTCCCGACATGGAGACCCGCGACCCCGCCAAGTGTCTCGTAATCTCCCTCCCCGCCGACTCCCCCCTGCGTTCCGCCGCCAACCTCCGCGACAATCCCGATATTCTCGGCAAGGAAATCAGCCTGAAGGGCACTCTCGCGAAGTACATGGGCACCTTCGGCCTCACCGACAACAATGGCACGGCCTCCGAGTTCAAGCTTGAGGGCGCCGACGTTCCCGGCACGGCCATTCCGGCCGGCGACGGCACCGAGGCATCGCCCTGGAACCCCTCGCAGGTACTCTCGGGCGCCGCGTCCGGCACCTCCACATGGGTCAAGGGCTATATTGTGGGCTATGTGCCCGACAAGAGCCTCTCCGAGGCCGTCTTCGGCGCTCCCGCCACCTCCAAGTCGAACATCCTCGTGGCCGTTACCCCTGACGTCAGCGAGACCTCTCAGGTCGTTCCCGTACAGCTTCCCGTAGGTTCCGTCCGCAACGGCATCAACCTTCAGGACCACCCCGAGCTCCTCGGCAAGGCCGTAAGCCTTCTCGGCTCCTGCGAGAAGTACTTCGGCGTTCCCGGCCTCAAGAGCGTCAGCGCCTACTCCCTCGACGGCGTTACGCCCACGCCTCCGACTCCCGTCGAGGCCGTGACGAGCATCGACGAGAACTTCGATGCCTCGACGAACATCCCCGCCGGCTGGACGCAGGCGCAGATCGCCGGCAACAAGAGCTGGTACGTGCCGACCTTCAACGACAACAATTATGCGGCCATGACCGGCTACAAGGGCACGGCGCCCTTCGACCAGTGGCTGCTCACGCCGCCCGTCGACATGAGCAAGGTCACGGACAAGAGCCTCACCTTCGACACCCAGGTGAACGGCTACGGCTCGACGACAACCGTATTTGAAGTATACGTTCTGAACTCGGCAGAGGTGGCCACGGCCACGAAGACGAAGCTCGCTCCGGCCATCGCCACGGCTCCCGCCTCGGGCTATTCCCAGTGGGTTGCCTCCGGCAAGCTCGACCTCAGCGCCTACAGCGGCACCATCTACATCGGCTTCCGCTACGCGGCCACGGCTGACGCCAACTTCGCCACCTGGTGCGTCGACAACGTCAAGCTCAACGCCGGCAACGGCGGCGGCAACGAGCCCGTCAATCCTCCGACTCCTCCGAGCGGGGGCGACACCTCCGACTTCAACACTTTCAACGGCGGCACGCTCTCCGCGACCTACGGCACATACACCAACTCCACGGGCTGGACGGCAACCAACGCGCAGATTCTCGCCGGCAACGCCGACGGCGCCGAGGACACCCGCACGAACTTCAAGATGTTCGGCGGCGCGGACGTCTACGCCGTCTGCCTCAACGGCCGCGCCGAGCGCCACGGCGTGCTCACCTCGTCGGTGCTCTCCGGCGGCTGCAAGACCCTGAGCTTCAATTTCGGCCATCCCTACGCCGACACGAAGTACTCGCTGACCGTGAACGTCAAGCAGGGCGACAAGGTAGCCTTCACAAAGAACCTCGACGGCGAGAGCGCCAAGAGCGCCGTGCAGACCGCCACTCTCGATGTGAACGTCACGGGCGATTTCGCCATCGAAATCGTCAACAACGGTCCCTCCAACAAGGCCGACGGCAACAAGGACCGCGTTGCCATCTGGAACCTTACGTGGACTAAGTAAATACAACTCTTCATAAGCACCCCTGCCCCACCCTTCGCGGAAAATTCGCGCGGGGTGGGGTTCGTTTTTGCGTTTTCGGATTTATTTTCGTATTTTTGCAAGCTAATATATTGACCGATATACAATGAATCGTTTATTCCATACCTTATTTCTTGCCGCGGCTCTGGGCATTCCGGCCGCTTCCGCCGTGAACTACGAATCGAAGGGTCCGGGGCTCCTTGCCGGGGAATTCACCGACCCGTCGGCCGTGCTCGTGCTGAAGGTCACGGGGCCCATCGATGCCTCGGACATGAGTTTCATCGAGCAGTCGATGCCCGCTCTTACGAGCCTTGACCTCTCCGGAGCCGAAATCAGGGCCTATTCGGGCAAGAGCATCCGCGGCATAGGCGAATATCCCGCAAACACCATTCCCGCCGGGGCTTTCGCTCGCACAGGGCTAACCAACGTGGTTCTCCCGGCTACTGCCGGGCTGAAAGTGGGTGACGCCGCTTTCGCCGGCTCGGCGCTTGAGAGCGTGAGCATAAGCACTCCCGGCGCGATAATCGGTGCGGGTGCCTTCAGCGCTTGTCCGGAGCTCGTCTCCGCGAGTGTCAGCGGCGCCGAGCTCGACTCCCACGTCTTCGCCGCCTGCCCTGCCCTCGGCACCGTCAGACTCACGGGCGTAAGCGCCATTCCCGCCTCGGCCTTCGAGGGCTGCACCACCCTCTCCGAGCTTTCCGGCGAGGAAGGGGCCGCCACAATAGGCGCGCGCGCCTTCGCGGGCTGCCCTGCCCTCGCCTCCTTCGACTTCGGCGCGGGCCTCACGGAAATCGGCGCCGGCGCCTTCGAGGACTGCGGGCTGACCGAGGCTTCGATGACGGCCTCCAAGAAACTTGCAAGCATAGGCGACTGGGCCTTCAAGGGCGACGCCTCGCTCACCACTGTGGCTCTCCCCGCCTCCGTGACGTCCATCGGCCGCGGCTCCTTCTTTGAATGCCCCGAGCTGCACGACGTGCGCTACTCTTCCGGCGCTAAGGAAATTCCGGCATATGCCTTCAAGGGGAGCGCCAAGGTGGACCCCTCCGGGGTTCTCACCGAAGGGGTGGAATCCGTAGGCGAATACGCTCTGAAGGACGTGACGGGCGCTTCTTACATCCACATTCCCGCTTCCGTCGGCAGCATAGGCACAGGTGCTATGGAAGGCATGACAGGCCTCGAGAAAATCAACGTACAGCACGTCACGGCGGTTCCCGCACTTGGCGAGGACGTCTGGAAGGGCGTCGACAAGGAGAATGTCGAGCTTCAGGTGCTCGACACCATGAGCGAGGACTTCAAGGCCGCCGACCAGTGGCGCGACTTCAAGTTCCTCGTCACCACGGGCATCAACGACGTAGTCAGCCCTGCCGACTCGGGCAGCAGACTCGAAGGCCGCTTCGCCGGCACGGAGCTCCAGCTCCGCAGCCTCGGACGCGAAATCGAGCGCGTGGACCTCTACCGCGCCGACGGCACCCTCGTATTGACGGAAACCCCCGGCTCAGCCACCGTCTCCATCCCCACGGAATCCATCGGCGGCCGCATTTTCATCGTGGAGTGCGCCCTCTCCGACGGCTCCCGCGCGGCCCTGAAGCTGCTGCGGTAAGACGGAGGCTCGGCACCTACTCAATGGGAGCAATTATCGAATTGTAGGGACGCACGAGCCGTGCGTCCTCCTTTTGGACAAAACGCTCCCCAATTAGCGGGAAAAGGACGCACGAACCGTGCGTCCCTACAATACGAATAATATAGGGTAAAAATAAATCTGTTCCTTTATGGGAAAGAACAAGCTCAGGAAATTCAGCGAGCTGGAAGGCATGGATTTTGTCTTCCAGTATCCTTATTCGCGTCTGGCCGAGGAGGGTTTTCCTCTGCGCGGGCGCTGGAAGGAGGATTTTTTCCATAATTCCAATCCCATCGTCCTCGAGCTCGGTTGCGGCAAGGGCGAATATACCGTCGGCCTCGCGCGGAACGACGCGGGCCGGAATTTCATAGGCATCGACATCAAGGGCGCGAGAATGTGGACCGGGGCGCGCGCGGCCCGCGACGCCGGCATGGCGAATGTGGCCTTCGTCCGCACGAACATCGAGCTTCTCGACCGCTTTTTCGCCCCGGGCGAGGTGGACGAGATATGGATTACCTTCCCTGACCCGCAGATGAAGAAGGTGCGCAAGCGTCTGACTTCCACGGGATTCATGCAGCTCTACCGCCGTGTGCTCCTGCCCGGCGGACGGATTCACCTCAAGAGCGACAGCCCTTTCCTCTCGGCCTACACCCGCATGATGGCCGAGCACAACGGCCTCGAAATGAAGGCCTGGAGCGACGACCTCCATCACGACCCCGAAATCGGCCCGGAGAACCCACTTCGCACTATCCGCACCCACTACGAGCAGCAGTGGCTCGACCGCGGCCTTTCCATAAAATACATTTCCTTCACCCTCGGTGCGGAACCAGCCTCCTTAGAGGAGCCGCCGGGCGCCGAGGACCTCGAGCACGACACCTACCGCAGCTATTCACGCGGTTACATCCAGATGCCCGAGCTGATGAAGGATAACAAGCAAGACTGACTATGACACTATATCCAGCACTTATCACCGACGCCCTGCGCACGGTGCGCTACCCCGGCTCCGGCAAGAACCTCGTGGACCTCGAGATGGTCGAGGACGATATACGCATCGCCGGAAACACCGTCAGCTTCTCCCTTATCTTCGACAAGCCAACCGACCCCTTCATCAAATCGGTGGTGAAGACCGCCGAGGCCGCGGTGAAGGCCGCCGCAGGCGCGGACACGGAGGTGACGGTGAACGTAAAGACCCGTCAGGCCCCCGCTCCGGCGAAACCCCCGGTGCTTCCCGGGGTGAAGAATATCGTGGCCGTATCGTCCGGAAAGGGCGGCGTGGGCAAGAGCACCGTCGCGGCGAATCTCGCCGTTGCCCTGGCGGCCGACGGCTACCGCGTCGGACTCCTCGATGCCGACATATTCGGCCCCTCGATTCCCAAGATGTTCGGGCTCGAGGACGTGGAGATATTCATGCACGAGGTTGACGGCCGTCCGCTCATCATTCCCGCCGAGAACTATGGTGTGAAGGTGCTCTCGATAGGCTTCCTTGTGAAGAAGGAGAGTGCCGTGGTGTGGCGCGGAGGAATGGCCTCCAACGCCCTGAAGCAGCTCATCGAGCAGGCCGACTGGGGCGAGCTCGACTATTTCCTCATCGACATGCCTCCGGGCACTAGCGACATCCACCTGACCCTCGTGCAGACGCTCGGAATCACCGGCGCCGTGGTCGTGACGACTCCGCAGGAAGTGGCCCTCGCGGACGCGAGGAAGGGAATAGACATGTTCCGCGACCCGAAAATCAATGTGCCGGTGCTGGGCCTTGTCGACAACATGGCCTGGTTCACGCCCGAGAAGCATCCCGACGAGCGCTACTACCTCTTCGGCTCCGACCGGGCCGTCGATGCTCTCGCCGAGGAGTTCAAGGTGCCCGTCCTGGCCCGCATTCCGCTCGTGGCGGCCGTCGGCGAGCATTCCGACACGGGGCGCCCCATCGCCCTTGAGGAGACCGTCTCCGGTCAGGCCTTCGTGCATCTTGCGCGTGAGGTGGCCGAGGCCGTCGACCGCCGCAACTCAGAGCTTCCCCCGACCCTGAAAGTGGAGCTGAAATGAAGATACTGATACTCAACGGCCCGAACCTCAACCTCTTAGGCTCGCGCGAGCCGGAAATCTACGGACGCACCACCCTTGAGGACATCGAGCGCGCGCTCCGCGCGAATTTTCCGGACGTGGAATTCGTTTTCCGGCAGAGCAACCACGAGGGAGAGCTGATAGACCTCATACAGAACACCGACGCTCAGGGCATCGTGCTCAACGCCGGAGCCTACACCCATACCTCGCTGGCCCTGGCCGACTGCATAGCGGCCGTGGAGGTGCCCGTGGTGGAAGTACACATCTCCAACATCTTCGCCCGCGAGGATATCCGGCGCCGGAGCCTTATCGCCCCTGTCTGCGCCGGCACCATCTCCGGCTTCGGGCCCATGTCCTACGCCCTCGGAGTCCAGGCACTGCTATGAGCACGAAAGCGCCCCTTGTCGTGGGTTACGACGCCAAGCGGGCCGTCGAGAACATGACGGGCCTCGGCAACTACAGCCGCTACGCCGTCAATATTCTCTCGCTGGCCTATCCTTCGATGCAGATGCGGCTCTACGCCCCGCGCGAGCGCGATAACGAGCGTCTGAGGCCGCTTCTGGCCCGGGACAACGTGAGCCTCGTCACGGGTTCGCCGCGCCTTCCGGGAGGCCTCGGAAGGGCATTCTGGCGCAGTGTGGACCTCCCGCTCGACCTCCGCAGGGACGATGTCTCGCTCTACCATGGCCTGAGCAACGAGCTGCCGCTGACCATAAAGGGCGTCTGCCCGACGGTCGTGACCATCCACGACCTCATCTGGCGCCGCTCGCCCCGCGACTATGCCGCCGCGGACCGCCTGCTCTACGACTGGAAATACGGCCGGAGCGCGCGGATAGCAACGCGCGTGACAGCAATCAGCGAATGCACGCGGCGCGACCTCATCACCGACTTCCATATCCCCGAGGAGAAAATCGACGTTGTCTATCAGGGCGTCGACCCCATCTTCAGTCTTCCGGTCGACACGGCGCGTCGTTCGGAAATCCGCGCGAAGTACAGTCTGCCGGAGCGCTACATCGTGGCCGTGGGTACCGTCCAGCCGCGCAAGAACGTGCTCCTGGCCGTCCGGGCGCTCCCGGCCCTGCCGGCTGACGTCAGCCTGCTCATCGTGGGCGGAGCGAAGGGCGCCTATGCCCGCGAGGTTGCCGAAGAGGTGCGACGTCTCGGACTCGGCGAGCGCGTAAGGTTCCTCGAAGGCATACCTTTCGCCGACCTCCCCGGGCTCTATGCCTGCGCCGAATTCTCGAGCTACACCTCGCGCTACGAGGGCTTCGGGCTGCCCGTGGTGGAGTCGCTGACGGTCGGAACGCCCGTCGTGGCGGCCACAGGCTCCTGCCTCGAGGAGGCGGGAGGACCGGGCGCACTGTACGTGAGCCCCGACTCCGTCGAGGAGTACGCGGAGGCGGCGTGCCGGCTTCTCGACGACTCTTATTTGCGGAAAAAGACGGCGGAAGCCGGGGCGCGCCACGTGCGGCGCTTCTCGGCTGAAAACTTCGCCAAGGCCACTATGGCCGTTTACAACAAAGCGATTTTAGACTTCTGTTTATGAAAAGCATACTCATCGTCGGCGCCGGAGGATTCATCGGCGGCTTCATCGCCCGCGAGGCCCTGCGCCGCGGGTTTGACACATACGTGGCCGTGCGCGAGAGCACCTCGCGGCGCTACCTCCAGGACCCGGCGCTCCACTTCGTGGTGCTCGACTATGACGACCCCCTGGCCATGTCCGGCACTCTCTCCGAGGCCGCGCCAGGAGGAAAGCCATGGGACTATATAATCTACAACCTCGGGGCCACGAAATGCGCCAACTTCTCGGACTTCAACCGCATCAATTTCGGCTATCTGCGCACCTTCACGGGGCTCCTGAAGGAGCTGAGACTCGTGCCTGAACGCTTTCTGTACATGAGTTCGCTGAGCGCCCTCGGTCCCGGCGACGAGACGGGCTACACGCCCATCGACTCCACGGCCATCCCTCATCCGAACACGCGCTACGGCCTCTCCAAAATCAAGGCCGAGACCCTGCTGGAGACTGACCCGGCCATCCCCTGGACCATCTTCCGCCCCACGGGCGTCTACGGCCCCCACGAGAAGGACTACCTCATGATGGTGAAGAGCATCGACCGCGGCTTCGACTTCGGGGTGGGCTACCGCAGGCAGCTTCTGACCTTCATCTATGTGGAGGACCTTGTGGAAGCTATGTTCCAGGCCCTTGAGGCTCCGGCGGCCCTCCGAAGAAAATACATCATCAGCGAGGACAGGGCCTACACGCAGGCGGAGTTCCGCAAGCTTGTGGCCCGGAAGCTCGGGAAACGCTTCTGCATCCCCGTGAAGCTGCCTCTATGGGCAGCATACGCCGCCTCCGTGGTGGCCGAGAAAATAGGGGTGCTCACCCTGAAGCCTTCGACCCTCAACCGCGACAAGTACAAGATCATGAAGCAGCGCAACTGGTCCTGCTCCATCGAGGACGCCCGCCGCGACTTCGGTTTCGAGCCTAAGTTCAGCCTCGAGCGGGGCATTGAGGAGACGGTCAAGGCATATCTCGCAGAAAAAAAAAGGAATAAGAAATGAATCCGGAATCGTCCTATATCCGCGTGCCGCTGTGGTTCGCGTTAGTGTGTGTCCTCGTGTGCCTGCCGGCGCTTGCGATGCCCTTCCTGCCGGGCATGGAGTACGCTCGGAGCGTTCTGGGGCCTCTGTACGGTTTCTTTCCCGTGTATGTATGCGCGGCGGCGCTCTGCGCCTGGCTTTCGTGGCGGCGTGGGCGGCGCGACGTGGCGTGGGTTCTCGTGGTCCTCGTCCTTCTCTCGGACGCGGGCGTAATCTTCCTTGCCGACGGTTATGGAATTCAGTGACGGACTCGACGACTATATCGCCGCGCACATCGACCCGGAACCGGCTCATCTCAGGGCTCTCTACAGGCGCACGAACCTCACGCGCCTTTATCCCCGAATGTGCTCCGGCCATATCCAGGGCCGCATCCTTGTGATGCTCACGCGGATGATACGTCCCGCTCGGGTCCTCGAGCTCGGCACGTTCACGGGCTATTCGGCGCTATGCTTCGCCGAGGGCATGGAGGGCACGGACGGGAGCGTCGACACCGTGGAGGTGGACGACGAGTACGCCGACGAGCTCCGAGGGCTCTTCGCCTCCGCTCCGGAAGGGGGCCGAATCACTCTCCACATCGCCGATGCGGAGGAATTTCTCGCCTCTGCGGCTCCGGAGAGCTATGATCTCGTGTTCATCGACGCCGACAAGCGTCGTTACAGCGCCTATTACGAGGGCGCCCTGCGGGTTCTTAGGCCGGGAGGTTTCATCCTCGCGGACAATACCCTCTGGGGCAACAAGGTGGGGCATCCAGAGGCCGTGAAGGACCCGCAGACGGCGGGCATCGAGGCTTTCAACGCCCTCGCGGCCTCCGACCCTCGCACGCGCACGGCCATTCTCCCCGTGCGCGACGGACTGACGCTGATTCAGAAAAGATAAGGGGGGCGCGCGACTGCCCTCCGCTTATAATGAAAATCGCCCCTCTGCGGCTTGTTGGCGCAGAGGGGCGACGGCTTATCCTATGAAAAAATACCGGGAGGTATCAGCGGATGTAGACCTTGGTGGCGGTGTTGCCCTGACGGCGGATGTAAAGGCCGTTTGCGGGTTCAGCCACGCGGATGCCCTGGAGGTTGAAGTATTCGACGGGAGCATTCTCAACCTCGACAGCTTCGATGCCGCTGGGCTTGAAGTCGAGGACATACTTCTTGGTGTTCTTCAGGCCGGGAGCGCCGAAGTACTTCACGAGGTTGCCGAAGAGCTTGACGCCCTTGCCGAGGTTCTCGGGGTGGTCAACGATGTTGAGGGCGGTGCGCACGGCTCCGCCGGGGAGCTGAACGGCCACGCACTTGGTGTAGTCCTTGCAGTCGGCGGAAGCGGCGATGACGATGTTGGTGTTGGCAACGCCTTCGGTGCCGAAGACGATGTCTTCAGCGGTCTTGCCTGCGCCTGAGGGGATTGCGCCTACGATGTAGCCGGCAATCCACTTGTTGTCGGCGGTGTAGCCGTTGTCGGTGGATTCAGCGAAGAAGTTGAGGACGGTGGGCACGAGGTAGGGGTTGTTTTCTTCGCCTGCCGCGTCGGGATCGACGGGATCGGGGGTATCGGCCTTCTGGCCGAGGAGAACGTTGTCGACGCACCAGGTAGCGTAGTTCTCGTCCTGAGTAGCGCTATAGTAGAAGCCTACATAGATTGTGCCGGTGTAGTCGGAGAGGTCGATGTTGCCGCTGGGGGTCCAGTCGGAGTAACCGGATTCAGGGGCTGTTGCGAAAGTAGCGTTGGCGAGGAAAGCGGGATCGCAGTTCTCGGGATTGGCGTCGGTGAGGATGGCGACCTTGAGTTCGCTGGTAGTGGAACCGTAGCCGTTGACCTGGGTGTCGAAAGTGAGAATCTTCTCGGTGAGCTTGCTCATGTCGACAGCGGGGGAGATCAGCCATGCCTCGAAGGGAGGAGTTGTGCCCTTGTAGCCGGTCATTGCGGCGTAGCCGTTGCTGTTAAAGGAGGTCTGGTACCAGTCCTTGTCGCCGGAGAGGGTGACGTTGGTCCAGGGAGCGAGACCGTCCTCGAAGGTGGCGTTGAGGCCAACGGTCGGGGTCACGGGGGGAGTGACGGGGTCTTCCACGCCTTCACCGGCGGGAGTGATGACCATCTGGGTGATGCGGAACTGGGCGCCGTAGGAGATTGTCACGGCTTCGGTGCCGGCGGCGTATGTCCAGGTCTGGGACTGAGCCTTCACTTCGGTAAGCTGGCCGGGTTCGCAGGTGTAGCCTGTGGTCTTGCCGTTGGAGCCTGTGAACTCGATTTTAGCCATCTTCACGCCTGCGGGGGCGGTGATTGTGAGCTTTGAGCCGGTGTACATGCGGACGGTCACGACCCCGTTCGGGTTGGTGCTCATCGCATAATAATAGGAGGCTTTGGAAGCCTTTTCATCGGTGGGCTGCGTCACAGAGAAGCTGTAGTCGCCGATTTTGAAGGACTCGAGCTCGATGTGGCGTGCGGCGCCGTTGGGAAAACCTTCGGTACCTGCGGGAACTTCGGGAATGTCGGTACCCTTGATTTCCGTAGCGTCCTTAACGTCGAGAGTGACGGGAGCGGCGTATGCTGCGGCTGAAATCGCTGCAAGCGCCAGGGTGAGTAACTGTTTTTTCATATTTGCAATATATTTAAAGTGATGTAGTATGTGCACTTATTTCTTCACAACGTAGCGTCGGAGGAGAATTTCAGTGGGGAAGTGGTCGGAATAGCCGCCGAGGTAGCTCCCTGCGGAGAAGGAGCGTTTTGGATAGCCCACGCGGTTGCCTTCGGTGTCCTTGAGGAACTCGAGGTTCCAGACCTTGGCCTCGAAGAAGCGCCAGCTTGTGTCGGAGGCGGGTTCGGCGAGGTTTCCGGAGACGATAATCTGGTCGAAGAGGTTCCATGCGCCTTTGTATGCGAGGGTTCCGATTCCCTTGTCGAGGATGCTCCAGAAGGGGTTGAAGAATCCGTGGGGCTGGACGCCCTTTGCGTCCTTTGCCGCTCCGAGGACCTTTGCGCAGCTCTTGTCCTGGGGATCGTCGTTGAGGTCGCCCATGATAATCACGCCCATTTCGGGGTCGACTTGCCAGAGGGAGTCGGCGATGGCCTTGCAGAGTCGGGCTGCTGCCTCGCGGTTGGGGGATGATTTCTCCTGGCCGCCGATGCGTGAGGGCCAGTGGTTGACGATTACGGCAATTCGCTGGCCGAGCAGGGAGCCGACGACGCACATCTGGTCGCGGGTGCGGAAGGGCACTTCGGCGAGGCGGTGGTTGGTGACGTTCTCGAGGCGGAAGTAGCGGGGATTGTACATGAGGCCGACGTCGACGCCGCGGGCGTCGGGGGAGTCGTGGTGTACGATCTGAAGGTTCCAGTCGCGGATTTCGGGCTGGCTCACGACGTCCTCCATTACGGAGCGGTTCTCGATTTCGGAAACGCCGATGATGGCGGGGCCGTAAGGGGTTGTCTTGGTGGTGAAGTGGGAGATGGCGTATGCGAGGTTGTGGACTTTCTCGCGGTATTTGCGGCTGTCCCACTGCCGGGGGCCGTCGGGAGTGAACTCGATGTCGCGCCCTTCGGGATTGTTCGGAATCGTGTCGAAGAGGTTCTCGAAGTTATAAAAAGCTATACCGGCGACCTGGACACGTCGCTGAGGCGTTTGGGCAAAAAGGGCCGCAGAGAGGCACACGGCCGCGGCAAGAGCGATGAAGAAGCGTTTCATTCGGGCTTTCAGGGCATTCTTGGGGGTAAGGTATTTGGTGTGTGCAAATATACGAAGAATATTTATATTCCGAAACAATAATTTGCAGAAAAGTCCGAATATTGCCCGAAAAATTCTTAACTTTGCAGAAGGTGCGGTAAAAGCGCGTCCTCCCGAATAAGCATACATCTAAAAAAACAGTCATGAAATACGCGATACTTGCCGGCGGCCACGGTAGCCGCTTCATAAAGGAAGGGGTCTCGACCCCGAAACCTATGGTTGAAGTCATGGGGCAGCCTATGATCGGGCGGCTCGTGGCGCTTCTGGAGGAATGCGGCGCCGAGACGGTCAGCATCTCCGCCAATCCCCGCATGGAGGGCTTCATTCCCTATCTGGAGAGCCTCAGGGAAAAGTATGGAAACGTTGTCATAAACCCCATTATCACGGAAAATTCCTATGAAAGTCTCCTCGCGGCCACGAATTGCCTCGACGGCAAGTTCATAGGCCTCACCGTCGACACCATCTTCCCGCTCGACGAGTTCCGCAAGTATATCGGGGCTGTTGAGGCAATGGGACGCGACGAGGCCGTAATGGGCCTCACCCGCTATATCGACGACGAGAGTCCGCTCTACGCGCGTATCGGCGCCGGGGGCGAAATCATCGATTACCGTTACGGCGGCGAGCCTTTCGCGGAGGGTGCCATAGTCTCGGCGGGCCTCTACGGGTTGAGCCGGGAGTGCATGGACGCGGTCCGCGACTCCGGGTATTTCCCCCAGTCGCTAAGCGACTTCCAGCGTACCCTCGCCACGCGCACCTCCATCCGCGTACTCCCCTTCGAATTCACCACAGCCTTCGACATCGACAATCTCCACGACCTCTCCCAGGCCAACGACTTCGTGAGAGAATAATGGGGGGGCAGATTCGCCCTTACGTCGCGGACGCGCCACTGGCGCGTCCCTGCACATTTTCAGAACGTTATGGCTGGCGAGGTAAATTGACTGTCATCCAAAACTGCGAAATTAATCATCGAACTGTAGGGACAGGGGTATCAAAATTCGATGGAAGAAGAGTTGAACAAGAATTAGCCAAATGGGCCCGATAAGCCTGGGAAGCCTGGATGGCTCAGAGGGCTTATCGGGCCTGTTTTATTCTATTCTTGAAAAAAGGGGTCAGTTGTCGATGCGGCCGACTTCGAGGTCGCCGTTGATTACTTCGTGCCAGGGGAGGCCGTTTGCGGCGAGGGCCTCGAGGAAGGGATCGGGGTCGAATTCCTCGACGTTGCGCACGCCTTTGAGATTCCACTTGCCGGTGAGGAACATCATGGCTCCGACCATTGCGGGGACGCCGGTGGTGTAGCTGACGGCCTGCATTCCGGTTTCCTTGAAAGCCTCTTCGTGGGAGCAGTTGTTGTAGATGTAGTAGGTCAAGGGCTTGCCTTCCTTGTCCTTGCCGGAGATGCGGCAGCCGATGGAGGTCTCGCCGTGGTAGTTCGCGCCGAGGTCCTGGGGGTCCGGGAGGACGGCCTTGAGGAACTGGAGGGGCACAATCTTGGTGCCTTTGTAGTCCACTTCGTCGATGCGGGCCATGCCGATGTTCTGAATCACGCGGAGGTGTGTGAGGTATTCCTGTCCGAATGTCATCCAGAAGCGGGCGCGCTTGATTGTGGGGTAGTTGAGGACAAGGCTCTCAAGCTCCTCATGATAGAGGAGGTAGCTCTCGCGCTCGCCGATGTTGGGGTAGGTCAGGGGCTGGTGGACTTCCATTGGTTTTGTGACAATCCACTCGCCTTCTTTCCAGTAGCGGCCGTTCTGAGTGATTTCGCGGATGTTGATTTCGGGGTTGAAGTTGGTGGCGAAGGCCTTGCCGTGGTTTCCTGCGTTGCAGTCGACGATGTCGAGATACTCCATGGCGGAGAAGAAGTGCTTGGCGGCGTAGGCTGTGAAGACGCCGCTCACTCCGGGGTCGAATCCGCATCCGAGGATGGCTGTGAGGCCGGCTTTCTCGAAGCGCTCGCGGAAAGCCCACTGCCAGGAGTATTCGAAGTGGGCCTCGTCCTTAGGTTCGTAGTTGGCCGTGTCGAGGTAGTTTACGCCGCACTGGAGGCATGCCTCCATGATTGTGAGGTCCTGATAGGGGAGAGCAACGTTGATTACGAGGACGGGATTGTGACGGCGGAAGAGCGCGACGAGCTGTTCGACGGAGTCGGCGTCGACCGTGTCTGTCGAGACGTTTGGCTTGCCTATTGCCTTGGCCACGGCCTCGCACTTGCTGCGGGTTCGGGAGGCGATGACAATCTCGTTGAACACTTCGGGGTGCTGTGCGCACTTGTGGGCCACGACAGTGCCGACGCCGCCGCAACCGATGATTATTACCTTATTCATGTTCTGTATGTTTTTTGATTTTTTTCTTGTCGAGGGCTATGGCAATGAATGTGAATATGCCGAGGGCTATGAGTAGGAGGGTCTGGGAGCCGAGGACGAGGTTTCCGAAAGCTCCGGCCTGCGTGGCTCCGACGCCGTATATTCCGAGGGCGAAAATGACGGCCCACTGCCAGGGTCCGATTCCGCCGTTGGAGGGAACGCCCATGGAGATTGATGAAATCACGAATGTGACGAGTGCGGCGAGGATGCCATGCTCGGCGAGCACTTCGCGGGTGAAGGGGAAGGCGAAGAAGGTGATGTAATTCTGGAGGAAATAGCATCCCCAGAGGGCTACGGTCCAGAGGAGCCACTGGCCTTTTCCGGGCATACGGACGATTACGGCGAAACCCTGCCAGAGTTCGCGGATGGCGGTCTGGAGCTTGAGGGCGGCTCCGGAGAGGGTCTTGCGGGTCATGAACCACCAGAGGGCGGCGATGCAGAGCAGTCCGAGCCCCAAGAGCCAGGGGGATGCGAGGAGGCGTCCGATGGCGGCGTAGCTCTCGCCGTTAGTGGCGAGGAACTGGAGGATGGCGCCGGAGGCGAGTGCGAAGGTGACGAGTGCGAGGAGGAGCACCGTGACGGTGTCGGCCAGGCGGTCGGCGACCATGGAGCCGAAGACTGTGGTGAATGGAGCGTTCTGGCGCTGGGCGATGTATCCGCTTCGCCACACTTCGCCGAGGCGGGGGAAGACGAGGTTCACGGCATAAGTGCCGAAGATGCTGTATATGAGAGCATACAGCGGGGCGTTGATTCCGAGTGCGCGGAGCTGTATTCCCCAGCGGAGGGCACGGAAGACGTGGGAAAAGACGCTGATGAACATTGCGAAGGCTATCCATCGGAAATCGCACTGGTCACGGATAATGGCGAGCATCTCCCGGAAGTCGATGCCTGTGAAGAGGAGGTAGCAGAGCCCTACGCTTATTATCACGGGGATAATGTACTTTAGAAAAGTCTGCCAGACTTTGCGGCTTGTCATAATGCTATTTTTGTGAGGTTTCTTCTGCAAAGTTAGGAAAATTTTTGCTACTTTTGCCCTTATGATTAAGAAAACTATCTGGGAGATGGGGCGTCCGGACCTGGCCGGCTACCGCGCGTCGCGGAAGATGCCTGTGGTGCTGGTGCTCGACAATGTGCGCTCGCTCAACAACATCGGGTCGATGTTCCGGACGTCTGACGCCTTCGCTGTGGAGTCGGTCTGTCTGTGCGGCATCACGGGGACGCCTCCGTCGGTTGAAATCCACAAGACGGCTCTCGGGGCTGAGGATTCGGTGGAGTGGCGCCACTATCCTTCAACGTCTGAAGCGGTCGAAGAGTTGCGTCGCGCGGGGTATGAAATCTGCGCTCTGGAGCTCACCCACAATTCCGTGAGTCTGGAGAAGTACATCCCGGAGGCCGGGCGGCGCTATGCTGTCATCGTCGGCAACGAAGTGGACGGCATAGCCGAGGAAGTTGTCGCTGCCGCGGACGTCTGCCTCGAAATTCCCCAGAAAGGGACCAAGCACTCGCTGAACGTGTCGGTGAGCGCGTCGATTGCCCTGTGGCATTTTTTTGAACATCTGAATCCTGAACCATGAAATATCCTGCACCCCTGAAACCCGGCGATAAAATCGCCATCTGCTCTCCTGCCGGCCCCATTGCGGCCGAAAATGTCGAAGGCGCCGTGAAGGTGCTCCGCGCCGAAGGCTGGGAACCCGTCGTGATGCCCCATACTCTCGGCAAGAACGGCCAGTACAGCGGCACGGACAGCGAGCGCTTCGAGGACCTGAGCCGGGCGCTTCTGGACCCTGAGATCCGTGCGGTGATATGCTCCCGGGGGGGATACGGCGTTGTACACCTGATGGACCGTCTCGAGAGGCTGCCGCTGGGCGACGACCCGAAATGGGTGGTAGGTTTCTCGGACATCTCGGCGCTGCATGCCATGCTTCAGCACAAGGGCGTGGCCAGCATCCACGGCTCCATGACCTCCCACATCAAGCTGGGTCCGGAGAACGAGGACAATGCGTCGCTCTTCTCCATCCTGCGCGGCGAACGTCCGGCCTATACCTTCCCCTCGCATCCCTACGACCGGCGCGGGCTGGCCACAGGGACGCTCCTCGGGGGAAATCTCGCGGTGCTCGCCGAGCTTATCAACACGCCCTACGATCTGTTGCGTCCGGACACGATAATGTTCATCGAGGACATCGCGGAGCCCATCTACAAGGTGGAGCGGATAATGTACCAGCTGCGCCTGAGCGGAGTGCTGAAGAATCTCCGCGGGCTTATCGTGGGGCAGTTCACGGACTACAAGCCCAACGAGAACTACGATGACATGGAGACGATGATACGCGACATGACGGCTCCGTACAAGTATCCGATAGCCTTCGGTGCGCCAATCGGGCACGTGTTCCACAACATCCCCGTAATCGAAGGCGCGAAAGTGACCCTGAAGGTCGGTCCTGCCGACACCACCAGCCTGATCTTCTGGCGCGGGTAAAACACAGCCTTTTTCTTTACAGCACCGCCGCGGACATTTCTTTGCCTATGGTCCTGATGCCCGTCTTTATTTTCTGAAGGGTTTCAGGTGTGGGCGTCCATATTCCGAAACGGAAACGTGCGAGTTTAGTCCAGTGCATACCGATGTATTCCGCAAAAGCCTTCATGTCGAGCCACGGGAAGCGGGTGAGGAGTTGATTTACCTCATTATCATAATTAACGGATTCTTTCTCGAAAAAATTTGATATGTGGATATCTTCGTCAATTTTCTCCCAACGGATGCTTGTATTGTCATGCCATAAATAGAACTGCTTTCTTTCGGCCGCATCGGCATAGTAGAGTGCCGGAAAAGCCTCCAACGGCTGACTGTACTGCTCCCCCTGGTTTGTGGCAATCCAGATTCTCCCCTCTGAAAACCATACCTTTGTTATTTCCTTACTCTTCATATCCTGTTCTTTATTTATCGAAAACTTTGTGCACTCAGCGATTATATCATTCTTGTAAAATTCCACGGAATCCAATGCTTTTCTGATTGTCTGTGCTTTCAGTCCGTTATTCTCTATGAGCACAACTTCAGGAGATACTTGTATTTTGGCATAGGCGCCCTGAAATTCCACATGAACATGGATTGGTTCATGGTCATTAGGGTAGAAGAAAAACCGAATTCCAAAAAATAATTAATACTGTCGGCATGGCATTGTTGTTTAGATTGCAAATATAAGCAATATTCATTAACATTCGTCAGAAAAGCTCTATTTTCGTTTCTGTATTTTCCTGCAATTCTTCCAAAATTAAAGAGGCGATGTGTCCGCTTGTAGTATACCTACAGTACTCCTTTCTCCCGCATATAGTCGGTGAGGTCCTCCATAAGGTAGCGGGAACCGAATGTGTGGAGCACATCGTAGGAGGGAATTTCCGTCGACTCTCAGTCGAAGAGGCTTGGGTCGGGGAGGAGGCGGAAGCTCATGCGGTGGTGTAGCGTGGGGCCGTGGAGGCGTATTGCCTCGCGGTGGGCGGCGGTGGGGTAGCCTTTGTTGATTTCCCAGCCGTAGGCGGGGTATTCTCCGGCGAGGGCTTCCATGTAGAGGTCTCGTTCGGTCTTGGCGAGCACTGAGGCCGCGGCGATGTTCGCGAAGCGGCCGTCGCCCTTGACGAATGTTCGGCAGGGGACGTCGGCCCACTGGCGGAAGCGGTTGCCGTCGACAATGACAGCTCCGGGCTTTACCTTGAGAGCGGAAAGCGCGCGGTGCATCGCCTCGATGGATGCGTTGAGGATGTTCATGGAGTCGATTTCGGCGGGGGAGCATGAAGCGACGGCCCATGCGACGGCCTTTTCCATGATGATGGGGCGGAGCTCCATTCTCCGCTGGGGGGTGAGTTGCTTGGAGTCGTTGAGCCACGGATGGGAGAAGCCGTCGGGGAGAATCACTGCGGCGGCGAAAACGGGCCCGGCGAGGCATCCCCGTCCGGCCTCGTCTGTCCCGGCCTCGAGGCATCCGGGCTCGAAGCAGGGGGGGAGCGGGTTATGCAGTGATTTCATAGTTCATTATCACTTCCACGAGGTAGAGACCGCGGATGTCGTCGCGGGAAATTTCCATGTCGTCGTACTCGGGATTGGCGCTGTGGAGGATGACCATGTTCTTGTCCTTGTGCCGGCGCACGTATTTGACGAGGCGGTAGTCGTCGAGGACCACGACGTAAATCTGCCCCCAGGAGATGGGTGAATTGAGGCGGATGGGCCGGATGGCGATGTATCCTCCGTTCTGGATGCGCGGGGCCATCGAGTCGCCGGAGACGCTGACGACGGCCCAGGCGGGGTCGACTCCGGGAAGGTTCAGGCGTCCGACGATTCGGTCGTCTGTGAACATGCGGCTGAGCTCGCGGCATCCGGCTGTGACGTCTATGGCGTAGACGGGGGCGCCCTCCGTGCAGACGGCTCCGACGGCGGCGGGAGAGACGGAGGAATCAAATGTGCGGGCATGTTCGGGGCGTGGGTAGGGGACATCGGTGCCCTCGCGGAGCCAGTCTTTCGAGACTCCGAGGTTAACCACGAGGCGGTTGAGGAAGGAGTCGGAGACGCGGAGCTTTCCGCCGAGAATTTTAGAGAGGATTGTGGGGTCGATGCCTGCCAGTTCGCTGAACTGGTTCTGGTTGCGCCGGGAAAGACGGATGAGGTATCTTATGCGGTCGAGGACGTTAGCCTCGGGAGCGGGGAGGGCGATTTCGCCAAGCTGTTCGTTCATAGCATAGAGGGATTTTCAATTTCGCTTGCAAATATAGTTTATTCCTTGCAAAAATGCAAACATTGGGGCTGAATATTATTTGCTTGACTTTGAAAAAATCGCTAATTTTGTATTTTCAAATAAAAAGCAGTTACAGATGAGCGAAAGCAGACAGGGTATAACGGTCTACGGGGCGTCGTCGCCGCGGATTTCGGAGGAATATTTCACGGCGGCGCGTGCCGTCGGGCGTGAAATAGCTCTTGCGGGCGTGCCCCTTATCAACGGAGCGGGCTCGAGGGGCCTTATGGGCGCGAGCATCGAGGGCGCGCGCGAGGCAGGTGGCGAATGTATAGGCGTCATTCCGCGATTCATGGCTGAAAAAGGCTGGCAGCATCCACTGCTTACGGAGCTTCGCGTGACCGAGACGATGCATGAGCGGAAGGCGCTGATGGCGTCGCTCGCCCGCGGCGTGATTGCCCTTCCGGGTGGTATTGGCACTTTCGACGAGCTTTGCGAGATCATCACCTGGCGGCAGCTCGGGCTGTTCAAGGGCCCGGTCGTGCTGCTCGACACGCTGGGGTACTACCGGCCCTTCATGGAGATGCTCCGGCACGCGGAGGAGCAGGATTTCATGCGTCCTGTGAAGCGGACGCTCTATACAGTCACCGAGGACCCGGCGGAAGCCGTCCGGATGGCATTAAACGAATAACAGGAAGGCGAGCATGACCGACAGCACTCTCCACACGACTCGGGCGGACAGCCTCGGGACCTCGGTTCCGGGGGACAGCCTGGCGGCGCTGATTCATCCTTCGGCGCAGGATGCCGCTCTTCCGGTTCCGGCCGCGGAGGACAGCACGGCCCGCTACGGGAGTGTCTGCGGCGGTAAGGACTCGCTCTCGATGGCGAGGATGGACTCCATCGCGATGTCGGTGCATTTTGACCCCGTGGGGCACCTTGACGGGCTGCCCCCGGCGGAGATGGCGCGGGTCCCGGGACAGTCGTCGGTGATAACGGCGATACTTCTGGCGCTGTTCGTGGGGGCCGGGTGCAATCCTACGGGCTTCCGCAAGACGCTGACCCACTACCGGTCCGAGCTCCTGAGTGTCCGTAGGCGCCGGAATGCCTTCGACGAGGACACGTCCGGGGGGCTGGGGGTGATGAGGATGTTCCTGGAGTGCGGGGCCGTGATAGTGTGCGGGGTATGCGCGTCGGTTTGCGCCGGGGCGTCGACCACCATTGCGATGCTTGCCGGCGTGGCGCTTTCGGCGGCGTATTTCACCTTCAGGTACTGTGCGTATTGGGTTGTGGGCTATGCCTTTACCTACAAGGACATGCGGGCACGCTGGCTCGGCGGGTACGCGGCGACGCTTGCGCTTACGGGCGTGGCGCTTTTCATTCCGGCTCTTCTCCTGCTGTTCTTTCCGGAGTGGACGGATATCGTCGGAAAGGTGTCGGGAGCGGTCTTTCTGGTATTCGAGGCGGCGTTTATTTATAAAGGAATTAGAATTTTTTTTGACGGAATTACCTCTTTGCTTTATTTTATTTTGTACCTTTGCACTCTTGAAATAATACCGCTCGCGGCCCTGTACAGGATTTACCCGCTTGTGATGGGACTTTATTTCTGACCACGAGGCGTCGGCGGAAGAGCGGATGATGAGTAACCCCAAAAATGAAAGAGAGTGAAAGTAAGCAAGATACTGGTATCGCAGCCACAGCCCTCCAATGAGAAATCTCCTTATTTCGACTTAGCCGGCAAGTACGGAGTGGAGGTCATATTCCGCCCGTTCATCAAGGTGGAGGGTGTGTCGAGCCGCGATTTCCGTGCACAGAAAATCAACATTTCCGACTACACGGCAGTCATCTTCACTGCAAAAACTGCCGTAGACCATTATTTCCGGCTCTGCGAGGAGAGCCGCTTCGCCGTTCCCCCCACGATGAAATATTTCTGCACGTCGGAATCGGTGGCGAACTATCTACAGAAATATATCGTCTACCGCAAGCGCAAGATTTTTGCCTCGCCGACGGGCAAACTCCAGGGCCTCGAGCCCCAGCTTCTCAAGAACAAGAACGAGAATTTCCTTCTCGCGGTGTCGGACGTCAACACCGGGAGCGACGCTGCCTATCTTGAGTCGCTCCACCTGAAATTCGCGAGGGCCGCTATGTATCGCACAGTCAGCAACGACTTCGGACCCGACGAGGCCTTCGACTACGACATGCTCGTGTTCTTCAGTCCTCAGGGCATAGAGTCGCTGATGAAGAATTTCCCGGACTTCAATCAGGGCGAGATAGCCGTGGCCACCTTCGGAGGCCCCACCACAGAAGCCGCCAAGGCCGCGGGCCTGCGAGTAGACATAGAGGCTCCGACGGTGAAGGACCCGTCGATGGCGGCGGCCATGGACCGCTACCTGTCCCATACCAACGCCCCGGCCGAAGAAATCGAGGGCGCCGAAGGCAATGCCTGAGTTGCTGAGACTGTATAAAAAGGAAAAACTTTGTTCCGCCGTGGCCATCGAGCAGCTCTTCGGGCCGGGCGGAGCGGACTACGGGCGTCTTGTGTTTCCCCTGCGGATTGTGGCGCGCCGCAACCCGCGTCGGCATTCCGACGCGCCTGTGGCCTTCCTGATATCCGTTCCCAAGAAGCGACTGCGTCACGCCGTGGACCGCGTGGCTATGCGCCGCCGGATCCGCGAGGCCTACCGGCTTCACCACCGCGAGTTTCCGCTCGAGGAGGGAATACGGCTCGACGTGGCATTCGTATACGTGGCCAACGGGCTTTCCACCTATTCAGAAATCGAGCGCGCGATGCTGCGGCTTCTGCGCGGCCTTGCAGAGGCTTTTCCTCCCGCCGGCAGTCCGGCTACGGAGAAATGAACGTCCTGCGGTACCTTGCGCGGGCCCTCCGCTCGGCGGCGGTGTGGCTTCTGTGTCTTCCCATACTTTTCTACCGTACCTGCATATCGCCGCTGACGCCTCCGTCGTGCCGTTTCACGCCGACCTGCAGCGCCTACGCCCTTGAGGCGCTCCGCCGCCACGGGCCTGTCAGGGGGCTATGGCTCGCCATCAGGCGGATAATGCGCTGCCATCCATGGGGCGGCAGCGGCTACGACCCCGTGCCATGAATCTCGCTACGACACGCCGCCCCCTATCGAGCTTCGCGAACATCCACGCCCATGACGCGCCTCCCTCCGACGACACGGTGCTCAGCGTCAGGCCCGGAGAGACTCTCGATCCGCAGGGATTCTACAGCATCGGAATCCATCCCTGGGACACGCCGACTCCGGAGGAGGCCCTGCGCGTCCTGGAGCGCTCGGCCTCGGAAAACGAGACGGTGGTAGCCATAGGCGAATGCGGGCTCGACGCCCTCCGCGGCGCCCCGCTCGACCAACAGGAGGAAGTCTTCGTAGCGCAGGTGCGCATAGCCGAAAAGCTGGGCCTCCCCCTGATAATCCATTGCGTCCGCGCGCTGGACCGCCTGCTGCGTCTGCGGAAGCTCCATCCCGGGGGACAGTGGGTGCTCCACGGCTTCCGGGGCAAGCCCTCCACGGCCCGTCAGCTGCTTGCGGCGGGCATCGACCTCTCCTTCGGGCCAATCCGCAATCCCGAAGCCTTCGCAGCCACGCCTCCGGGGCACCGCTTCCTCGAAACTGATTGAACTCCACGACAAATATATCCAGACACCCTTCCCATGGTCGAAAAAATCCGCGTCTTCATCGACTCCTTTACTCCGGACACATGGCCCGCGTGGCTCACGAGCGTCGCCATCTGCGCAGGCATAGCCATCCTGGCTGTAATCACCTATTATATCTGCATCTACCTCCTGCGCATCGTCGAGAAGGTGATAGGCCGCACCCCCACGGATTGGGACGACGACCTGCTGAACCAGCGGCTTCTCAGGGCGCTCTCGCAGCTCGCGCCGGCCCTGACCGTGAACTGGCTTCTGCCCGCCATCCTCGGTCATACGCCGGGGACATACAGGCTCCTCTCGGCCCTCACGAACCTGTATATCCTCTGGACGGTCATCCATATCCTGTGCGTCTTCATCGACAACCTCTACGAGGCCATGAGCCACCGGCGGAAGCTCAAGGCCTATGCCGTGAAGGGCTTCTTCCAGATGTTCAAGATTATCTTCATAGCCATCGGGGTAATCGTGGCCCTCAGCATGATGATAGGGAAGACGCCACTTACAATCCTCACGGCTCTCGGCGCTTCGGCCGCCGTGCTGTCTCTGGTGTTCAAGGACACGATTCTCGGCCTGGTGGCGTCGGTGCAGCTGACGGCCAACAAGATGCTTCAGCGCGGCGACTGGATAGTCGTGCCGGGTCTGGACGCCAACGGAGAGGTCGTCGACATATCTCTCACGACGGTCAAGGTCCGCAACTGGGACAATTCCGTGACCACCGTGCCTCCCTACTCGCTGATTTCGGGGCCGTTCCGGAACTACAAGCCGATGCAGGCCACGGCGCGCCGTGTGGACCGCTCTATATTCATTGACATCAACAGCATCCGCCGGCTCTCCGCCTCCGAGCTTGCCGAACTGGAGAAGGAGGGCCTTGTCACCGCAGAGGACGCGGCGGAGCGCACCGTCAATCTCGGCCTCCTGCGGCGCTATCTGGAGCGCCGCATCGCCGCGGAACCCCTTGTGAGCAAGAAGTACACGCAGATGGTGCGTCAGGAGGAGCCGACACCCTCGGGGCTCCCGATAGAAATCTATTTCTTCCTGACGTGCACGGAGTGGGTCAAGTTTGAGCACGCGGCCGCTGACATCATGGATGAAATCTACGCCGCCGTTCCCCTCTTCGGCCTGCGCCTCTTCCAGACCCCCGCCGGCGCCGACCTGAGGAGTCTCGGAAGATAGCTTCCACGCCCGATTTGTCAGTTCTGTTCAAAATTTGTATCTTTGTCAGGTTATGACGAATTCTATTTTTGATTTTCTTGAGAATCTGTCCGCGAACAACTGCCGCGAATGGTTCACGGCGCACCGGGAGGAGTATGAGGCCCTGCGCGGGCAGTGGATAGCCGAGGTCCAGCGGCTGATTGACGCCATGGCTGTCTATGAGCCTTCTTTCGCGCGTCTGGAGGCCCGCGACTGCCTCTACCGCATCAACCGCGACATCCGGTTCTCGAAGGACAAGAGCCCGTACAAGACCCATTTCGCGGCCCTGGTCTCGCCCCGCGGACGGCACTTCGACAAGGCCTGCTACTATATCCATCTTGGGCTCGACGAGTGCGGGCTCTATGCGGGGCTGTGGAATCCCGAAAGCGCCGTGCTCCGCAAGGTGCGCAAGGCCATCATCGACAATATCGAGGAATTCGACGGAATACTCTCCGACCCGGCGCTGGTGCGGGATTTTCCGGGATGGTGCGGGCGCTCGCTCAAGACGATGCCCCAGGGCTGGCCCAAGGACCATCCGAGGGCCGAACTTCTGCGTCTGCTCGAATACGGCAAGTTCCATACGGTTGACCGCGGGTTCTTCACGGACCCGGCCTGGCCCGAGCGCGCCGCCGAACTGTTCCGTCCGGCGAAGGCTTTCAACGACTTCATCAACTATTCCATAGACGAATGAACGCGGCGAGTCTCCTGTTCCTCTTCTGTGCGGTGGCAGTTCTGCCTGTCTCGGCCACCGAGCCCGCGGGAGAAGACACAATCCACTTTGCCCGCGAGGTGGTGGTGACCGGGCGCACGGCTCCCCGCGGACGGGACATCATCCCTGTGCAGACGCTCTCGGGCGACGAACTGCGTAGGCTGAACTCCAACTCGGTGGCCGATGCCCTGCGGTACTTCTCCGGGGTACAGGTCAAGGACTACGGGGGCGTGGGAGGCATCAAGACCGTGAACATCCGCTCTATGGGCACTAACCACACGGGGGTGGTCTACGACGGCGTCGAGCTCGGCAACGCCCAGAACGGGCAGATCGACCTGGGGCAGTTCTCCCTCGACAACATCGAGGCAATCTCCCTGTACAACGGCCAGCGCTCGCGCATCCTCCAGCCGGCCAAGGACTTCGGCTCGGCCGGGACGGTCTATATGCGCACGCGCACACCTCATTTCGAGGAAGGGGAGCGCTACCACGCGCGCGCCACGGTGCGGGCCGGCTCCTTCGACCTGTTCAATCCCTCGGTTCTCGCCGAGCTGAAGGTGTCGGAGAGCGTCAGCGCCCAGCTTTCAGCCGAATACCTCACGTCCAGCGGCAAGTACAAGTTCCGTTACCGCCGCGTCAACCCGGCGGGCGAGGTGGCCTATGACACGACGGCGGTCCGCGAGAACGGCGACATCGACGCCATGCGCCTGGAGCTGAACATGAACGGGACTCTGCGGACGGGGAAATGGGGCGCGAAGGCATATCATTACTCAAGCGAGCGCGGTGTCCCCGGGGCGATAGTCAACAACGTCTGGCGGCGCGGCGAGCGTATCTGGGACAACAATTCCTTCGCCCAGGGGCGATATTCGGGATGGTGGGGCAAGTTCACGACGCTGAACAACGTGAAATACGCCTTCTACCGCACCCACTACGTCAACAACGACGAGAAGCAGATCAAGGTCGACAATCTCTACCGCCAGAAGGAGCTGTACCTCTCGAGCGCCAACGAGTATGCCTTCGACGACCGGTGGCGCGTGAGCCTCAGCTATGATTTCGCGTGGAACACCCTCTGGAGCGACATGTACGACTTCGCGAAGCCCACGCGCTTCTCCAACTACGTGGCGGTGGCCGCGGCATACGAACTCCCCCGCTTCAAGGCTCAGGCCTCGGCCCTCGGAACCTTCATCCACGACCGGCTCGAAGGCCGGGAGTCTCCGGCCGACAAGCATGTGTTCACCCCGGCCGTCTACGTCTCGGGTGTGCCTCTCCGCTGCGCTCCCGACCTTTCGCTGCGGGCCTTCTACAAGCGCTCCTTCCGGATGCCCACCTTCAACGACCTCTATTACGCCGACATGGGCAATTCCAAGCTCTCGCCTGAGAGGGTCTCGCAGTACAACGTGGGAGTCCTTTTCGACCGTCAGCCGCGCTCGGGACTCTTAGCGGCTCTGCGTTTCAGCGCCGACGTCTACTACAACCGCGTGAAGGACAAAATCGTGGCTTACCCGAAGGGGCAGCAGTTCCGGTGGACGATGCTCAATCTCGGAGTGGTCAGCATCCGGGGAATAGACGTGAGCGCGCTGTGTACGGTGCGGCCACTCAGCGAGCTTTTCCTGACACTGCGCGCGCAGTACACATTCCAGCGGGCAATCGACGTGACGAACCCGGAGGACAACTATTACCGCGACCAGATACCCTACATCCCGCGCAACTCGGGCTCGGTAGTGGCAAACGCCCGGTGGCGGGGCTGGGGACTCAACTATTCATGGATATATGTCGGGGAGCGCTACAACCAGCAGGAGAACATCCTCTACAACCATATGCAGCCCTGGTATACCTCGGACCTTTCCCTCTCGTACGATTTCAAGGTCAGGGCGTGCCGGATGCGCGTTCTCGCTGAAATAAACAACCTCCTCAGCCAGGACTACGACGTAATCATCAACTATCCCATGCCGAAACGGAACTACCGATTCACCCTGACGGTGGAGATATAGTTAAAAATCATTAATTATCTTCAGATATAGTCTGCAACTTGGGAAATTTCAGTATTTTTGTAAAATAATTCACTCATTCCAATAATTTCTAAATAAAAGTCTTACAATGGCAAAAATCCTACCTCTCGGCCTCGGGCTGCTTCTGCTCCCTCTGGCCGCGTCCGCTGCCACTCCGGAACAGGCCGCCTTTGTACGCTCCCGTCAGGCGAAAACACAGCTCGCCATGATGAAGCAGCGCAGCAAAGCCGTCACTTCCGACTTCGAGCGCGCGGACAACATCCGCCGTATAGTTTCCGCCAATCCGGAGACCACACAGACGGATTTCGAAAACTACGGATTTCTCGACGGTCCCAACGGACAGATATGGTTCTACACGATGGACTATGACTACGAGATCATCCAGCATCCGGCTTATGTTGAGCAAATCATCAATGGCTTCGAGCTTCAGGTATACGATGACCAGCGCAAGTTAGTCGGCTCGGTGAAGGACAAAATCACCTACGCTGAAAACGAAATCCGCGTTGCTGCAATAGGCGTGGACTATATGGTCTCCAAGAAGTTCTTCAACACGGACAACCGCTATGAGATAGTCGTGAACCTCGCCATGAACCGTCCGGACTACACCGTGCGCACATACGGCAAGGTATATTCCATCGGCGCGGCCACCGACTCGGAGGGCAACACGCCGTGCGTGATGGAACTTCCCGGCTACATCAACGCCGCCGAGAACACCGCCACGGCCTCCTGGGACGAGAATTTCTTCATCGCCATCCAGACCGAGACGGGTTATGACGAGACCAAAATCGACAATCTTGGCGAATATGCAGACTCCAACAAGTATGTTTTCACCGTATACAAGAAGGCAGGCTGGAGCAGCGGCCCTCAGGCCATCGGCGATTTTCGCGTTTCCGGCCCCCATCTTCCGGGCGACCAGATTACGGTTCCATACTTCATGATGGACACCGTCGACGGAAAGCTCCGCATCCTCTTCCAGTATTATGAAAAGTGGTTCTTCAAGAATGCCATAGGTCCGAGCCTTCCCGGCGAGGACGAGACGGACGGCATGCCTTTCGACGACAACCACCTCATAGTCGAGGAATACACCTGCACCAGCTTCGGAAGCACCCTCACGGAGGGGCGGAAATGGTCGGTACTCGCAGACCAGGCCACGGACAACCCCGACATCAAGTTCCAGTTCTACAGCATCGGCCACCTTCTCTATACCGACGACGTCATGGAAGACGGCTCGCTCGCAGTGGCAATCCAGGGCTACCGCATCTCCGACGACGACAACTACCTGACCTCCTTCGTGAAGTACGACAAGGACGGTAAGAAGGTGAAGGATATCGCCGTCGGTATCGACATCCACATGGCCCTCACCGATCTCCGCGGCTTCGACCGTCAGGTGATGTTCGTCAAGGGCAACGGCGACTCCTCCTATAATCTGATTTTCGTCGATATGCCCTCCGGCAACGAGATTCTCAACATCCCATCACTCTACCAGAACATCCAGCTGAAACCCAACGTTGACCGCTACCCCGTCGGCGACAGCTATGAATATGCCTTCCAGACAGCGCAGATGGGCAATGACGACGAGGACAACGTGCTCGAGCGCATTGTCTGGATCAACGCTGAGGGCGACATCACCCACTCCGACGTCCTCAACCTCGGAAACGATGTGTCCATGGCACAGGTCTACATGGCAAGCTACGTCTTCTCGCCCTACATCTTTGACACCGACGATGAGCGCGAATACATGTGGCTCGTGAAGAGATATGTCGACAAGCACGTTTCCTCGACGGAAACGGACACCTGGCTCTACATCCTCTCGCCCAAGGGCAAGCTCTTCGAGCTCGGTCCCGACCCCGAGAAGGGCGACATCAGCTCCGTATCCTACATCAACACTCCGGGCAAACCCGCTCTCTGGATTTCGTACGCGAAGTCCGACGAGAACAACGTGGTCCACTACAGCCAGGATTTCTACACGCTTCCTTTCGTGAAATTCGCCGAGGGCGGCGACGGCACCGAAGCCAATCCCTACAAAATCAGCACCGTCGGCGACCTCGAGCAGCTCCGGGCCTTCCCCTCGGCACACTTTGAGGTTGCGGCCGACATCGTGGCCGACGGCGTAGAGCTCACCCCTGTTCCCGACTTCTCCGGTGTCCTCGACGGCAAGGACCATAAAATCACGGGTCTTCAGATTGCCGGTCCCGGCCTCTTCGAGAACATCGCCAACGGCACGGTCAAGAACCTCAAGCTGATCGGCGCGCGGATTCTCTCCCACAAGAACGGCGACACGGGCCTCATAGCCGCGTGCACAAATTCGGCGAAAATCTCGAATGTGCACATCTTCGGGCTCGACATCGAAGCCTCCGAGGAGGACGACCTCACCTTCGGCGGCATCGTAGGTATGGGAGCCGTGCACACCGAAATCACGGACTGCTCCCTCAACAGCGCAGAAATCAGCCTTCCCGGCTCCACCAGCGTAGGCGGTATCGCCGGCGACCTCCGCACGGGCTCCTCCGTGAAGTCCTGCAGCGTTCACGCCACAATTTCCGCCATGTCGGAACTCGGCGGTATCGTCGGCGCCGTGACAGGCGACAACATCGTCTCCGATTGCCACGCCGACGTGAACCTCACGGCCCGCGCCACTGTCGGCGGTATCGTCGGCTCCTCTTCCGGTTCAGAAATCTCCCGCTGCTATGTGGAAGGCACAATCAGCACCACCGGCGGGATGAGCCAGTGGTACGACCACGGCCCCTGCGCCGGCGGCATCCTCGGAGCCATCAGCTCGGCCATCACAACCGACGGAAACGGCAATCAGGTCGTACTCACCACACCTACGGTGTTCAGTAATTTCGTGAACCTTACCTCCATGACGGGCCACACGCCTTCCTCAGCTCCCTCCTACGAGGGCCAGCAGGAGACCATGCACCGCATCGTGGGTAGCACTCAGGTGAACATGGAGCCCGAAATCATCGACTATGACTCGGACGACGAACCCGTATACGGCGAGGCTAATCCCGCCGACCAGCGCTTCAAGGACAACTACGCCGTAGCTGATTTGGCTGTCGTTCAGGACGACATCGAGGCTCTGGCCACGACCACCGAAGGCGCGTCGGTAAACTCCGACCAGCTCAGCGCGGAATGGTTCGCACAGAATCTCGGACTGGAATACGCCGAGGACAAGCCCTGGAACGAGATGGCCGACTTCGATCCGGCCCTCAAGCATGAAGGCGGCAACTTCTGCTCGCCCGACGAACTCACCGTCGAGGAAGGCGAAACTTTCGACATCTACGTTGTGTTCGTAGGCAACGCGGCTCTCAGCGCCGAATCCATCATGGACTCCTTCAGCTACACGACTTCCGACGAGAACATCGTCGACATGGGCGCGGACATGAGCCTCACCAAGGGCCGTCTCGCCGTACAGTTCGAGGCGAAGGCTCCCGGAAAGGCCGTTGTTGACATCTGCGGCGCCAAGTGCAGCGTGACCGTCACCGAAAAGATTTCCGGCATCGGCTCCGCCGCGGCTCCCGAGGCTTCGCTCGACATCGACGGCGAGTATGTACGCGCCGCCGGAATGGCTATCGAGGTCTACAATGTGTCCGGCATGCTCGTGGCTTCGGGCAGCGACGCTGTGCGCATCTCCACTCTCGCCCCCGGCATCTACGTGGCCCGCGCCGCATCCGCAACCGGTACTGGCACAGCAAAGTTCATCGTCCGCTAAAGGATTTCCCAAATTAAGAAAATCGCCCCTGGCACATTTGTCCAAGGGCGATTTTCTTGTTTCCGGAGGATTACGAAATTATCCGGTTCGGCCGTTCGGGGCGGAGGTGCCATGGCACTAACTTAAAACATATTGGTTCATAGTAATACCCGCTGACTATGTTTTAAGACGGAAAGCACCCTGTAGGGGTGCCACAGGGTTGGGGGTGGGGCCGTCCCCGAACCCGGGGTTGAACCCCCGGGCTAACTCCGTTAAACCCCTACGGGGTTCCAGGATTAAGTTAGTGACATTGCGCCATGGCGCGTCCCTACTTGTTTTCAATAAATTATGGAGGAGAAAATTCCAAGAATTTTCTCCTCCATAATTTATTGACGCAGACTCCTGATGAGTTCCTTGGGTCAGGCTGTTATTTCAGGCTCCATTCGAAGCCGTCCTTGGTGTCCTTGACGTCGAAGCCTATTGCGGCGAGGCGGTCGCGGATAAGGTCGGAGGTCGACCAGTCCTTGGCTTTCTTGGCGTTTCCGCGGATTTCGAGTAGAAGGTCCACGGCTTCCTCGTAGGGCTTGAGGACTCCTGCGGCGCTGTCGGCTCCTGCGGCGTCGGTGCGGATGCCGAGGATGTCGACGAGGAATGTGTCCATGAGCTTCTTCAGGGCCGCGATATCTTCGGCAGTTGCTTTGGCGGTGCCGTCGTTCACGGCGTTGACGATGCGCACGGCGTCGAAGAGGACTCCGATTACCTGCGGAGTGTTCAGGTCGTCGTCCATCGCCTCGTATGCCCGTTCCTCAAGGCCGGAGACGTCCACGGTGGACTCTTCCGAGGGTTTGAGGGACTGGAGGCGGCGGTAGCCGTCAAGCATGCGTCCGAGGGCCTTTTCCGCGCCTTTGAGGGCTTCGTTGGAGAAGTCGACTGTGCCGCGGTAGTGGGCCTGGAGGATGAAGAAGCGGATGGTCATCGGCGAGTAGGCCTGGTCGAGGCGCGGGTGGGAGCCGGTGAAGAATTCGTCGAGGGTGATGAAATTGCCCTTGCTCTTGCTCATCTTGAGGCCGTCGATTGTGATCATGTTGTTGTGCATCCAGTAGTGGACGGAATCATGACCGTTGTGAGCGACGGACTGGGCAATCTCGCACTCGTGGTGCGGGAACTTGAGGTCTATGCCTCCGCCGTGGATGTCGAAGGGGGATCCGAGGTATTTCTCTCCCATTGTGGAGCACTCGAGGTGCCAGCCGGGGAATCCTTCGCTCCAGGGCGAGGGCCAGTGCATGATGTGCTCGGGGGCGGCTTTTTTCCAGAGGGCGAAGTCGGCGGGATGGCGCTTCTCGCTCTGGCCGTCGAGTTCGCGCTGGGCGCTGAGGATATCGTCGATGTTGCGTCCGGAGAGGCGTCCGTATCCGTGGACGGCGTTGTACTTGGGCACGTCGAAGTACACGGAGCCTTCGCTGACGTAGGCGAATCCGGCGTCGAGGATTTTCTTCACATACTCGATCTGCTCGATGATGTGGCCGGAGGCGTGAGGCTCGATGCTCGGGGGGAGGACGTTGAGGGCGTCCATCGCCTTGTGGTAGCGGTTGAGGTAGTGCTGAACGACCTCCATTGGCTCGAGCTGCTCGAGGCGGGCCTTCTTTGCGATCTTGTCCTCGCCGTCGTCGGCATCATGCTCAAGATGGCCTACGTCCGTGATGTTGCGGACGTAGCGCACCTTGTAGCCGAGATGGGTGAGGTATCGGAAAAGGATGTCGAAGGTGATTGCCGGACGGGCGTGGCCGAGATGGCCGTCGCCGTAGACCGTCGGGCCGCAGACATACATTCCGACACGGTCCTCGTGGATGGGCCTGAACAGCTCCTTCTGACGCGAGAGCGAGTTGTAGATGCAGAGCCGTGAGCTTTTCATATCAGGCCATGAAGGGGTTGGGAATTTCACCCTTGCCGCCGGCGGGTTTGCCGCCCTTGGGTTCCTTGCGGACGATTTCGCCGAAGGTCTGCTCGTACTTCGCGATGTTGTCGCGGAGGGCGAAGAGGAGGTTCTTGGCGTTCTCGGGGCTCATGATGATGCGGCTCACGACCTTGGCCTGGGGCATGTTGGGAGCCACGGTGATGTAGTCAAGGAAGAATTCGTTGGCGCTGTGGGCGATTACGGCGAGATTGCTGTAGTGGCCGCCGGCCACCTCGGGGGTGAGCTCGATCTTGAGCTCGTTTTTCTGCTGTTCCATTTTTATGGCAGGTATTTTTATTGTTTATGATTCGGAAAAAGATTATTCTACGGGCTTGATGTTCGACACCTTGGTGATTCGGGCGGAGTTCTCGTCGCCGTTGAAGTCGACGTAGAAGACTCTGATGGCCTCGACACCGGGCTTGTTCCAGATTTCGGCGATGTCGAACGAGGCGTAGGCGGCCTGGTTCATGGCGGTTGAGCCGATGTCGGGGGTGAAGACGATGTGGAGCTCGGGCTCGCTGCTGTCGGCGGTGGCGGGGTCGAGGACGAGGCCGAACCGGCGCGGGCTGTTGGTCATTTTGAGGACAAGCTGCATGTTGAGCCACTGTCCGGCGCGCCACATCGAGGCGAGGTGAACTGGCGAGGAGGACCATTCGGTGGGATTGCTTGACTTGGCGGTGGTGACCGTCGGTCCGAGGCAACGCGTGAAGCCGATCACGCGCACGGGGCCGCTCTCGAACTGCTTTCCGCTTTCGGGAATATAGTTGAGGAGGATGCGCGTCCCGGCCTTGATGGTCACGTCCTGGAAGAACTGTGTAGTCGTGAGGGTTATTTCGGGAGAGTCGTTGAGGGAGCGGAATGTGAACGTGCATCCGGCGGGATCGGAAGAAGCGACCGTGACGATGTCGAGAAAGCTGTTGCCGGTGGGCCCGTCTGGGCCGTCGTTGTCTCCGCAGGCGCTGAAGCCGAGGGCTGTGGCGCAGACGAGGAGAACTGAGAGAAATTTACGTACCATGTTTTTCTATTATTGTATTGATTATTCTTTAACCTGAATTATTTTGCCGTCGGCCATGTGGATTGTGCGGTCAGCGCCGGCGGCGAGGGACTCGTCGTGGGTGACGATTACGAAAGTGGCGCCCATCGAGTCGCGGAGCTCGAAAAAGAGATTCTTCAGCTCGTCTCGGTTGTGGCTGTCGAGGCTTCCGGTAGGCTCGTCGGCGAAGACGACTTTCGGATTGTTCACCAGGGCGCGAGCCACGGCCGCGCGCTGGCATTCGCCGCCGGAGAGCTCGGAGGGGCGGTGGGAGAGACGCTCGGCGAGGCCGAGTTTCGTCAGGAGGGCGCGGGCGCGCTCCATAGCCTCGCGCCGGGCGCAACCGGCAATAAGCGCGGGCATTGCCACATTCTCCTCAATCGTGAACTCGGGGAGGAGGCGGTGGGCCTGGAAGACGAAGCCGATGTTGGCGTTGCGGAAGCGCGAGAGGGCGCCGTCGCCCAGGGATTCCACGTCCTGACTGTCATAGAGGACGCTTCCGCCCTTCTCGGGCTTGAGGAGAGTGCCGAGAATCTGGAGAAGGGTGGACTTCCCGGCGCCGGAGGGGCCGACAATGGCTGTAATCTTCCCGGAGGGGATGTCCAGGGAGATTTCGCGAAGCACTTCAAGGGAGCCGAAGCGCTTGGTTATGTTCCTTGCCGTAAGCATCGTCTGACAAAGGTACAAAAATCATGCCACCTTTCAAAGCCTTTATCTATTTTTAAGAGCGGTGTAAGATCGGGTCCAATATTATATCCACCCGAAAAATAGTCAAAAAACAAGCCATTCCCGGTCTATTAAGAAAGTCTGGCCCCGATAAGCGGAGTCAGACTTCCTTTATTTATGGATATTGCAGAAAAGGTCTGCAATATTTTGATTACTGCTGGACGAATGTAATATCGTCAACTACAAGTGTTTGCTTGCCGAAGGTATAAAAGCCTACACCTGAGTAGTCAAGAGGCATGTATTTCACCTTTATTATTTCCATTCCGTCAACATAGAAAGAAAGAGTGGAGCCATCAGAAACGAGTTTCCATTCCTGATTGATTTTCTTGCTTTTAGGCCATTTCACACCCTGTGAAATCATTCCGACCATCTTGTTGTCGACGAAACGGAGAAAGTTCACCATCTCATCGTTGAAGGTAAAGGCATAGAAATTGCCGAAATCGCGATAGTTGAAGATAAAGCCACAGGTTTTGTCAGTGCCAAGCTTGTCAATCTTGACGTTTGCCAAAATCTCGAAGGGTTTCTGAACGTTGAGAGGAGCATAACAGTGGGTCTCGAACATAGTGTTCTCGCCAACTTGAGCTCCCATCATCGCGGTTGCGAACTTATTGATGCCCTTAGACTTGATAGTCATCACACCTTTGTCGATGATTGCCGTACCGTTGCTGCTTTCTCCTGCGCTCTCGGTCCATCCGAGGCTGTTGCCCTCAAACTCTTCCTTGAAGGTCTGGGCGCTGAGGGTAGCTGTGCATAAAAGCACAGCTGTGCATAAGATTAGAATTTTTTTCATTTGTATAATGGAATTGGTTGTTTTTTTATATGCTTGAAGCTTTGCCTATTCGAGTCTGAAGCTCTTCGACCATAGGCTCTAATTCCTTGGGAAGCCGGTCAATTTCATCGAATTCCCCATGTTTCGCCTGCATGGCCGTTGCTACCTCAGAAGATATCTTAATCTGGAAAGCCACCCGATCGCTTGTAGTGATATCCCGGACTGTGACCCGGTTTCTCATTTCTCGATCCGACATCGTAAATGCCTTGTATTTCCAAGGTGTCTGAAGATATCCTCCGGCATGGTCGGTTGTCTCAATTTCCGGGAAATAATTTAGGATAATCTGATGAAGCATTTTCCATGCTTTGCCTGTGTCCACAAGTCCACTTTCCGAATCCTTTGTGTAAAACTGCGGATCCAGCGCAATCGTGATGAATTTATTCACCAGACCGGAAGCAGCTGAAGCACGGTAGAAACCGTCTTGGTTGAGATTGAATGACAATGAATTGCGCTCGTCACTTCCATAGAATTTGGAATTCATGGTGGTGTATTCGTCGCATTCAACTCTGATGATGGCAACCTGATTATTCTTTTTGGGACGGGTGAATTCGGCATAGCCGTTGCCCATCAGGACATTGTCTACATAGATTGCAGCTTCCTGAGGCGTGACCTGAATTTTGATCACCTTCTCTTTCTTTGCACTGGCATCTACTATAAACAACATCGCAATCAGTAGAAATAGAATTCTTCTCATAATCTTAATGTCTGTTGTTTGAGTATTTTAGATATTTGGGTATTTGAAGTTCTACAAGATTTCCGTTTTTCAAGTCATCGGTAAACACCTTCTTTGAATAGACCTCTACACCATTGTCCCGACAGGAGACCTCCACATACTTTTGACCCTTAGGCACAGTATAATATACCATATCGGAGCCAAGATATTGGCCATCTGCGTAGATTTCTATTTGTCGCTCCTGACACGTCAGAACTAAATTTCTTGGAGAGGCACAGGATCCCGACAAGAGAATAGCAATGACACCTGTGAGTGCCTTTATCAATTCGGGAATTTTTTTGTTAGAAGAAGCTGCTGACTTCATCTTTTTAGTTGTCTGCCTCGGTCTTCCTCTCGTTGGCATATGATTGCTGTATATACAAGATAAGCGTAGGAATCTGTATCTGTTACCGTCCTACGTTCTGAGGCTTCTCGCATTGCCCTATTACAGTCGGACGGCAACGAAGAAGCCCTACGCTTGTATATGCAATCAATGCGCCTGAATGAATTCCTCACGGAATCACATACAGTGTGCAAGATAATTACATATCCGCGGGCATCTATCGTTGCTCAATCCTTGACTGTAATATGAAATTTTGCGAGAATTTCAGAACGCCAAGAATCAGCGCGGATAAACGCTTATCATTATGTCTGCACCCCTCCCTCAGTCCCATAACCGGGGCTTCGAGCGGTTTGCAATTGCAAAATTAATGTATATTTTCAACAAATGCAACTTTTATGCTGTAAAACACAGAAAAAAGACAGCGTATTGTATTTTCAGGGGGAGTCAAGGCTATTTGCCGTTATTATCTTTATGGCTCTTGCGGGCGTTGAACATCTTTTCCCTGATGCCGCCGTTTTCGACAAAATACTCCTGAAGGTAGTCTATGTATTTTCTCAGAAGAATATCGGCCTGATGGATTAGTGTAATGGCTATGTTGCAGATGGTTTCGTCGCTCCTGACTTTGATGGCTTCACGATAGTAGGCGGAATCGTTATGGAGAGCGCAAATGCGCCTTGTCCTGACTGCCTTTTCCGAGTCCATTTTCCAAAGGGCAAGTTCTCTTACTCGGAGATAGTCCTCATAATCAAGCAAAAGTTCATGAAGGCTGGCCTTGGCAACATTCAGGAGCTTGATTTCAGTTTCCGTAGAAGTTGTGCCGGCCTGACACCCCTCAGCAATATTCTGTCTTCCGCTCCGGGCTGCCTGAATCATCTGGTCGACGGTACGGTCTCCTATCGAAAGATATTTGTGCGCGAAGTAATAGGTGACGTCGTAGATGCACTCTGTCTTCTGAAATGCAATCAGGTCGCGGTAGTTTCCTTTCTGCTCGAGAAAAGTCTCAGCCATAAGGGACGAGAAGTTTAGAGGTTAGAATTCTTATAGGACTTATTGGCCTATGTCACAAAATTACAAAGAATTATCTTGCTGAGCAAAGAAAAAGAGGAAAAATTCATGGTCTGAGGGGAAAATAGGCCATATAAGCCCTATAGGCCTGATGGGGCTGATTCTTGATTGACGGATTTTTGACTGTCGGCCTATCGGGCTTATCCGGCCTATTAGGCTTATAATTCCTCTCTCATCAGGCGCAGCCATTTGCGGTAGCCGAGGACTGCTATGACGGTATAGACGAGGTAGAGGATGCCGTAGAGGGGGATGTCTTTGTAGAAGTAGAGGCCGAAGGAGACTGCGTCGACGGCAATCCATGCGAGCCACTGCTCGATGTACTTGCGGGCGAGCATCCATGTCCCGGTCATGGAGAGGGCGGTGGTGAAGGCGTCGAGCCAGGGGACGGTGCTGTTGGTGAAGCGGATGAGCACCCAGGCAATGAGGAGGTACACGGCCCCGGTGACAAGCACGAGGGCCGGGAGGCGGCGGAGGGGAAAATGCGAGATGCGAAGCTCCTCTCCGCCTGGCGCCCCTGTGCGGCGGCGCCAGGCGAAGAGGCCGTAGAGGGCCATGACGAGGTAGTAGATGTTCATGCCGAAGTCGGCGTAGAGCCCGGCGCGGAAGTAGACGTACATCGACATGCAGGGCATGACGAGTCCGGCGTACCAGAGGAGGCGGTTGGCCTTGTACTCCCAGTAGAGGTAGAGGAGGCCGGTGAGGAAGCCGGCGATTTCTACGGCCTTGTCGAATGAGAGCCAGTCCATCAGAATCTGATATTTACGGATGCCATTACGTGGGCGGGAGCCTGGGCGGCGTAGCCGCTGTATCGGTAGACGACTTTCTGCCCGTCGGAGTCGGTGTAGTAGCCCGAGCCGGCGTAGCCGTTGTTCTCGTACTTGGCGTTGAAGATATTGTAGACGGCCACGCCTACGCGCAGCTCCTTGAGCCGCAGGAGATTACGGAAGGTCCAGCCGAGACGGAGGTCGCTGAAGAAATAGTGCTTGAGCGTCAGCTCCTCGACACGGGAGTTGGTCATATACTGCTTGCCGACGTAGTGGCTCTCGAGCGAGGCGTCGAGGCCGCGCCAGCGGAAGTTGAAGGCGTTGTTGAGGGTGAAGCCGGGGGAGAAGGCGATGGGGGTGTCGCCGCAGTTTACCCGGATGGGGTCGGTGCCGTCGTCGTTATAGATATACTCGGTGAAGTCCTTGATGCGGTTGCGGGAGAGGGTGGCGTTGATCTGCCAGTCGAACCAATCTGCGGGCCGGAGGGCGGCCTGGAGCTCGATGCCCATGCGGTAAGAGTCGGGGACGTTGACGCTCATGGGGTTGCCGGTGTCGGAAAGCTCGCCGGTGACGACGAGCTGGTTGCGGTAGTCCATCATGTAGAGGTTCACTCCGGCGGTGAGGAGGGGGATGGCGAAGGTGTAGCCGAGTTCGTAGTCGAACATTCGCTCGGCCTCGGGGAGGCGTCCGGGGGAAGCGTCGGTGAAGTTGTCGTGTGTCGGCTCCTTGTGGGCTACGCTCCAGGAGGCGAAGGCGCGGTGGCGGCGGTCGCGGGATGCCCAGCTGAGGCCGACTTTGGGGTTGAAGAAGCTGTAGGTGCGGCGGATGTCGAGCATCTGCGGGGCTGAGGCGGCGTAGTCGTAGCTGTCGGAGGTGCCGTGAATCTTATAGCGTATGCCGCGCCACTGGAGGTCGGCGAAGGCATTAAAGCCGCGTCCGGCGTCGACTGTGGCGCGGGCGTAGATGTTTCCGTCAAGCTTGGTGCCGAGATGGCGGTAGAATTCCTGGGATGGGTCGAGGGGGTTGGTGTAGGTGCGGACCCATTCGACGGTGCCGAAATGGTGGCCGCGGTAGTTGTTGAGGGAGCCGCCGAGGGTTGCGTCGACGCGGCCGTGGCGCCAGCGGAGCGCGAAGATTCCGCCGCCGAAGCCGTTGTCGAGGCTTTTGTCGGTGATGAGGTCGGATTTTGTCACGGTCTCGCCGCCGTCGAGGGTGAAGGGCCTCAGACCGTACTCCACGAGGGTGCGGCGCACCTTGTACTGCTCATAGTAGCCGTCGCCCTTGGTGTAGTGCAGGGCCACGTTGAGATGCCATTCGGAGCCGAAGGCCTGACCCCAGTGGAGCTGGAAGTTGTGCTGGCGGTAGTTGTCGGTCTGGTTGGGGTAGTAGGCCGTGCGGCCTTCGGAGTCGGTGTACTCGCCGCAGGGGTTGTAGCGGCGGCCGTATTTCTCCATCTGCTCGCGCGAGGCATAGTCCCACGCCATGTAGGTCTGCTCCTTGCCTCCGAAGGCCAGGAGCCGCAACGAGGTCGGGCCGTTGACGTAGGCCACCTGTCCGAAATAGCTCCAGAGCTTCGAGAACGCGCGGTCGATGTAGCCGTCGGAGCCGGCGTGGCTGATGCGGGCGTCTGCGCTCCAGTGTCCGCCGAGGAGTCCGGAGCCGACACGGAGGATCTCCTTGTTCGTGTTATACATGCCGTAGCTTCCGGCGAACTCGGCGTAGGGGTCGAAGGAAGGGGCGTCGGTGAGGAGATTTACGGAGCCGCCGAAGGCCCCGGCGCCGTTGGCGCTCGTGCCGGCTCCGCGCTGAATCTGGACGGAGCGGACACTGGAGGCGATGTCGGGCATGTTGACCCAGTAGACGCGGTGGCTCTCGGCGTCGTTTACGGGCACGCCGTTGGCGGTGATGTTTATGCGGGAGGCATCGGAGCCGCGGAGGCGGATTGAGGTGTAGCCCATCCCGGCGCCGGCGTCGCTTGTTGCGAGTAGCGAGGGGGTCATGCCGAGTAGATAGGGCATGTCGCGGCTGTCGTTGGCCTTCTCGAGGGCGTCCTTGCGCACGTCGGTGAACGCCACAGGCGTTGAGGCCGTGGCGCGGTTGGCGAGCACTTCCACGCTCCGCAGATTGATGATTGACGAATCGGCCGCAGTCGCCTCCGTGGCGCCCTCAGCGGCCCAGGCCCCCGCGCAGCCCAGTGCCGCGGACGCCAGAGTGAAGAACATTTTCTTCATAATCAGACTTTTTTTCTCTACGCCGGTATTACCCGGTTCAGGTTCAAAGGGTATGATCTCAGCTTCGGCGCCGCCGGTCCCTCCGGACTCCGCGGCATAATGCCGTCGCACCCCTAAAAAATACATTGTCGCGACAAAGGTACGAAAAAAATCTTTAGCGCGGACGAAAAAATTTTTTTAGAGGTGGACGAAAAAATCAGAGAATGATTGTCGGTTTGGAGTGGAGGGGGACTCCAAGGAATTCTTCAGACCGACACTAAGTCAGTTTACGAAATTTATTAAATCGAAGTACATTGCGCGGGTTTTGGCGGACAGAATCCATATTACATCGGGAAGGTGCTTATGGCCTTAAAGGCCTCATAAGCCTTGCGCGCCGCATCTTTTTCAGACTGGCTGACAGGAGCAGGATTTGCTATTTGTTCGGCAAATCTTACCGCATCCTTCCCTTTCAGTACAGGGGTTTCTTTGATAGGTCTTGCCATAGTTGTATCTCCTTTTGCTTTATATATTGCAAAGTTACAACAATTTTCTGAATTATAAAGATTAATCTGTAAATAAAATGCTAAATGGATACGCTTCTTGTGCGTTTGCAAAAGGCTGAGGGGCAAGGTTTTTGCAAGAGGACGCACGGGCCGTGCGTCCCTACAGTTCGGGAATTGAATTCGGGTGCGTAAGTGCTTTTGTCAGAGAATGATTGCCGGTTTGGAGTGGAGGGTGTAGCCGAGGGATTCTTTGAACTGGCAGAGGCCGGGGTCGGGGATGCCGTCGACGGAGGAGGGGCCGAGGTCGAAGCATCGTTCGCCGTCGGAGGCGAAGGACTCTGCCATGCGGGCGGCGAGAAAGTTCATGGGGCGGAGTGGCGCGGCTTCGGGGATGTGGCCCCAGTATACGCCCTGGACCACGCCCGAGGGGTGGTGGTAGTTGACGGCGGCGGCGATGTTCTCGCCCTGATGGCTGACTATGAATATGCTTCCCCGGACGAGTCGGCCAATTGTGGCGGCGAGGTTGTCGAGGGTCATGTGGACGGGGTAGCCTTTGGAGCGGTGGTTGATGCAGACGATGCGGTATGCCTCGGCGAGGGCGGCGGAGTCCGCGGGGGCGAAGCGGCGGCATTCGAGGCCGGCCTTGACGGATGCGCGGTATTTCCTGCGGGCCTGAGGTATCATGCAGGCTTCGACGTCCATTCCCGGGCTGAGGGGGAGGGCGTAGAGGTAGTCGGTGTAGAGGAGCCGGCCTCCGGCGCTGAGGGCGGCGAGGTATTGCTTGGCGATGGACGAGCCGGAGGAATATATGTCGGGGGGGAGGGTGAGGCGGACGGCTGCGCCGGCTTCGCGGCCGTAGCGGCGGAGGGCGTCGAGGGCCTCGACGTAGTGGGCGAGCTGCTGGGGCTTTGCGGCCTCGATGGAGGCGAAGGGCGCGGAGAATGGGGCGTTGAGGCGTCCGTCGCGCAGACCGAGAATCACGCCGAGGCGCGCTCGGTCCTCGCCGTCGAAGAAGGCCACATAGTGGACGTCCTCGCATTTGGAGCGGTTCAGCTCGGAGAAGGGCACGGAGTCGTAGACCAGCGCCGGCTCGGGAAAGAGCCGCTGATATTCTTCGGGAGAAATCCTCTTAGCATCCATCATATTGCTGATAAATTTCAATAAATTACGATAATGAAACTACGATATTCATCTCTATGAGTTTTATGGTGCAAATATAAAAAGACGCGACGATATTACGAAATACCTGATGAATGTCTTAATCGCCGGGTTGCCCCAGAATTCCGTAAATCTCAGCCTTTAGCTTTGGAATATGGTTGATAACTATAGCCCACAGTATATCGGGTTTGAGTGAGTCATAGGCATGAATTACATAATTGCGGGTATCAACGATTTTTCGGGCGGAAGAGATGCTGATGTCAGGATGAATCTTGAGAATACGATTCATGGCTTCTCCTATGATTTCGATATTGCGCTCTGTGAATTTCCTGAAAACGATATCGTTTTCGAACGTTTCATACAGTCGTCCGAAACGATCTTCTGCCATTTCGATTTCAGAAATGGCCTGAAGTATGTCGAGAAGATATTTCCTGATTGTCTTATCCATAGATGAGTCGTTTTGTGCGGTCGAGTTCTTCCCGGAAAACGGGATTCCTTACGGCATCATCGCAGACGAGGTCTATGCGACGCCCTGTAATTTCCTGAAGAGCATGCATGAAATCGAAGAAAATATCGGCCCAGTCGAGTCCTTCGGCATTGATGGAATTACTGTCGAAATTGACGGAGAAATCGATGTCGCTTTGGTCGTTGAAGCGGGGGGTTAGGATAGAACCGAACACCCACAGTTTTGCCACCTTGTACTTCTTGCACAAGGCGATAATCCTGTCGATGTTCATCTCAATCAGTTTCATGATGCAAATATAATCAATTGCAGGGATATAACAAAAAAAGCGGACTTCGGAAAGTTCGCTTTGGGGGGTAGAGTATGTTGCCTAATACTTCTCCGAAGCCATATTGTCTTCGGATTATCGAACTGTGTCAGATGATTCAAGCAATTGTGTTACTTCTGTTTTTAATAATGGCAAATGATTGATAACAATAGCCCATATCAAATCCTCTCTCAAACTGTCGTAACCATGTATAAGATAGTTGCGGGTATTGACTATTCTGCGAGCCGATGTGATTTCAATATCAGGCATGATTTTCAAAATACGATTCATGGCCTCGCCGATTATTGCAATCTCCCATTGTACGGCGCTTCTGAAACAGATATCGTCACAAAATGCCTGAAATTCTCTTGGCCTACTTGAACAGAACAGTTCGATATGGGATATACTGTTTAATATGTCATTGAGTGACTTATAGACCTGTTCATCCATAAATAAGGCGTTTGGTGTTGTTTAGTTCAGAGCGGAAATACGGATTTTTAATTGCCGTCTCATCAACCAAATCTACTTTGCGGCCAAGCACGAGCTGCAGTTCCTCAATAAAATCAAAGAATGTTATGAATAAATCCTGAATCTGATCGTAATGGAACACCACGGAGAAGTCGATGTCGCTTTGGTCGTTGAAGCGGGGGGTGAGGATAGAACCGAACACCCACAGTTTTGCGACCTTGTACTTTTTGCACAAGGCGATAATCCTGTCGATGTTCATCTCAATCAGTTTCATGATGCAAATATAATCAATTGCGGGGATATGACAAAAAAACAGACTTGGAATCGCTTCCAGGTCTGTCGCTTTTTGTGGAGTATAGCGGACTCGAACCGCTTACCTCAACACTGCCAGTGTTGCGCTCTACCAGATGAGCTAATACCCCGATTGGTCTGTTTGCGGTGCAAAGTTACGGAGCTTTTTTTATTTTTCCAATTCGGGCAGGCGTTTTTAGTGTTTGTTAACATCGTGGCCCGATTTTTCGTGCTATCTTCGCAAATATTTCCTTATCATGAAAATCCACCATTATTTAATAGCATTGTCGCTTGCAGCGGGTACGTTTACGGCCTGCGGAGCCGGGGCGTCGGACGGACGCGAGGGCGATTCGACATATGTAAGTGTCAACGAGGTGCATCGGGATGTCACCCTGCGTCTGGGTGCTGAGCGGTCAGGAGAGTATCTGCCTCTTCTCGAGGGGAAGCGCGCGGCTCTGTTCTCGAACCATACGGGCATTCTGCCGAACGGGCGTCATACACTCGACGCCCTTCTTGACAGCGGGGTGTCGGTGACGACTATTTTCTCGCCGGAGCACGGATTCCGTGGCACGGCGGACGCGGGAGAGCACGTGAAGGGTGGCCGCGACCCGAAGACGGGGATTGCCATTGCCTCGCTCTACGACGGCTCCGGGCGCCGCGAACCCTCGCGCGAGGTGATGGACGGCTTCGATGTGCTTGTGGTTGACATTCAGGACGTCGGGCTGCGGTTCTATACCTATTACTGCACGATGATTGACCTGATTAACGCCTGCGCCGGGGCGGGGAAGCCTGTTGTAATCCTTGACCGGCCGAATCCCAATGGGATGACGGTCGACGGCCCTGTGCTGGACATGCGCTACGCTTCGGGCGTGGGGCGTCTGCCGATACCTACGGTCCACGGCCTGACGCTCGGCGAGCTGGCGCTGATGGCACGCGGCGAGGGCTGGCTGAAAGGCGGTGCGAAGCCTGAAATCACGGTTGTGCCCTGCGAGGGCTACAGCCACTCGACGCGCTACCGTCTGCCCGTGGCGCCCTCGCCGAATCTGCGGACTATGCGTGCGATTTACCTCTACCCCTCGATGTGCTACTTCGAGGCCACTCCCGTAAGCCTCGGGCGCGGGACGGACCATCCTTTTGAAATCTACGGGCATCCTTCCATCCCGAGCGACTCCCTGCACCCCTATACCTTTACTCCCGAGTCGCGTCCCGGGGCGAAAAATCCGCCGCGCCTCGGCGAGGAGTGCCACGGCGTGGCGCTTACGGACCTCGACGAGGAAGAGATTATCGCCGGCGGCATCAATCTCGAATGGCTCATCGACGCCTACCGCTCGGTGGACCCGGCGACGCGCGAGACGTTCTTCTCCGGCTTTTTCGAGAAGCTTATGGGCCGCGGCGACATCCGCTCAATGATTGAGGAAGGCCGGACAGCGCAGGAAATCAAGGCCACCTGGGCAGACGAGGCCGCGGCCTTCAGGAAAAAGAGCGAGAAATACAGACTGTACCCCGATTAATCATGGCACTGACAATTATCCTTACTATCGCGGCCTATTTCGGGCTGCTGTTCCTTATCTCATGGCTGGCAAACCGTGGAACCGAGGACTCCAACGCCACCTTCTTCACCGGAGGCCGCAAGGCTCCGTGGCCTCTTGTGGCCTTCGCGATGATAGGCGCGGCCATCTCGGGCGTGACCTTCATCTCGGTGCCCGGCATGGTGGCGGCGAAGGGTTACGCCTATCTCCAGATGGTGCTGGGATTCATCGTGGGCTACGGTGTGATAGCTCTGGTGCTTGTGCCCATGTTCTACAGGCGGAAGCTCATCAGCATCTACGGCTATCTCGGCGAGCGCTTCGGACGCCATACCTACCGCACGGGGGCGTGGTTCTTCTTCGTGTCGAAGATGCTCGGCGCGGCGGTGCGCTTCTTCGTGGTGTGCGCCGTGCTCCAGCTTTTAGTGTTCCGGCCGCTGGGAGTTCCGTTTATATTCAATGTGATAGTGACGATAGCCCTGATATGGCTCTATACACTTCAGGGCGGCGTCAAGACTCTGATCTGGACCGACACGCTGAAGAGTTTCTGCCTGATTAGCTCGGTGGTGCTCTGCATATGGTTCGTGGCCAGAGAGTTGGGTATGGATTTCGGGGAAATGAGCCGTACCATCAGGGACCATCCCACCTCGCGGATGTTCTTCTTCGACAATCCGCGGGAGGCCACCTACTTCTGGAAGCAGTTCATCGCGGGTGTTTTCATGGCCATAGCCACCAACGGTCTGGACCAGGACATGATGCAGCGCAACCTTGCGTGCCGCAACTCGGGTCAGTCGCAGAAGAACATGATAGTGAGCGGCATCGTTCAGTTTTTCGTCATCGCGCTCTTCCTTCTTCTTGGGACGCTGCTTGTGGTGTTCATCGAGCGCAAGGGCATAGCCATGCCGGAGAAGAGCGACGAGCTTTTCGGGCTTGTGGCGACACATCCCGACGTTCCGGCCATCGTGGGCATACTCTTTGTTCTGGGGCTGGTGAGCGCGGCCTATTCCGCGGCGGGGTCGGCGCTGACGTCGCTGACCACATCCTTCACGGTGGACATCCTCGGCGCGCACGAGAAGCAGGCTCCCGAGAAGCTGACACGGACACGCAAGCTCGTGCATCTCGCCATGAGCGCCGTGATGGGCCTCGTGATAATCGTCTTTTATTACCTTTCGGACCAGGACGCCATTTCGGCGGTGTACACTCTGGCCTCGTACACCTACGGGCCTATACTCGGACTGTTTGTCTACGGAATGTTCTGGAAGCGTCCGGTGCACGACAGATGGGTTCCCCTCGCCTGCGTCGCCGCTCCGGCGGTGAGCTGGTGCATCCAGTGGGGGCTGAACCGCTGGTGCCACTACGAGACGGGCTTCGAGCTCCTGCTGATGAACGCGGCCGTGACCATACTGTTCCTGAGGCTGTTCAGCCCGATTAAGAAGAAAGAAAAACAGTGTTCTCCCGGAGCGTCCGCCGCCGGACGTCAATAATATGGCTCATTCACTCATCAACCGCTATCTCTGGCTCATCGACACCATACGGCGCCACGGCCGCATCACGCGCCGGGACCTCGACCGCGCGTGGCAGGACTCGGACTTCTCCGGAGGAGACCGGCTCCCCCGGCGCACCTTCTACAACTACCGCCAGGCCATCCTCGACATTTTCCACATCTCGATAGAGTTCGACCCCTCGACCTACGAGTACTATCTCTTGGACGAGGGGACCAACGAGAGCAACATGACGGACTGGCTGCTGAACACGGCGGCGGTGAGCGACACCCTGGCCGGGGCGCGCGACGTGGCCGGGAAAATATTCGTCGAGGACGTGCCCTCGGCCCGGGAGTTTCTGGCGCCGGCCATCGACGCGCTGAAGACGCGCCACACCGTGAGCCTCGACTATCAGGCCTACTACCGCTCGAAGCCCACGCGCGGAATCGAACTACAGCCCCTCTTTCTCAAGATTTTCCGTCAGAGGTGGTACATCACGGGGCGCGTCGTGGCCGAGAAAAAAATAAAGACCTACGCCCTCGACCGCGTGCAGTCGCTGCGCATCCTTCCGGAGACATTCGAAGAGGACCCGCTTTTCGATGCGGAGGAGTACACGCGCCATTCTTTCGGAGTTGTCTTCACCGAGGGCCGCGTGCACCGCATCGCGCTGAAAGCCACGCCGCGCGAGGCCAAATACCTCCGGACGCTGCCCCTTCATCCCTCGCAGGAGGAGATAGTCCACGACAGCTACTCGATATTCTATTACACCATGCGCGTGACTCCCGACCTCGTTGACGAAATCGTGTCGCGGGGCTCGCGTGTGGAAGTCCTTCAGCCTCAGGAGCTCCGGGCGCAGGTCAGCCGCGAGCTCGAGGAAGCCCTGAGACAATACACCGGAGCCGAGTCCTGAAATGCTTGCACCTGAAGAATTCGCCTCGGAGATGCTTTCGCTCCTGCCGTACGAGCCCAACGTGCAGCAGCGGCAGGTGGCGGGCGCGCTTGCCCGGTTCTGCGCGTCCGCGCGCCAGGATGTGGCCTTTATCCTCAACGGCTACGCCGGCACGGGCAAGACCTCGCTGACGGGGGCGCTCGTGCGGATGCTTGAGGCCTCGGGCGTGAAGTGTATGCTCATGGCCCCGACGGGACGCGCGGCCAAGGTGTTCTCCGCCAATTCCGGGGGACATCCGGCTTGGACCATACACCGTAAAATCTACCGGCATGTGTACGACCCCTCCGGCGGGATGGAGCGCGGAGGGCGCCCCGTGACGCGCGAGAACAATTATTCCAACATGGTCTTCATCATCGACGAGGCTTCGATGATAGGTGGCGACGGCGCGGACGGCGGCCTGCTGGAAGACCTTGTGACATATGTATACGCGGGCACGAACTGCCGGATGATACTCGTGGGCGACACGGCGCAGCTTCCGCCCGTCGGCTCGGAGCGCTCTCCGGCGATGGACCGCGAGGTGCTCAGGAGTTACGGCCTGCGCGTGAGCTGCGCGACGCTGACGGCAACGGCGCGTCAGGCGGCTGACTCGGGCATACTTTTCAACGCCACGCGTCTCCGGCGCGCCATGCGCGAATACTCGCAGGCCCTGAATCTCACCGGCGGTGAACCAATGGACCCGCACATCCGCGCCTCACTCGTGCCGAAGCTCCGCATCCGCGGGAACCTCGACGTGCGGGTCATCACCGAGCCGGACGAGCTACCCGAGACGGTCGACGGCTGTTTCCGCCGCGACGGCGACAGCGAGACCATCATCATCACGCGCAGCAACCGCCGCGCCCTCGAATACAACATGGGGGTGCGGAACGTGGTGCTCTACCGCGAGGAGGTGCTGAGCGCCGGCGACATGCTCATAGTGTCGAAAAACCATTACTTCCCCGGGGCCAGGCCCAAGGGCGTGGATTTCATAGCCAACGGCGATATCCTGCGGGTGGAGAAGGTGTACGGCACCGAGGAAAAGTACGGGCTCCGCTTCGCGGACGTGTCGGTGACGATAGGCGAGGCCGTGACTTTCGACACGAAGATTCTCGTGGACGGCCTTTACGCCGAGGGAGCGGCCATGACTTCCGAGCAGTATTCCGCATTGTATTACGGAATTCTCTACGACCCTGCGCTTTTCGGGCCCGACACTCCGGCTGACATCCGCCTCAAGAGCCTCGCCACTAATCCCTACTGGCATGCGCTGCAGGTGAAGTTCGCCTATGCCGTCACCTGCCATAAGGCTCAGGGCGGCCAGTGGACCAACGTATTGGTCGACCTCAGCTACATACCCGAGGATGCCATGGGGCTTGACCTCTACCGCTGGCTGTACACGGCCGTGACCCGCGCGCGGAAGCAGCTTTATCTCATCTCGCCCCCCGAGGCGATGCTGGAGTAAGAGCCGGCTCTAAACAATTCCGGAGGGTGGATTGTATTAATTTAAATACAGTTCACCATGTTTGTTATCTCCTCGTCAGCTCCATACGACGTCAGCCACTTCGTTGGCGACAGCACGGGCGCGTCGTACGCCATCGCCCAGTTCATAATGAAAGTCGTCGACTGGTTGCTCGCCATTTTCGGCCTCGAGCACCATCAGACGATAGTGACCTTCCTCTACGCCACGGTAGTCCTGCTTCTGGCGATAGTTGTCGGACGCATTTTCCAGTGGCTCATCCTGAATTTCGTGCGTGCGGTGGCAAAACGCTGGAGCTCCGACATCAACCACTCGCTGACCGACGTAAGGTTTTTCCACAAGGTTTGCCGAATTATCCCGCCACTTGTGTTCCTGATTCTCATACAGTTCACGCTGTCGAACCACAACGCCCTGTCGTCGTGGCTCACGAAGCTGTCGTTCATTTACATCTGTTTTGTGCTTGCCGTGACGCTTACGGCGCTTGTCGTGGCCGTATGGAAGCATCTCGACGCCAAGGAAAACAAGCGCAAGCTGCCCCTGAACGGCCTCGCGCAGCTCGTGAAGGGCATAATCTGGATACTGACGGCGATAATCGTCGTGGCAATCCTTGTCGACAAATCGCCCGCGGCGCTCCTGGCGGGTCTGGGTGCGTTTGCTGCGGTGCTGATGCTGGTGTTCAAGGACAGCATTCTCGGCGTCGTGGCCGGCGTCCAGCTTGCCGAGAACGATTCGCTTCACGTGGGCGACTGGATAGCGGTGCCGGGCACGAATGCCAACGGAACGGTGCAGGAAGTGTCGCTCACGGCGGTGAAAGTCCTCAACTGGGACAAGACCACGACCACGCTTCCGCCCTACAGCCTGATAAGCGGCGGCTTCACCAACTACCGTACCATGCAGAGGAGCAACACGCGGCTAATCTGCCGCTCATATATGATAGATGCCGACTCCCTCCTTCCCGCCACGCCGGAGATGCTTGAGGCCGTGCGCAAGCTGCCGTTCATGGATGCCTGGGTAGGCAAAAAGCTGGAGCAGCGTGCCGCCGGCCGCGACGCTGACGTTGACAACCCCGAGGGCCTCGTGGACGGCACAATCGACACGAATCTCGGGCTGTTCCGGGCGTATTTCAAGATGTGGCTTGACGCATCGCCGCTGATTTCGCACGAAAGCGACTGCTTCGTGTCGACTCTTCCGCAGACGCCCACGGGAATCCCCTTCCAGGTGTACTGCTTCACGGCGACTTCGAAATGGTTCCCCTACGAGGCGTCGCAGGACACTGTTTTCGAGCACCTTGCGGCTATGCTGAGCAAGTTCCAGCTCTATACCTTCGAGAATCCCTCGGGCCGCGACACCATCGTGGACGGCTACCTCAGCCCGGGCGGAAAAATCGACGACGTTTTCGGAGTGCCTTATCCCTTCTTCCAATCGCCTGACGCACCCGACTCTCCTGCCTCCACCCGCGTTGCGCCCCGGCAGCCGGAACCGGCGAAGTGATTACTCCAACGCGCGGCCTACCTGGGCTCCGGGCTTGAGGGTCATGGAGAAGGCGCAGTTGCGGCCGAAAACGGAGCTCCGGTACAGGAAATGGTAGCGCTCGGGGACGAGGCAGTCGAGGTTCACCTGCGCGCCGGTGGCGGGAGTGCCCTGACGGCTTCCGAAAGTCAGGCGTTCTTCGATGGTGACGTCGAATCCGGACACGTCGACGGCCACGGCGTAGGCGCCGTCGTCGTAGCTGATGCCCGTGAGACCGCGCCGCTCGATCTGGAGATTGTGCCCGTCTTCACTGACAGTGAGGATGATGCCCGGAGTCTCGGCTTCCGCCGAAGGCCCGTCGTCGAGGAGGGTTCCGCCGTACAGATACGAGCGGACTTCCCGCTTGCCGTGCGGCTGTGCCGACCGTGTGATGATAGCCGCGGCTATCACGGTGGCGATAACAAAAAATTCTATGCTGTGGAAGAAAGCGTATAGAAGCATGGGTAATAAATAGAATAAGGCGCACAAATTTAGTTATTTTTTGTGTCTTTAGCAAATATCCGCTAAATTTGTCACATGAAAATGCGAGAAATCCTTTTCGCGATGGGCGATCTGCTGTTGCCGCGGACCTGTGTGGTCTGCGGCTCCATGCTCACGCTCGCCGAGCGCGAGAGCGGCGCGGAGATGTGCCTCGACTGTTTTCTCAATCTCCCCCGCACGCATATCCACCGCCTCCCGACGCTCTCCGCAGGCCGCAACGCCGTGCAGGAACGCCTGGGCGACGGGCCTCCCCTCCTCATAGGCGGCGCATGGTTCTACTACGGGCGTGACTCGGCTTACGCCTCCCTGATTCGCTCGGCGAAGTACAACGACCGTCCGGCTCTCGCCCGCGGGCTGGGCCGCGCATACGGGCGAGAGCTTCTGGCGGATATTCCCGACCTTGGGCGCCATATTGACGTGCTCGTTCCGGTGCCCATGCACTGGCGCAAACAGATGCGCAGGGGCTACAACCAAAGCGAGCGGATAGCCATGGGCCTGAGCGACGCCACGGGAATTGCCGTCGGCGACAACCTCCGGGCCGTGCGCGCCCACAGAACGCAGACACGCCGCACGGCCGAAGAGCGCCGGCGAAACATCTGCGGCCTCTTCACCGTGGAGCACCCCGAAGAGCTCCTCGGCCTCAACGTGGCAGTAGTCGACGACGTGATAACCACCGGCACCACCGCTGCCGAAGCTACCCGCGCCGTCCTCGCCTCCGGCGCCGCCACAGTCAGCCTCTTCGCTCTGGGAATTACCCAGGGGTAAAGGCGAGACTCTTAAGAAGAGATCTGACTATAGCCTGTCTACGTGACAAATGTCTGGACCTTAATCGGTTGGTTTCTTATGGAAATGGGTGAAAAAGTTGTTTTTGCTGGGGCAGGAAGTGGCTGGAAAGTATAGTTGCTTTTATTTGGGGTCGGAATTAAATCCGGACGGAGGGTTGGGGGCTTTTTTTGGATTGGGCTTGTTCTAACATTTGCTGTATCAGGGCGAGGTCGGAGGCGACTTCGCCCTGGAGGAGGTAGGAGGTGCGTCGGGTGCGGAGGGTTTCGTAGATTTCGCGGGCTTTGGCGGGGTCGCCGTCGAGATGGAGAGCCATCGCACAGAGGATGCGTTCTTTGGAGGACATTACCCGGCGGTAGGTGTCGATGTAGGCGCGGAGGTCTTTGTCGAGGAGGGCGCGGGCTTTGTCGGGCCGGTCGGTGAGGAGGTAGAGGAAGACCATCTCGCAGGCTATTTCGCGGACGTAGAGTGGTATTATCTCGTCTTTACGGGCATAGAGCTTTTCGTAGGCTTCGAGGGCGCCGGGATAGTCCATGAGGTCGGTGAGGCGCGAGGCGTACATCACGGGGAGGGTGACTTCGAAGGCGTTGCGGTAGTCGATACGGTCGGGTACTGCGAAGAATTCCTCGGGCATGTCCTTGGGCCGGATGCCGTTCTGGATGAGGGCGTTGGCCCGAAGCTGGTTGACGAAGCTTCGCCGCGCGGCGGTGCTTTTGCGGAGGTCGAGGATGTTCTGGGCGTCGTTGCCCATGCCGCCGATTTTCATGGGGATGCCGTTCACGACAATGAGTATTAGGTCTGCGAATATGAAGATTACCAGTGCTTCCTTGACCAGGGGATGGGCATCGAGGAAGAGGAAGGGGAGCACGGCGATGAGGCAGAGGATGTTGGCGAGGACGCCTCCGGCGTTGTAGAGGACTGTAGGAACGGTCTCGGGGTCTCCTTCGAGCGGGGTGAGGAGGCACTGACCGCCTGTTCCGGCCACGGAGTATTTTTTGACGCGAAGGCGTCCGTCGCGCCGGATGAAGGTGAGGTTGCCGAGGCGGAAGGACACGAATTTGTAGCCGCTGAGGAGTCCGCAGACGAGGTGCCCGGCCTCGTGGGCGAATATGAGGAGGACTTCGAACGCGGCGAATGATGCGACACCGACGAGCATGGCGATGAGTCCTTCGGAGAAATTGGTGTGGCGGAGTTTTTGGATGAATTCGGCGGGAGTGGTGTCGGTGAAGAGGGCGAGTCCCGCGCCGGCAAGGAAGAGGCCGAGCACGGCGCCGAACAATAGTCCGCCGAGCATCTTGAGAATTGCTTTGAGGATTTCCATTTATAGAAAAGCAGATTAAAAGGTCTGCAAAGGTAGTGAAAATTCCCGTATTGTTTAAAATTGGTTAGAATTAATCATTGGAGGGCGGGCGGGGGAGGGGGTAATTTTGCAGGAAAAAAGTCTATGAGGAAATTTTTTGCTTTTTGTGGTGTAGCTGTGCTCGCCGGGGTGGCCTCTGCGGCCGGAAATACGGATGATGTGATTCTCCATGCGTGGAACTGGAGCGCGGATGAGATTGCGCGGAGCGCGGGTCTGATAGCCGATGCAGGGTATACGCTCGTGCAGACGGCGCCTATGCAACACTGTCTGACGCCTCGCGGGGGCAACCGCAAGCTTTTCTCGGCACCCGGCGAGGACGCGGGGAACTGGTATCATTACTATCAGCCGACGGACTGGAAGGTGGGCAACGACATCATAGGCACGCGTGAGTCCATCGCGGCGATGATTGATTCGCTCCATGCCCACGGACTGAGGGTGATTGTGGACGTGTGTCCCCAGCATACGGCTTTCGACATCGACGCGGTGGCCGACGAATTTCTCGAGGCCGCAGGGGGCCGCGTGGAGATGTACCATTCGACTGGACTCACTCCTATCGCGGACTACAACGACCGCCGCGAATGCACGCTTCAGGGTGTGGGCGGCCTTCCGGATGTGAACACGGAGAATCCGGATTTTCAGGCTTATTATCTGCGGTATGTGAACGAGCTAACGGGTATGGGCGTCGACGGTTTCCGCTACGACACGGCCAAGCATATCGGTCTGCCGTCGGACCCTGTGGATGCCGCTGCCGGTGTGAAGGCCAATGATTTCTGGGACGTGGCGACGGGGTGCAAGGCTGTGCGCGGTGTGCGTCTCGCCGAGCCGGCGGACTCGCTGTTCATCTATCTTGAGGTGCTTCAGGACCGGAGTGTGCCGGAGGCGGGATATGGCGAATACGGGCGGCTGACGGCCTCGAATTACGGGCATATGCTGCGCGAGGTGCTGAGGCGCGGCTCCGGCGCCGGAACGGAGCTTTCGGATTGGCGCCATTCGCTTCCGGCGGATCGGCTGGTAACCTGGGTCGAGAGCCACGACACGTATTGCAACGAGCATGAAAGCGCCTCGCTGGAGGATGAGTCGGTGCGTTGCGGATGGGTTTTCCTCACGGCCCGCGCCGGGGGCATTCCGCTGTTTTATTCGCGTCCGGCGGGCTCGACGAGGGCGGATTACTGGGGTGACAACGAGAACGGGAAGCGTGGCAACGACGAGTTTTTCCATCCCGAGGTGCGTGCGGCGAACAGGTTCCGCCACGCCATGGCCGGAGAGCCCGAGCGCATCCAGTCGACGGGTAGGGATGGTGAAATCCTTACAGTGGAGCGCGGAGCGAAGGGCATGGCCGTGGTGAACATCGGCGCCATGGCGGCGTTTGTCGATGTTCCCACGGCCATGCCGGACGGAATCTACCGTGACGAAGTCTACGGCAGGGAGTTCAGGGTGCGCAAGGGGCGCCTGAAGGGGACTACCGCGCCGCGGAGGTCATATATCCTGCGGGTGCGGTAGACTCAGCGTATGATGGTCTTGCGTGTCCGGGAGCCTTCGCGGACGATGTAGATGCCCGGACGCAGAGACGCTTTGTCGGCCTTCACTCCGGCCGGAGTGTACCATTCGGCCTCGGGGGAGTCAAGGGCTTCGGTAAGCGGGGCGGAGGTGTAGGTCATGTCGTAGGTGGAGGTCATCGCGTTGCCGAAGACGGTATAGTGAACGGTGACGTTCATTTTTCCGTCGGCCGGGGCGGCTCCTTCAGCGCGGTACTTGCCATCGGACAGGGTAGCTTCCACACCTTCAATAGACACTGCGACAATCTTCACGCCCTCGGCGCACGGCCGGACGGCCACGGCGTTTTCCTCGGGGAAGGTCTCGTAGACGAACATCTCCTCGACTTCGGCGTCGGTGAGCTGGCTGTAGAGCTCGCCGGCGCGGCCGGGCGCAAAGACTTTCCGCCAGCCGTTGCCTATTTTGCAGCCGTTCACCATCGAAATGTAGAGGGCGGCTTTGCCGGGATACTCCTCCTGATATTCGAGCCAGTCGATTTTGGGGTTGTTGACGATAATCTGGCCGTCAGTCCGGAAATCGACGGACCTATAGCTCGTGGACTTGCCGTTGTCGGGGAAGTAGAGGCGCATGAGGTCGGGGCAGTCCCTGAAAGCGCTCTCGGAATACCAGTCGACGCCCATGAGGTTAATGGCGACGAGGCCCGAGCCTCTGAAAGCGTCCTCGTAGATGTTTTCTGTGGACTCCTTGAGATAGACCTTCTCGAGACGCTTGCAATCCCGGAAGCATCCCCTCGGGATGTTCTTGAAGCCTGTGGGCCAGTGGACTTGCTTGAGGCCGCTTCCGGCGAACTGGTGGCCGACGAGATCTTCGAATGCGCCGACTGTGCCGAAGAGGAAGGACTCGAGAGCCTCGCATCCGGCGAAGGCGCGGCCCGGAAGCTCGGGAATTTTCATCTTCGAGGTCAGGGGGAAGGCCGCGAGGCTCGCGCAGCCGTCGAAGGCACGGAAGCCCAGTTTGAGGGTGCGGATGCTTTCGGAAAGCGACACGGAGGCGAGCGAGCGGCAACCGAGGAAGGCATAGTGGCCGACGTAGGTGTTGGCGGTGGAATTCGTGCCTATGGCAATTGATTCGAGGAAGGGGCATTCCATGAAGGCACCTTCGCTGATGGTTGGTGGGGCTTGGCCGAGGAAGGTCACGCGTTTCACGGACGAGCCGAGGAATGCGTAGTCCGTGGTGGGGTTGGAGATGTCGGCGTGGACCACCACCTCTTCGACATCTGCGGAGCAGAAGGCGCCTGGGTGGATGGAGGTGCTGGTGGCGGGGATGGTGAAAGTGGAGTATTTCCGGCCCGGACAGAGGGAATAGAGGCCCGAGCCGTAGTAGACGGCACCGTCCTCGCGGGTGCGGTAGTTATGGGAGTTGGTGCAGTCGATTTCGGCGATGCCCTTGTTGTTGTACTGCCATCCGGTCTTGAGCCACTGGCCGCCCACGAGGTAGAGGCGTTTCAGGGCGCTGTTCGCAGCGAACGCGCCGAGGGAGATGTAGCTGACCTTGGCAGGTACGACGTAGGTCGTGGCTTTTGCGCCGGAGGGGTAGCGTGTGAGTTCGAGGATTTCTTCGTCGGTATAGTTCCTGCGCTCCACGAGCGCTCCGCCGATTGTCATGAAGTACTCCGAGCCGTCCTCGACGGAGTAAGAGGCGATGTTGGGGCAATCCTTGAACTCGAAGCGGCCAATCCAGCGCATGTAGCGGGGGATGCGTACTGAAGTTATGCCGTCGAGGCCGCCCACCACCGGAGCGTCGCCTTCGTGGCTTGTGTGGTTGCCCCATCCCAGGCCGGTGACGGGTACCGTCTTACCTCCGTTTTCAATCTCCGTGGGGAAGGCGAGCTCGCCTGAAGGGACAAATCCGTCGGCGAAGCACACAACGACAGCTTCCGGGCCGTCGTAGCCGACGAATTCAACGATGTCGTAGCGGAAATTGCCGACAACAATGCCGTCGGCACCGCGCAGGGAAAAGACGGAAGCGGCGAGGGACACCGCAAGCGTGATAATAGTTCTCACATTCATAACAACTTGATTTTTTTCGGCAAAGTTAAGCAGGCCCGGCGGAATGGCCGGCTTTTATGCCGTCGTAAAGCGTCTACAGGTGGCCGGAGTGCGGCTGTAGATGTTTTGTAGATGCTGATTTGAGGGAATTGCTTGCGGCTGTAAGGGGTTTTGACTATATTTGGCATATGAAACACTCTTGCCCGATGAACAGGACGGTTCTGCTCGCGATGGCGGTCCTGACAGCGCTTCTTTTCGCGTCTTGCCGTGAAGGGAGCGGATTTGTCGCTCCAACGGGATGGAAATCCACCGGTGCGCCGGCCGACTCGCTGACCCGGGAGATTGAACTCGCCATGCTTTTCGAGGAAAATCCCGATTCGATTGAAAGGCTTGTCGGCGCTTATGCTTCATCCGCTCCCGCGGGTCCGGAAAGGGACAGCCGGCTGCACTTCTGGAAGGGGCGGCTGGCCATGCGTCGCGGAAACCGCGAGCTCCGTAACGCGAAATACGACTCGGCGATGGCCGCGGCTCCTCCCGGCACGGACGAATATCTGCGGCACCGACTTCTGTGGATGAACGAGCGGCGTCAGGATTTCTCAGCCGTGGAATGGTATTCCTACAAGCTCGGAGAGGTGGAGTATTACGAGTCGAGGAAGGACTATGTGATGCTGTATATGTGCTACAACGACCTGATGGGGCTCATGCGGGATTTAGGTCTGAAGGATAAGGCACGCCAGTATTTCGCCCTGTGCGACAGCGTGAACGCTTTCACGGGCGAGCGGAAGAGCATTCTCGACCACAAAATCAACGAGGCGGCCCTTCTTTCGGATGACGGCCGGTTCGAGGAGGCGGCGGCGCTGAACCGGGAGATAAGCGAGGACTCGCTTTTCATGCTCAATACGCTGACATATCAGCTCGTGAACTTCAATCTCTATGTCTGCGACCTTGACACGGCTGCGCTTTACAAGGCATACAGGAGCCTCCTCGCCCACGGCGACAGGCAGGGGCTTTTCCCGAAGGTGTACATCTTCCTGACGCTTGACGCGGCATGGCGCGGCGACGGGGCTTTGGCGAATGCCTTTGCGGATACGCTTGCTCCACTCGCGGCAGGGATGCCAACGAGCCGGCGGAAGCAGGAGGCGTACAAGGCTCTCGCCCTTGCCCGGGAGCTCGGGGGAGACCGGGAGGAGGCGCTCGAGGCTTACCGCAGGTATGCGGCTGTTTCGGACACGCTGGTTCAGGAGCTCCGCAACAACAATATAGCGGGCATGGAGACGGCGGCGGAAATCAGGGCGATTGACGAGCGTATGGAGCGTGAGCGCCGGAGCGGGCGGGTGCGTCTGCTTGCAGTCGGCGGCTTCGCTCTGCTGGCTTTAGGAGTGTGTGTGGTTTACTTCGAGCGCCGTGCCGCGCGACTTCGCCGTCAGCGTATGGCCGCTGAGCACCGGCAGCTGGCGGTTCAGCTGAATTCGGACCGGCGGAGTCTCGCGCTGGAGAAGGCGGCGGAGAACTTGCGCGACATGAAAAATCGCGGCACGCTTTCACCGGGGGAGGCTTCGGCGCTCGAGCGCATACTCTCGGACCGGGGCTTCACGGAAATAGGGAGCGCGGATTTTATGGAGCTTTTCTCGCGGCAGTATCCGCTTTTTATCAGCCGTCTGAGGGAAATCTCGCCGAGAATCAGCGATTCGGCGGTGCGTCTGGCCGGGTATATTTCGATTGGACTCGGGACAAAGGAAATCTCGGAGCTGATGAACGTGCGTCCGGAGAGTGTGCGTCAGGCCCGGTGGCGCCTGAGAAAAACGCTCAGGCTTGAGGACGAGTCGGAGCTTTTCCCGATGCTCTCGCGGATGCTCGGGGAGGGGTCAGACAGATAAGGGGGATTACACACAACTGCCCTCCGGCGAATCGGAGGGGGCAGGAGATAGGATAGGGCGAATCAGTGGGCGAATGCGGCGGCGTAGGCGCGCATTTGCTTTACCATTGCGACGAGTCCGTTCGCACGAGTGGGGGAGAGGTGCTCGCTGAGGCCTATTTCGTCGATGAAGCGGAGGCGTGCGTCGAGGATTTCCAGCGGGGTGTGGCCGTTGAGGACGCTTATGAGGAGCGAGATTATTCCTTTTACGATAATAGCGTCGGAATCGGCCTGATATATGACGAGGCCTTCGGGGGTGAGCTGACCGTCGAGCCATACGCGGCTCTGACAGCCTTCGATGAGGCGGTCGGGGGTTTTGAGTGCGGGGTCGAAGGGCGGGAGCTGGTTTCCGAGGTCAATTATCATTGCGTAGCGGTCCATCCAGTCGTCGAGCTCGCTGAACTCGTCGATGATTTCCTGCTGTCGTTCTTCGATAGTCATTTTGCTTTTTCTTTGTAGACCACATTCAGGACAGTGCGTCCGACGGCCTCGAGGCTCTTGCGGTCGATGTTCTCGAGGTTGTCGCTATGGGTGTGCCATGTCGGGGGGAATGTGGCGGTTTTTTCGTTGATAGTCTCGATAATGTCGACAGTCGGGATTCCGGCCTGATTGAGGAACACGTGGTCGTCGGTGACGGCACCACCGGGGCTGTTGATGAAAATGTCGCCGTATCCGAGATGGTCGGCTTCGGCCCAGATCCGAGAAGTGGCCGAGCGTGCGTTCTGGAGGGAGAACATCTCCTGATAGAATCGGGCGTTTGTGCCGCCTACCATGTCGAGGAGGATGCCGTAGGCCGGCAGGAGCCGGTTCTTGCCGTAGGGCATGTGCTCGACCCAGTACTGGGTGCCGAGGCACCAGGATTCGGTCTTGTCGGAGAAGCCGGAAGAGGATCCGTAGTCCTCGGCGTCGACGAAGAGGAGGTCAACCCCGACTTCGGGGTCGCGGAGCTGGAAATTGCGTGCGAGCTCGAGGAGCACTCCCACGCCTGAGGCGCCGTCGTTAGCGCCGGGGATAGGTTTCTCGCGAAGCTCTTCGGTGGTTTCCATGTCGGCCCAGGGGCGTGTGTCCCAGTGGGCTACGAGGAGAATCCGTCGGCTCTCGGCCGGCGAAAAACCGGCGAAAATATTTGTAATGGGCAGTCGGTCGCCGTTGAAAGCGGTGACTTTAGCATCCTGGACAACAATAGTGTCGGCGGCATATTCCCGAAGTGTGCGGATAATATAGTCTCTGCATGCTTTGTGGCCGGGAGTTCCGGGCACTCTCGGACCGAAAGCCACCTGCCGGGCGATATGAGCGTAGGCACTGTCAGTCTGGAAATCGCCGATGAGGCGGTCAGCTATTGTCGTCGTCCCTTCGGACGACGGCGTGGTCCCCCCGGCGGTTTTATTGCCGCTACAGCTTGCGCCAAAGAGTCCCAATGCCAGGGACAGGCATACACCGAGTAATTTCATGACAGTCAGATGCTATTTTTTGCAAAGTTACAAAAAAGACACAAAAGAGTGTCTAAAAAGTTGTAAAAAAAATTCGCAAAAAAGTTACGCACCCCATGGTGTGGGATGCGTAAGTTATTGTTTACAAGCTTAAATGCTTAAGGAGGCTCTAAGGCCTGTCAGTCGATGATGTCGAAGCCGGTGTACTTGCGGAGGCATTCGGGAACTACGATGCCCTCTGGGGTCTGGTTGTTCTCGAGGAGGGCAGCCATGATGCGCGGGAGGGCAAGGGCCGATCCGTTGAGGGTGTGGCAGAGCTGTGTCTTCTTGTCGTCGCCGCGGAAGCGGCACTTGAGGCGGTTTGCCTGATATGTCTCGAAATTTGAAACGGAGGATACTTCGAGCCAGCGTTTCTGTGCGGCGGAGAAGACCTCGAAGTCGAAGGTGATTGCGGAAGTGAAGCTCATGTCGCCGCCGCAGAGGCGGAGGATATGCCAGGGCAGACCGAGCTTTTCGAGGAGGCCCTGGACGTGGTCCTTCATCTCCTCGAGGGCGGCGTAGGAGTTCTCGGGCTTCTCGATGCGTACAATCTCGACCTTGTCGAACTGGTGGAGGCGGTTGAGGCCGCGGACGTCACGGCCGTAGGAGCCGGCCTCGCGGCGGAAGCATGCGGAGTAGGCGCAGTTCTTGATGGGGAGTCTGTCGGCGGGGATTATGACGTCGCGGTAGAGGTTTGTGACGGGGACTTCGGCGGTGGGGATGAGGTAGAGGCCGTCGGCGGGGCAGTAGTACATCTGTCCTTCCTTGTCGGGGAGCTGTCCGGTGCCGTAGCCGGAGGCTTCGTTCACAACGTAGGGAGGCTGGACCTCAAGGTATCCGGCTTTTGAAGCCTCGTCGAGGAAGAACTGGATGAGCGCGCGCTGGAGCTTGGCGCCCTTGCCGAGGTATACGGGGAATCCTGCGCCTGTAATCTTCACGCCGAGGTCGAAGTCGATGAGGTTGTATTTTTTTGCGAGGTCCCAGTGGGGGAGAGCGTCGGCGGGGAGCTCGGGCATGGGTCCGCCGGTCTTTTCGACAACGTTGTCCTCGGCCGTGCGTCCCTCGGGAACCATGGCGCAGGGGAGGTTGGGGATATTGAGGAGTTCGGTGCGGATATCCGCCTCGGTCTTTGCGAGTTCGTCGGCAAAAGCCTTCTGCTCGTCCTTGAGGGCGGCCTGCTCTTTCTTTGCGGCTTCGGCCTCGTCCTTGTTTCCGGCCTTCATGGCCTTGCCGATAGCGTCGCTCATTTTCTTGAGCTGAGCGGCGGCATTGTCGTTCTTGAGCTGGAGTTCGCGGCGACGGTCGTCGAGAGCTATGACGCGGGCAATGGCGTCCTTGCCGTCGAAGCCCTTAATGGCCAGGCGAGCCACAACCTGCTCGGGATCGGCCTTGATCTGCTGAATCGTCAACATAATGCTATATGATGTGATATATGATTTACAAAAATCAGGAAAGGAGCTGCTTTGCCATCTGAGATATGGCGCGTCCGTCGGCTCGTCCGGCGAGGGCCTTAGTCGCTACGCCCATAACTTTGCCGATTTCGGCCGGGGACTTGGCGCCCACCTGTTCGATAATCTTGCGGATTTCGGCCTCGAGTTCCTCGGGGGAGAGGGCCTTTGGGAGGAATTCCTCGATTACGGCAGTCTCGGCGAGCTCGGTTTCAGCGAGCTCCGGGCGGTTCTGCTCGGTGTATATCTTGGCGCTTTCGCGGCGTTGCTTGGCCATCTTGACGAGGATTTTCATGGCGGCCTCGTCGGAGAGCTCGCCGTTGGAGCCCGGGGCGGTCTTTGCCTCGAGGAATTCCTTCTTGATGCCTCGGAGGGCCTGAAGGCGGAGGCGGTCCTTGGCGAGCATTGCGGCCTTGATGCCGCTTTCTACCTGGGTATATAAGTCCATGGTGATGAATATATGTAATTTTAGATATTATCGTTGAGGTTCCTTGCCGGTGAGGATGCGGAAGAGTTCGCGCATGCCCTCGGTCGCGGTCTTGCGTATGACAGTGACGCCTTCTGGGACAGCGGCGGGGTGCGGGTCGATGTAGTAGACGGGTACGCCACGGCGCACGTACTGAAGGAGTGCGGCGGCGGGGTAGACCACGAGGGAAGTTCCGATGATTACGAAAACGTCGGCCTCGGCGGCAAGCCCGGTGGCGGGCTCGAACATGGGCACGGCCTCCTGGAAGAAGACGATGTGCGGGCGGACGCGGTGTCCGTCGATAACGGTTTCGGGGGTCGTCTCGAGTGCCTCGGGTCTGAGTTCATAGACCTTTGACTCGTCGTCGACGGCGCGGACCTTCATGAGCTCGCCGTGGAGGTGCATGACCTTCCGCTGACCAGCGCGCTCGTGGAGGTTGTCGACGTTCTGGGTAATGACGTATACGTCCCAGCCCTCGTCCTCGAGGTCGTGGAGGAGGAAGTGGGCGGCGTTGGGGGAGGCCTTGAGGAGGTCCTTGCGGCGCCCGTTGTAGAACTTGTGGACGAGGGCGGGATTGCGGAGGTAGCCGTCGTGGCTCGCCACGTCCATCACGGGGTAGCTTTCCCACAGACCGCCGGCGTCGCGGAAGGTCGAGATGCCGCTTTCGGCACTGATGCCTGCTCCTGTTGAAACGACGAGCTTTTTCATCTGTCTTCGAGTGAGAAAGGAATAATGTTGGGTTTCTTAGGCTGGTCGGCGCTCTGGGGCTGGGCTGTTCCGGTCTTGACGGAAGCGGCTGCCCGCTTGCCGCGGAGGAATGCGGGTGTGCGCTCGAGGGCCTCGATCGCCTCGTCGCTGTCGAGCTGTTCGGCCTCGAGGATAATGTAGTTTTCGGTCTCTTTCTTGCGGCGGAGGTCGTCGAGCTTTTCGGTGCCGTAGTTCTGGATGAGTTTTTCGTCCATGGCGGCGTCGGTTGGCCCGGCATCGGGGGTGTCTGCGCCCTTGATGACCTGAGTGGGCTCACCGCCTTTGGCCACGACACTGCCGTTGACGGTAATGTCGAATCCTGAAGCGAGGAGGGTGAACTTCACCTGGTTTCCGAGGGTGTCGTCGTAGCCGTAACCCCAGATAACGTTCACTTCGAGGTTCATATCGCGGATGAACTGGGTGATTTCGTTGCTCTCGGCTGCGGTGTATGGTGGATCGATGGTGCGCGAGAAGTAGAAAGCGAAGAGAAGGCGCTTGGAGGTGTAGACATCGAAGTCTCGCATGAGGGGGGAGCGGAGTGCGTTCTGAATCGCCTTTGTCATTCGGTTCTCGCCTTCGCCGTAACCTACGGAAATGAGTGCCGTAACGCCGTCGCGGAGGGTGGTGTCGACGTCGCGCATATCGAGGTTGATCATGATGGGTGTCGTGATAATCTCGGAGATGGAACGTGCGGCGACGGTGAGAATGTCATCGGCCTTTGCGAATGCGAGGCTGAACTCGAGGTCGGGATAAATCTCGGCGAGGCGGTCGTTGTTGATGACGAGAAGAGCGTCGACATACCGGCCGAGCTCCTCGGCGCCACGTAAAGCCATGCGGATTTTCGGCATTCCCTCGAAGAAGAAAGGAATCGTGACGATGCCTACGGTGAGGATGCCGCGTTCCTTTGCTGCGCGGGCCACGACGGGGGAAGCTCCGGTACCGGTGCCACCGCCCATACCGGCGGTGACGAAGACCATGTTGGGCTTGGGAGTGAGGAGCTGGCGGATTTCCTCTATGCTTTCCTCAGCGGCCTCGCGGGCTACTTCGGGCTTTCCTCCTGCGCCGAGACCTTCGGTGGTCTCCGGGCCGAGGAGGAGCTTAGTGGGGACAGGCGACATTTCGAGCGCCTGCATATCGGTATTGGCGACGACGAACTGGATGTCGTCGACATGCTGTGAGAACATATGGTTCACGGCGTTTGAGCCGCCGCCGCCCACGCCGATCACGAGGATAAGGTGGTCGTGGGACTTCGGGCCGCCTTCAGGCACCCCCGTCTGATATTTCTTGAGATGTTCGGTGTCTCTGTTGTCTTCCATATACAGGAGAAAAATTAGTCGTTAAAGAATGTGGGGCCTGATGTTCACTTGATAGGGGGTTCGTATCCGTCGTCTTCAGGATCCTCGGGCATACGGAGGAAGTCGCCGATGCGTCGGGTGATGTTGTCGAGGCTCTTGCCTATGCCGGAGAAGGGATTTCCGCCCTTCCGGCCTCTGGCGGCCTGAGGTTCGTCCTCGAATGGGTCGTCGGGGGCCGGATTCGTGTCGGCGTCCTCGATTTCTTCCTCGATGTGCTCCTCGACGTATTCTTCGGTCTCTTCGGGATTTTCCTCGAAGTCGGGGTCGTCGGCGAGGACGTCCTCGTCGGATTCCGCGCGCCGCTTGTGTCGCCCGAAGATGCCGGCAAGGCCTCCGCGGCGCTTCTCTACGTGGGGTTCGGCCTCTTCTTCTCCGGGCTCTCCGGCGATGTCGGCCGGGGCGGGTGCGGCGGCGGGAGCTACGTACTCGGGTTCAGGCTCGGGGTCCTCGAAGACAATCGTGGACTTGGGGGGCATATATAGGCAGTCGACGACCTTGGGGGAGCGGGCTCCGGCCCAGAGGAGCGCGACGATGTCGATATTGTCGCCTGAGCGGTCGAAAGAGGAGTGGAACTCGACTACGGGGGGAATGCTGGCAGGGCGGACGCTCATCTTGCTCTGCGCACCGAGGACGTTGTCGAAGTTTCGGAGCTTCGAGCCGCCGCCGGTGAGGATTATTCCTGCGGCGAGTTCGGCAGCCTTGTATCCGCTCTGAAGAATCTGGTGCACGATGTTAGCGGCGATTTCTCCGGCGCGTGCCTGGACGAAGTTGTTGACTTCGACGGCAGTAGCGTCGCCGGCGGCGGAGCCGGATTCGGGGAGGGCCGCGTTTCCGATGGTGGTCTTGAACTCCTCGGCGCGCTCTTCGGTGAGGGTGAGGCCGTTCATTAGGTCGCGTGTGATGGTCCTTGAGCCTATGGGGAGGGTGGAAAGGTAGCAGAGGGCACCTTCCTTGTAGACGGATACCGTGACGGTCTCGGCGCCGAAGTCTACGAGGGCGCACCCGAGCTGGCGCTCGGTGTCAGTGAGGACGAGGTCGGCGACGGCGGTGGCGCGTAGGCGCTGGAAAACGCGGTCGCCGGTTATGCTCTCGAATTTCACGCGCTCGAGGTTGCGGCGTGTCTCGGGAGCTATGGCGATGAGGACGAACTCTCCGCGGAAGCGCTGGCCGTAGTTTCCGACGGGCTTAGCCACGGCGACGTTGTTGACGAAGAAGGTCCTCGGAAGGACAGCCTCGATAGCCTTGGTGGTGACAACGTCCTTGAGCGCCTCCTGCTTGAGGCGGTTGACGGTGTCGGCGAGAATCTCGATGTCGCCTGGGAAGGTGAGAGTTCCGGAAGCGGGAATGGAGCCGAGGGAGCGGCCACCGACGGGAACGACGACTCCGACAATCTTGTTCGGGGCGACGGCGGGATTGTTCTCGAGCTTGCGGATTATTTCGTTGACGCCGGAGGAAACCTCCTGGACGTTCTGGACTCGGCCGTAGCGGACATTGTCGACGGCCTTGATTTCTTCGACAGCGAGCACGGTAAGCACTCCGGAGGCGTCTACCGTGGCCACTCCACCCTTTATTTTGGAGGAGGAAATTTCGATTGCTACTATGCTGCGGGGTTCCATATTGAAGATTGCGGTATCGGTGGTACTGAAGGAGAGTTTGATTAAGGTTTCTTGGCAGGGGGAGGGGGGAGCTCAGGGAGGATTTTCTCTTCGTCGGCGAGCCCTTCGGCAACGGTGGTCGGGTCGGTCATGGTGGAGAGGTCGTCGAATTCCTCGTATTCCACGGAGTCTTCGAGGACAGTCGCGAGAGCGACGGGTGCGAGTTTGCTCCGGCGTCGGGAGGCTATTACGCGACCGCGCCACTTGACGGAGATGGTGTCGTACATCTCCCATCCCTTGGAGGGGATGACCTTGAGGTAGAAGGTGCGGAGGCGGCGGAACTTGTCGGCGACGTCGGCGGTGTCGCCGAAGTTGATGACGTGTCCGACGATAGTGGGTACTATGATGATGTCGCCCTTGCGGTCCTGGACGAGGGTTGACACGAGGGCGGAGAGCTCGGGGGTGCGCGCTATGTGGTCGAGGAGGGGGAGGAGGCGCGTGGCAGGATATACGCTGTCGAATCTGCCGAGGACCACGGGGACGTCGAGGTGGTAGCGCGGGTCGGCTGATATGCGTTTGCCCTGGCTGTTGATGTAGTATGACTTTGAGCCTTTCTCGAAGACGCGCGCGACGGGAGTCATCGGGACGACGTCGACGTGGAGAGCCCCGTCGGCGGCAATCCATGCGTTGACGCTCTCGACCTTGTCGGAGGCCCTGAGGCGGCGCTCGAGGGCGTCGAGGCCGAAGCGTCCGATGGGGCACCGGCCGAGGGTGTCGGGGTCGATGCCGCTTTCGCGGATAATGTCGGCCGGGGTGATGAAGTGGGTCATGAGAGTGTCGGCGACGCTGACGCGCATTCCGAGACGCATTGTGTCGCGGGCGGCGGAGTCGGCGGTAATCATCATGGCGAAGCAGAGGTATGCCAGCAGGACGGCTGCCAGCACGCACATCACTATGGAATTTCTGCTTATCATCTTTGAAAAAGGCTTTCGGGGGCTTATTTCCGGCGTTCGCCGGCAATTTCATCGGCGAGCCGGGCGGTGAGGATATTGAGGTCCCCGGCGCCGGCCGTCAATAGAACGTCAAAGTTACGATTTTTTAGCCGATTTACAAAATCCTGCTTGGAAATCATCTCCTTGTCGGCACATTTCACCTTGTCGAAGATGGTTTTCTCGCTGATTCCGGGAATGGGCTCCTCGCGGGCCGGGTAGAGGTCGACGAGGATAACGGAATCGGCGCCGGAGAGGGCCTCGGCGAACTGGGCGGCGAAGTCGCGGGTGCGGGAGTAGAGGTGGGGCTGGAATGCAACGGTGAGCCGGCGCCCAGGGAAGAGTGCGCGGACCGAGCGGATTGAGCTGCGGAGTTCGTCGGGATGGTGGGCGTAGTCGTCGATGATGGCGCGGGGGTCGCCTTCGGCGGGGCGGAGGTGGAACTGGAAGCGGCGCTCGACTCCGGGGTACGAGGCCATGGCCTTACGGGCGAGGTCGGGAGTGAGCTCTCCGGCGAGCCAGACGGCTGCGAGTGCGGCCACGGCATTGTCGATGTTGATGTCGACGGGTACACCGAGTTCGATATCTGCTATGGTTCCGCCGGGATAGACGAAGTCGAAGACGATGCGCCCCTCGCCCCGGCGGATATTGGCGGCGTGGAAGTCGCCTTCGGTGCGGGAGAAGGTGAATGTGCGGACGTCCTTGCCGGGGCGGGGCTTGAGCTTCAGGCCTGTGTGGATCAGGAGCATACCGCCGGGCTGGATGAGCTCTGTGAAGTGGGCGAAGCTCTCGAGGTATGCCTCTTCGGTGCCGTAGATGTCGAGGTGGTCGGGGTCCGTGGCGTTGATTACGGCGATGTAGGGGCGGAGGGTATGGAAAGAGCGGTCGTACTCGTCGGCTTCGATGACGCTGAAGGGCGAGGACTCGCTGAGCATGAGGTTGCTGTTATATCCGAGGAGAATGCCTCCGAGGAAAGCGTTGCAGCCCGTGGGGCCTGAGTGGAGGATGTGGGCGGCCATTGAGGAGGTCGTGGTCTTGCCGTGGGTTCCCGCGAAGCAGAGGCCTTTGGAACTGCGGGTTATTGCGCCGAGGACGGCGGAGCGCTTGTCGACCTCGAAGCCTCCGCGGCGGAAGAAGGCGAGAATTTCGTTGTCGTCGGGGATGGCCGGGGTGTAGACCACGAGAGTGTCGGCCGGGGTGCGGAATTGGGCCGGAATAGTGTCGGCGCAGTCGGTGTAGGTGATTTCCACGCCCTCGCGGGCGAGTTCGGACGTGAGGGCGGAGGGCGTGCGGTCGTACCCGGCGACTTTCTTGCCGAGGGAGAGGAAGTAGCGCTCGAGTGCGGCCATGCCTATGCCTCCGGCGCCAACGAAGTATATGTTTCTGATATCCTTGAGTTCCATGTCAGTTCTTGAGGTTGAGGATTCTGTCGATTCGGTCGACGATTTTTTCATCGCTGTCGCGCTGAGCGAGACGGAGGATGTTTCCGGAGAGATTTTCCCGCGCGGCGGGGTCGGCCATGAGGCGGAGGACTTCGGGCCAGAGTGCGGCCGGAGCGTCCTTGTCGAGGACCATTATGGCGGCGTCGCGTGAGGCGAGGGCCTCGGCGTTCTTTCGCTGGTGGTCTTCGGCGACGTTGGGGGAGGGCACGAGGATGGCGGGGAGGCCGAGGAGCTCGAGCTCGCTGATAGTTCCTGCGCCGGCGCGGGCCACGACGAGGTCGGCGGCGCGGTAGGCGAGGTCCATGTCGGAGATGAAGACTGTGCAGCGGACGTCGGAGGGTTTCTTTTCGTCGAAGACCTTGCGGCAGCGCTCGCCGTCGCTCTTACCGGTCTGCCAGAGGAGCTGGAATCCGGCACGGGCGACCGCCCCGTCGAGCGCGTTGGCAATAATCGCCTCGTTGAGGGTGCGTGCGCCGAGACTTCCTCCGACAACGAGGAGAAGGGGCTTCGCGGGATCGAAGCCGAGGGCCTTCTTGGCGTCCTCACGGCTCGCGGAGCACTCGAGGAGCGAGGGGCGGACGGGATTTCCGGTCATGACGATTTTCTCGGCCGGAAAGAAACGCTCAAGTCCGGGATATGCCACGCATATCGCCGCGGCGTCCTTTGCGAGCATCTTGTTGGTGACGCCGGGATAGGAATTCTGTTCCTGAAGGAGGGTGGGGATTCCGGCCTCCTGCGCCGCGGAGAGAGTGGGACCGGAGGCATATCCGCCGACCCCGATCGCGATGTCGGGGCGGAAGTCGCGGATGAGCTTCTTGGCGCGGCGGATGCTCTTGTACAGGCGCCAGAGAACGCGGAAATTTCGCCAGAGGCGCTTGCGGTCGAACCCGCTGACGGGTAGCCCGACAATCTTATATCCTGCGGCGGGGACGCGTTCCATTTCCATGCGTCCTTCGGCGCCGACGAAGAGGATTTCGGCATCGGGGTGTCTCCGGCGTATCGCCGCGGCTATCGAGAGAGCGGGGAAGATGTGGCCGCCGGTGCCACCGCCGCTGATTATTGCTTTCATGTCAGTCTGTGATTGCGTCTTTAGGTACGAGAGGATTGTCGCTCTGGAGGCTCTGGGGGAGTACGGCGAGCTCCTGCTTGACGGCTACGGAGTCGTTGTAGCGAGCGGCGTGGCGGCTGATGCTGAGCATGATGCCGAAAGCGATAGATGTGGCTATGACGCCGGTTCCGCCCTTGGATATCAGCGGGAGGGGCTGTCCCGAGACGGGAGCGACTCCCGAGACGATTGCCATGTGGTAGAGGGCCTGGAGCACGATTACGAAGGCGCATCCGATGACCATGATGCCGGGGAGGGTTTGGCGGAAGTTCATGGTGAGGTGGGCGGCGCGTCCGAGAAGCCAGAGATAGCTGAGAAGGAGAAGGAGTCCGACGAAGAGGCCGAGCTCCTCGATGATGATGGCGTAGATGTAGTCGGAGAAAGCGAGGGGCAGGCGGGCGTTCTCGCGGGAGTTGCCGACGCCGACACCGAAGAGGCCTCCGTGGGCCTGGGCGATGAAGCTCATCTGTTCCTGCTTGTTGTCGTCGGTGATTTTCGCGAGGTGCTTGTCGGGTGCGAGGAAGCGGTCGATGCGCGCCTTCCATGTCTTGCCGCGGGCCTCGCCCGCGCGGACGCTGTCGGGGTCCTGTTTGTTGAGGGTGTAGACCCTCATCTGTTCGGGGGAGATGTCCTCGAGAGGTTTCTCGCGCGTCATGTAGCCCACGAAGCAAAGGCCGGCGAGGCCTATCACGAGGGCGCCTATTCCGAAATGCTTCCACTCGACTCCTCCGACAAGCATCATTGCCATGCCTATAATTCCTACGAGGATGGCGTTGGAGAGGCCCTGGAAGATGAGTATGAGACAGCTCGCGCCTATGGCCGCCGTGCACCACAGGAATCCCCGGAAGGACACGCGGCCGTTGTTGCGGAGCTTCGAGCGGCTCAGAATCCATGCCACGATGAGGGCGGCGCCGAGCTTGAGGAACTCCGCGGGGAGGACAGTGGCGAATCCGAGGTCGATGGCTCGCTCGGCTCCGTTGATTCTCGTTCCGAAGAGCAGGACGTAGAGCATGGCTATGAAGCTGATGGCGAAGTAGAAGGGAATGGCGGCGTATATACGGCGGTAGTGGACGAACTGTAGGCCGAGCATGATGAGGAGCCCCACGCCGAGGAAGAGGACGTGGCGCTTGATGGGGCCGTAGATGTCGCCGGGGTTCACTTCCTGGATAGAAGCCGAAAAGAGCTCGACGATGGAAATCAGGACGATGAAGATGTAGATACCCCAGATGTGGTGGTCGGTGCGGACCTTGGACGTCAGTTTCCTGACGTCGTCGGCGGGAGAGGCGGGCAGAGTGGCTTCCATAGTAGTTTAGAGTTTGTTGGCGGGGATTTGGCTATTTTAGCTAAGTCAGCTATTATAGCTGACCTAAGTCGGCTTTTGTTATTTTTCCATTGCTTTTACGGCTTCTTTGAAGCGGCGGCCGCGGTCCTCGTAGCTTTTGAAGAGGTCGAAGCTCGCGCAGCAGGGGGATAGGAGGACTGTGTCGCCTTCGGAAGCGAAGCGTCGGCAGGCTTCGACGGCATCGGCGAGGCTGTGGGTGTCGGCTATGTCCCTGACTTCCCCGGAGAAGAAGTCGATGATTTTCTTATTGTCCACACCCATGGCCACGATGGCTTTCACGCGCTTGCGGACGAGGGGCAGGATTTCGGAATAGTCGTTGCCCTTGTCTTTTCCGCCGAGGATGAGGACCGTGGGGCCACTCATGGCCTCGAGGGCGTAGTAGCAGGAGTTTACGTTTGTGGCCTTGGAGTCGTTGATCCATCGGACGCCGTCGATGGTTGCGACGGGTTCGAGGCGGTGCTCTACGGGCTCGAAGTCGCTGAGGGCGCGGCGGATTGTCTCCTTGCGGATGTTCAGGAGCGACGCGCTGAGTCCGGAGGCCATGGAGTTGTAGAGGTTGTGGAGGCCGTGGAGTGCGAGGTCGGCGCGGGGCATCTCGAGGTGTTCGCCGGGGGTGTCGAGGATGAGTCGGTTCTCGGCGTCGACGTATGCGGCTGTGTCCTCCTCGCGGGTTTCGGCGAAGGGATACATACGGGCCTCGACGGTGATTTTCTCGAGCTGGGCGTTGATGACGGGGTCGTCCTTCCAGTAGATGAAGGAGTCCTCGCCGGTCATGTTGCGGAGGATTCGGAACTTCGCGCGGACGTAGTTCTCCATCTTGTGGTCGTAGCGGTCGAGGTGGTCGGGGGTGATGTTCATAATCACGGCGATGTTGGCCTTGAAGTCGTACATGTTGTCGAGCTGGAAGGAGCTGAGCTCGATGACGTAGACCTTATGGGGCTCACGTGCGACCTGCCAGGCGAGGCTGTAACCGACGTTACCGGCGAGGCCCACGTCGAGCCCTGCCTCGCGGAGGATGTGGTATGTGAGGAGAGTGGTTGTGGTCTTGCCGTTGCTGCCTGTGATGCAGACCATCTTCGCGTCGCCGGCGTATCGTCCGGCGAACTCGATTTCGCTGACCACGGGGATGTTCTTGGCCATGGCCGCGGCGACCATCGGGGCGTCGAGGGGAATGCCTGGACTCTTGACAATCTCGTCGGCGCTGAGGATTAGCGCGGGGGTGTGCGAGCCTTCCTCGAAGGGGATTTCCTCTTTTTCGAGTACGGAGCGGTAGTGGTCGGAGATTTTTCCGCAGTCGCTAAGGAAGACGTCCATGCCGAGGTCCTTGGCAAGGATGGCGGCGCCTGTGCCGCTTTCGCCGGCGCCGAGGACTACAAGTCGCTTAGTCATTGTATGCAGTAGCTTGGATTAACGAATCTTGAGTGTGACAAAAGTGATTGCGGCGAGAATCATGCCGACAATCCAGAAGCGCATGACGATTTTCTGCTCGGGAATCCTCGCCTTGGGGAAGTCGAAGAGCACGCGGGGGACGCTCCCGGCGTCGCGCTGGAAATGGTGGTGGAGCGGGGTCATGCGGAGCACGCGGCGACCGTTTCCGGCGGCGTCCTTCGTGGCCTTGAAGACTCCGACCTGAAGGGCCACGGAGAAGTCCTCGAGGTAGAAGAGGAGGCAGAGAATGGGGAGGAGGAGCTCCTTGTGGATGAGGATGGCGCAGACGGCGATTATGCCTCCGAGGGTGAGGGAGCCGGTGTCGCCCATGAAGACTGTTGCGGGGGAGGCGTTGTACCAGAGGAACCCGACGAGGGCGCCGACAAAGGCGGCCATGAAGACCACGAGCTCCCAGGAGCCGGGGACATACATTATATTAAGGTAGGAGGAGTAGATGATGTTGCCTCCGAGGTATGCCATTGCCATGAGGGCCACTCCGGCGATGGCCGAGAGGCCTGAGCATAGGCCGTCGAGGCCGTCGTTGAGGTTGGCGCCGTTGCTGGTGGCCATGACGAAGAAGACGGTGACGAGGAGGAAGATGACCCATCCGCCGATTTCAGCGGCGTTGCCGCCCATCCATTCCGTGAGCCAGGAGTAGTTGAAGTTGTTGTTCTTGACGAAGGGAATGGTTGTCTGCGGGGACTTCACGACGTCGCCTTCGTTGTAGATGACCTCCTCGACGAGCTGGGTCTGCTCGGAGATTACCTCGGAGTTCTCGACTATGACCATGTCGGGGTTGAGGTACATTGTCGTGGCGACAATCACGCCGATTCCGACCTGGGCGATAATCTTGTAGCGGCCCTTGATGCCGTCCTTGTTGTGGTACTTCAGCTTCTTGTAGTCGTCGAGGAAGCCGAGAGCGCCGAGCCAGACGGTGGTGAGGAGCATCAGGAGCATGTAGATGTTGGAAAGGTCGCCGATCAGCAGGCAGGGCACGAGAATGGAGACGAGGATTATGATACCGCCCATAGTGGGGGTCTTGCTCTTTCGGGCCTCGCCCTCGATTCCGAGCTCGCGGGCCTTTTCGGCCACCTGCATGCGGCCGAGGCGGCGGATTATGTAGCTGCCCACAATCATACCGATCAGGAGGCTCAGTACGAATGCGAGTCCCGAGCGGAAGGAGATGTAGCTCATGAGGCGCGCGCCGGGGAAGCTGCTGTGGGCGAGGGATTCAAACAGGGAGTAGAACATGTCTGCGTCTTTTATGGGGTCAGTTTATGCCGAGGGCTTCGCGCACTTCCTCGCGGTCGTCGAAGTGGCGGGTTTCCTTGCCGATTATCTGGTAAGTCTCGTGGCCCTTTCCTGCCACAAGGATGAGGTCGCCGGGACGGGCCATCGCGGCGGCGCTCCGGATTGCCTCGCGGCGGTCAAGGTTGACGAGCACGCGGGCGCGGAGGCAGGGGTCGGTGATTCCCGCGAGCATGTCCCTGACGATTTCCGCGGGGTCCTCGCTGCGGGGGTTGTCGCTGGTAAGAATCACGAGCCGGGAGTAACGGGCGGCTACGGCGGCCATCTGCGGGCGCTTGCCCTTGTCGCGGTCGCCTCCGCAGCCGCAGACCGTGATTATGCGACCCTTGCCGTCAAGGATTTCGGCTATTGTTGAGAGGACGTTCTCGAGGGCGTCGGGGGTGTGGGCGTAGTCGACAATCGCCGTCACGGCGGAGGGGGAGCGGAAGGGCTGGAAACGACCGGCCACGGGGTGCATGGCGCTGACGGCGCGGAGCACCTCGTCCACGGGGTAGCCGAGGAGCACGCCCGCGCCGTAGACCGCCGCGAGGTTCGAGGCGTTGAAGCGTCCGACAAACATGGTCTCCACCTCGCGTCCGTTGAAGTTCAGGAGCATGCCGTCGAGGCGGTTCTCGACGACCTGTACGCGGAAGTCGGCGTCGCCGCGGATGGAATATGTGGCGGTGGGCCTGGCGGAGGTGTTCTGTACCATGACGGGCCCGTTGGGGTCGTCGAGGTTGGTGAGGGCCCAGGCGCCGGAGCCGAGGCTGTCGAAGAAGCTCTTCTTGGCCTCGAGGTAAGCCTTGAAAGTCTTATGGTAGTCGAGGTGGTCGCGTGTGAGGTTGGTGAAGATGCCTCCTGAGAAGTCGAGCCCCGCGATGCGGTGCTGTGCGGCGGCGTGGGAGCTGACCTCCATGGCGCAGAAGGAGCATCCGGCCTCGACCATGCGTGCGAGGAGGGCCTGGAGCTCGAGGGGCCCGGGTGTGGTGTGCGTGGCGGGCACTACCTCGTCGCCGATGCGGTTCTCGACGGTGGAGAGGAGCCCGGCCTTCTCCCCCATTGCGCCGGCGAGGCGGTAGAGGAGGGTTGCGATGGTGGTCTTGCCGTTTGTACCGGTCACGCCCACGAGCGTGAGCGCGCGCGAGGGGTCGCCCCACCAGCGGGAGGCGAGGAGTCCGAGGGCTATGGAGCTGTTGGGCACGGTAATCCAGAGGGCTCCGGCGCGGAGGTCGGCGGGGATGCCGTCGGGGATTTCCTCGCAGACAATGGCGGAGGCTCCGCGGGAGAGGGCCGCGGCGATGTAGCTGTGGCCGTCGACGGCGGTGCCGCGCACGGCCACGAACATGCCTCCGGGCTCCACGGCGCGGGAGTCGTCGGTGAGTCCGCTGACGCTTTCAGGACGCGGACCTTCGAGGGCCGCGGGCCGGATGGCGTCGAGCAATATGTCGAGTTTCTTCATTTTCGGTAATTTTTTGCAAAGATACGCATTTTTCAGTCGAGATGGCGCAGATGGAGCGTGACTTTCGTACCGGGAGGCAGAGTGGCGCCCGCGGCAGGCTCCTGGGAGGCCACGTAGCCCACGCCCTGGAACTGCACGGCATATCCCGCGCCCTCGAGGACGGCAAGGGCCTCGCGGAGTCCTACGCCGCGGACATCGGGCACGGTCGACTCCCTGGGGGTGCGGGATGCGTTGTCGGGCCGGATGATAGTGCGCGAGGTGCGCATCCGCAGATTGTTGTGGAGTGTGGCGGAGCGCTCGGCGTTGAAGGAGGCGTAGATTGTCGGGGTCTGTCCCACTGGCCTGGCGGCGGAGTCGGGGACGAAGGCCGTGGACTCGGCGAAGAGGCCGCGGGAGTAGAGCTTGCGTGCAACGTTGCGCACCACTTCCCCCGCCGAGCCTGCGGCGCCGCGGTAGGCTCCGCGCGGGTCGCTGACCACGACGATGCACGTGTAGCGCGGTTTATCGTAGGGGAAGAACCCGCAGAAGGTCACGCGGTAGCGTCCGGGGATATAGCCGCCGGTGAAGGGGATGCCGGGGATGCGGCGTCCGAGGCTGTCGCGCGGGGCTTCCTTAGCGAGGAGGCAGGTGCCGGTCTTGCCGGCGATTTCGACGATGGGGTCCTTGAGGCGCTTGGCCGTGCCGCCCTGCTCCCAGACCACGTCGTGCATCATCTTGCGGAGGGCGGCGGCGTCCTCGCTGGAGAGGATGCGGTCGCGGACGTAGGTCACGTCCAGAAGCGAGTCGACGCCGCCGGGGAGACGGTGGCCCTTGACGAGGCGCGGGCGCACGAAGCGGCCGTCGTTGGCGATGGCGTTGTAGAAGGCGCAGGTGTAGAGCGGGGGAATCTGCGTGGTGTAGCCGAAGACCATGCGCGAGAGGTTGAGGCGTCCGCCGACGTTGTTCTGCAGCTTGGGGAAGTAGGGAATGCGCTCGCGGGCAATTCCGGTGTTGAGCCTGTCGAAGAAACCGAGCTCGGCGAGGTCGGCGCGGAAGGCGTTGGGGTCGTTCTCGTAGTGGGGCATCGTGAGTTTCACCATGCCGATGTTGGAGGAGTACTCCATGAAACGGCTCACGGGGAGAGTAGCCGGGGAGTGAGTGTCGGTGATGGGCTTGCGGCCGAGGTAGGCGTAGGAGTGGCCGATGGGGTATGTGCGGTCGAGTGGCCGCGCGTAGCCCTTGTGGAGGGCGAGGGCCATGGTCATGACCTTCATAACCGAACCGGGCTCGTATGCGAGGACCGCGCGGTTCATGGCCTCGATGCAGCGGGGTTCGGCGGAGGTGCTGTCGCGCTCGAGGTTGGAGATGGCCTTGATGTCGCCTGTTGCGGTCTCCATGAGGATTGCCGTGCCCCAGTCGGCGTTTGCCTTAATGAGCATGTCGCCGAGCTCGTACTCGAGGATGTCCTGCATGGTGATGTCGATAGTGGTGATGAGGCTCGTGCCGTCGCGGGCCGGGACGTCCTCCCAGTATCCTGCGCCGCGGGTGAACATGCGCTTGGTCTTGATGCCGGGAGTGCCGTAGAGCATGGAGTCGAGGGCCTTCTCGAGGCCGCTGACGCCGTGGACCTCGCCGCCCTCGACCTCGCCGACGCGGCCGATGCTCAGCGCGGCCATGTCGCCGTAGGGATATGCCCGCTTGATTACGGGTTCGGCTTTGAGACCGTGCTGCGTGGCCTTCCTGAATCCGCGGAAGAAGGGGAAGGTGTAGCGCACGCGTTTCATCATGTCCTCGGGGATGGCCTTGAGAAGGAGGAAGGAGCGCGAGCGGTTCTGGACGCTGTCGCTGAGGGGCTTGCGCAGATAGGCCTCCCAGCCCTCGCGGGTGCGCTGTCTGAAATATTTCGCCAGGGAGTCGGCCAGGAGTGGGATGCTGTCGTAGTACTCCACGATTTTGAAACGCGGGGCGCGGAAGTCGATGCGCATGTCGTAGTAGCTCAGGTTGGTGGCGAGAATCTCGCCCTTGCAGGAGAGTATTTCGCCGCGCATGGGCGCCGACTTTATGGTGTCGCTCAGGCGGGCGAGGCCCTTTCTCTCATAGTCGCCGCCGTGCACGACTGTGGTGTTGACGAGCTTGAAGATGATGGCTACGGCAAGGAGCACTATCGGCGCAAGCACAATCACGAAGCGCCCGATAACCTTGAAGTGGCTGTAGCCCGAGTTTTTGTCTGTCATGGTCGGTATGTGTGATAAAAGTCAAAGGTCAGGGAGTGTCCTTCAGTCCTCGTAGGTCAGCGAGAGGGGGTACTGCTCGGGGATTCCGAGCCCCAGGCCGAGGGAGTCGACGGTGTGCTTGATTGTGATTTCGCGTGTGAGGGTGGTGTAGCGGGAGCGCTCGCGCTGCTTGTATGTGCACATCACCTTGATCTGGTGGTCGAGACTCTTGATGCGCTCCATGGAGGTGACGCAGTCGAAGCGGATGGCGATGAACCCCACGCAGAAAATCAGTATAAGACCCGTGGCGAAGAAGTTCTTCCGGAAAAACTCGCTGGAGATGCCGCGTCCGGTGACCATCCTGCGCAGGCCGCGCTGCGCTTCCGTCTTGCATTTCTTGATGATTTTCATGATAGGTTCATTTTTTTTTCGTGTGTGGGTGTGTGATGAATATGAAGCTTGGCCGAGGGAATTTCGGGGGCGGAAATCAGCCTGCGGCCCCGTTGTCGAGGCGCTCGGCCACGCGCAGCTTGGCGCTCCGCGAACGCGGATTGCGCGCCACCTCCTCCTCCGAGGGGACGACGGGCTTGGCCGTGAGCAGCCGGAAGGGAACATTCGCGCGTCCGTAGAGGTCCTTCTCCACCTCCCCGTCTATGCGGCCCGAGCGCATGAAATTCTTCACGAGCCGGTCCTCGAGGGAATGGTAGGTGATGACCGCGAGCCGTCCGCCGGGCCTGAGCACCCGCAGACTCTGCTCCAGAAAGCTCTTCAGGGCATCCATCTCGCCGTTCACCTCAATCCGCAGGGCCTGAAACACCTGTGCGAGCTCCTTCTTCTCCTGACGGGGATTGATGAAAGGACGCACAGCCTCCACGAGACGCGCCGTGGTATCCACGCCGCCGCCCTTGCGGGCCCCGACAATCGCGCGGGCCATGCGCCGCGCCTGCCGCAGCTCGCCGAAGAAGCGCAGGACATCAGCGATACGGTCCTCGGAAGCCTCCTCGAGGAACTTCGCCGCCGAAAACCCGGCGCGACGGTTCATACGCATGTCCAGCCGGGCGTCCGCACGGAAACTGAAACCCCGCTCAGGGTCGTCGAAGTGGTGCGACGACACCCCGAGGTCCGCCAGCACGCCGTCGGCCTTCTCCACGCCGTAATAGCGCAGGAAGTTGCTCAGGAAACGGAAATTGCCGTACACGGCCGTGAAACGCGGGTCGGAGAAAGCCCGCTCGATGGCGTCGCTGTCCTGGTCGAAGGAGTAGAGGTGCCCTTCGGGGCTCAGGCGTTCCACGATGGCACGACTGTGACCGCCCCCGCCGAGGGTGGCGTCGACGTAGATGCCGTCCTCGCGGATGTCGAGGGCGGCGAGTGCTTCGGGCAAGAGTGCGGGTATGTGGTAAACCTCCTGAGTCATAATACGTTGGCTGATGCGGACGGGTGAAGAGTGAAATGCTTATGTTTCCGCTTGTAAAGTTACAGAAAATCCACCAAAAATTTACAATTAAAAACAGTTAATTTTTTAATTTAGGCAAAAAAGTTATCAACATATTTCCTCAGAACGGAAAAGCGCCGAAAGTCAGAGTTTTCCCGACTTCCGGCGCCCGATGCGTCGATTAACAAATGCAAACTAAAAAAGCTTAGCCAATTCCGCCCCAAGACGATTCGGATCGTCCACACGCGCCACAATGTCGCCCTTGCGGTCGATGACGAAAGTCGCCGGCAAAGACGCCACATTGTAGGCCGAGAGCACATTCAGGCCGTCCGTCGGAGCGTTGTAGACCGTAATCCAGGGGAGGTTGCGGGCCGACTCCTTCCACTGCACGTCGTCGCGGTCGAAAGCAAGCTGATAAATCTCCAGCCCCTGAGCGTGATACTTCTCGTAAGCCTCGTTCAGAATCACACTCAGCGCCGGCGAGAAGTCGCTCTGGTAGGCCGTGAAATTCAGCACAATCACCTTGCCCTGCGAGGCGAGGTCCCTGAGAGAGTGGCTCGTGCCGAGGTCATCATAGCGGACGATGTCAATCACGCCCGCTGCGGGAACCTCGATTTCCGTCGTCTGTACTCCGCCTTTGCCGAGCGCCTTGCGGCCTTCGAGGTACACGGCCTTGATGATGGCGCCGCGGGGGTCGTCGGGACGGTGAGTGGCGAAATTCTGGGCTACGGCACCGTAGATTCTGTTACCGAAAGCATCCGCGGGGTCGAAAACCGTGCGACCGCCCACACTCTTGTTGAGGACATAGTAGGCGATGATGCTCGAGGAGTCGGCGATGGCCGCCTGCGCGAGTTCGCGGCGCAGCTCGGGGTCGGCGGCCGCGGCATTGCCGAGGCGCGAGCCCGCGGCGGCCACGAGCGAGTCGATGCGCGACATCTCCACGGCCATGGGCGTCCCGGAGGCTTTGCCGTCGCGGACCTTCACGGCATCCGTGCCGTCCACGGGGAAGAATACCGGGCTTGCGAAGCCCGCGCCGGTGAGGCGCATGATTTCGGGATAGGTGGCCGGGGCGTCCGCGCGGTATTCGAACTTCCCGTCCTTGCCCACGGCAAGGGAGTCGACGAGATACCAGATGCCGTTGTTGTAGCCCTCGAGGGCGATTTTCGTGCCGTCGGCTGCGCCGCAAGTGCCTTCCACGCTCCAGCCCTTGGGCCCGGAGCAGGCCGCGGCGGCGAGAGTCAGCGCGGCGAGGCTTATATAAGTGATGCGTTTCATCTTACTCGAAGTTTGCGGCTATGGCGCCGGCTATTTCGGCCATGCGCTCGGCCGGAAGCGAGAGTTTGGGTTTGCGGAAGTCCATGTCGCTCTCCGAGGAGATGGGCACGATGTGGATATGTGCGTGGGGCACCTCCATGCCGAGCACCGCGGTGGCGATGCGGCGGCAGGGCACGGCCTTCTGTACGGCGGCGGCCACGCGCTTGGCGAAGAGCTGGAGCGCGGCGTATTCCGCGTCGGGGAGGTCGAAAATGTAGTCGACCTCGCGCTTGGGCACCACGAGGGTGTGGCCCTCGGTCATGGGGTTGATGTCGAGGAAAGCGTAGTGGGCCTCGTCCTCGGCCACCTTGTAGGAGGGGATTTCCCCGGCGATGATGCGAGAGAATATGCTTGCCATAGCCTTAGCAGCCGATGCCGATTTCGAGGATTTCAAACTTCACCTTTCCGGCGGGGATGGTGATTTCCACCACGTCGCCCTTCTTGTGGCCGAGGAGGCCGTGGGCAATGGGGGTCGAGAGGGCGATTTTCTTCTCGCGGAGGTTGGCCTCGGAGTCGGCCACGATGGTGTACTCGACTTCCATGCCTGTGGCGAGATTGCGGATCTTCACCTTGCTGAGCACCTGCACCTCGTCGGTCGAGAGCTTGCTTTCGTCGATTATGCGGGCGTTGGCCACGAGGTCCTTAAGCTGTGCGATTTTCATCTCGAGCATACCCTGGGCCTCCTTTGCGGCGTCGTATTCGGAATTCTCGGAGAGGTCGCCCTTGTCTCGGGCCTCGGCGATGGCCGCGGAGATTTCTGGACGTTTCACACTTTCGAGGTAGGCTATTTCTTCCATCTTCCGGTCATAGCCTTCTTTAGTCATATAGGTGATTGCCATAATTTCGATAGTTTCTGATTTTAAAGTTTTAGCACGATATTAAAAAATAAAGAAACCCGGCCCGTGTGCATCGGGCGAGTCCCCATAAGGATAACAAAAAACTTGCACTGCAAAGTTAAGGATAAAAACGCCACCAACAAAGTCCTGCCGGGGTTAAAGTTTGTTAACTTCCGGCGAGGAAGGGGCTTAGGCCCTATTGGGCCTATAAGGCCTATAGCTCTACCCGCTCGTCCTTGTTGTTGACGAGGGTGATGAAGAGGGCCGGGACGGCGAGGGCCACGGGGAAGATGTACCACCAGGGGTTGGGCGACTTCATCGCGCCGACTATCAGGAAGTAGAGGATGAACCAGCCGGTGAGGCCGGAGAACCATTCGTTGACGACGATGCTCTTCGGTTTCTTTATCCAGAACCACAGGGCGTAGCCGATGAAGAAGGCGAGTGCGAGGGCGCAGCAGATGCCGGGCAGGAGCAGACTCTCGGTGTAGAGCATCATCAGGAGACTGACGACAATCACCATCATCAGCGAGTTGAGCACCTTGCTCGAGTAAAAGGCATGTAGTCTGGGATGTCTGATATTCTGTTTCATGTCGGCAAAGTTACGAAAAAACTCAAATCGCGTCAAGCGACAGGATTTCTTTCAGGATGGCCGTTCCGGCGGCGACGGTGGGGACGGCCTCGATGTTGATGGAGTTGCGGCCGTTGCGGTTCTTGATGGCCGAGCGACGGGCGTTGTGGCTTACGTAGTTGAGGATGCGCCCGAACATCGGCGACTGGTAGTAGGCCTTGTTGGTCTCGTCGACGAAGTAGAGGAACATCTTTCCCTGGCGGAGGATTACCTTCTCGATGCCGAGGCGGCGGGCGTAGCGGCGCAGGCGCGGCACGAGCAGCAGTTCGCCGGCGGCTTCGGGGATGCGCCCGAAGCGGTCGCGGAGTCGTTCCTCGAAGGCCTGAAGCTCGGCTTCGTCGGTGATGCTGTCCAGTTCCTTGTAGAGGGCTATGCGCTCGCTCTCCTGAGCCACATAGCTCACGGGCAGAAGGAGTTCGAGGTCGCTCTCGACGGTGCAGTCCGCCACGAATTCCGAGGCGTCGATTGTGGCTGTGTCGGCCTGCGCGAGGTCTGCGAACTCTTCGGTGCGCAGCTCGATGACGGCCTCGCGGAGCACCTTCTGGTAGGTCTCGTAGCCGAGGTCGGCGATGAAGCCGCTCTGCTCGGCGCCGAGGAGGTTTCCGGCACCGCGGATGTCGAGGTCCTGCATGGCAATCTGGATACCGGCGCCGAGGTCGGAGAAGCTCTCGATGGCCTGGAGGCGCCGCCGGGCTATGGGCGTGAGCGGGCTGCCTGGAGGGACGGTGAGGTAGCAGAAAGCCTTGCGCGAGCTTCGGCCGACGCGTCCGCGGAGCTGGTGGAGCTCGCTGAGACCGAACTTGTGGGCGTTGTTGACGATGATGGTGTTGACGTTGGGCATGTCGATGCCGCTCTCGATGATTGTCGTGGCGAGAAGCACGTCGTAGTGGTGGGCCGTGAAGTCGTCGATGGCCTTTTCGAGCTTGTCGGGAGGCATCTGTCCGTGGGCGACTACCGTGCGGGCATCGGGCACGAGCCGGCGCACCATGTCCTCGAGCTCGAAGAGCCCCTCGATGCGGTTGTTGACGAAGAACACCTGTCCGCCGCGGGCGAGCTCGAAGTTTATGGCTTCGGACACGACGTCGTCGGCGAGGCCCGTGACGCTCGTGATGATGGGGTAGCGGTTGGGCGGCGGGGTGTTGATGGTCGAGAGGTCGCGGGCGCCCATGAGCGAGAACTGGAGTGTGCGCGGAATGGGCGTGGCGCTCATGGTGAGGGTGTCGATGTTCACCTTCAGCTGCTTGAGCTTTTCCTTCACGGCCACGCCGAATTTTTGCTCCTCGTCGACAATCAGGAGCCCGAGGTCCTTGAACTTGACGCCCTTGCCTATGAGCTTGTGGGTGCCGACGATGATGTCGATTTTCCCGGCCTCGAGGTCGGCGAGGATTTCCCTGGTCTCCTTGGCGGAGCGGGCGCGGGTGAGGAGTTCGACGCGCACGGGGAAGTCGCGGAGACGCTCGCTGAAGGTCTTGAAATGCTGGGAGGCGAGGACTGTGGTGGGCACGAGCACGGCCACCTGCTTGGAGTCGGAGGCGGCCTTGAAAGCCGCGCGGATGGCGATTTCAGTCTTTCCGAAGCCGACGTCGCCGCAGACGAGTCGGTCCATGGGGCGCTCGCTCTCCATGTCCTTCTTCACGGCCTGTGTGGCCGTCAGCTGGTCGGGGGTGTCCTCGTAGATGAAGGAAGCCTCGAGCTCGTGCTGCATGTAGGAGTCGGGGGAGAAGGCGAAGCCCTTCTCGTCCTTGCGCGCGGCGTAGAGCTTTATGAGGTCGCGGGCTATGTCCTTGAGCTTGCCCTTGGTCTTTTCCTTGAGGCGCGCCCAGTTTCCGGAGCCGAGGCGGTTGATTTTCGGGGGCACGCCGTCCTTTCCGCGGTACTTCGCGAGCTTGTGGAGTGCGTGGAGGCTCACGAGGGCGATGTCGTCGTTGGCGTAGACGAGCTTGATGAGCTCCTGGTAGTGGCCGCCGACCTCCGTGCGGACGAGGCCGCCGAAGCGGGCCACGCCGTAGTCGATGTGCACCACGTAGTCGCCGACCTCAATCTGGCCGAGCTCCTTGAGCGAGAGGGCCATCTTGCCGGAGCGGGCTCGCTCGCTCTTGAGGGTGTACTTGTGGAAGCGGTCGAAAATCTGGTGGTCGGTGAAGACGCAGCTCTTTGTCCGGTGGTCGACGAATCCCTCGTGGAGGGTGTTGAGCGCGGGGGTGAAGCTGATGTCGTCGCCCCGGTCCTCGAAAATCACACGCAGGCGGTCGAACTGCTTCTCGTTGTCGCTGAGGATGAAGATTGTGAATCCTTCGTCGGCGAAACGGCGGAAGCTGTCGGCGATGATGTCGAAATTCTTGTGGTATATGCCCTGAGGCGTGCATCCGAAGTCGAGGGTTTTGACGCCCTTTACGGGGAGGAGCTCCTTCGCGGCCGTGAAGTGCAGGCGGCGGAAGTCCTTGATTTTATCGGCGAAGGCCTCTGTGTCAATCACCTCCTTCAGTGCCGAGGGGTCGCCTTCGTCGGCTATGAGGGAGGATGTGCTCATCTGCTCCTGTCCTATTTCCCTGATGCGCGCGAGGGCGCGTTCCTCGTCGCGGAAGGCGAAGAGGGGACTTGTCTCCGCCACGTACTCAAGAAGCGATAGAGGCCGGGAGTCGTCGGATTCGTTGTCGATTCGGGCGGTTACGGCGATTTCGTCGAGGGTGTGCTCCGATAGCTGGGTCTCGACGTTGAAGGAACGGATGCTGTCGATTTCGTCGCCGAAGAAGTCGATGCGGAAGGGGAGCTCGGAAGAATAGCCGAAGATGTCGACAATAGAGCCGCGGACGGCGAACTGGCCGGGCTCGTAGACATAGTCCACGCGGCTGAATCCCTGTTCGAGGAGCCATTTCCCGACCTCCCCGGGACTTGTCGCGGCCCCTTTGCGGAGGCTGAGTGTGGCGGCCTCGAGGCGCTGGCGGGAAGCCACCCCCTCGGCGAGGGCCTCGGGATATGTCACGACGAAACGCAGGCCAGCGCCCTTGCGCGAGGAACCGTCGGCGTGTCCGGCGAGGCGGCGGAGGGTTTCGGTGCGGAGGATGCGTGCAGGTTCGTCGGACTGGCCGTACTTTATGTCGCGCTTGTAGCCCGAGGGCAGGAAGGCGGTGGCTTCCTCTCCGGCGAGGTGGCAGAGGTCGCTGTAGAGGTATCCGGCGTCGTCGAGACTGTCGCCCACGACAATCACGGGAATCTTCCCCGCAGGAATTCCGGCGAGCATCACGGCCGCGGCCGAGCCTGCGCAGCCGTAGACCACGCCGGGGGTGCGCGCGTCGCCCTTGCCCGTCATGGCCTTCAGCGCGGCGATGCGTTCGGGCGTGAGCACGCGCCCGGAAAGCTCCTTCAGAGTCAGCATCACTTTTCGCCTAAAGTTTTGTCATATTCCGCCGGGTCGAGGAGAATCCTGCGTGCGCGTGCCAGGGTGCTGTCGGCCGGGAGGCCCCGGCGGATCATCTCGCCGTCGTCGAAGTAGCGCGGGCCGAGCTCGCTTTCGAGAATCTCCACGATGGCCCCGCGGTTGAAGTCGAGGTCGTGGCCGAGGTCGTGGCGGAGCATCGCTCCGAGACGGTCGAACTGGGCGGCCACGGAGTCGTTCATGTATCCCTCGATTTCGGCGGCTTCGCGGAGGTATTTCAGCCCTGACTCGCATTGGCGGTCGTAGTGGAACTTCTCGGGGTCGATGAAGGCCTTGAACTCCTCGAATACCGCGGAGTCGACGCGGAAATCCGGAGCTACGGACGGATGCCGCCGCTGGTAGCGGTTGGCGAAGTCGAAGGCCCAGTAGTCGGCCACTATATTGTACAGCAGACGGTTCGAGCGGGGCTCCTCGACGGCCACGTCGGGGGTGATTCCGCCGCCGTCGCGGACCTCGCGTCCGGCGCGGGTGTGGAATACGTTTGTGAGGCTGTCGGGCTTGCGGGCCACGGAGCCGTCGGGGTTCCGGTGAGAGTAGTCGATGGCCTGGATGAGGCGCCCGGAGGGGATGTAATATCGTCCGCGGGTCAGCTTGAGGACGTCGCCGTAGGGTAGGTTGACGGTGTTCTGCACGAGACCTTTCCCGAAGGAGCGGGAGCCGACGATAACTGCGCGGTCGAGGTCCTGGAGCGAGCCGGAGAGAATCTCGGAGGCCGAGGCCGTGGAGCCGTCGGTGAGAATCGCAAGGGGCAGTTTAGGCGCGAGGGGGTTCTGGGTGGTCTTGAATATTTTCTCCTCGGAGGCCTCGCGTCCGCGGGTGCGCACGATTTCCGTACCTTTGTCCACGAAGTATCCGGCAATCTGCACGGCGCTCTCGAGGTAACCGCCGCCGTTGCCGCGGAGGTCGATTACGAGACCCTTGAGGGCCGGGTCCTTCAGCATCTCGCGCAGTGCGTCCTTGACGGCGGAGGCCGACTCGGAGCTGAAGGTGGTGAGGCGGATGTATCCTATGCCGTCGGGGCCGATGCCGTGATAAGGCACGGGGTTGACCTTGATGTTTCCGCGGGTTATCTCAAGGGTGATGAGGGAGTCGCCGGCGAGGGGGCGGCGGACGGTCACGAGGACCTTCGTGCCGGCCTGTCCGCGGAGGCGCCGGCTGACCTGGTCGATGCTCAGGCCGCGGCCTACGCTGTCGCCGTCGATGCTCACGAAGGCGTCGCCGGGGAGGAGCCCGGCCTGGCGTGCCGGGGAGCCCCACTGCGGCTGGGAGACGTAGACGGAGTCGCCGCGGCGCACGATGAAGGAGCCGATGCCGGCGTACTGGCCCTGGGCGAGCGTGGTGAGCTCGTCCTGGTCGTCAGAGGGGTAATATTCGGTGTACGGGTCGATTTCGGAGAGCATTCCGTCGATGGCCTCGCGGACCATGCGGGCGCCGTCGATGGTGTCGACGTAGCCGGTGTAGAGCTCCTTGACGATTGAGTTGAAGGTGTTGAGGCTGCGGGCGAGCTCATCCTTGCTCTTGGCGCTCTGGCTGCGGGAGAAAGCCGTGGCCACGCCGAGAAGGGCGGCGGCCACGAGGAGAAGTGGTAAGAGTCTTTTCATTTAAGCAGAAATTCAACCTCTTTGAAGATATATTCACGGATACGCGCGTCGGGGGCCTCGGGGGCGAGGGAAAGGGTTCCGTCGGCCCCCACGTCGGCGATGGAGGCACGGAATTCCTCGCCGGTGGCGGTGTCGCGGAAGGGATGGGTCAGGCCGTCGGCGCGCCATAGCGCGGCCTTGTAGCGGGCGCTGAGCGCTTCGGTGCAGGGGGCGGCCTCGTAGGCCTCGACTTCTCCGATGATATTACAACAAATTTCTTCGAGCAGGGGTTCGAGCTCAGTCTCCCGGCCGAGAAGCTGCCGCATGCTGAGGGGGTTGGGCGCATCGGAGAGGAACTCCTTCTGGTTGACGTTGAGGCCCACACCGATTACCGAGCGCTTGATTTTATTGCCGGTAACGGTGTTTTCGATGAGAATACCGCAGATTTTGCCGTCGTCGCCTGCGTAGATGTCGTTAGGCCATTTTATTAATGCGGGGATGCCGTGTCCGGCGAGAGTGCGGACTATGCCGAGGCTCACGAGCATGGACAGCTCGAACTGTCGGGAGGCCGGGATTGCTTCGGGACGGAGGAGAAGCGAGAAGGTGAGGTTGCGTCCGGGCTCGGACTCCCATGAGTTGCCGCGCTGACCGCGTCCGGCGCTCTGAGCGCGTGCGCGGAGGACTGTTCCGGCAGGCGCGTCGGTGCGGGAGGCGAGTTCGGTGTTGGTCGAGGGGCAGTGTTCTATGTTTTCTATGATAGGTTTCATTCGCTGATGAGCAATGTGCGTGAATCGTCGTCGTTTACTGTAATCTTGACCGTCACGGTGTCTTCGGGGAGTATGGGGATGATGCGCTCGGGCCATTCCATAAGGCAGAGGGCGCCGGAGTCGAAGTATTCCTCGATGCCGATGTCAAGGGCCTCCTCGACGGAGTCGAGACGGTAGAAATCGAAGTGGTAGATGATACCGGAGGGGGTGGTGTACTCGTTGACGAGTGAGAAGCTGGGGGAGTTGGCGGCCTCGTCGCCGGGCATGCCGAGCACGGAGGCGAGGCTTCGGATGAATGTGGTCTTGCCCGCGCCCATGTCGCCGTAGAAGGCGATGTGGCGGCGGTCGCCGATGATGCCTGCGAACTCGCGGGCGGCGTCGGCGAGGGCGGAGGGACCGGGTATGTCTATGCGTTTCATGCGTTGGTCTTGGGGGTGAGCACAATCAGGGGCACAAGCATTTCCTCCATGGATATGCCGCCGTGCTGGAAGGTGTCGGTGTAGTACTGGACGTAGTAGTTGTAGTTGTTGGGGTAGGCGAAGAACTCGTTGCGCATGGCGAAGATGTAGCTTGTCGAGACGTTGGGCGAGGGTAGCCCGAAACGCGCGGGGTTCTTTATTTCGAACACCTGCTTTGCGTTGTAGCCGAGGCTCTTTCCGAGTTTGTAGCGGAGGTTGGTGTTGGTGTTCTTGTCGCCCGCCACCTTTACGGGGGTGTCGACGCGGATGGTGCCGTGGTCGGTGGTGAGCACCACGCGGTAGCCGCGGGAGGCTATGCGGCGGAGGATGTCAAGGATGGAGGAGTGGCGGAACCACGACTCGGTGAGGGAGCGGTATGCGGCGTTGGTAGAAGCGAGCTCGCGGATCATCTTCGACTCGGTGCGCGCGTGGGAGAGCATGTCGACGAAGTTGAAGACGATGACGTTGAGATTGTTGCTTTCGAGCTGCGAGAAGTTCGCGAGGAGCTTTTCGCCGGCGGCGGAGTCGTTGATTTTGTTGTAGGAGAACTTCACGTCCTTTCGGCGGTATCGCTCGAGGAGTGTCGCTATCAGCGGCGACTCGTTGAGGTTCTTGCCTTCCTCGGAGTCCTCGTCGACCCAGAGGTCGGGGAAGAGGCGCTCGATTTCGCTGGGCATAAGTCCGGAGAAGATGGCGTTGCGGGCGTACTGTGTGGCGGTGGGGAGGATGGTGGTGTAGAGCCGTTCGTCCATGCTGAAACTTTCGGCGAGGAGAGGCTTGACCGTGCGCCACTGGTCGAGGCGGAAGTTGTCGATGAGCACGAAGAAGACCTTCTCGCCCTTGTCGAGGAGCGGAAACACCGACTCCTGCATCACGCGGGGGCTCATGAGGGGGCCGCGGCCGTCCTTCATGTCGGCGAGCCATCCCTCGTAGTTGCGGCGCACCCATTTTCCGAATTCGGCGTTTGCCTCGTTTTTCTGCATCTCGAGCATTTCGTCCATGTTGGTGTCCGTGGCGGCGAGCTCGAGCTCGCGGTAGACGAGCCTCTCGTATAGGGCTGTCCAGTCATCGAGGGTGTCGGCGGAGTTTATGAGGCCGGAGATTGCGGCGAAGTCCTGACGATAGTCCTGGGCCGTCTGCTCCGACACCAGACGCTCGCTGTGGAGATGCTTCTTTATGGCGATGAGAATCTGGTTGGGGTTCACGGGCTTGATGAGGTAGTCGGCGATTTTGCTTCCGACGGCCTGGTCCATGATGTTCTCTTCCTCGCTCTTTGTGATCATGATGACGGGGACGTGGGGGAGGCGCTGCTTAATCATCGCGAGGGTCTCGAGGCCGGTGAGGCCGGGCATGTTCTCGTCGAGGATTATCAGGTCGAAGGGGCGGCTGACGGCCATTTCGTAGGCGTCGCGGCCGTTGTTGGCCGTGACGAGTTCGTAGCCTTTGTTCCTGAGAAAGAGCAGATGCGGCTTGAGGAGGTCAATCTCGTCGTCTGCCCAGAGTATTGTGCCGTTCATAATGTCAGTGTAGTGGTTTTTATTCGTCGAGGAGGGGGTCGTCGCCTTCGCTGCCGGGAGCTACGGCCGGCTTCCGCGGAAGCGGCACGGCCACAGGAGCGGCAGGGGCGGCAGGAGCGGCCTGAGGAGCCGGTGTAGCCGGATTAGCTTCTTTAGCTTTATTAGCTGAATCAGCTTCTTTAGCTAAGTCAGCTGCTTTAATTTCTGCGGCCGCGGGCTGCTCTTCTTTTATCTCTTCTTTTATCTCTTCGGTGGCGCGGTCGGCTTCTTCGAGGGTTTCGGTTGCCTCGGGCCGGAGGAGGTCGGCCTGAGTGTCGACGTAATTTTGTTCCTGAAGGTAATGGAAGTACTCGTCGAAGGAACTGCCCTTGTCGAGGAGGGTCTGGAAATTTGCCTCGCTGATGGCGATTGGACGTACTCCGGCCGGGATGCGGAAGTCGGGGGCGTCGGCCATCACGCGGCGGTAATGGTTCAGTTCCGCCATGTTGTCGAATCCCTTGACTACAATCATCCCGAGGCGGCCGAAGTTCATGGGTTCGAGGTCGAAGTCCTTGACCACGAATGCGCGGAAGTTGTGGCGCGCGATTTCGTAGAGGAGGGCGTTTGAGGAGACTTCGCCGGTGTCGAAGGTAAAGACGAGAAGCTGGCTGGTGTCGGGGTTGAGGTCGAACTCGAGGGGGCCGTTTTTGCCTTCGGCGGCGATAGAGTCGTTGGTGAGGCGGGTGTCCCAGACCATTCCCCGGAGGTTGCCGGTGGCGGAGGTCTGGAGCTCGCGGCCCTGGGCCATGCCCTTGAGCCATGCGGTGGCGATGGGCGTGATGTCCGTGTCGGGGTAGCGCTCGAGGAGTTCGCGGAGCTGGGCGTTGAACTTCTCGGGTTCGCGGTCGGTGACGTAGGCGAGGGCGTTGAGGAACATGAACTTGGGCACGATTTTGCTCAGGGGATATGTGTCCATCATCTCCTGGTATCCGCGGTGTACGCCTTCGTTGTCGTTGGCGAGGTATGCCTCGTAGGTGCGGTCGTAGAGCTGCTGCTGGCGCGCGTCCATCGTGCGGAGTTTGTCGAGGTAGTCGGGGTCGCGCATGGCCATGCCGTACTTCGACTCGGGGAACTCGTCGATGATGAGCTTGCGGAAGAGCTCGGCCTCGTCCTTGTTTCCCCGGCGCATTTCCATGAGGTAGAGGTTGTAGTAGGTGTCGAGGCGGTAGATGTTGTCGGGGTAGTCCTTGAGGAGGCGGTCGAACTCCTTGCGCGAGGACGGGAAGTCCTCGAGTTTGTCCTTGAGGATTACGCCCATATTGTAGAGACCCTCCTGGATTACGTCGTTCGCGGTCTGCTTCTCGGCGTCGGTGAAGGGTATCTGGGCCATGTAGTACTCGGGATAGTGGGGGTCGGCGGAGCGCTGGAGCTTTTCGGGGTCCTGCTCCTCTTCGGGTGCGGCCAGGGAATCGGCGGCCGCGCCGGAGTCGGCGGCGTCGGGGTTTTCGTCGGTCTCGGAGGGGAGGTCGAAGTCGCCGGTGTTGAAGGTGGCTTTGTTGCGGCGGCGCCAGTTGTCCTCGAGCTTACGCGAGCCCCAGCGCTTCTGGAATTCGGTCTTGCCGGCATTCTTGGTCGCAGTGTTGTAGAAGTACCAGGAGTTGTCGGTGTTGATCGTGAAGTTGTTGGTGTTGTCGGTGAACTGGTTGCCGAACTGCTCGGCGTTGGCCTCGTATTCCTGCCGCCGGGCCTCCTCGGCCTCCTCGCGTTCGCGTTTTTTGAGGTCCTCGATCATGCGGTCGATAACCTTCAGGAGCTCGTCCTCGGGCATGGCGGCGAGGCGCAGGAGGGAGTCCTGGAGGTTGACGTTCTGGGAATAGACGGCGAGTTCGTCGAGGACGTCGCTCCGCCTCTTGAGAGCGGCGTAGTCGGGGAATGTCTGGGGAAGTTGCGGAATGGCCTCGGAATAGCTCGGCTGGGCTTTCTCGTAGTTTCCCTGTGCGAAGTAGATTCCGCCGAGAGTGAGCTGGTTCATGGCCTTGTCAATGCCGTTGCGCGTGCTTTTCTTGTTTGCGAGCTCGTAGTTTTCGACAGCTTTTGCCGTGTCGCCGCGTCCGAGATATAGATTGCCTATTGCGTAGTATATCTGGTCGAGATAGTCCTTGTTGCGGTCGTAGCGGGTCATGCGCCGGAGGGCCTTGGCCTCAGACTCGACGTCCGTGCCCTGGAAAACCTCGCTCTGCTTGATTCGGGCGTTGAACTTCGTTCGGTAGGAGGCGGAAGAGGTGCTGCCGGCCTTGCGGAATGCCTCGTATGCCTCGGATTTCTGCCCCTCGCGGGCGAGGGTCTGGCCGAGTAGGAAGGTCAGACGCGTTTTCTGCGCGCCTTTGGCGCCCTTTGCGGCGTCGCGGAGGTATGGCAGGGCGTCGGCGTACTCGCCGCGGCGCAGGAGGTAGTCGGCCATGGCCGTGTTGTAGAGTTGCCGGAGGCGCGCGTCGGTGAGCTCTTCGGGCTTGATGCGCTTGAGGATTAGCTCGGCCTCGAAGAGCCATCCGAGCCCGAGGTAGCTCATGGCCTGCATGAGCTGGGCTTCGGCCACAGTGGCCGGGAGCCATCCGAAATGGCGCGAGATGTAGAAGAAGGTCGAGGCCGCTCCGGCGAAGTCGCCGTTGTAGTACTGGCTTTGGCCCATCATCATCCAGGCGTTGTGGAGGAAGGGGTTGTACTCCTCGCGCTTCATCCATGCCTTGTATTTCGGGTCCGAGCCTTTGCCTGACTTCTTCGCGGGCTTTTTCTTGATGCTTCGGAGCTGGATGGCTTTCTGGGCTTTCTCTATCGAGCGGTCGAAATTCCCCGAGGGCTGGGGCGCGGTCGGCTCGGCCTTGGCTTCGACGGGATGGAGGAAGAGCTGGCGGGAATAGTCGTCCTCATACTTGTTCTCCATCTCGGCGAGGGTTTCCTTGAAATGCTTGTCGCCGTTGTAGTAGATGTTGTAGCGGGTGATAAAGGCCTGGTAGTTGCGGGAGAAGGCGGTGTTCTTGCGGGTTGAGCAGGACGAAAGGCATAAGCACAGAAGCACCGCCGGCAGGACCAGTGCCGACAGTGCACGTCGGAGAATCCGCGCCGTGTGCATAGCCTTACTCATTGCCTATATATAACGTTACGCGCGCGCGATTATTGTCTGTCGTCTGCGGCCGGGGGCGCGGGAGCCGGAGACGATGCCGCGGCGGCGGGGGCTCCGGGATATGCCACGCGGGAGTGGTAGATGGTCATGAGGCGCTTCACGAAGGCTTTCTTTATGATGTCGATGTCCCGGAAGGATATGGGACTCTCGTTGTGGAGGCCGTCGGCTATCTGTCCGTCGATGATTTTGTTGACGAGAGCCGTTATGGCAGCCTGGGAGTGGTCTGTGAGGGAGCGGGAGGCGGCCTCGACGGAGTCCGCCATCATCAGCACGGAGGTCTCGACGCTCCGCGGGTTAGGCCCGGGGTAGCGGTAGGGCGCGGGGTCGACTTTCGCGCCCTCTCCCGCGGCCTTGCAGGCGTTGTAGTAGAAGTACTTGGCGAGGCCGGCGCCGTGGTGCTCGCGGATGAAGTTCTTGATAAGCTCGGGGAGTCCGGCCTTGTCGGCCATCTTGACGCCGTCGGGGATGTGGTTTATGATTATCGCGGCGGAGCGCTCGGGCGGGAGGGCGTCGTGGGGGTTCACGCCATGCTGGTTCTCGGTGAAGAAGGCGGGATTTGCCAGTTTGCCGATGTCGTGGTAGAGGGCGCCGGCACGGATGCGCTGGACATCGGCGCCGATGCGCTGGGCGGCGTCCGCGGCCAGGTTGCTGACGGCGATGGAGTGCTGGAAGGTGCCGGGGCACTCGTCGCTGAGCTTGAGGAGGAGGGGATTGTTGATGTCCGCGAGTTCCACGAGAGTGACGGTGGAGACGAAGCCGAAGAGGCGCTCGACGGCGAACATCAGGATGTAGCTCATGGATGTGAGGGCGGCGTTGATAAGCAGGAAGACCACCATCCGGAGGGAGAATCCTTCGGGGGAGCCGTTCATCAGGAGCTCGAGGGAGGCGTAGGCGGCGAGGTAGGCGAGGACTACGATGAAGGAGGTCCGGAGGAGCTGGGCCCTACGGCTGAGCTCGCGGAGTGAGTAGACTGCGGCGCATGTGGCGCAGAACTGGAGGAAAATGAACTCGAGGGCGAAGGTGGTGATTCCGGCGCAGATGAGGGTGTTCACCACGGAGGTCATTATGGCCGAGCGCCCGTCGAAGAAGACGATGGTGAGCAGGGGGACAATCATCATCGGCACGATGTAGATGCCGCCCTGAATGAACTGGCTGAGTCCGGTGGCGAGGAGGAGGAAAACGGTGATCATGCTGAGGATGAACACCATTGCCTGCCGGCGCTTGAAAATCTCCGGGGAGAAGAAGTAGAAATAGCACAGGAGGCTCGCCAGCAGAAGGGCCACGTAGAGGAACTGTCCGAGGAAGAGAAGGACATCGTTTGTACCCGTGCCCGTGTTCCTTTCTGCGAGCATCGTCTCGTAGGTGCGGAGGTTGGTGAAGTCCTGGGGGGTGACGATAGCCCCTTTGTCGATAATAGACTGTCCCTGGAGAATCAGTCCGCGGTCGGCGGTGAGGGTCAGGTAGTCATACTCGTAGTGGCGCTTGGACTCGGTCTCGTCGAGGGTGAAGTTCGGTTCAAGTATTTCGGCGAGGTTCGCGGCGGAGAGATAGTGATGGAGCCCTTCGTCGTTTCTGAACATGCTGTCGAGTGTCGTGTAAACTTCCTTTGGCGAAAGGAAGTCTGCGGTCGACATCTCGCTGAGAATGTTTTTCTCAAGAATGCGGACCTTGCGGAGCTTTCCTGCGCGGATTTGCTCGCGGGTGTCGGCGTCGACCACACCTTCGGCGTATATGCGGCGGAGGGCTGTGGCGGTGCGCTGGGCGTAGTTGTTGCCGGGGGAGGCGGGGATGGCGCGCACGATGGAGTCGGCCTTCAGCTGGTTGAGGGCGTAGATGGGGATGAAATGTGCGTCAAGGGTGTCGCGGGCGCGCTGGAGTGTCAGCGAGTCGGGATGTACGGGGATGTCGAATGGAGCGATAAGCTGCGCGTAGTTCCATGGACGGCCTTCTTCGTAGTTGTATCGGCTCGTCTCGGGATGTGGATAAAACCAGACAATGAACACGGCGGCGATTGCCGCAAGGAAGATGTTGCTTGTCAGTGATTTGGCTATTTTCATGCTGGAATGGTTCAATGGCTTATTCTCGCGGCGGAGTTGACGCCTTCGATTTCATGCGCCTTGTCGCAGAGAGCGGATATGACGGACGCGTCGGCGACGCGCACCCAGAGGTCGCAGTGGAATACCTCGGCGGATGCCTCGATGTCGAGCTTGCGGATGTCTATGCCGAGGTAAGTGGATATGAGCGAGATGAGTTCCTGGAGTATTCCGTGGCGGTCGATGCCTTCGATGCGGATATGGGCGAGGAAGCGCTCGCTGACGCTCTCCCATGTCGTGGCGACGATACGGGAGCCGAATCCGGCCTTGAGCACCTGGGCGCGCGGGCAGTCGAGGGCGTGGATTTCGACTTCACCGGCGTCGTTGATGAAGCCCATCACGTCGTCGCCGGGAACTACGTTGCAGCAGTCGGAGAGCTTGAAGTTCGAGCCCTCCGCGGTCATCCGCAGAGGATAGATTTCCTTGGGGTTGATTTTCGGGCGTGGAGCCTCGGAGGCCTCTTTAGCTGGGGCGGCGGCGGGGGCGTCGGAGCCTGTCCCGGGCACGATTTTCAGTCCTATGGCCTTGATTTTGGAGAGGAATCCGGTCTTTTTGCGGCGCTCGCCTTCCTCGCCGGCGGCCGCGGCTTTTCTGAGGGGGCCGATGAGGAAGTCGCCGAGAATGGCCTCCTTTGCGCCGAGCTGGTAGCAGAGTTCGTCGCGGTTGGGCACGTGGAGAGTGCCGAGGAGCTTGGTTATCACCGAATTGTTGTCGGGGATGTCGTGGTCGATGAGCCAGTGGTCCAGGATTTCCTTACCTCTCGCCACGAGAGGCTGCCTGACGCGGCGCAGGGCCTGGCGCAGGCGTGTGCGGGCCTTGGCTGTGACGAGGAATTCTTCCCATTCAGGCTGTGGAAGCTGTGTCTTGGAGGTGAGGACTTCGGCCTGGTCGCCGCTTGAGAGGACGTGGCTGAGGGGCACGAGCTTGTGGTTGACCTTGCCGGCTATGGCATGGATGCCGAGGTCGGTGTGGAGGGCGAAGGCGAGGTCGAGGACCGTGGCGCCGTAGGGGAGGGTGAGAAGCTCGCCGGCAGGGGTGAATACAACGATTTCCGAAGAGAAGAGGTTGAGCTTCAGCGTGTTCAGAAAGTCGATGGCTCCGGGCTCTGGGTTGTCGAGGATGTCCTTGATGGTCTTGAGCCAGGCGTTGAGCTCGCTTTCCTCGTCGCCTTCGCCGATTTTGTAGCGCCAGTGTGCGGCGAAGCCCTTTTCGGCAATTTCATCCATCCTCCGGGAGCGGATCTGGACTTCGACCCAGTTCCCGTCGGGGCCCATCACGGTGAGGTGCAGGGCCTGGTAGCCGTTTGCCTTGGGGACGGCTATCCAGTCGCGCGTGCGGTCTGGATGTAGCTTGTAGAGGTCGGTGATGGCGGAATAGATGTTCCAGCAGATGTTCTTTTCCTTGCTCTGGTCGTCGCACTCGAAGACTATGCGCATGGCATAGAGGTCGTAGACTTCCTCGAAGGGCAAGTGCTTGTTCACCATCTTGTTGTAGATGGAATACACGCTCTTGAGACGGGCCTTGGCCTCGTATTTTAGGCCCATTTCGTCGAGTTTCTCGAGGATTGGGCCGGCGAAATCGGTGTAGACGGAGGCGCGTCGCTCCTCGCTCTCGCGGATTTTGGCGGCGATTTCTTCGTAGATTTCGGGGTGTTCGTGCTTGAAGCTGAGGTCCTCGAGCTCGGTCTTGATGGCGAAGAGGCCGAGGCGGTAGGCGAGGGGCGCGTATATATATAAGGTCTCGCCGGCGATTTTGTAGCGCTTGTTCGGGGCCATGGAGCCGAGGGTGCGCATATTGTGGAGGCGGTCGGCCATCTTTATGAGCACTACGCGGATATCCTCGCTCATTGTGAGGAGGAGTTTGCGGAAGTTCTCGGCCTGGACCGAAGCCTTGTCGCCGAAAATTCCCCCCGAAATTTTCGTCAGGCCTTCCACGAGCTGGGCAATCTTTGGCCCGAAGTGCTGTTCAATGTCCTCGGTGGTGTACTCCGTGTCCTCGACCACGTCGTGGAGGAGGGCGGCGCAGATGCTTGTGGAGCCGAGGCCGATTTCCTGCGAGGCAATCTTTGCGACGGCTATCGGGTGCATGATGTATGGCTCGCCCGAGCGGCGGCGCACGCCCTTGTGGGCTTCCTTGGCGAAGCGGAAAGCCCGCTCGATAATCTCGACTTTCTTGCGGTGGTTACTCTTGAGGTAGCCGTCAAGCAAATCCTGGAAGGCCGCTTCAATCATTCGGTCTTCTTCTTCGGGAGACATCTTCCTCGGAAGGGTGGGGGGTACTTCGGAAGCCATGGTCGTGCAATGATTTTATGCTATTTATCCAATAAAGCACAAAAATATGAAAAATCCACCGCCCCGACAAAAAAAAGCGCAAAAAAGTGAAAACGGCGCACAAACGGCGCCGATTGAGCTTGTGGATGGAAGTGAAGCCGTCTGACAACCAAAGTTAGGCAGTCTCCCTTTTATACACAAAATCTGAAGACTTAGGCTGCATTTGCCACTGCCGGCATAAGCTTTGGGTAAAAGCTTAAATGAGGGTTCGTATAAAGCTGTTTCGCTGTTCCTGAAGACAAAAATTTGTCAAAAAATGAGGAGTTTGCCCATGCAAGGGCAAGTTTCCTCAGATTATGGGCAAGTGCTTTCAGGCCGATGTCGATTTTTAAACAAATCGAAAATTTTGCACTTGCGGTCGAACCTGCACGCATAGCACTTATATGTTATAAAACATAAATTTTTAATTTGCACGATTTGCTAAATTTGACTAAGTTTGCATAATTTTAGGTTCTGCAGTTTTTGGGATATTGTGATAGCCGATGCCTACGCTCACCGAACACTCTCCCATATAATGAAAGCCTGTTTCACACAACTGGACTTAACTGACTTTTTTTAACATAATTAATTTTCAGATGTTACCCAAAAAACAATCTTGACGTTGCTGACCGTGTCAGCCGCATGGCCACTTTTTGCCGACCGCTTTTCCGCGCAGATAACGTCGGTGCCATCGCCCGCAGTTACAAACAAGGCGCTGGAAGTGAGAATCAATACCCAGGACATGGGTTCGGAGGTGTATTGTTACACCTGGTGCAAGGATCTGAACGGAACCGAGAAAACGCCCTGGACATGGGAAGGGGTGAATACCGACAAGTTCAGAATGAGTGGAAGCGGAGGGGCATACACCTTCTCCATCCCCGACATCAAGGCGTTCTATGGCCTTACCGATCAGGAGCTGGGCGGACTTAAGCAGCTCGGATTCATAGCCAAGACCAAAAACGGCCGGCAGACGGCCGATCTCGTCCTAAACGTCGAACAGGGACGCACCGACGTCTACGGCGGTGGCGAGGGAACCTTGGCGGCCCCGTTCGTACTCAACACTGCCGCACACCTGGCCGAGTTCGCAGCTACACCACAAGACTGGGCTGCGGATGTTTACGTCAGACTCGGAGCCGACATAGACGCATCATCGCTGACTTCGGCCATCGGCAGTATGTCATCGCCATATCAGGGCCATTTTGACGGAAACGGCCATACTGTCAGCAATCTCTCGCTTTCCGCCACAGATCTCGGATCAGCCACAGGCCTTTTCGGAGCGATCAGAGGCGCTGAAATAAAAGACCTTGGCATCAGGAACGCCAGCGTGACAGGTGTCAACCATGTCGGTGTGCTCGCTGGCAAAGCCGAGAGCGGCACAATCGAGAGATGTTACGCAACCGGAGTCGTGTCGGGAGCATCCATATGTGTCGGCGGTCTTGTCGGCGAGAATGCCGGAGCGACTATCTCCGACTGCTATGCCGGAGTCAGGGTCATCAACAGCGATGACTACGCCACCGGTGGAATAGTCGGCAAGAACGAAGGTACAGTAAGAAACGTATATGCCGCAGGAGCAATATCCGGCAAGGATTATGTCGGCGGCATAGCCGGAGCCAATTACGGTATGATACGCAATTCAGTGGCTCTCAACTCCGCTGTAAGAGGCGACTATGAATATACGGCGCGTTTCGGCGGCAATGACAATTCTCTCAACATATCTGAAAGCAACCACAGCTGGGACGCAATGGACAACGGAGGCTCCGATTGGACAGCACACGGTGATCACGCGACACTCAACGGCGCTTCGGAGCTCGGGGTATTCTCTTCATTCAAGACGCTTACGGGATGGGATTTCGACAAAGTATGGGAATGGAAAGAGGATAACGGCCGTGAATATCCGGCTCTACGCGGTATCACGGTACAGTCCAACCCGATAGGCGAATCATTCTACGGAGTGCTCACAGGCATCGAGGAGATAATCGTGGCCGACAACACCGACATTCAAGCCGGGCCGAATCCTTTTACCGACCATATCACCGTCACGGCATCCGCGCCTATCACCACAGCAGAACTATATTCGCTCGCAGGCGTCAGAGCTGCCGCAGTGGTCTGCGACGGCAACGAGAGCGTGATTCTGAACACGGTGTCAGTCCCGTCGGGAATATACGTGCTGAGAGCCACCACAGCCACAGGATCTGAATCAACATTCAAACTCATCAAAAAGTAATAAGCCTACAAAATGAAATCAAACGGAATAAACATCCTTATGAAACGTTCTCTGTGGGCAGCCGCGCTCACAGCCGCAGTATTCAGTCTGACGGCCGACATAAATGCGGGCGACGCCACGCTCAACCGTCTTGAAATAAAGATAGACGGATCAAACATACTTCAGAATTTTGATCCGAAAACCACTTCATACGAGATAGAACTTGATGAAAACACCGCGAGTCTGGCCACATTCTCGGCCGCCCCATCCTCAAAAAAGGCGGTTGTCGACATCAACATCAACGGCAAATCATATACCAACCACACGCTCGGCAACCTGCAAGGCGGCGAGAATGTGATAACCTATACCGTAAAGGACGGTACCTCTACCGAAACGTACACCATCAAACTCAAGACGCCGGTGACGATACGTCAGGAATACTTCACATGGAAGAACGCCAACATGTATTTCGTTCTGACAGACCGATTCTATAACGGCGATACATCCAATGACGAAAGCTACCACCGTCACCGCACGGCAGGAGGAAGCGATGTCGGTACGTTCCATGGAGGCGACATAAAGGGTCTAACCGAGAAACTCGACTACCTTGACAACCTCGGTGTGAACGCCATATGGATCACCGCGCCCTACGAGCAGATGCACGGCTGGACCGGTGGCAAGAACGACGCTTTCGCCCACTACGCGTTCCACGGATATTACACGCTCGACTGGACTTTCATGGACCGCAACATGGGCACGATCGACGATATGCGCCAGTTTGTGACCGAGGCCCACAAACGCGGCATCCGCGTCGTGATGGACATAGTCCTCAACCACACGGGCTACTGCACGCTCGACGACTGTGTGGACTATGATTTCGGAAACTTCAACGGCACTCCTGTCGCAGGCTGGCTGCCATCCAGCGACAAGTTCACCATGTGGGGCGACAATGAAATCTCTTTCAATGCCGACACCCAGGGAAAATGGGGTAACTGGTGGGGCCTGTGGGTACGTGCCTTCGGCGACCGCCCATGGGGAACGTCAGCAGGCTATGTCGTGCCGGGCAACGATGACAAGACACTCTCGCTGGCAGGACTTCCGGATGTCGTGACAGAGCGCACACAGACTGTAGACATCCCTCCCTTCCTGCTTAAGAAATGGGAGGCCGAGAAAGGGGGCGACTATGACAACTACCGTCTCCCCAACGCCGAGGCGTGGAGAACGAGCGGCAAGGGAGCGCCGGCCGACTATATCATCAACTGGCTGGCCGCATGGGTAGAATATTTCGGAATCGACGGCTTCAGATGCGACACGGCCAAGCATGTCGAACTCTCGCGCTGGAACCAGCTCAAAAACGCATGCAATACGGCCCTCCAGAACTGGCGGGCGAGCGACCGCGCCGACGAATATGCCAAAGGCTGGACCGATGATTTCTGGATGACCGGCGAATGCTTCGGCTGGCAACACGGTGATACCGGATATTTCACTCAGGGAGGTTTCGACTCCATGATCAACTTTGCATTCAACAGCACAGAGGGTGGAACCGGACGCACCCCGACCGTGGATGACTGGTCATATTATTCAGGTTTCTGCAACGGCGCCAACGGCCGTCAGGTGCTCAACTACGTGTCAAGCCACGACACAGGCCTCCACCGTCCGGGCGATCAGAAGAATGTAGCGACAATGCTTCTTCTCTGCCCCGGAGGCGCACAGATCTACTATGGCGACGAGACCTCGCGTCCCGTGATCGACGGCAAAGGTGACGCCGGAATGGCTACCAGAGGAGATTTCAACTGGGATGCCGTCGACAACGACGTCAACCAGCACTGGCAGAAAATAGGACAGTTCCGCCGCCGCAACCCGGCTGTAGGAGCGGGAACGCAGACATCGCTCGGCGACAATACCTATGGACGCAAATTCTCGGAGAACGGCTACAGCAACGCCGTGGCAATACGTCTCAATACAATTGCCGGGCAGTCCTATACAGTCAATACCGGCGATCTCTTCCCAGAAGGCACACGCGTCATGGACGGTTACAACACTTCCAGTTCAGCAGTCGTATCAGGAGGCAAAGTCACCATGACCGCTTCCGGACCAGTACTTCTCATAGAAGAATACGGAACTGTCGGCGGAGGTCCGGTACCACCGATACCGCCGACTCCGTCAAAACCGAAGATCAGCGCCTCTCCGGCAGACGGCACGACATTTACCGATAACATCACCGTAAGTCTCTCCGTCAGTCCTGCCACCGATATCTACTACACGGTCGACGGCACGGAGCCATCCGCCGCATCGGCTCGCTACACCACTCCCCTTACCTTTACTGAAACGACGACACTCAAGGCATATGCAGCCAACGAGGCCGGCCAGACAGTAAAATCGTTTACATATACCAAAACCCAGGGTGGCGATGACAACGACAAATATTATGTGTATTTTGTAAATGACGTCAACTGGGATGTCAAGGTATGGGCATGGAACAATTCGGAAAACTGCAATGTCAACGGTACTTACCCCGGCGACAGCATGACCGAGAAGAACGGTGTGCTCTACTGGGAGGCACCAGAGGGAAAGATCCCGACTCAGATCATATTCAGCAACAACGGCGGAAAAAAGGCCGGCAATGGCAATCTCGATTTCGTCAACGGCCATACCTACAAGGCCGACGGATCGCACAGTCTTGTACAATATGGTCCGGTGAAGCCCTCCATTTCCGTCTCTCCTGCCGGCGGCACGCTGAAAGGCAGCGGTATAATAACAATAACCATCGGCAATGAGGCGACATCGGCAGACGGATCCTTCAACAGCCGCCCCATAACTCTGGCCAACGGCACAACGACTCTCTCAGTAAGCGACTACCTTGCGGACGGCGAGACTGCCGCAATGATAATCTCGGCCACAAACACAGCCGGCACGACCGACTACACCTGTACTTTCACGCGCGATGACACAGAACCCGTCTACGCTCTGTCGGGAGACTGGCGCGAGCTGTCGATATATCAGATTATGGTAGGTTCGTTCCAGCACGGTGAAGGTGGCGCGTCAGGCTATTCCGACATATGGGGACCCGAAGGACACCGCAAAAACGGGAACCTGCGCGGCATAATCAACTCTCTCGATTATATAAAAGAGCTAGGCATGAACGCCATCTGGATGACTCCAATTTTCGACTCTACCAACGGAAACGGAGGAGAAAAACTTCAGGCTACCGGCTATTTCTGCACGAACTATTTCAAGATAGACCCGAAATTCGGAACCGAAGAGGAATTCGACGAACTCATTCGCAAGGCTCATGAAAAGGGCATCTACGTAATTCTCGACGGAGTATTCGGTCACCACGGTGGCGTTACGGCGTCCTCGCCAAACGGCAACCGCATCGACGTCACGACATCGCAGAACGTACGCGGATCCGATTCGGGAAACGTAGCATACCCCGCATCACTCGAATATTTCAAAGAGGTGATCCGCTACTGGATGGAACGCGGAGTCGACGGCTGGCGTCTTGACCAGTGCTATCAGGCATATCAGGGAGGCCACAACTATTGGCATGAATTGCGTCAGGAAGCAGAGAATGTGGCAGCGGAAAGAAAGGCGCGTGGCGAACAGTGGGGCACTTTGGCCTTCATGGTCGGTGAGGACTGGACTTCCGCACCTAATATCACCACTACACAGCAAGACGGCCTCAAGAGCGTGATGGACTTCGACGGAAAGGGCAATCTCGTAAACCTGAGTTTAGGTGTCGGTTCGATCGGCAGGTTCATTACTTCGGATGCGGCAGCCAGAGGCTATAAGGACGCAGGCGTAACCCCGACTATATTCCTGAGCAACCATGACACATCGCGCGTAGGCGACTTCGTAGACGTGAACAGCAGACCCAAAGAGCTAATGACCCGGCACGCGGCCGTAGCCGCCTATTCAGGTCCGGCCTGCACATACTACGGCGATGAGATCGGCGACAAGAGCGGCAACGGCAATGCCGACAACAAGGCACGCACATCGGGACGTCTGTCCGGATTCACTCCCAACGAGCAGATGGTCCATGACTATGTGGCCAAGGTGTTCAAGGCCCGTGCTGAAAATCCGGCATTGTGGCGTGGCTCCGCCTCCCGCGAAGACATCGGCAACACCTGCGTGAAGATAACCAAGACCGACGCCGTGACCGGAAACGAAGTAATTGTAATCTTCTCCTCCGCCGACACCAACGTATCGATCGGCGGCACAGGTCTCGATCTTATAAACGGCGGCAATGTCAGCAGCACTGTAAATGTAAAGGCATGGGAACCGGCATTCATAAAAATGAAATGATACTCTCCATGCCCGTCCAATAAAACAGGAGCGGCTGTGTCACAAAATAGGCAAGACTCTTTTGTAACCTGCTGTAAAACATAAAACAAAGCCCTGACTTTCACAAGCCGGGGCTTTGTTATGTCAGAAAGTTTTTGCAACTTAGTGACCTAAAACAAATTTCATGTCTACAAATTTACATACAAAATCTTACAATAACAATAGGTTGTTCCTGACAATTGATCCGAATGAGGAAATCAGTCAGAACGATCCCGTCCGTGTTGTTGACAGTTGGAAAAGGCGCCCGGCTGTATGTACATTGACGGCAGTTGCCACGCCTTGGAGGAAGAGCTTTTGATTCCTCTGCTGTATTCCGATAGGTTGACTGTCTCGGCTCCAGCGTTGTAGAGTTCTACCCATGAGTCGGTATAGTTCTTCGTGTCATCAAAATAGCCGGTGACGTTCGACTGCATAAGCTCCGTGATGCGCAAATCGCCGGCCGCGGCCGTAAAAGTTCCCGTAGCAATCATAGCCGCGGAAGCGATGATAATGAATGGTAAGCGGTTCATATACAAAAGGGTGGTTATGGCTTATATTGATTTGCGACTTAAATTGTTAAGCCATTTGTGGAAAAGCAACAAATTATAGATATTGGCATTGTAAGAAGAAAAATGAAAGCACTGTCGCGCATAGGTGTAAAAAAATGGCGTCTCCAAAATGTGGGAACGCCATTTTTTTTCAGTGCGCCTGTTCCGCTCAGGCGTTTTCTTCCTCGGCGTAGAAGTCGGAGAAGCGCCAGGCCTGGTAGGAGTCGGCGTTGCGGAGTTTGTTGAACTCGCAGGCGGCGAAGATGCGTTTTCCTTCGGGCGTCGTGAAGCCGGTGGGGAAGTCGGCGCCGACGGGCGACATGAGGAAGAGCTGCTCGCTTTCGTTGTACTCGCGGCGGATTGCCTCGGCGAAGTCGCGCTCCAGCTTGTTCCAGTACATGCGGTAGGGGTTTACATCGCCCTCGATTTCGAAGCAGCCTTCGGCGGGAGCGGCCATGTCGTGGAGCTTGCGGAGAGCGCCGACGAGGTCGGGGAAGTAGGCGAAGTCCTGGAGGGAGTAGAGCGAGAGGGTGCGGTCCTTCACCGGGGCCTGCATGTGCTGCGCGGGCTGGAAGCCAGTGTTGTGGGGCTTGGCGCCGAATGCGGGTTTATCGAGGACGCGGCGGTCCTTCTTATAGCTCTTGAAGCCTTTGATGGGGCGGATGAAGATTTTCTGGGATGCCGAGGGGTCGACGGTGATTGTGAAGACCTTGGGGTAAAGGCGGAGGTAGGAGAGAAGTTTTTCCTCGTGGGGAGGTATGGCGAGGTCGTGCTCCTTGGCGGCTTTCGCGAACTGTGCGAAGTAGAGGCCGTCGGGCGGGGTGTTCTCGTCGGCCATCGCATTCATCAGCTTGATGAGCCGTCCGTTGAACTGGAAATCCCGGGGAGGGATGGGGTACTTCTTGACGCCGGCGTCGTGGTCGCTCTCGTCGGCGTAAGAGGGCTCGTCGTCGGCAGTCTGGCCGATAACCCGGAGTGTGCGGGAGTCGTTGTCGATTTCGAACACGGAGTACATTTCTTCGAAGAAGCCCATCGGGTCGAGGCCGCGGGAGCTGAAGTCAAGGTCGCTGACGAGGTCGACGGCTTTCTCAAGGTCGATTGCGCCGTCAGCATCAAGGTAAGGAGCAAGGGTGTCAATCACGCTTGCAAGTAAAGTATTAGCCATTTCGGTTAATAAGGTTTGATTTGGGGTTATTATAATTAAATATTTGTTCGCGCGGGGATATAGGCCGGTTTCGGACGGCCTTTTATTCCCGCGCCACAAATATACGGAAAAAAATCGTGTCTTGGACTCCTTTTTCGATGAAAAATGTCAAGATTTCTGAAATTCGGACGGCGACATGCCCGTGAGATGCTTGAAGTACTTGCCGAAAGCGCTCTGATTGGCGAAATTGAGCGCATAGGCGATTTGCTGGATGTTTTTGCCGGAGAAGCGCAGGAGGTTCTTGGCTTCCATGATGACATAGTCCTCGATCCACCGTGCGGCAGTGCGGCCGGTGGCTTCCTTGACGAGAGCGGAGAGATATTTGGGGGAAACGCAGAGCTGCGAGGCGTAGAATCCTACGGAACGCTCGCGGGCGAAGTTGGCGTGGACCAAGCGGATGAAGCTCCGGACGTGGGTGGCGCGGGTCTTCTGTCCCGGGGTTTCGGTTCGGGCGCCTGAGATTTCAAGCTGGCGCATGTACATGGCTATGCACTGGTAGAGCATGGCCACGCATAGGCTCGATGCGCAGTGGCGCTTGAGCCGGGGATACTGGACCTCGCGGGCGGTGAGGGCGAGAAGTCCGAAGTAATGCCGGAGAATCAGGCCGTCGCTTTCGCCTACGGGGCAGACCGGGGAGCGGTGCTCGAGGACGACGGGCCCTGAGAAAGCCGAGAGGGAGAAGCTGAGGGTCTGGAGGAAGTCGCGGCTCATATAGGCGATAGAGAGTTCGACCTTGTCCCAGTCGGGAGAGCTGATGCGGGCCGCTATAGTGGGGGGTATGGCGAAGATGCTGTCCGCCTCCGCCACGAAGTCGCGGTTGTCGAAGCCTATGGTCAGGGAGCCGGACCGCACATACGTGAACAGGAGTCCGGCGAAGCGCAGGTTCTTCACCGGGTCTTCCCGGAATGCGTGAAGGTGTCCCTTGTCGATGTGGAGGATGACGTAGTCCTTGTCGCCGGCGACGCATTCGCGGCAGCTGAAGGAGGAATTCAGGAAGTCTTCTATTGTAAGGGTAATCTGCTGTTCCATTATGAAAACTGTCGTAGGACCTCGAGGCTCCGTGTGAGGGAGGCGGAGGAGAGGTGGAGGTGATAATAGTCTATGATGGCGTCAAGTATCCGGGCGCGTTCCTCGCGGGAGAAGCGGGCGACGCGCATCGTGTCGAAGTCGAGGCGCCCGAGGAGCCTCGCGGCCGCGGCTTCGGGGCCGGTATAAAAGAGGGGATGGGCGGGAAGGGATGTACGGAAGCAGGCGTCGCGGAGGTCGAAGACGAGGGTGTCCGGGTCTGCGCCGGCGGGGACGGTCGTGTCGGGGGCGATGCCGAGAAAGCGCGCGAGCCTGAAAAGGAAGATGAGGTGGAAATTGGCGATTGCCGTCGGGGAGGTCAGCGCCGGCATGCGCTGTATGCTCGAGAAGAGGAAATCGGAGAGTGCCGGGTCGGATGCGCCCTGACGCAGGAGGCTGTCGAGGACGTCGGCGAGGAAAAGGCGCACGAGGGTCAGGGCAGCACCGGGGGCCGCGGTTCCGGAACCGAGGGGGCGGAGGTCGCGGACGTTCATGATTTCACGCCCGGGGCGCACGTCGGCCACAGCCTCGAAGAGGGAAAGAGGCATCGTGAGTGCGCGGCGCCGGGCGGCCTCGCGCCCCTTGCCGTCGGCGAGGCCTAGGGACACGCGTCCGGCCTCGCGGCTCCAGGCCGAGAGAATCGCGCGCGACTCGCCGCTGCGGACGGTGCGGAGGGCTATGCACTGAAGGGGCGTGAACATGGTATGAACTTTCCGACAAAATTACGAAAAATTTGGCCGAATAAGCAGATTTATGGCCAAAAAACGAGGCCTTAGTTCTAAAAAAATCTTAAAATAGACGTCCTGTCCGACAAATGTTTGTTCACGTCGCGAAAAGTCGCTATATTTGCACTCGCAAAATCTGCAAGGCCCATTCGTCTATCGGTTAGGACGCAAGATTTTCATTCTTGAAAGAGCAGTTCGATTCTGCTATGGGCTACAAACGACGGAGGAGGGGCAGTACGAGAGGTGCAGCCCGGAATGGCGAAAGCGAGGATGCGAGGGAGGCAAGGATGGCACGGGAGGCGCAGGCGCCCGGAATCCGAGACCGCAGAAGCAGCCCACACGCAACCCGAAAGGAATCTCCCCGACTCCGACGGGTGAACAACAAACCAGGAGCGGACCCCAAGGTCTATCCGCCGGCGGCTACGGCCGTTTTGAGAACAGGCAACTGAAAAAGTAAAAAAATAAAAACACACGAATTATGGCAAACCATAAGTCATCGAAGAAACGGATTCGTCAGACGCTGAAGAAGCGTGCGCACAACCGTCTGTTCCACAAGACGGCCCGCAATGCCGTGAAGGCGCTGCGTGCAACCACCGAGAAGAGCGCCGCCGAGGCACTGCTTCCGAAGGTTACGGCGATGCTCGACAAGCTCTCGAAGCACAACATTATGCACAAGAACAAGGCTGCGAACCTCAAGAGCGCCATCCAGCTCCACGTCAACGCCCTGTAATCGGAATCCGAGCGAAAGCACGAAGACGTCCATCCATACGGTGGGCGTCTTTTTTTTGTCCGCACCGCCGCACCTGCTCCACCTCCTGCCTTCCACCTTTTACTTTTTACTTTTCACCTTTCACCTTCCAAAAAAGGCGGCGCCCGCCGAAGGGGCGGACGCCGCAAGGACGCATCCAAACTGTCGGCAGCCCGGCCGGGACCGCCGCACACCGGAAGGCGCAATTATTTCACGTTGTCGACGATGCCGGCAATCCGGTCGAAGACCTCGTCGATCGTGCCGATGCCGTCCACCGAGGCATACTTGCCCTGCGCGGCATAGAAATCCGACACGACGGCCGTCTGATCGTGATAGACCTTCAGCCGGTCGCGGATCACCTCCTCCGACGCATCGTCCGCACGGCCCGACTCCTTGCCGCGCAGCAGAATGCGGCGCACCAGCTCCTCCTCCGGAACGTGAATGTCGACCATGATGTCGACCTTCAGCCCGTGTTTTGCAAGGATTTTGTCGAACTCCTCGGCCTGGACCGTCGTGCGGGGGAACCCGTCGAAGATGCACCCCTTCGCGTCGAGGTGCTCGGCCACGTAGTTGGCAATCATGCCGATGACGATCTCGTCGGGGGCCAGCTTGCCCTGGGCGATGTAGGACTCCATGCTCCGTCCCAGCTCCGTGCCGCGGCGGATCTCGCCGCGGATCACCTCGCCCGTCGAGACGTGGTCGATGCCGTAGCGCTCCTTCAGACGCTGGGCCTGCGTGCCTTTGCCGCAACCCGGGGCGCCGAATAAGACGATGTTTATCATAACCGAATCCGTATTTTTGATTGAACGGACAAAAATACGTTATTTTTTGTGGAAACGGCAAAGAATCGTTAGTTTTGTAAAAAGTTTATTATCCATGGAGCAGAAAAAACGCACCGAGATCGCAACGCTCGGACAGTTCGGGCTGATCGACCTGCTGACCGGACCCTTCACGCCGCACCACGCCTCGACGCGCCGGGGCGTGGGCGACGACGCCGCCGTCATCACCCCGCCCGCGGGCGAAGAGATGCTCTGCACGACAGATTCGTTCTACGAGGGCGTGGACTTCGACCTGACCTACTTTCCGCTCCGCCACCTCGGCTACAAGGTCGTGACGGCGGGCGTGAGCGACATCCTGGCGATGAACGCCACGCCGTCGCAGATCACCGTATCGCTCGGTGTCTCGTCGAAAATCCCCGTCGAGGCGCTGAAAGACCTCTACGAAGGGATCGCCTTCGCCTGCAAGGAGCTGGGGATCGACCTGGTGGGCGGCGACACGCGGGCCTCGATGACCGGACTCGTCATCACGGTGACGACGCTGGGCCACGCCCCGCACGAGCGCATCGTCTACCGCAGCGGCGCGCAGCTGCACGACCTGATCTGCCTGACGGGCAACCTCGGAGCCGCCTACATGGGCCTGCAGCTACTCGAGCGCGAGAAGCGGGTGCTCGCCGACGTCAAGAACCCCGAACCGCAGTTCAAGGGATACGAATACCTGCTGGAAAAGTACCTCAAGCCGCGCCCGCGCACGGACATCGTCGAGGCGCTCCTCGAGGAGAAGATCACGCCGACGTCGATGATCGACCTGACGGACGGCCTGGCGAGCGACCTGATGCAGCTGTGCAAGGCATCGAAGTGCGGCGCGCGCATCTACCTCGACCGCATCCCCATCGCGCGGCAGACCACGGCGCTGGCCGAGGAGATGCACACCGACCCGGTCATTGCGGCCCTGAACGGCGGCGAGGACTACGAACTGCTCTTCACCGTGCCGCTCGCGATGCAGGAACAGGTGATGCGCCTCGGGCTGGTCGACGTCATCGGCCACATCACGGCCGAGGCGACGGGCGCCTACCTCGTGACGCCCGACGGCGGCGAGATCAGGCTCAAGGCGCAGGGCTTCCCGGAAAAATAACCCCATCGCACAGCAAATCCCCCGATCAGCTCGGGGGATTTGCTTTCAAGGGCGGTCGCTTCATCGTTTCGGCTTCAGGTCACCCCGGACAAACAAGTAGACAATCAACGCCGCCATAATCAACCAGACAACGACATTCGAGAGGGTAAAAAGGGCCGTATCGTGAAAAATCAGACAATTGATCCCATAGGAAACCGCGTAGGACAACCCCAGTACGAACCCGATCTTCAGTGCTGTTTTCATGATTTTATCTGTTAAAGTTCAAGGATACAGTGCAGGATGGCAAGCTCCCGTTTTCAAATATAGAAAATTCCAAAATCGCCTCACCTCGCCATACGGAAAGCGCCGATACGACTGTTTTGCCTCTCTTCCGGAAACAGATTCTCCCGAAACCGTTGCCGCATGGATCCGCGTTGGCAACCCGATCTCAGCAACTACGCACGAAATCCGGGCAATTTTTTGTTTTTGCGGAATTTATACTTATCTTTGCAACCCCGAAAAGGGATTAACAACTAATCAAAAGCATTATGAACAATTACGAAACCGTTTTCATTGTCACGCCGGTGCTGTCCGATGCCCAGGTACAGGAGGTCGCTGACAAATTCCAGGGTGTAATCACCGAAAACGGCGGTCAGATCGTGAACAAGGAGTCGTGGGGCCTTCGCAAGCTCGCCTACCCTATTCAGAAGAAGACCACCGGTTTCTACTTCCTGGTAGAGTTCACGGGCGAAGGCTCGCTCGTCAACACGCTCGAAACGCAGTACCGCCGCGACGAGCGCGTGATCCGTTTCTTAACTTTCAAGCAGGACAAATACGCCGTGGAATATTCGGAGAAGCGTCGTGCAAAACTTTCTAACAAGCAGGAGGAGTAAACCATGGCACAGGACAACAAAGCACAGTCGGAAATCCGTTACCTGAATCCCGTATCGGTAGACGTCAAGAAGAAAAAGTACTGCCGTTTCAAGAAGCTCGGCATCAAGTACGTAGATTATAAGGACGGCGAGTTCCTCAAGAAGTTCCTCAACGAGCAGGGCAAGATTCTTCCGCGCCGCCTGACGGGTACTTCGCAGAAGTTCCAGAAGAAGGTCGCCCAGGCCGTGAAGCGTGCGCGCCACCTGGCCATCCTGCCCTTCGTAACCGATTGCATGAAATAATTAAAAGGAGGACAAGACCATGGAAGTAATTCTGATCAAAGATATCGAAAACCTGGGCTACGCCAACGACATCGTGAACGTGAAGCCCGGCTACGCCAACAACTACCTGATCCCCCAGGGCTACGCCAAGTCGGCTACCGCCGCCGCCAAGAAGGTCCTCGCCGAGAACCTCAAGCAGCGCGCCCACAAGGACGCCAAGATCCTGGCCGACGCACAGGCTCTGGCCGAGACCATCGCCAACCTGCCGCTGTCGCTGTCGGTGAAGGCCGAGGAGGGCAAACTCTTCGGTACGGTCACGGCAACGGACCTCGCCGAGGCGCTCGCTGCCAAGGGCATCACCGTAGACCGCAAGCAGATCAGCGTCGAGGCCGTCAAGACCGTCGGCGAGTTCGAGGCTACGGTCCGCCTGCACAAGGAGGTCAAGGCTACGATCAAGTTCTCGGTTTCCGCTGCCGAGTAACGCGAAAAGACATTTATACGAAAAGAGCCTCCCGATGCGGGAGGCTCTTTTTGGTTGACGACCTTCGTCAATGCGGCCCCGCAGCAGGCGGATCGGCCTGCCGCGGCTTCACCGTGTAGGACCGGAGCACCAGCCCCACCCCCACGAAAATCACCAGTGCGAAAATCACCGTATCGGCATGCAGCTTGTCCAGCCCCATCCCTACCGAAATGGCGATCGCCAGCACGGGCTGCAAATAGGTGTAGATGCTCGACACGGTGGGCTGTACCGTTTTGAGGGCATAGTTGAGCATCAGGTTGGGGACATAGGTCGGAACCGTCAGCACGAAAAGCGTCGGAAACAGGGCGTGACGGGCAATGGCCGCGAAATCGGTGTGAACGATCGGGCCGATACCGAACGGCAGGGCCATGACCGCCGCCGCGCAGTAGAGCCAGCGCAGCACGGTCGTAATGCGGTACTTGGCGATCAGCCGCTTGAACCACACCATATACACCGACGTGACGCAGGCGCATAGAAAGATCATCATGTTTCCCCAGAGATGCGAATGCGCGTGCGACGACGAGGCCCCGGCCAGCACCACCGCCACAGCTCCCGCCATGCCGAGCACGAGTCCCGTGATCTTGAGCCGGGTGAAACGGTCCATTCCCAGCAGCACGGAGAGCGCCAGCACCAGCAGCGGCACGATGGTGTCGATGATCGAACCGTCGATCGGCGAGGTCATCGACAAACCGTACATGATGAAGACCTTGCGCAATACGCCGATCAGCAGCGCGGCGCCGATCAGTTTGCGAATATCCGCCCGCTCGACCTTCTCGGCCTTTTGCCACAGCAGCGGCACGAGCGAAAAGAGCGCCGTGGCGACGAGCGACGCCGAGACCATCGCCATCGGATGCACGTAATGCGGCAGGACTATGTTGTAAAAAGGGTAATCCATCGCCCAGAGGACGTTGCACACCAACAGGGCCAGATGGGGTTTCAGTCTGTTCATTCGTTTCGTCGTTTACCCCGCAAAGACAAAAACAGTGCCCGAATCCCCGCACGGCACGGCGCAAAAAAAGGGCTTCCTGCAAAGAAAGCCCCATATATAACGCAAATCACCCGTTACCGCCGGTCCGGAATACGGAACGTCGCCGGGGAAGCACCCGGAATCACCTCGCCGCAGTAGTAAACCTTCCACGCGTCCCTGGCGTAACCCCACCCAAGCTCTTCAAACGACGACGACGATGCGCCCGGCACTTCGCGTCCCTGATAGACCACCTTCCAGGGGTCCTTGCCGTAACCGCCGCCCAGATATTCGAACGACGAAGCCGAAACGCCTTCCACCTTTCGCCCCCGATAATATACCGACCAGCTGTCTTTCGCATAACCGCCGCCGAGCATCCCGTCCGGCGACTGCCCGGGCCGGAGCTGCTCCCCGCGGAAATAGGTGTTCCAGTTGTCCTTGCCGTAACCCCGTCCCTTATACTCGAACGACATGGCCGAGGCACCTTCCAGCTTCCGGCCTTCGTAAAACACCGTCCAATTATCCTTGCCGTACCCGCCTCCCAGATCGGCGAACGAGGATGCCGAAGCCCCCTCGACCTTCCAGCCGCGGTAATACACCGTCCAATTGTCCTTGCCGTAACCGCCGCCCAGATCGGCGAACGAGGATACCGAAGCCCCCTCGACCTTCCGGCCGCGGTAATATACCGACCAGCTGTCTTTGGTATATCTCCCGCGCCGATCTTCGTAACGCTCCCCATGACAATTCGCGTGAGGGTTCGCGCGGTGATCCCTGCGAGGAGACTGCACGGCGAAGGTTTCGGCGGCGCGGACATCCCCGCTCCGCAGCATGCCGCCCGGAAGGAGCGCCAGCGCGGACAACAGGCCTAAAATCAACTTTTTCATCATCTATCGGTTTGCTTCTTCAGTTCTGACTTGTAAATATACCGGGTTATTGCGCACGGTGCAAGAAATCCGCCGTAAATATTTCGGCGAACGCAAAAAAGGCCATTCGCCCCGCCCCGGAAACATCCGGCCTGCAAACCGGCCGCCGATTGGCCGACCTATCCGACCACTGACCGACCGGACTTCCGCCCCCGTTTCCCGTTTCCCGTTTCCCGTTTCCCTGTTTCCCTGTCCGGTTCCCCGGTTCCGGCCCTGACCTCGCCCTTGGAAAGATTCCGAAGCCGCAAACTGTCCGCCCCATAGACAGACCACCCCGCAAACAGACCACCCCGCAAACAGACCACCCCGCAAACAGACCACCCCGCAGACAGACCGCCCCGCAGACAAACCGCCCCGCAGACAGCTCCCGCCGCGCGCCGCCGTCCCGGCACAAAAAAAAGACGCCCGCACAGTTTCCTGTGCGGGCATCCGGTTATCGGATACGGAGGGGCATCTTCCCCCCCCGTCCTCTTTTCAGCGGAGATTACTCTTCGTCCTCTTTCTTGGCGGCAGCCTTCTTGGCCGACTTGGCCTCGGCAGCCTCCATGGCGCTCTTCAGAGCGGCCAGTCCGGCGATGTCGCCGAGCGTCGTCTTCTCGACCGAAGCGTTGATCTTCTTCACGGTCGACTTCGTAGCGTCGGCAGCAGCGCGCTTCTCGGCCTTCTCGGCAGCGATTTCGGCACGCTTCGCCTCCTCGTACGTACGCAGGTGCGAAAGGGTGATGCGCTTGGTGGCCTTCGAGAACTCCAGGATCTTGAAGTTGAGCTTGTCGCCCGTCTTCGGGGTCGTGCCGTCCTCTTTGACGAGCTGACGCGCAGGGCAGAAGCCCTCGATGTTCTCGCCCAGGGCAACCACTGCGCCCTTGTCGGTCATCTCGGTGATCGTACCCTCGTGAATGCTGTCCACCGAGTACAGGTTCTCGAACTCATTCCAAGGATTCTCCTCCAGCTGCTTGTGTCCCAGCGACAGACGGCGGTTTTCCTTGTCGATCTCCAGCACCACGACCTCGATGTCGGCGCCTACCGACGTGAATTCGCCGGGATGCTTCACCTTCTTGGTCCAGCTCAAGTCCGAAATGTGGATCAGACCGTCGATGCCCTCCTCGATCTCGACGAATACGCCGAAGTTCGTGAAGTTACGCACCTTGGCCGTGGTCTTCGTGCCGACGGGATACTTGACTTCGATATTCTCCCAGGGATCGGGCGTGAGCTGCTTGATGCCGAGCGACATCTTGCGCTCCTCGCGGTCGAGGGTCAGGATAACGGCCTCGACTTCGTCGCCGACCTTCATAAACTCCTGTGCCGAACGCAGGTGCTGGCTCCACGACATTTCCGAAACATGGATCAGACCCTCCACACCGGGAGCGATCTCGACGAACGCGCCGTAGTCGGCCATAACGACCACGCGGCCCTTCACCTTGTCTCCGACCTTGAGCGTCTGATCGAGCGCCTCCCACGGATGCGGGGTGAGCTGCTTCAGACCCAGGGCGATGCGCTTCTTGGCCTCGTCGAAGTCGAGGATCACAACGTTGATCTTCTGATCGAGCGCCACGATCTCCTCGGGGTGGTTTACGCGGCCCCACGAGAGGTCGGTGATGTGGATCAGGCCGTCCACGCCGCCCAGGTCGACGAATACGCCGTAGGAGGTGATGTTCTTGACGGTTCCCTCGAGGATCTGGCCCTTCTCCAGCTTGGACATGATGACCTGCTTCTGGGCTTCGAGTTCGGCCTCGATGAGCGCCTTGTGCGACACGACCACGTTGCGGAACTCCTGATTGATCTTCACGACCTTGAACTCCATGGTCTTGTCCACGTATACGTCGTAGTCGCGAATGGGTTTCACGTCGATCTGCGATCCGGGCAGGAACGCCTCGATGCCGAACACGTCGACGATCATACCGCCCTTCGTGCGGCACTTGATGTAACCCTTGATGATTTCGTCCTTCTCCAGCGCTTCGTTGACACGGTCCCACGACTTGAGCTGCCGGGCTTTCTTGTGCGAAAGGGCCAGCTGGCCGTTCTTGTCCTCGGCCGACTCCACGTAGACTTCGATCTTGTCGCCTACCTTCAGGTCGGGGTTGTAGCGGAACTCCGATACGGGGATGATACCCTCGCTCTTATAGCCGACATTGACGATAACCTCGCGCTTGTTGACGCCCGTTACGGTTCCCTCGACCACTTCGCCGACGTTGACGTTCGAAAGCGTCTTGTCGTAAGCCTCGGTGATCTGGGCTTTGTCCTGGTCGTACACGCCCAGGTCGTTTTCAAAGGCGTTCCAGTCGAAATTCTCGTTTGCAACTACATTCTTTACTTCTTCCATTGTGGAAATTTTTGCGATACAATCGCTCGTTAATTGGTTAATATTAAAAGTTATAGCCCTCGCTTACGGCATCATTGCACGCGCGCGAGGGCTACAAAGGTAATCCTTATAATTCAGAATTCAAAATCCGGAATTCAGAATTATTCAGTTTACAGACAAAACCCGGCTCTGCAAAATCCCAAATTATGAATTCCGAATTATTTTCTGCCGCGGCCTGTTGTCCGGAGTCAGCGGACCGTCATCCTGCAACTCTTCGAGCAGCACGCCCGCGACCGCCGTTCCCGTGAGTTTCCCGTCGGTGTAGTTCAGGTCCTTGTAATTCCTGTAAACATAGTCGCTGACCGCAACTTCGTACACCTTGCCTTCGCGCAACTTCGGGAAACGCACGTCGAGGGCGTTGTCCGCAGCGTCGGTCACGATGACGTAGGGCGTCGTCGAGATCAGGTCGATCCGGTGCGCCTCCTTGCGGTTCTCCTCGTCGTTGTACTTCGAGAGGATCATCCGGCGCATGTCGGCCGGAGTCATCCGCATCGTGGCGATCTCGGTTCCGAACGGCTCCAGGTCGTACACCTTCGCCGCACCGACCCCGCCCGCCGGAATCGAGTCGAGGCGCACGCCGCCGATGTGGTAAAACCCGACGTCGGCATCGGCTTCGTCGGCCACCGACGCGGCCATCCAGTTGGCGAGGCCCCACTTGTCGGCCGGTCCGGCGAACGCTCCGACGGGCTTGTTCAGCTCGGGATCGGCATAGTAGCGGTCCACCTCGGCCTGATACGACGCATCGGGCGCATAACCGTCCAGCGGCACGAGGCGCGATTCGATGCCTTCGATCTTCCCGCCGCGGAACCGGACCGCCGTAACGCCCACGTTTTTAAGATATTTCCCGGTCTGTGTCAGGAGCGTGCCGTTCACCAGCGAATCGACCTTCACATGGGTATGTCCGCCGATCACCACGTCGAACCGGGTCTCCTTTCCGAGCAGCTCCACGTCGCGGTCGTCGCCCATGTGCGACACGAGCACCAGCAGATCGACCTTCGGACGCAATTCGGCAGCATACTTCATCGCCATCGCCTGCGGATCGGGAAACTCCAGTCCCTCGAAGCTCGACGCATTGCCCGCAGGATGCCCCGGGCCTTCGTAGTTGGTCACCACGCCGACGAAACCGATGCGGATGCCGTCCTTGTCCAGAACGACATAGGGCGGCAGCTGCGGAAAGGTGCAGGTGTCGCTCGTCACGTTGGCGCACACCACCTCGAACGCCATGCTGTCGATCATGCGGCCCAGAAACGCCTGCCCGTGGTCGAACTCATGGTTGCCCAGCGTCGCCACGTCGTAGCCGAGCCGGTTCATCAGCGCGATCATCGGCATGCCGGGCGTCGCGGCCATGTCCACATAGGCGTTTCCGGTCCAGCGGTCTCCGGCATCGACCAGCACCACCAGCTGCGCGGTGTCACGACAGTTCTCCACGGCCGCAGCCAATCGCGGAAAATTCTGAATCTTGGCGTGCATGTCGTTCGTCGAGAGCAGCACGAGCGTCCGTTCACGGGGTGCGCAGGCCGCAGCCGCAGCCGCAAGGAGAATCAGGCCCGTCCGGAACATTCCTTTCATATTCGTCGGCATTGTTTTTCTTTATGGATGAAGATTTGCCAAAAGTACAAATAATTCCTATCTTTACGAATCGAACATTGTAAAAACTTTTCCATGAACGATACGATCAAAGTCATCTGCGAAAACGGCTTCGGCGAACTGGAGGTCCCGATGGGAACCCCGCTGCTGGAGGTCGCCGAACGCCTCACGCCCGGCCTTCACCCCTTCCTCGCAGCCTTCGTCAACAACCGCATCAAGGAGTTGAGTTACAAAATATATGCCCCGGTGACGATCCGTTTCGTCGACATCACCTCCTTCGCCGGCATCCGCGTCTACCAGCGCACCGCGTGGTTCCTGCTGCAAAAGGCCGTCAAGGACCTCTACCCGGGGCAGACGCTCCACATCCGCCACTCGATGGGCCAGAGCGGGTTCTACTGCGAGATCGACGGCATCGACGAGTTCACCCCCGACGAGGCGGCGCAGCTCCGCGACCGCATGCGGGAACTCTCCGTGCGCAACCTGCCCATCACGCGCCAGCGCATGCTCACCACCGAGGTCCGCGCCCGCTACGCCGAGGAGGGTTTCACGGACAAGATCGCGCTTCTGGACACCCGTCCGCGGCTTTACAGCCAGCTCTACACGCTCGACGACACGGCGGGTTACTTCTACGGCTCGCTGGCCCCCTCGACGGGCTATGTCACGCTGTTCGACATCGAACCCTACTACAACGGCTTCTACCTGGCCCTTCCGCTGCGCACGTCGCCCGACACGCTTCACCGCAACGTACATCAGGAGAAGATGTTCGGCATCTTCCAGGAGTACCAGTCGTGGGTCCGGATCATGGGCGTTCCCACCGTCGGCGACGTCAATTCGAAGGTGCTCGCGGGCGACGGCGGCGGCCTGATCAAACTCGCCGAAGCGTTCCACGAGCGCAAGTTCGCCTGGGTGGCCGACACCATCTACGACGCCCACCTTTCGCGCGGCGCCCGCATGGTGCTGATCTCCGGCCCCTCCAGCAGCGGCAAGACCACCTCGGCCAAACGGCTGGGCATCCAGCTGGGCGTGCTGGGACTGAACCCCGTGCTGATCTCGCTCGACGACTACTTCGTCGACCGCGAGAAGACCCCGCGCGACGCCGA
>ERZ825137.103-NODE-103-length-116214-cov-24.128470_pt1 | contig 116214 bp, 108 predicted proteins | sample MGYA00519873_ERZ825137 | MGnify/ENA primary metagenome ERZ825137 (study PRJEB31778, sample SAMEA3449190) | human gut metagenome | biome: human gut; feature: human-associated habitat; material: faeces | place: United Kingdom | collected 2010/2012 ...
CTGGCGCACCCCTTTTGAGGTCTTTTTCGGTGTTGCACTTGCTTGACAATCTACCATTGCCCCTTGACCCTTTTTTCGGCGCCCGGCTTGGTCGCTTTTGCCCTACTCCGCTTTTATGCGGCTTTAGGCGCGCGCCATCGCCCCATCCAAAATCTCCAGCCCCTGTTCCTCCTGGAACTGATTCGTATACAGCTGATAATAATACCCCTGTTTCGCAATCAGCTGCTGATGCGTCCCATCTTCCGTAATCTTGCCATTCTGAATCACCAAAATCCGATCCGCCGAGCGAATCGTAGAGAGTCGATGCGCAATGATGAAGCTCGTCCGCCCCGCCAGCACCTTCTGAATCGCGTGCTGAATCAGCTGTTCCGTCTCCGTATCAACCGAGGACGTGGCTTCGTCCAGCACAAAAATAGACGGGTTCGTCAGAATCGCGCGGGCAAAGGAAATCAGCTGCTTCTGCCCGGTGGAGAGGCGGTTGCCGCCCTCGCCAACGTCCGCCTGATAGCCATCCTTCATGTTGAGGATGAAGGGTTCCGCGCCGACCATGCGGGCGGCTTCCGCCACTTCCTCGTCGGTGGCATCGGGGCGGCCGTAGCGGATGTTATCCGCAACCGTGCCGGAAAAGAGATGCGGCGACTGCAGGACGTAGCCGAGGTTGGACTGAAGCCACAGCTGACTGCGCGTGCGGTAATCCGCGCCGTCGATGAGGATTTTGCCCTCCGTCGGCTCATAGAAGCGGCAGACGAGGTTGACGATGGTGGACTTGCCGCTGCCGGTTTCGCCGACAAGGGCAATGGTCTGCCCGTGCTGGATATGCAGGTTGAAGTGCTCCAGCACCTTTTCGCCCTCTTTGTAGCGGAAGGTGACGTCCTCGAAGTCAATGTCGCCGATGAGCTTGGGCCAGTTTTCGGTCTTGGGGTGGAAATTGTCGCCGTATTGCGCCACCACTTCGGGAGAATCCACAATATCGGGTTCCGTTTCCAGCAGGCTGATGACGCGCTCCGCCGCCGCCTGTGCGGATTGCAGTTCCGCGAAGATGCGGGCAATATCGCGCACGGGCTGGAAGAAGCTGACGGTGTAGTTGATGAACATGGTCAACGTGCCGACGGTCATAGCGACGCCGAAAACGTGCGTACCGCCGATGACGCTGTTGCCGCCCTGCCAGAGCGCATACGCCGTCGCCAAAGACCCCAGCGACACGACGATGGGCAGAAAGAGGTTTGAGAGCGTCGCCGCGCGGATGGACGCGGAACGCATGGAGGCGGAAACCGTCTCAAATTCCTGGATGTTCAGTTCTTCGCGCACAAGGGTTTTCGTCGTCTTTGCGCCGTTGATGCCCTCATTGAAGCCCGCGGTAATCTGGCTGTTGTTCTTGCGCACCTGACGATACGCCGCGAGAATCGCCTTCTGGAACTTCCAGCTGATGACGGCCAGCGGCGGCAGCACCAGCATGACAATCAGCCCCAGCCGCCAGTTGATGGTCAGCATCCGCACGGCGCAGGCAACCAGATACACCGCGCCCCAGCACAAGTCCACCAGCGACCAGCCGATGGTGTCCGCGAGGCGCTGCGTGTCGTTGGTCAGGCGGGACATGAGGTATCCTACGGGCATCCGGTCGTAATAGGAGAAGGGCAGTTCCTGCAGTTTCTGGAAGCCGAGCTTGCGAATCAGGTAGCACGTTCCGGTTTCGACAATGCCGCACTGCCGCAGAAAGCCGAAAATCGTCGCCACTTGCACCGCCGTCAGCAGCGCATACGCCACGACAAACCCAACCAGCCCAGCCGTGCTGTGGTTGGCAATGAACACGTCAATCGCGTAGGCATTCATGTTCGGCATAATCACGTCGATGATTGCAGAAACCGCCATGAAAAGCACAACCGCAATCAGGTTCTTGTGGTACGGCTTTGCAACCTTGATGAGCTTGCGCCACAGGGAGAGATCAAATCGTTTGGTATAATCCTGTTCCTGAAAGGACTGCATATCAGTTCACCCCTTCCGCCGCCTTGGCCTGCGTCAGTTCTTCCTCCAAGGCGTTCTGGATGCTGTTGATGCGCTGGTACAGGCCCGGCTGGCTGCACAACTCAGCGTGCGTGCCCTGCTGCGTAATCTGCCCGTTTTCCAGCACGAGGATGAGGTCAGCCTGCGAGAGCGTCGTTACGCGGTGGCTGATGATGAGGGTGGTCACGTCCTTCTGCTCGTGTCGGAGGGCAGCGCGAATCTGCGCGTCCGTCTCGGTATCCACGGCGGAAAGGGAGTCGTCGAAGATGAGGATGTTGTTGTCCTTGAGCAGTGTGCGCGCAATGGCGATTCGCTGCTTCTGTCCGCCGGAGAGCGTCACGCCGCGTTCGCCCACGACCGTCTCCCAGCCCTTATCCGCCTTGGCGATAAAGCCGGATGCGCTGGCGATATCCGCCGCGTGCTCAATGCGTTCCGCCTCCTGTTCCGGCGCTGTGATGCCCACATTCTCCCGGATGGACTTGGAGTACAGGAACGGCTCCTGCAGAATCAGGCCGACGTGTGCGCGCAGATATTTGCGGTCAATCTGCTGAATATCCACGCCGCCGATGGTGATTTTGCCGCTCGTGGGCGTATACAGCCGCTGCAGCAGGTACATCATGGTGGATTTGCCGCTGCCCGTGCCGCCCAGCACTGCCGCCGTCTTGCCCGCGGGGATGGTGAAGGACACATCGCGCAGCACCGGCACGTTGTCATCCGGATAAGCGAAGGACACATGGTCAAACACAATGTCGCCGTGCAGGTCGGGCTTCAGGGCGTTCGGCTCATCCGGCTCGGCTTCCTCGTGCAGAATCGCCTGCACGCGCTTCATGGACACCATCGCTTTGCCCGCGTCGGACAGGGTGCGGCCCAGCTGGCGAATCGGGAAGAGCAGCATCCCCAGCGTGGAGGTGAAAACAATCAGCGTACCGACGGTAATCCAGCCGTTGCAGGCGTAGATGATGCAGACCACCAGCGTCAGCAGCGTCTGTGTCATGCTGATGGCATCGCCGCCGCCCCAGTAGATGGCGAGCAGTTCATTCAGGCGGAGGTTCTTTTTGCGCAAATCGTTGTTCACGCGGTCAAACTTCTCCACCTCGCGCTCCTGCTGTCCGAAGGCGCGTACGACGCGGACGCCGGAAAGGTTCTCCTGCAAAACGGCGTTCAGCACACCGTCCGCTTCGTCCGCCACTTCGAAGGACTTATGCACCATCTTGAAGAACCACGTCGCGAAGCAGAACAAAGGCGGCACAAGAATCAGGCTGTAGAGCGTAATCGGCACGGAGCGCGGCAGCAGGATGCTCATGGCGATAACGACCATCAGCACCGTGTTGACAACTTCCATCACCTGAACCGCCAGAAAGCGGCGAATCGTATCCACGTCAGACGTGCAGCGCTGAATCAGCTCGCCCGCCTGCGCTTTAACGTGGTACGCAAACGGCAGGTGCTGCAAATGGCGGTAGAGGTCATTGCGCAGTTTGCGGGCGATATTTTCACTCGCAATCGCGGAGGAACGACCTTTTATGAACGTGAACACGCCGTTGACGACGTTCATCAGGATGAGCGCCAGCGCGGGAATCCACAGATTTTGGCGGAGGAAATCGCGTCCGCCGAGGGCGTTAATCGGGTTCATGAGGAAATCCGGCATTGTGAACGGTTCGCTGCCCAGTATGCTGTCCACGATTTCGGAGAGCAGCAGCGGCGTTAAAAAGCCGATGATGACCATCATGATGGTCGCAATGAGTGCCCAGAGGAAATGCGTCCAGTTCTGCCCGATGAGGGAGAGCATTGCGCCGAACGGGGTCTGTTTCTTCTTTGGTTTCGTTGTGGTGCGCTGCGTAGGAAATCACTCCTTTCAAGAGAGACAAAGTGGTTGATGACTCATAACTGCCCATTGTATGCTTTTTTCGAAAAGGGTACGAAAAAAGCACCATCCGTCTGAATGCAAACGGCTGGTGCTGCACACAAAACGCATGGTAACAGGAAAAGAGCGTGGAATTTTCCTATTACGGGCGCATATGGGCAGAAAGAGCCGTCGCAGTCAGTCCATTGGCACGGGATACAAGGGTTAGAATCATCATGGTCATTGCGAGGGCCTCCTTTCTGCATAATTTTGATTTTGTTGTGCTTCTCGCAAGCACGCAAGAAACAGTGTAGTCGAAAGTCAAGGTTTTGTCAAGGGGCAAATGGCGTTTTTTTCAAATATTCATCCCATCTTGCGCAGGATTCCCGTTTTTCCAGTCCCAAACCGCCTTTTCAATCAAGTCGGCAGCATTGGCGCAGCCGTGTTCATTGCGCAGGGCCTCCCCGATGCACGCCGCGTTGCGCGTGTATTCCGGGTTGCTGATAAGTGCGCGCAGCCCCTCCGCCAGATTCTCTGCCGTCAGCTTATCGCGCGGAATCGCTTTCGGCCCGCACCCGGCAGCGTACACCCGCTCCGCCCAGAACGGCTGATCGCCCCCAAACGGCACGACGAGCGTCGGCAGCGCATGGCGCAGGCTGGTCGCGGTCGTCCCCGCGCCGCCGTGATGCACCGCCCCTGCCATATGCGGGAACAACCAGTCATGCGGCACACTTTTCACATAGAAGATGTTCGCATCTTTTGTCTTTGCTTCCTGCTGACCCCAGCCAAGTGCCACCACCGCCCGCACGCCGGACAATTTCACCGCCTGCCGGATGATTTCCGCCAGTTCACCCATGTCGCCCGACACCATCGACCCAAAGCCGATGTACACCGGCTCGTCGCCCGCGCGCAGGAACTCCGCCAGCGCCGGGTCAGGCGTGTAGTCCACCGGGCGCTCATCCCACCAGAAACCAGACATGTGGATGTTGTCCGTCCAATCCTCCGGGCGCGGCACGAGCGTCGGGCTCATGGCGTAAATCACGGGCACTTGCTTGCCCTTCACGTCATAATCCGGTCTCAAGCGAACGCGGCGCTTCGCCATGTCGTTCTCCTTGCGCCAATCCGAGAGGTAGCGGTGCTCCAGCGCCGAAATCAGCAGATACCCGATGCGATAGCTCAGCACATTCCACCACTTGCCGAGCTTGCGGAACGGCGCGGATGAAATTGGCATATCCTTGCACGGATCCATCGGGAAATACTGCGTTTGGATACACGGAATATCGTACTTCTCCGCAATCGAATAGAACATCGTCCCGAAGAATGTGCAGACGATGGCTTCCGCGCCCTCCGCGCAGTGCAGCAAATCATCCAGCAGCATCGGCGCAATATCGCGGATGCCCTTCTCAAACTCCTTCAAGTACCGCACGCCCACCGCGTCCGGCTGGAGCAGCCGCCCCATCATATCCACCACATCGCCGGAAATGGGATAGAAGGACATTCCCGCTTCCTCAATCATGCCCTGAAACGGCGCAAACGCCGCAATCGTCACCTCATGCCCCCGCTCATGAAGCTCCCGTCCCAGCAGCATATACGGCCGCACGTCGCCCGTCGAGCCGAGCGTTATCATTGTGATTTTCATCATTACCTCCAATGATTTCGAGATAAGTTAAAGGTATACAAACTAAAAAACTAACAATAAAATTCAAGTATGGAGGTATGCGCTGCGAAGGGGTCAAGGGGGCGACCGCAGACTTCGTCTGTTTCCATTGCCCCCTTGTCGCCTCCGCAGAGGCGAAACCCCTGCAACAAAAAAATTCAAGTATGTAGAAGAAACCAAAAGCGCCATCAAGCGCGCTTGCTTCCCGTCGCGCATGGGTCGTGCCACCCCTGCGGCACTTGCACCCGGAAGCCCTCGAATGCGCTTTTCGCATCCGCCTTCACCACGCAGTGCGGCGTATACACATGCCGCATCCCCTCCTGCATCCGTGCCAGGCACCACTGCGCCAAGTCCACCGCCAGCGAATCCCCTTCCGCCAGCGGCACAAATGCATTCCGCCGCACCAAAAAGCACATCGGCGAAACCGCCGTGACATTGCAGCTGGTTCGGTTCATGCCGTGCCAGCCGCCCGCCGACACCGGCAAGCCGCGATTCCGCGACCGCACTGTGCCGTCCGGCAGAATGTCGTATCCGGCATGAAGCACCCGATTGCGCGCATCCGCCACCAGCGGCGTCACCGCGCACACATCCGGGCGCTGGGCGTACATCATCATCTCCCGCAGACCGTCCGCATCAGGTGCCGCCGTGTCCCCCCACAGGAACATCAGCATGTCTGCCGACGAATCCGCCGCCAAGCGGTTCACATCCGCAGCGGACGCATCCCGCGCAAGCCGCAATGCCGCGACGGTAAAATCCCCCACGTCATACCGCAGCCGCAGCACACCGTCCTCCACCCGGCACGTTCCCGGAAACCCGGTGCGTCGCATACTCTCTTCCACCGCCCGCGCCGCCGCGTCCAGGCAAACCGCCAATTTCGTGTGGCTCATTGACCCCCGCAGCGTCCGCCAGTGGTACAGCACGCGCGGAATGTGGATGACGCCGTCCGCCCGCTCGCACGCGCGGAGCAGCAAATCGTGATCCTGCGACCCATCGAACGCCGGTCGTAATCCGCCGATGGCATCCAGCAGCGTCCGCCGAATCACCGACAAATGGCAGATATAGTTGCCGGAGCGCAGGTTGTCCGGGCAGAAATCCGGCTTGCGGTGCGCATCAACATGAATCGCGCCGTGGGCGGTCAGCTTATCCTCATCGGTGTAGAGCACGTCGGGGTGGTGCGCGTCGATGGCTTCCGCAATCCGCCAGAGCGCATCCGGCGCAAGCACATCGTCGTGGTCGCACAGGGCGATATACTCCCCTGACGCCATTTTAATCGCGCGGTTCGTGTTGCCGGATATGCCCGCGTTTTCCACCCCGTACGCGACGTGGAATCGGCTGTCCCGCGCGGCAATTGCCTCCAGCGCCTTTCGCGTCTCGGCGGACGTGCTGCCGCCATCGTACAGGCAGACCTCCCACACGCCGTGCGTCTGGGCAAGCAGCGAATCCGCCAGCGCGCGGAGGAATTTCGGGCGCGTGTTGAACACGGGGACGACGACGCTGATGCGCACGTTCGGGAAGGGGTGCGCGCGCTGGGTCGCCAGTTCGCGCTTGGATGCTTTCTCCCGCCGGAATCGCCATTCCTCCCGCAGCAGCACCCGTGCCGCCAGCATTTCGCCCGCGCGGTATAGCGTGTACCCCGCGCCATGCATCCGCACATACGCCCGAACCCGTTCCGCCCACTGCACATGCGTCCCTCCCGCCGACTTTCCTGCCCTCATCATACCATGCGCCGCGGGTTTTGTAAAGCGCCGGGCGATTTTCTGCCAATTCGGAACAATTTTCGCAAAACCGCTTGACAAACGCCCGAAAAAGTGCTAAACTAAATCTCGTTCCGGCAATCCCGGACGAACCGCATAGGGGCATGGTGTAATGGTAACACGTGGGTCTCCAAAACCTTTGTTGAGGGTTCGAGTCCTTCTGCCCCTGCCACAGAACAACCCTAATCTTGATACGAGATTGGGGTTGTGACTTTTTTGGCTTAAGCCCCTGATTTCAGGGGACTTTTTCATTTTCATCGTGTGCGTATAGTCGGATTTTTCTCGCCCCGGCAGGTCGGAAATCCGTCTCAGCCTCTCTATAAGCACACGATGCCTTTTGAATCGTGTGCTTATAGCCGAGAATCGTGTGCTTATAGCCCGTATCGTGTGCTTATGCCCAGAATCGTGTGCTTATTCGATTTTGCCGTGTGCGCATTGAAATTCGGCCATCAAGGATATGAAAAATGGCGGCAAACCGCCGCCTGAAAAAACACGGCCGGAGCGTCATTTTGCTCTGACCGTGATTGTGATTTCTCCCCTGAACACGAATTCCGCGCTGCCATCCGTCCGAATCGTCACCTGCGAAACCAGCAGATTCCATGCCTGCTCATCCCAGGCATCCAGGCTGACCGGCTGATCATCCAGCAAAGCCAGAAACCTTCGGATGGCTTTGCTTCTGGTAAGATGCTCTTCACGCTCAGCCTTCAGCCGGGAAAGCTTTTCGTCTGCTTCCTGATACCGTTGATTCAAAACCGCGGTGCGCTCGTCAAACTCTTTTACGTCCATCCCCGCGACAGCCTGTTCCCGGATGAGCCTGCGGTTCAGCTCCACCACCGTATCGATTTCCGCCTGCGTATCCGTGATTTCCCGATCCAGCTCAGTAGTGTCTTCCAGCGCGGTAGCCAGTTCTTCACAGTTACGGATGGCGGAAGTTCTCTCCGCCATGAGGCGGTTGAACGCCTGCACGAACAGGCCTTTGATTTCATCTTCGCTGATCGTGGGGGTGCCGCATTTCTTTCCCTTACCATATTTCCTGTTGCAGCGCCACACGATTCTCCGGTAGGCGTCGTTGGAGTGCCAGACCTTCTGGCCGTAGTACCCGCCGCAATCGCCGCATATGATTTTCGTCCCGAATATGCTCCCGCTGTATGATTTCCCGATTCTCTTGCGTCTGGCCACCTCCGCCTGTACCTGCTCGAATTCCTCTGGCGGGATGATTGCTTCGTGGTTTGCTTCAACATAGTATTGGGGAATCTCGCCTTCATTCACCTTGTGCTTCTTCGTCAGGAAGTCCACGGTGAATGTCTTCTGCAGCAAGGCGTCGCCTTTGTATTTCTCGTTTGTCAGGATGCTCAGGACAGTAGATTCATTCCATTTCTTTTTACCGCCAGGGGTCGGGATTCCTCTTTCCTCAAGCATCCGGCAGATGGCGACGTATGACATTCCTTCCATGAAGGATCGGTAGATAAGCCTGACGATTTTCGCCTGTTCTTTGTTAACCACCAGATTGCCATCCGGTCCCTTGTCATAGCCAAGGAAGGTACTGTAGGCAACGTAGACCTTACCATCCGCCATCCGCTTGCGGTGTCCCCAGGTGACGTTCTCTGAAATGCTCCTGCTCTCTTCCTGCGCAAGGCTGCTCATGATGGTGATCAGAAGCTCGCCCTTGCCGTCGAATGTGAAAATGTTCTCTTTCTCGAAATAGCACTCGCAGCCATGTTCCTTCAGTTTTCTGATCGTCACGAGGCTGTCGACGGTGTTGCGGGCGAAGCGACTGACGCTCTTGGTCACGATCAGATCGATCTTCCCGGCAAGGGCGTCCTCGATCATTTCATTGAAGCCCTCCCTTCGCCGGGTGTCGGTTCCACTGATTCCTTCGTCCGTATACACCCTGACGAATTCCCAATCTGGATGGGACTGAATGTAATGGGTGTAGTAATCGACCTGCGCTTCATAGCTGGTGAACTGCTCATCGGAATCGGTGCTGACGCGGGCATACCCGGCGACCCGTCTTTTCGCTATACCCGTAATTGGTGCGGCGGTGAAAAGGTTCCTGGTCTGAGGAATCTTAGTGATGCTTTTTGCCATAGTCTCTCCTCCTGGCATCCGCGGCTGCCTTCGCCTTCATCTCCGGCGTCCAGCTTTTTGAACGGGACTCGGGCTGCCATTCGGCTTTTCGCTCCGTGCCGTCTTTCAGATGAAACACCAGCTGATTGGGAGAAATCGCCGTGATGCGATCAACGGTGAGCTTGAACGCTTCCTCGTCAAAGCCATTCCAGCCGAACATATCGGCTGTGACTCGCATCAGCACTTCTTCCGGAATCTTCCGACTGTGGCAGAAGTCTTTTCCATCTTGTATGAATGTCGGGCATGCCCAGCGTGATAGCCCGTGGTTTTTTACCCGCTTGAAATGCTTACCACAGTTCGGGCAGACGATCATTCCCGTAAAGGCATATCGTTCCACGGGCTTTCGTGGCTTATGCGCGGCGGCAATTCGCGCAAGCGCCTCCTGTGCCGCGTCGAACGTTGCCTGGTCAATGATTGCGGGATGCGTCTCCGTGGCGTAGTACTGCGGAAGCTCCCCGTTGTTCCTGACCCGCTTCTTTTCGATGTGATTGTTGACGTATGCCTTCTGGAGCAGCGCGTTGCCCGTGTATTTCTCGTTGCTGACGAGGTCGCGAATCCGCGCGGTATTCCATTTGCCGCCGAAAGCGCCATGCAGTCCGTTCCTGTTCAGCCATCTGGTAATGGAGTTCAGCGTATCGCCCCGGATGATTCTCGCATAGATTTCCCTGACAATCTCAGCCTGCTCCAGGTCGATTTCGATTCCGTTTTCCTTACTGATGCGATAACCGAACATCGTCCGAAGGCACATCAGCTCACCGCCTTCAAACCCTTTGCGGATGCGCCACTTCTGATTGTCGCTGGCGGATTTGCTTTCTTCCTGGGCAAAAGCCGAAAGGATAGTCAGCATCAGCTCGCCGTCGCCGCTCATGCTGTGGATTTTCTGCTCTTCGAAGTAAACGTCGATTCCGAGCAGTTTCAGTTCCCGAACGGTTTTCAGGGATGTCACGGTATTACGGGCGAAACGTGAGACCGACTTGGTGATCACCATGTCGATCCGTCCCGCTCGGCAGTCGGCAAGCAGACGCTGGAATTCTTCTCTGGTATCCTTCGTCCCTGTCAAGGCTTCATCGGCATATACGCCGGCAAACCGCCAGCCGGGCTGCTCTCTTATCATCTGGCTGTAATAGCTTACCTGGGCGGCGAGCGAATGCAGCATGGCATCCTTGCCAGACGACACCCGCGCGTAAGCAGCTACATTCTTCAGCCTTTCCAGAGTGGGCTTTACAGGCACTCTCGTTACTTGCTTTTCCAAGGTACCACCTCCTGGCAGTGTGTGATGTTACCTCTGCCCGGCACACATAGCAAGTGATGATCCCGATAAATGCTTCCTTTCTCAAGGCCGTATTTCACGAGCATTTTATTCTCAAAGGCGACGAATTCTTTCCGCGTGATCAGACCTCCGTCGAGCATTCGGGCAGCAATGCTCATGGTTGAAAGATACCCGGTTACATCCGCATTAGACATTACATGCACCCGCCTTTCTGCGGGATTTGAAATAGCATTCATGTGAGCAGTACTTCGTAGTCCTGTAAGCAAAGAAATCTTTTCCGCACACCGGGCAGGTGAATCTGTGCTGCCGGTTCTGACTGAACTGTTCCGGATGCGCCCGCCACCATTTGGATCTACATGCGTCAGAACAGAACCTCCGCTTGTTCAGCGTATCCTTTTTGAGCGGTTTCCTGCATTGCGGGCAGTAACGCATGTCATCATCTGGCGCTTTTTTTCTTATGAAGTACATCTTGATCGTGCTCAAACCGATGCCTGTCTCATCGGCAATTTGCTGATAGGTATGGCCCTGTTCACGCAGCGCAGCGATGCGCTTCTTTTCCTTATCGGTCATCGTCGATCCCCCCCTTCACTATCCACTGGAGAAGAGGAGGCCGTTTTGACGAAGCCAAAATAAAAAAAGTGGGTCTGCAATCCGATCATAACCGAATCACAGACCCACGAGTATCGATTGCTTATACCAACTGGCTGTACTTTCCGGACACCCATCCGACCTGGCTGCCGATCTTCACGGCATGCCAGCCGTTCTGGGCAGTGGCGATCCACTCGCATTCCATTCCGTCTGGCACTGCGGTAATGCGGGCGTAATCCGTGCCGTTACCCACGCGGATGTTCACAGTGCCATTGTCGCAGACGATTTTCACCATCGTCCTGGCAGATTGCTCCGGTTCCGGATCGGGCTCTGTCCGCTGTCCGACATCGTTATCAGCAATAGCGGCCATCAGGGCGTTGTGCGTCTGATCGCCGTACTTGCCGTCATGCTTCAGTCCGGCCTTCTTCTGGAAAGCCTTCACAGCGGTTTCCGTCTTGCTGCCGAAATCCCCGTCAACCGCAAGCCCAGCGCCAAGCTGGTTCAGGGGCTCCTGCAGGGTCTTCACATCCCCGCCAACGGAGCCTTTCTTCAACAGACGGCTACCGAGAGTATAAGTGACTGTTTCGGCAGGCTGGGCATCGCCAGTATCACCGTAGTTGATAAACGGCAGCTTGGCCCAGTGCTTCCAGGTGCGTTCTTTCACCACGGTCTTTACGCACCCGTAGTTGAATCCGCGCCATTCGACCGCGTACCCGCCACCGACATAGTAGCCGATATGCCCGTCCGTGAAGAGCGCGAGGCCCACGATTTCCGGCAGGGTGTCAATCGTACCCCAGTCCATGCCCTTGCTCTTGCAGTAGGAAAACATACCGCTGGCGCTCTTGTCCGGGCATCCGTTGGAACCATATTTGCTGGTGTACTTCTGGTCCGTGCCGATGGATTCCAGCACGCCTTGTCCGCCGTTGGTCCAGGCGTACCCCTTGCAGCCGCCCACGCAGTCGGAAACGACCTGCTTGTTGGCGATGTCTTTCTTGTAGCGGGCGGTGCGGCTGGAACCGTAGTGGTCGGGATACTGCTTTGTCTTGCTTGCAAGTACGGAGGCAGAGGCCTTGTAGGCGCAACAGCCGTACCAGTAGGGACTCTTCTTCTCCGCCATTTTCAGGCACCAGTCGGCAAAGTGCTCGTTGGTAAACGGGATATTGATTCTCTCAGACATGATGATACCTCCAGTTATGAAAAGAGGGCGGCGGTCATTCTCCGTCACCCTGGTCGGTCGGTTCAGTACGGTCTTTATCGTGGAGCTGCTCAAGGATCATTTTGAGCTTCTCCGGCACCGGCAGTCCCAAATGAGCGGCATTTTCCAATAACGAAATGCCTTCATTTGAGAGATAGAAGCAGATGATGGCGGAGCGCAGCGCGGAGCCGGTTCCGACCACGTAAGTGTCCAGGACATGGCCCACGCCAACCAGCGCAAAAATAAGCGCCTTGCGGCAGATCCCCTTGAAGCCCACGGCCGAGGACAGCTTCCTGTCCGCAATCGCGCACATGAGGCCCGTCACATAGTCGAGGACGGCAAAGACGAGCAAGGCGATCAGCAGCCCGTCCATGCCGCCCAGGAAATAGCCCAGCCACCCGCCCAGCGCGGTGAATGCGATCTGGATTTTCGTCCAGATCAGGTCAATGGAAAAATCCCTCATAGTCATTTCCTCCTTGTCGTTGATATGGAAAACCCGCCCTCGTGATGAGAGCGGGCTGGTCCCTGCTATGAAACTGTCTCACGGTTACACACCAATCGCTATCCAGTCGATATTCCTGCTTGTGTTGAAGCTGCCGCCGACGATGATAGTCGCGCCGGTTGTCGTTTTGCTGTATATCTTCAAAGCACCGTTGTCGCCGGACCAGTTGGTGCCCGTGGTGGAATAGCTGGCCACCACGCAGGGCACGGATGTAAACCCGGCGCTGCTGTAGTTGATTGACAGCGCGCTGTTGCCTGATACAGAGCCGGACCCATACGCCACCTTGAATGGCAGCCTCGCCATTGCCAGAGTGCCTGTGGTCAGGTTTCCGGCATTGTTCGCACCGAGATTGGCCCTGGCGTTTGCGGCTGTCGTGGCTCCAGTACCGCCATTGGCGATGGGCACCCCGCTGGGCATCCCGGCATGGAAGATCCGGTAGTTCGACCATACGCCTGCATCTGCCACGCGCAGCATGACCGCATTGTCGAGGCTGTTTTCGTAGCCCTTCGTGCGGACTTCCAGCATCCGGCGGTTGTTACCCGTGCTATCCTCCCAGGAGGCAAACGAGGATGCGCCGACATAGCTGCCCTCAAAAACGGTCCGGTTCGTGGTGTCGTTGTAATAAGGAAGCAGGTACACGGACGGATACAGGTAGCCCTGGATGGACAGGTTGCCCGTCATGGTGTCTCCGGCTTTATTGACAACGCCAAGCGCCGACCGCGCACCGTCAGCTGTTGACGCGCCTGTGCCGCCGCTTTCGATGTCCAGCGGCTCGGACAGCTTCAACGGCCAGCCGAACTCCACGTATCCGGAGGTCTCAGCCACCTTGCCGAAGGCGATGCCGGTGCCATCCGCCAGAAAGTCCATGATGACGCCCTTCGTGCCGATACTGACCGCCTGCTCCACATAGTAGAAATAGTCCTGCAGACGCACCTTCAGGTCATAGCTGGACAGCGCGTCGAAGGTCTGGGCCAGCACCTTATCCGTCTCGCTCAGGTTGTACGAAGTGATCGTCAGCGACTCTGCCTGCGTCCAGGTGTCGGCGGACGCCAGCTTGTAATACACCACGCAGGCCACGCCGTTGTGGTTGTTCAGCGGGACGACGCTGCCCTGGAAGGAGTACCGCACGTTCGTGCCATCCACCTGGGCTGCGCTGCCGTCGCTGTTGCATCGGTCCGCTTTGAACAGCCGGATGGACGGATAGCTGTAATCCAGCACGGTCAGCGTTTCGGTATAGGTCGCAGTCCGGCCCCTGGTATCCGTCACCGTGACAGACAGCGTCAGTTCCCCGGCAGTGGACAGCTTCCTGGTTGCTGTGAAGGAAGCCGTGGTGTATGTCACGCCGTCCAGGGTAGTACGGTAGGATGAAATTGTGCTGCCGTATGTCCCAGCTGCGGTGATATCAACCGCCAGCGTGCTCATCATCCGGACATACGCCTGAATCCGAGTGGCCACCGTTGTGTTGGTGTCCTCGACGGTCACCGAGGATATGGATGGGACAACCGTGGACGGCACGTTAAGCGTCAGCGTGCATGTGCGGGTGCCTGTCAGGGTACCGCTGATATAGCTCTGGCAGGTAATGGTACAAACGCCGCTCGTCGCGCTTGGGATCTGCGCTGCCAGCGTCAGCGGAGGCGTCCAGGAAACGGACGCACCGACATTCGTCGCTATCGTCCCGCTGGTGTTGCCGAAGGTATACAGCAGCGTGTGCGTTGTGGAGGTGCTGACCCGGTTGGTATAGATCGTCACGGCGCTGCCCATATTTACTGACGAAGACGATGTGGACGGCTGTGAGACCGCCTCCTCATAGGTGATGGTGATCGTGACGCTTTCCCATTGCAGGTAGTTGTACGAATACCCCTGGCTTGATGCGCTGGGGCTGGGATTATAGATGGTGAAAGTATTGTTCCCCTGGCTGATGTAGGCCGCCATGTTGTTGAACAGCGTTCCCGTCATCTGATAAACTGTCGAGTTCCCAAAGAAGGAACCGTCGAAGGTTCCCAGCGCGTCGCCTTTATAGCCAAGGCCTGTCACACCGGACACTATGCTGTTCTGGTAGTTGGCCTTCCGCATGTACACGGTCTTCGTGCTGCCTGCGCCGTAACCAGCCCTTGCCGCGTCGATGCTCAGCCAGATCCCGGTGATGACCTTGTTGGCCAGGTTCATGCCGGAGAAGCAGACGATGCCGACATAGTTATAGCTGGAATCGTAGAACTCCTGGCACGCCACACCGTTTTTTGCATTGGAGGAAGAATTGGTCTTTCTCGTGCACATCGAAGCGGCATATGCCACTGTAGTCGCCATGTGTACTCCTTTCCCGGCGTCAGCCGTTGTAGATCAGGGAGAGGTTTCCGTTGGCCTGGGGCTCGAAGGCAAACCGGCCTATGATGAGCTTCGTCAGTATCTCCGCCTGGGTGACGTAGAGCTTGTTGTTCGAGAGGTAAGCTACCTCGGTATCGTTCATATAAAATGCCAGCCTGTCGTTTACCACGCGGAAGGTGAACGGATTCCCGGTCTTGCCGATGACCAGCCCCTGCTCGTCAAAAGACATATACGTGCGGAATATAGCCAGCTCGTCTTCTGTCGCTTCATGAGCGCTTGTCAGGTCCTGCTGCAGCTGGTTGATCCGGGTGACCGCCCAGGTGTAATTGCTCTCTGACTGTTCGGACAGTGTGCTGACCCTCTGCGTTACCTGCGTCATATCGCTGGCGAGCGCATAGGTTGCCTGGACCTCGGAACGGATGCTGTCCGCCTCGGTGCTGATCTGCGCCCGGACGGAAGACAGTTTCTGCTCGAGTGCTTCTTCGGCATCTTCCGGTGCAGCCGTCCAGTCCGTCGCCCGGTTCCCTCTTTCCAGCTTGATCTGGTGGATGATGGTGGTCGCCGTTCCTACGCTGGCAGGTTTGCGGTAGATAAGGATGTCCGCGTTGGCGGGATCGTCATCCGGGCATTTGCCTTCTGCGTACTCGGCGATGAAGGTGGCCTGGATCGTCTGCCGCTCAGCGCCGGACAGGTCTATCGTAGCCAGCGTTGTGTCTCCGTCAGACACGCGGATTGTCACGCCAGCGTATGATTCCATGGGCGTGAGCGTCATGGAAACCGTATACTGCTCACCGGCAACCATAGGTTCCGACAGCGCATACCGGGCGATCAGGGCGGCGGACCCGGACGCTTCCGATCCGGAATTGAGGATGTAGTTCCTGCCGCCGACCGCGAGGCTGTCGATTGCCTCCTGGGCTTCTTCCGCTGTCAGGAAAGCCTCATAGGATATCTGGGAGATCGTTTTGAAGCCGCCGTTGTAGTACCGGAACATAGGATGCTCCGGAGCCAGCACCGCGTTGACCGTCGTGCTCATCAGTCCCAGCAGGATATAGGTGTACCCGTCTTCTGTTGTAGGCACTGTCGTTGTCAGCACTCCGGCAGCGGGCGTGAACAGGGAGCCGTTCAGCGTACCTTTGATGTACACCGTCGCGCCAGCCGTGCCGGTAAAGCCGGATACCGTGCTTGCCAGTGAAAAAGCCGTGCCCCAGGAGATATAGTTGTTTGTCTGCGTCAGCGCAGACGCCTTATAGGCTGTGCCAACATACAGGATGGGCTTCGTCACATCGAAGGCCGTAGTGGACAGCAGCATCAGCTTGCCTGCGCTGTTGAACACACCCAGCCTGCCAGCGGCAATCGCGCCGACCGCTGTGACGGAAGCCTTGTAGTTGATTCGGTCGTAGTAGTTGGTGGTCGTGTCCTGGTTCCGGGTGATCCACCAGCCGGTATAGCTGCCGCTGCCATTAATGGGCGTGTTCACGCGGTAGGTCATCTGCGTCACGTTGCCCACCGCCACATGCGTGGTGCACCGGGTCGTGCCGTTGATGTATACGGGAACCGCGCCGGTTTCCGTCCCGTCCGCCAGCGACAGGTTCAGGGTGGCGTTGGTGGACGTGCCTGCGAACGGCAGCCAGTACAGGATAGTCTGGCCGTCCCTCAGTTCAGAGAATGAAGCGACGCCTGTCCAGGCCGCCGTTGCCGCTGTCTGCGTGCCGACGATGACCTCTGCGGTCGCATCAGAAAGATCGGCAATCGTGAAAATAGCCTGTGCGATCATGGCTTATTCCACCTCGCACACGAATACCGTCTTCACCGTCACATCGTCCCCGTCCACATAGATCACCTTGCCCGTGGCGAAAGCCGCTCCGTTGTCCATGGGGTTGCCGTCCTTGTCCCTGCGGTACCAGGTATAGGTCTTTTCATGCTTGTAATCCGCGTTGTTGGTGACATCCACCCAGGCAGAACCGCTGTAGCGCATGAGAGCCGTCGTGGGGCTGTTCGATGCGATCTTGTAATAGAAATCGCCGGTGGCCGGAGAGGAGGGAGCCGTAGCGGAATACGTGGTGGACTTCAGCGGGTCGACTTCCGCGCCATTCTGCCACAGGCGGCAGATCAGGCAAGTCTGACCGACGGTATTTTTGAAAACATCCCCGGCGGTGCTGTCAATGTCCGCCTGGTAGTTGTCCGTTTTGTCAACGATGGTGATCGTGTCATAGAAGTAGGCGGTGCCGTTGTTGTACCTGGCCCGGCAGCGGTAGGTGGCGGACCCCTGTACATCAGCCGCGTGCACGGTATAGGTGTTGCCGTTCGCTCCGGTCGCTTCAGCCTGCACGTCCGTCCAGCTTCCGCTCTCATACTTCTGCCAGAGATAGGCGGACTTCGTATTGGTGGTCAGGTCGGTAGCGCCCTGGTAGTACTGCGCGATCAGGGTGATCTCGTCGCTGCTATCTGCCAGGCCGTTGGTGAACACGGTCCCGGACGGAGAATACAGCGAGAGATTGAAAGCGCCCGCGCCCGCGCTGCCGGATGCGCCGGTGTTGACCTTGCTCCACTGGATCTGCAGCGTGGTCTCCACAGGAGACGTGACGGGGATGTTCACCACACCGTTCAGCTGCCCGGACCCGCCCAGGGTAGCGTTGGCGGCGATGGCGATGGACAGCGGTATCTCGTTATCCACAGCGCTTCCGACCGTAATCGTCATGCCCGTGGGAGCGCTGGTCGGAGTGCCGACCGTGGGAGTGACTTTCGTCGCGCCGGTATAGGCCACCACGTTGCAGGACTTGGTGACAGCCGCGATCTTGCCATCCTTCGTTGCCGCGAAGGTGATATTCTCATTCGTCAGGAAAACGACGGAGGCGTTCTGACCAGCTCCGCCTGGTGTGCCGTCCTGCACCTTATAGATGGAAGTAGTATCCCCGATGGAGGCGTCCGAAGTCGTGATCCGCAGCGTGGCCGTTTCCCCCACCCAGATGGTGTGGGTAGGCTTCACGACCAGTGTCGGGCTGGTAATGTTAGCGTTGTCGGCGGTCGTGGGATAATCCGTCCAAGTGCCGGAGGAGTTCTTGTACTGCCACTTGCCCATGGTCGCGTTCTGCAGGTTTGCGGTCAGCGTGATCTGCGCCGGGGACACAGCGCCAGCGGCAGTGTATTTGAACACCTGCTCGCCGCTGATCCAAGCGCTTTTCGCGTTCTCGCCCGTGCTGATCAGGGCGAAGGAGATGTCCGCTGTGGCGTTGATCGTCAGCCCGGTGTCCGGATCGGCATAGGCCACATAGGCGATATACGTCAGCAGGCCGCTGGTGATGGAGGCCAGCTTGTTCTGCGTGACAGTCAGGACATTCCCGCTGACGGTCTCGCCTGTGGCTAGGGCCGTTTCCGATCCGCTGCCTTCCTTCCGCTTCCAGGTGATCGTCAGGGCGTTGTTGTTCAGGGCAATGGCGGTCTGGTTGGCGTACACGACCGGCGTGATTACCAGCTTGCCCGCCGTGGTCGTCCAGTTCGGACTGTAGGTGTCCCCGTTCACGTCATGGATCTGCGTCCGGGGCTGGTTGGCTCCCAGATAAACAGAAAGCGACTTGCCGTCCGACAAGTCGATGATGGTTTTGGAGCCGGTTGCGATGATGGCCATGTCAGGTTTCCTCCTTCAGAAGTTCGCAGTCGTAGGTTGCGCTGTACAGCACGTCCCTGGTGGTGAGAGTGATGCTTTTCATTCCGATGTGCGCGGCGTTCCAGATGCCGTCCGCCGTGCTGTCCGCTGATTTCCGTTTCCACTGGAACCGGGACGCGGGCAGGCTGTCCGTCACGTTCTCGCTGCCATGCCAGACACGGACGGTCAGGGTGGTCTGCTGGATGTCGCCCGACAGGATGTCCGAGGTGGCTATGATCTCGATGCGGAATCCTACCAGCTCGTCCATATCGGAATAGACCTGCTCCACCCGCTGGTTGATGCCCGTATTGCTGGACAGGTCGAGGGTCTGGCCAAAATTGGACGCTACATGGTTTGTGGTGATCGCTCCGGCTTTTATGTTGGAGCCTTCGATGGTATTTGCAGCGATCTCGCCGCCCGTGATCGTGCCCGCCAGAATCTCATTGGAGGTAATGGTGCGGGAGGCGATCTCGTTTGCGGTGATGGCGTTGGCCACGATCTTGTCGCCAGTGATGCTCCGCTCCGTCAGCACGTCACCGTCCAGGGTATCCACGTTTTGCGAAACCAGGTCACCGGAATTGTTCAGGGCATAGACCACGGAATTACGGGAACCGACCAGTTCAAGCCGTTCGACTGACAGTGTCCCCGCGTTGATCTTGTTGGCGGTCAGTTCAACGATCTTGGCATCGGTAATGGAACCGTCCGCGATCTGCGTGGTGCCTACGGCCTCCGCGCCGATGAGCGCCTGCGTGATGGCTGCCTGCCCGATCTGCGCCGTGCCGACCGCAGCGTCAGCGATCTGGGCGCGTGTAATGGCCGCGTCCTGGATGTTCGCCGTGCCGATGGCGGCGTGGGCGATCTTCCCGTTGGTGACGGACAGTTCCCGCAGGCTGCTGCCAGATACGGAACCGGGCGCTATCTTCGTGCCCGTCACAGAGCCTTCGCTCAGCTGGTACCCGGCCACGGCGCTGCTTTCCACAGCAAACACGTTCCCGACCGTAACGCTGTTGTACCGTTTGGCCAGCGCATCCCATTCGTATCCGGATACCTGCGCCCTGGCCACAAAGCCTGTCGGCGCGTGCCGAATGCGGACCATATCGTAAAGAAAAACCCGCTCAAGGTTCCTGTACTGTCTGTATTCTTCTGTATCGCCGATATGGATAAAGTCGATCTCCAGCGTCAGGTCGGTGAGGTCGCAGCCTTTCGCAAACTCGTCCGCAGCGGCCTGCCGCATGAGCGCGTAGCATTCTTCTTTGGAGAAAGGCTGGATTTCCGGAGCAGGCTCGTCGCCTTCCTCGCTCTCATCTTCTTCCGAAACCACGACCTCTTTCGCGTCCGAGACGGTCAGCGTCCCGGTATGCACGACGGGATAGTCGTTGATATGCGGGCTATCGATCCACTTTTCCGGCAGGAGCAGCGTATTGCCCTCGGCGTCCTCGCCCAGGGGAACGATGCGGGTAATGACAGAATCCGTCTTCTTGCTCCAGGAGATGCCCGTCATGTTCTTCCCGTAGGCGATTTCATAGCCACGGTCGGGCGGGTCGTCGTTATCTAGGAGATAAAAATCTGCGTTATCCCGCACCAGCCTTGCCCGTGACCGCTGCACCAGGCCCAGCTCAGGGTCGAGCAGGTACTTGATGGGATTGACAAAGCTGCGGTTGCCCAGGTTGACCCTGCGGACAATGTTCGTAGCCAGGATACGGTTATCCGGCGTGAACAGGGCGGTCCGCATTTTGGTAAGGGCGTTAACAACGTAGGTGCCCATCTGCGTGGTCAGCCTGCCGCACATGTTGCCCATAAAGTCGTAGCTGATATGCCGCGCTTCCACGGTCACCTCGTGATTGGCGGTATCAACGTTTACGGAATAGATGCGGAAGCACTGCTCGGTGGCCTGTTCAGCCGGGACGATGACCGTGCCATCATCCTCCAGTGGCTTATAGGCGGGAACCGGCGCTTTGATGATCCGCTCCTCCTGCAGTTCCTTCCATCGCAGGTCCTCCGTGATGGGATGCACCAGCGTCAGGCCGAAGTCGCCGCCCGCGATCTCCGATACCGTACAGGAGGAAGGCTGGAGGATGCACAGGCCATTGCCGTGCCAGTTTGTTTCGTTGGCTTCATAGATGCAGATCGTGGGCGGTCACCTCCTCCAGCAGGGCATAAAGAAAGCGCCTCCGAAGAGACGCTCAATGGATCATATTCATCTCGACAACCTGGAATTTATCGGAACAGACAATCCAAAGCTTCTTCCTCCGTGGCAACGAAGAACACATCATGCCCTTTGTTGCTCTCATAGATGAAGTCATGCAGCGGCTTGCTGGTATAATGCGAGTAATCCCCGTAAATAGCAATCCGTCCGCCATAGTTGATGTACTTCTGAAGAATCTCTCCTGCAAGCCCGGAACTGAGGATAAAGAATTCCTCTTTGATCAGTTCCTTATCAATTGCGATGTTCTTTGTTCCTGTTTCATACTTTGCGGTCATCAGCAGGTCAAGGGCTGACTGTGAATCGGTGATCACAAGTTCCCCGCTGCGAACAACTGCACAGATGTTTCCGTTTTTCTCGACTTTTTCTATGTTCATGGATATACCCCTCCACAAATACCGAGTTGTCAGCCTGATGGCCGTCTTTATTATACCAGAATCCGGAGGATTTCGGAAGGTAGCAAGCGTTATAAAAACCGCCAATTCGGCGTTACGACCAGCCTGCTCACCGTTCCAGTCCAGGTAATCGTGCTGTCGCCGGGAGGCAGGTACTGCGGATCGCCATCCACCTTGTCGTTCAGCAGCGTCCCGCCGTCCAGACTCATGCACTCCTGCGCCTCCCAGTCGAGGATGATGCCGTTGCCGATGCCGCTTAGTACCACTGCGCCGCTGTAGGTGGTCAGCGTGATCGTCCCACTGCCGTACAGCGTGAACTTTGGCCAGGCGGGCACTGTCCCCGGATTGTGTACCGTCATGCCGCTGGCGGTGAGGGTGATGTCCTCTGCAGGCGGGTATAGGCACTTGAAGGGCTGGCACTGGAACGGCACAGCGAAGCTCCTGTATCCTCTTCCGCGCAGGATTTTGCTGAAATCAATCTGGGTGATGATCCGGGCGTCATAGGAGCGGTCTGGCTCGTTTCCGAATACCACGCTCCCGGAGCCCTGAAGCCACGCGCAGATGGCGTCGATGTCCGCGTCCGGCCTGACCCAGCACTGCGCTGTTTTCAGGACAGGATCATAGACGGGCAGATCGCTTTCCGGCAGTATCAGCACGCCGGACCGGCCCGGAATGGTGATCTGGTTCACGCGCTCCTTGGGCCGTGATATGACGGGATACTCGGAGACCATGATGCCATAGTCCTCCGAGCTTACTCCGTTCCACAGGAAATAGGGATGCATGACCGTCACCTCTTTAGTATCCATATCCGCGCTGCCGCCTGCGCGTCATGGCGCTGATCTGCGCCGCGAGGGACTGCGCGTCCATATCGTTTGCCATGACCATGTTTTCCACGTTCACGGCAGGCACCATTTCCGGTTCCGCGCTGTTTGCCTTCACAGCGTCGATCAGGTCCTGCAGCAGGGATTCCATGTTTTCCGTCGAGCGTTCGCTCATGAAACCTGACAGCACATCCACCATGCCCGCCCGGAGCCGCGCCGACATCTCCGTCCACAGGGTGTCCAATGGCAGGATGGCTTCCGCGCCAGCCTCGCCGACGCCCTGGAGCCCGGCTGCGCTGCCCAGGATGGTGGGCTTGTCGAAGACGCCGCCCAGCGCGTTCCAGGAAATGGACAGCTTGGGCAGCTTGATGCCCCAGCCGATGTCGTTCCAGGTCACGTTGATGCGGGGCAGCTTGAATTCCGGCAGCTTCCACTGGAAGTTGAACAGGCCCTTGAAATAATTGACCTTCTCCTGCAGCCAGGTCTTTGCCGATTCGATGGGGCTTTTGATCACGCCCAGGACGCTGTCCCACGCGCCCTTCACGCCGTTTTTGATGCTGGTCCAGCCATTGACGATACCGGCTTTCGCATTGGTGATAGCCGATGACACGGCATTCGTGATATTGTTCCAGGCCGTCGTGGCATTGGACTTCAGCGTGTTCCACGTACCCTCGATGCCGGACTTGATATTGTTCCACCCAGTCGTGGCAGCGGACTTGATATTGCTCCAGGTATTGGAGAAAAACGACGCGACGCCATTCCATACCTCCGTGGCCTTGTTGCTGATGCCTGTCCAGATACCACCGATCCATGTCGTGAAGGCGTTCCATGCGGTTTCGGCAGCAGACTTTATCGCGGTCCATACGCCGGAGATCACATCCTTGATGGCGTTGAACCAGGTGGCAGCCAGTCCCTTGATGCCTTCCCAGACAGTGGACAGTGAGGTTTTGATGTTCTCCCAGGATGCGGAGGCGTCACCGGTGATCAGCCCCCATACGCCCTGGAAGAAGGAAACGATGCCGTTCCAGATCGTACTGGCGGCAGTAGAGATACCGTTCCATATGCCGCTGATCCATTCAGTGAAAGCGTTCCAGGATTCGCCCGCGTCACCGGCGATGCTGGTCCAGACGCCGGAGAAAAACGAGACGACAGAATTCCATACGGTGCTGGCCGTGGTGGATATGCCGTTCCACACACCGCTGATCCATTCGGTGAAGGTAGTCCACGCAGTGTTCGCGCCGGTCGATATGCTCGTCCAGGTTCCGGAGAAGAAGGAGACAATGCCGTTCCAAACGGTGCTTGCTGTCGTAGAGATACCGTTCCACACGCCGCTAATCCATTCGGTGAACGACGTCCACGCGGTGTTTGCTCCGGTTGAAATGCTCGTCCAGATCCCGGAGAAGAAGGACACGACAGCATTCCAGATGGTGCTGGCTGTAGTGGAGATTCCGTTCCATACGTCGCTGATCCATTCTGTGAAGGTAGTCCACGCAGTGTTCGCGCCGGTGGAAATGCTCGTCCAGATTCCGGAGAAGAAAGACACGATGCCATTCCAAATTGTGCTGGCCGTGGTGGATATGCCGTTCCACACCCCGCTGATCCATTCCGTGAAGGAGGTCCATGCGGTATTCGCAGCTGTGCTGATGCCGCTCCAGACACCGGAAAAGAAGGAAACAACAGCGTTCCATACGGTTTCAGCAATCGTTTTGATGCCTTCCCACACGCCGCTAATCCAAGTCGTGAAATTGGTCCATGCGGTACTGGCGGCTGTGGAAATGCCGGTCCAGGTATTGCTGAAGAAGGTGACGATGGCGTTCCATACGGTCGTTGCCGTCTGCTTGATGCTTTCCCATACACCGGCGATCCATTCGGTGAAGGCAGTCCACGCAGTGCTGGCGGTCGTGGCGATAGCCGTCCAGGTGTCGGAGAACCATTTCTTGATGGCGTTCCAGGCATTGACTACGCCGGTCTTGATCGCGGTCCATACATCCGAGAACAGCTGCCCGAGATCGATGCCGAAAGCCTCGGCGATTCCGCACAGCGTTTCCCAGAAGGTAGAGAAGAAATTGGTGATGGCTGTCCAGATATCCTGAAGGGCCACGCACAGGCTGTCCCAGGCGTCGCTGATGCCCTGGGTGAAACCGTCCCAGTCTCCGGAGAAAAGCGATATGATGGCGGAGACCAGGTTTGCCAGGAAATCCACGAAATTGACGATGGCGTCGATCACTGGGCCGATGGCGGAGATGATGCCCGCTATCTTTGCGATTACGACGGAAACCATAACGCCCACAGCAGCCGCAATCGCCTCGAAGACCGGCATCAGCTTCAGTACGATCTTCTGGATCGTGCCCCAGAGCTTTTCCAGGGACGCCTTGATCGGCTCAAACCAGGACTGCAGCGTCTGGAAAGCGCTAATGAAGGCGGCCTTTACCTTCTCGAAAGCCGCGCAGATCTGCTGCCAGATGGCGTTGACCTTGTTCCGGAACTCCTCGTTGTTTTTATACAGGGAGATGAAAGCGGCAACCAGCACAGCGATGACAGTGATCACTATGCCCACGGGACCGGTCAGCGCGGTCATGGCCTTGCCCAGCAAGCCGGTGACCTTCGTCGCGCCGGAGATGACTTTCATCACGGAGCCGACGTTCTTGATCACCTTGCCGATGCCGGTGATGACCTTGCCGCCCACCAGGAGCACGGGGCCGACTGCGGCGGCAATGGCCGCGATCTTGATGATGGTATCCTTAGTCTTGTCATCCAGGCTGGTCAGCCAGTTGATGATGGAAGTAATCTTTTCGACCGCCTTCTGGACCATGGGAGCAAGCCGCTCGCCGAAAGAGATAGCCAGGCCTTCCACAGCGGATTTCAGCGTGCGGAAAGAACCGCCCAAGCCGCTCTCCATGGTATCGGCCATCTGCTGGGCAGCGCCTTCGCTGTCCTCGATGTAACCCATGAGCTCGTCGAATTCATCGCCGCACCCGTCCAGCAGCGCGGTCACAGCCGCCAGGTCGGTCTTGTTAAAGATAGTGGAGATGATGTTCTGCTTCTGCTCGGCGGTCATGCCGTCCATAGACCGGTTCAGGTCCATCATGATATCGTTCATGGAGCGCATGTTGCCGGAGCTGTCATAAACGGATACGCCAAGGGCCTGCAGCTGGGCGGCGGCCTTGTCGGTGGGCTTCGTCAGGGACAGGATGACGTTACGCAGGTGCGTGCCGCCTTCAGCGCCTTTGATGCCTCGGTTGGCCAGGATGCCCAGCTCCGCGTTCAGTTCGGCGGTGCCGCCTTTGAGGTTCTTGGCGGTGCCGCCCACGGTCAGGATGGCTTCGCCCAGCTGCCCGACAGAGGTGTTGGACTTCTGTGCCGTCACAGCCATCTGGTCGGAGAAAGTGCCAAGCTCATCCATAGACAAGCCGAGAGCCGCCATGGCGTCGGTGGCCAGGTCGGAGGCATATGCCAGGTCCAGTCCGCCCGCCTGCGCCAATGCCAGTACCTTGGGCAGGGCCGCGCAGGCTTCGTCAGCGTCGTAACCGGCCAGAGCCAGATAGTTCAGGGCGTCGGCGGCCTCGGACGCGGAGTAGCGGGTAGACCGTCCCATTTCCTGCGCCGTGCTGTTCAGCAGGGCGATCTGCCGGTCCGCTTCCTCTGAGGAGCCTGCTACCAGGCCCATGGTGGCTTGCACGGTTTTCAGGGAATCGTCGAAGGAAGTGAAAGTCTTCACGCACACGGTGCCCAGCGCCACAATGGGCGTGGTCACCTTCGTGGTGAGCTGCTTGCCCACATCGGAGACCTTTTTGCCGACGGCCTCCAGTTTCGCGCCGATGTTTTCCAGCTGCGTGCCCAGCTGGTAGAAGCCGTTCTGCGACAGCTTCAGCTGCTGGGTGACGAGCTTCAGCGCCTGCTCGGTCTGGGAGACCTTCTGTTTCGCCTGCTCCAGCTGTGCGGCCAGTTTCTTCGTCTCTTCTGAGTTCTCGCCGGTCTCGGCCTTGCTCTTTTCATAGGCGGCTTCGAGATCGGCTACCTTCTGCTTCTGCGCGGCCAATTTGTCCGTCAGGGTCTGCGCGGAGGTCTGCAGCTGCGCCGTCACCTGTTTGAAGTTGGTGATCCCGGTGGCGGCGTTGGTGCAGGAAGCCTGCAGCTTCGTCATCTGCCCTTCGAATTTGGACAGGGAGCCTTCAAACTGGGTCGTGTCAAGGGACAGGCGGACAATCAGGTCGGACGTTCCGGACGCCATGGGAAATCACCTCCTCGCGGGCATAATGAAAGCGCCGCCCTTGTGGACGACGCTCGTGATATATTCGGATCAGAAAAACTCGAATTGAGTGAGCTATGACAGCAAGATACAGCTACAGTCAAATGTATAGTATGACATCGGATCATCATACTCATTGCGGGCACTGTATCCGTTTGGCAAAAGGAATACTGTCTCCGGATTTGAAGTACGGCAGCCATAGGCACTGTTCTTCGGGAAGGCAAAACGAAATGTGTCTTTCATCATGTAATCAGAATACCAGGAATCATAATCATCATACTCGACACCGTGAAGCACCAAAGCCCATTCTTTTTTTATTGCAATATGGCGAAACACCGGCATTTTCCCCTGTGTGTACGAAGATCGGATTTCAAAGATATCCATAGGTACTTCTCTATAGAAATATGTATTGAATGTCGGATCAAGAAATACCCACTTTCCCAGATCGCACAAATATGCCATAACACCAACGTGATGATCGTAATCAAACATGCATGGAAGGCAGGAAACCGTAACCGCTTTTACCCCCATGCTCAAAAGCATCTCTGAAAGTACCGTAGCATAATCCGAGCACCATAGCTGACCAAGCTTTGCTGCTTTCATAATCTCATCAGTATTCTTGATGGCCGGAGATGAATTGTTACCGCTTTTACGCGCAATACCATGTACATAATTCATCAGTGAAAGGACCTTTTGCAAATCCGATCCCCCATTAAAGTAATCCGCTACATGATACTGCTCAGCAATCCTGATTAGCTCAGACGCATGGCGTGACTGGTATGAGATACGAAGTAAACCATCCTGTATATTTTGAATGGGGTAATCAATCAAATACTTACGCCAAACATCTTTCTCATGGGCATCTGAATTAAAAACATCTGCTTCGGTACTCATTCAATTCTCTCCTTGGAAATCCCGATTGACTGAGGCATTTACGCACAATAATTATAGCAGAAACAGGAGAGATTCGAAAGATATAGCTTGTTATTTCTTTCCTGCCGGTTTCGGCATATGCTCGCAGTGGCACCTGAACACCGCGTGCAATTTCCGCAGCGTGCTGCGCCAGAATACTTTCTCGCTCATGTTCAGCACTACGGTTCCCACGTAATACAGCAGCACCCAGTCCACAGATTCCTGTGCGCCGGATGCCGCTGTATCAAATGAATCCCATAGCGCCTTTACTGAGGGTCGGGAGCCACGGCATTCTCAGTGTTCCCGGTATCCTCCGGCAGCGCGGCAGCCAGCGCCTCGGTGATCTGCTCCATGATGTGTTCCACATTCGTCAGGGAGATCATCGCGCCGACCTGCCGCTCGGTCAGTTTCTCGTCTTCATGCAGGAGGCCGGCCCACAGCAGCGTGCGGGTGGCCTTCACGGAACCCGCCTGCATCTTCTGAAACGCCTGGTCCAGGGAACCGAATTTGTCCTCCAGTTCTGCAAAGGCGTTCAGGTCGAAGAGCAGCGTGCGGGGCTTGTCCAGTTCGATGGGAATACGTACTTCCCGGATATCATGCAGAGCCATGGATTATTCCTCCCCGTTGTTGTTGGTCGTTCCATCCGGCGCGGCTGCTTCGTACACGGCGTTGAACCAGGCGTCCACCCCGGTGAAATCAGGATCGCCGGTGTCAGCGGAAATCTGCCAGTTGCCGTCGTAGTCGCGCTGGACAAAAGTGCCGTTCAGCTTGGGCTGGCGCCAGGCGGGCGAATCGTTGCTGGTGGAGTATTCGTCCTCCACGAGCTGGAACTTGCCCTTGTACAGCCACACGCACCTGAACTGGTTGGGCTGGGGCTGGCTCATGAAGCCGATGGCCACATACGGCGCTTCGTCGCTGGCGTTCTGCACCATGACGCCGCGCTCGTACCTGTGGCCCAGCAGGATCGCCTGCGCCCTCATGGGCAGCGCGGCCAGTTCCAGCTCCACGGTGATATCGCCCAGCTGGGACGCGATGTCGAATACGCCGTCATCCGCCCAGAGCTTTTCCTGGTTGGTCGTGGGAGAAATGCTGGCGGAGATAGCGCCGACCAGCGGCTGCGGGGTTTCGTATACAGCGCCTTCCTCGGTATCGCTGGTGAGGATGGCATAGTGGATATTGCGCAGCGACTGCCGCTGCGCCTTGACAGTAGAATTGTTGGGCATGTGATACTCCTTTCTCACTCCCAGGGGAACGGGAGCTGGTCTTTTATGGTATAGGTTGCGGACTTCACATAAATATCCATGTCCTGCAGGTAATCGTCCTGCACCTGCCCGTATCGCTGGTAGCCGTTCCGGCGCATGGTATTATGCAGGGCTGCGTTGATGGGATACAGCAGGTTCTCCCTGGCATAAATGTCGATGCGGAAGGTGATCTCTTCCTCCAGCGGCTGGTCATCGGCGAAACGGGTATACTCCCGGTCTGACTCGAACACAGCCAGCCTGGGAAACACCTCCGCTTCCGGAGACAGGATCTGATAGATGGCGGGATTGCCATAGGGGTCGGTGGCCAGGAGCGCCGTCAGCTCTTCGCTGGCCAGCAGCTCGTCCACAAGGGTTGATGCGTCCATATGCTCACCTCACTTGATGCCCAGCCGGGTCTCGATTTTCCGCTTCACGGTATCCATCGCCTCGTCGCCACGCGCTTCCGCGCTCTCGCGGATGAAGGCGCGTTCCTTGATGCGCTTGGTACCGTACTCGAGGAATTTCCAGTAATAGCTGGGGCCGTTGACGCCGCCCACGACCGTCACGCCTGCGGTGTACTTGCTGGCGGAGACGCTGGTAGTCAGCTGGTCGGCCAGATGCTTGGCAGTACGTCCCTGGGTAGCGGGATGCCCGTGCGCGCTGCGGGGCGCCCGGACGTGGGCTTCTTCGCGGATGATCTCAGCGCCTTTGCGGAGCGCCTGCCCGGCAGCGGCCCTGGCGTCTTTGCCCATGTTTTTCACACGGGTACCCAGGTCTTTCAGGCCGTCAATCCGTACATTTGCCATCTGCGGTCACCGTCCTTGCCAGGATCTCCAGCGCCTCATGCCGGTTGTTTTTATCGAGAATGGAGGTGATGTCGTACACTGTCCCGTCCAGCCTGATGCGCATTTCAGGAGAGACATCCTTCCGGTAGCGGATAGTGAAGCGCACCTCGTTCTCCCGGTTGACGGCGGCAGCCTCCCAGAACTCACGCCCTGACAGCGGCTCCACACAACACCAGCAGGAGAAGGCGGTCTCCCAGCGTTCCCTGCTGATGCCGTGCTCAACGGCGACCGTCCGGCGCAGGAACTCTGCGCGATCGCGCATAGTGCTGGGCAGGAGATCGTTCTTCTTCACGGGCGTCCCTCCCTGACAGAGAACAGCAGAGAGCGCAGTGTCAGAAGCAGGCCGTGGTGGTCCGCTTCCTCCCGGTGCTCATACAGATACGCCAGCGTGAAATAGACCGCCACCCGCAGGGAGGCGCGGATGGATATGATTTCTGCAGGATCGCCGTCATCAGGATCAGCGTTCGCCTTTGCCCATTCGTCATCGGTCAGCCGGGCAACATCCGCGCACAGCCTCTCTGCGGAAATCAGGAGGCTGCCGATAAGAGCGTCGTCATCTTCCGTATCTACTCTCAGGTAGTTTTTTGCCTCTTCAAGCGATATGAGCGCCATGCGGCAGCCTCCTTTCCGTTACGATGCGGGCGATTCTTCCGTGTTGCCGGTTTCCGCGGGATCAGCGGCCATAAGCCCGGCGGTCTTCAGCTTTGCCAGCAGGGCGTTGAAATCGTCCTTCAGCGTTGCGATGGTGGTCGCGGCGCTTTCAGCCTGGTTAGCCGCGGGAGTGAAAGAGGAAGGGAGCCCCTCTACGGAAGCTCCCTCGTCAAACACCAGCCTGCCACCGATATGGGTGACTTCGCCGCCCTGTTCGGTGTAGTTCTTCACGGTATAGCTCATGGTTCAGCCCTCCTTACGCGTGCTGCTGGAGGATCTGAATGGCCTCGCTCAGCACGGTCTTGCCGTCCAGGCGCTTGGAGGCCATGAAGCCCACCTGGCCCTTTCCGGCGTACAGCTCGTTCAGCCTGCGGAAGGTGATGCCCTGGCGGTCGCCGATCCAGTAATAATCCAGATCGCCGAAGATGATGGTCTTCGCGCCGGCGGTGGCGATGGGCATGAAGGGAGAGGTGAAGTACGGACGTCCCAGGATGGTGTTGACCTCGCCGTCCTTGATGCCGGGCTGCCACAGGTACTGGCCATCGCCGGTCTTCAGCTTGCGGATCAGCTTGATAGTGGCGTCGTTCAGAATCCACACGGCGTTCTTGCGGTACGGAGCCTTCAGCGCGTAGTACAGGTCCACCAGCTCGTCGGCAGTGATCGCCGCAGCGCCAGCGGCAGTCACGCCGACGGTGCCGCCACCGGCAGCGTTCAGGATGCCGGTAGGCTTGGCGCTGCCGTCGCCGTTCAGGAAAGCGTCCTCTTCCTTATCGCCGATGCGGCGGGAGAACTCGGCAGAGATATAGGATTCCAGGTTGAAAGCGGAATCCTGGAGCAGCTCTTCGGATACCTTGATAACGGTGCCGACCTTGTGGGCGTCCAGCTGCACCTGGCCGAAGGACTCATCGCTCTCCAGGTAATCGCCTTCCTCGTCGATCCAGGACGCGGAGCCGTGGGACGCAACCACGGGGATCTTGTGCAGGCCGCCGGAGGTGGTGATAACCCTTGCGTGCTGGCGGACGACGCCGTTCTCGGTCAGAGCCTGGATCAGGGTGTGCTCGAAGGTGTCGGGCACCAGGTAGCCGCCCTCTGCGACCTCGCCCTCCTCCAGGGCGTTGCGCAGCTCAGGGGTCATATTGCCCTTGCTGCGGAGCTGGTTCCAGAAAGCCTTCCTGTAGGCGTCGGAGGCGCGGCCGGTCTTCGCGTCCATCTTCTGGGCGGCGGCGGGCTTCTCGGTCAGCGGAGCGCTGGTGGGTTTGGACATCTCGCGGTCCATGGCTTCGAGACGCTCCAGGCGGCTGATCTCGTTGCCCAGGGTCGTGATCTCGTTCTCCATGTTGGTGTAGGTAGCGTCGTCCTCTGCGGACAGATAGCCGTCGCTGTTGCGGTGGGAATCCAGGAAAGCCTTGGCGGCTTCAAAGGTCTTGGCGCGCTTGTTGCGCAGTTCGGTGATAGTCATACTGATCATTCCTCCTGTCAGTTTTTCAAAAGAGAAAGCCGTTCCATCAGCACATCGACGGAGCGGCCGCGGGGAACAGGTTCTTTGGCTTCTGGTACATCGGGCAGATGAGCGTCACGCTTTGCCCTTTCGGTGATCTTGTTGACCAGGGAGGTTTCGGCGGCCCTGCCGGAGAACTCGTACGGCGGAGTTTCATCCGTCGCAGCAGATTCACCCAGCATGCCGTCGGCAAAGCCCAGCTCGATAGCCCGGCGTGCGTTCATCCATGTGTCCGAGTCCATGAGATTGGACAGCTTCTGCCGGGAAAGGCCGGTCTTGCGCTCATAGGCGTTGATGATGCTCTCCTTGACCTCCTCCAGCATTTCGATGGCCTTTTCCATTTCGGCCTTGTTGCCAAATGCGGTGGTCATGGGATTGTGCACGAACATCATTCCGGTGGGAGCCATGAGTACGGTGTCCCCGGCCATGGCGATCACGGACGCAGCGGAGGCGGCGATGCCGTCGATCTTGATGGTGATGGTTCCCCTGTACTCGGTCAGCATTGTGTAGATCTGGCTGGCGGCAACACAGTCGCCGCCGGGGCTGTTCAGGAATATGACCACGTCTCCGTCCCCGGAGAACAGCTCCTCCCTGAACATCTGGGGAGTGACGTCGTCATCGAACCAGCTCTCCTCGGCGATGGTGCCGTACAGTTCAAGCACCCTTGCCTCGGGTTCGCCGTCCGCCTGGTTTCTCCACCTCCAGAATTTCTTCTGAGGATTCATCGGGTTCGTTTTCCTCCTTTCCCGACTGAGTGGTATTCGCAAAAGCGCCCGCCTTTTCCAGCGGGAGCATGTTGCCGTTTACGAGGATCCGGTCCCCGCCGGCTTCGGCGGGGATACGGTCGAGGTTCTCCAGTTCCCGGATGTCATTGGCCGACATCCAGCCGTTCTGCCTCGCCGTAGCATAGCCGTTCATGCGGCTCTGGTAGTCGCCGCGCAGTAGGCCCTCCAGATTGAACTTCACAAAATACTGTGTCTTCTCTTCCGCTGTCAGCAGCGTGCGCTGTATGGACTGCTCCCAGCGCACTACCCAGGGGTCGAGGGTGTATTTCACGAATTCCAGGCTCTGCTGCTCGATGTTGGAGAAGCTGCTCTTTTCCAGGTCCCCGACCATATGGGGAGGCACCCGGAAAATACGGGCGATCTCGTTGATCTGGAACTTGCGCGTCTCCAGAAACTGCGCCTGCTCCGGAGCGATGGAGATGGGCGTATACTTCATGCCCTCTTCCAGAATTGCGACCTTTCCTGCGTTCTGGCTGCCGGAGAAGCCCCTGTTCCAGCTGTCCCGCACACGGTCCGGATCCTTCACGGTGCCGGGGTATTCCAGGATGCCGCCGGGCGTCGCGCCGTTGGCGAAAAACTTGGCTCCGTATTCCTCCGTCGCGATAGCCAGGCCGATGGCGTTCTTGGCCATGGCGATGGGGCTGTAACCCACCAGACCGTCAAAGCCCAGCCCCGGGACGTGCAGCACATCCGAAGGCTTCAGGATGACCGTGCCGCCCGGCATGGTCGGCGCGTCGGAATTGCTCTTCTGGTAGCTGTAATAAAGCTGCCCGTTGGAATCCCTGTCCACCGTCATGCGGTTGGGCATGAGCGGGTACAGCGCCATGACCTCGCCCTTTCCATTCCGGATAATCTGGGCGTAAGCGTTTCCCCACAGGAGCAGGTGCGTCATAAGGGTTTCCCGGAAAACAAAGGAACTCATCTCCGGATTCGGCTCGTCGTGGAGAAGCAGGTACAGCGGATGGCCCAGCGCCTTTTCCTTGCCGCCATCCTCGTTGTAGCGGTACAGGTGCAGCGGCAATCCGGCAATGGCCTCCGACAGGATGCGGACGCATGCGTACACCGCCGTCATCTGCATGGCGCTCTGTTCAGTGACCGCTTTGCCTGCCGTGCTCCCACCCAGGAAGAAGCGGTAGCCGCTGCCGTTCAGGCTGTTGACAGGCTTGTCCCTGGCGCGGAACAGGCCGGAGAAGGGATTTTTCATCGTGATTTCACTCCTTAAAACAGGAATTATCCTTTATGTGCTGAATATCTGTTATAATAGAGTTCCTTTGCGGTTCAGCTTCGCGAATACGGAACAAACTGATGCATCCTGCGTCATATAAACAAGACAGTCCGGGAGGTGCAAAGATACATGAAAAAGGCCATAACTCTGTTTTCCATTCTTCTTCTGGTTATGCTCTGTCTTCCTGCCAGCGCCGAAGACGCGCCAAAGGCTCCCATAACTATTGAATATTACCCATCAGATATGTGCGGCAGGTATGCTGAATTTGTTCCGGACGAAGACGCACAGCGCACGCTGCTGGAATTGCTGGAGAATACCAACTTCATTGACATGTCACATGATCTCAGCTCATTCCCGGATTTAGCGGAAGTTTCTCTTGGCATAACTCTGTCATACGAAGGATATACCGCATATCTCCGCACTGGTGGATGGATACGACGCCTTGAAAACGACGGGCTTGGTATCTGGTTCGCACAGAATACGGACATTGTCGATACTGTCACGGATTTGCTCGCAGGACATGGATATGAACCGATTGACCCAGCGGGGATAAAGCCCGTTGTGCGCGCAGAATTATGCGACGGGGAATACTATACCGGACAACCGCACGAGCCCATCGTAATCAGCGATCCCGCCAGCCTTAAAAAGCTTGAAGGCCTGATAACCGGATCGACGCTTTCAGAACCTTCCGGTTGTCCGTTTGGTTATGCAATACTGGTAATCATCGATGCAGACGGCACCCAGTATGAGCTGTATCCCGCGACCGACAGCTGTGCCCAGTACTTCATGAACGGAACCTTTTTTAACTATGACTCGAGCGACGGTGATGAAAAGCATGATACGAATCAGGTTCTGTTTGACCTGTTCGGAATCGTTCCGATCGAGTATTATCACAACGCCAAATAACCCGTGGCAATCTCAAGACACCGATCAGACGAACAATATGCCTCTCGTATCATAAACGCTCTCCTTCGTATCGTTCCCGCCCCGGATGGCGCGGTCCAGCCCCATGATGGCGGCGATCGCGCCGTCTATTTTTTCCGTGGACTTTTCCTTGTCAGCCTTGATGTTCCCGGCAGGATCGGTGCGGATGTAGATGTTGTCCATCATCCACCGCAGCACCGGGTGCCCGCCGTGGGCGATGCGCTTTTCCAGCACCAGCTTCATCAGCTCTTTCGTGGGCGGGGACATGTCCTTGAATCCCTGCCCGAAGGGAACCACGGTAAAGCCCATGCCCTCAAGGTTCTGCACCATCTGCACCGCTCCCCAGCGGTCGAAGGCGATCTCCCGGATGTTGAACCGTTCGCCGAGCCTGCCGATGAACTGCTCGATGTAGCCGTAGTGGATAACGTTTCCCTCCGTGGTCATGACGAAGCCCTGCCGCTCCCACAGGTCATACGGCACATGGTCGCGCCTGACCCGCAGGTCAAGCGTCTCTTCCGGCACCCAGAAGTATGGCAGCAGGATATAGCGGTCGTCTTCATCGGTCGGCGGGAACACCAGCACCAGCGCCGTGATATCTGTGGTGGATGAAAGGTCAAGCCCGCCATAGCAGACCCGGCCTTCCAGTTCGTCCTCATCGACAGGAAACGAGCAGGCGTCCCATTTGTCCATGGGCATCCAGCGCACCGACTGCTTGACCCACTGGTTGAGCCTCAGCTGCCGGAAGGCGTTCTCCTCGCCAGGATTCTGTTTCGCGGACTCGCAGGCGGCTTTCACCTTGTCGATGCCCACGGTGATTCCCAGGGAGGGATTGGCTTTTTTCCAGACCTTCGGGTCAGTCCAGTCCTCGGATTCGTCCGCGCCATAAATGACGGAATAGAAAGTCGGGTCGATTTTCCTGCCCGCCTGGATATCCAGCGCCTTCTGGTGCACCTCATAACAGATGCTGTTGGTGTCGTTCCCTGCGGTGGTGATCAGGAAATACAACGGCTGCATCCTGGCGTCGCCCGATCCCTGCAGCATGACGTCGTACAGTTTACGGTTGGGTTGCGTATGCAGCTCGTCGAAGATGACGCCGTGGGTGTTGAAGCCGTGCTTGTTGGCCACGTCCGCCGACAGCACCTGATAGGAACTGTTGGTGGGCAGATACGTGATCTTCTTCTGGGATTCCAGGATCTTCACCCGCTTGGACAGCGCCGGGGAGAACCGCACCATGTCAACCGCAACGTCAAACACGATTTTCGCCTGGTTGCGGTCGGCAGCGCAGCCGTAGACCTCGGCGCGTTCCTCGCCGTCCCCGCACAGGAGCAACAGCGCAACAGCGGCAGCAAGCTCTGATTTGCCCTGTTTCTTCGGTATCTCGATATAGGCCGTATTGAACTGCCGGTAGCCGTTGGGCTTCAGGATACCGAAAATATCCCGGATGATCTGCTCCTGCCAGTCGATGAGTTCGAAGGGCTTTCCCGCCCAGGTGCCCTTGGTGTGGCAGAGGGATTCGATGAACATGACGGCAAAATCCGCGGCGTCCTTGTCGTAGTGTGAATCCTTCGCCTTGAAGGCCGTGGGCCTGTACCGTTTCAGCTTCCTCAAAATCTCACCTCCCAGGGCATAAAAAATAAGACCTTCGCGGTCTTTCTGTACGAGATACAGCCCTCATGGGCTGTTCCCGGCAATATGCTGTTTGATGTTCCCAGTCAGATCATGCCGTCTCCGGCAAGCTCATCGTATGCCTGCTCCAGCGCCTGTTCCAGTTCCTCCCAGGTGTCGCATTCCCAGCGCGGGAACCCGAGCGGCGCGGCGGTCGTGCCGTCACCGTGGGCGGTCAGGCACAGGCTCTCATCCGTTACCACCAGGCGGCCCTTGTATTCGTAGAGGAACGCGGTGCCGTCGAAGTAATCCCAGCAGACCCGCGCCTTTTCGGAAAAGCCGGTCGGCAGGGTCAGCTCAACGGCGGTCTTAGCGCCTTCCGGGTCATTCCGGTCAATGGGCTTTTCACCGCAGAAGGTGATGCGGGAATCGTCACGTTTGAATTTCATTGTCTTTTCCTCCTCTGATCGCCGCTCAGGCTCTTTCGACATCCACCAGCCAGCTGGCTTCGGGGTGGCTTTCGCCGGTCGCTTTTTCGACCCGCAGCTCGTCCTCCATGATGTAGTGCAGGCTCTTGCCGACCTTGACGAACCGGATGTCCTCGTAGCCGGGAATGTTGCTGCGGAGAACCCGCGCTTTGCGGCTCTCACCGTCGTAGCTCTTGCCGTCCCAGCCGCCGAAGGTGAAGGTCACGCTCTCGTTCGTTCTTGTGAAGCTCTTCTCGAATTCGCTGCGGGTAATGGTGGTGTTGTAGTTGCCCAGGGTGAAATGGTTTCTCAGGATGTAGGCGTTCATCATGATCTTGTCCCTCCGTTTTTCTTTGTTCCGCAAGGGTTTGTTCGCTCCTTGCATGTTGTACATTACCGTCTTTTGAGGGATAAGTCCACGCCTGTGCGCGAGATAAATTGATAACTCTTTGTGTCATGAAAGGCTGAACCGGATGCCCATGATCTCGACCAGTTCCTCTTCGCCCCAGCGGTTCTCACGGCGGATGATCGTGCAAAGGCCGGTCATCGCGCAGCCCTCGGCGGCAAATGCGTGGAGGTTCTCCATCACCGCCGTCGACTGGTTGGTGTATACGAAGGAGCCGATCCCGGCGCTGCGGAGGGCTTCGACGAAGTCGTGGACTTCTTTCTCCCAGAGGAAGTCGTCCATCTCCAGCTCGTCTTCCTGGCGGCTGAGGCTGGAGGCCCAGGCGCGGTAGGCTTTGCAGGCTCCCTGCGGGAAGGGGAACTTTGCTGCGGCGTCTTCTTCATACCAGGCTTTTAGCTCGTCGCTCTCCCAGCCCAGGGTGTCGATGATCCGCTGCTTGCGGGCTTTGCGCTCGGCGCGGGCTTCTTCGTATTCATGCCCGATGCGCTTCAGTTCCAGGAAGTAGGCGTTCTCTTTGTTCAGCATTGCCGTGCCCTCCTTACTGCGCCATGGCCCACTGCAGGGCGTGGCCGTTGTCTTCAAAGCGCTCTTCGCTCACCGCAATCAGTCTGACCTCGCCTTCGCAGGAAAGGTCGTCGCCGGTGTGCTCGTAAACCGCGCCGTAGTAGCAGGGCTCCTTGTAGGTGTAGTAATATCCGGCGACCAGGAAGCGCTTTCCGAAGTTCACCGTGCAGCTCCAGCCGCAGGCGAGGTTCTCAGGGGTGGAGGTCTCCGGCAGGCGGTAGGCGCGGGCAGCTTTTTCAAGGTTTGTCATGGTCTTGTCCCTCCGTTTCCGGTGTGTTCTTTGCCCTTCGGCAGTACGTACATTACCGTCTTTCGGGGAGAAAGTCCACGCCTGTGGGCAAGATAAATTGATACAAAACTGATAACTCTTCCCGGTAACAGTGGAGAGAGGAAAGAGGCCGGTCGCCCAGCCTTTTTCCTCTCTCCGCTCCGTGGTTTCAGCGGTCGAGGCACATGATCACGTTCTTCTCGCTGCCGGTGTCCACCCGGCCGTCTTTGTGGATGGCGATGAGCAGCCGGTCCTCAATGTCCGGCAGGAACAGTTCGTAGCAGATGGCCTCATAGATGTTGAGCCAGCATTCATCTTTGGCCTTGTCGTAGAAGAAGCTGTTCAGCTCCATGCGCTGTCCGTCCGGCCCCAGCACCTGCGCTCCGTGTTTGCGCAGGGTTTCGATGTGGTTCAGCGCGCAGGCGATGTTCATTTCAGCAATGCTCATGTCGCGACCTCCCTTCAGCGCAGGGCCGCTTCGAAGCGGCCGCGCTCTTCCTCGGTGTAAAGCTCCGTCCAGGGATGCTCCTCGCCGCGCAGGTCGAAGGTCAGCCCGTGGATGTAAATGATGCGCTCTTTGTCATCGAACATGCGGCTGTCCACCCGTACGCTGGCGGGGTGGAAACCCCAGCCGGTGTAGAGGTCGTGCAGGGCTTTCTTGTAGCTTGCGCTTCCGTCCGTGCGGATGGTCAGGCAGGTTCCGGGGCCAAGGTCAAACTGCCTTTCGTAGCTGCGGATGTAGCGGAATTCGTTGTATTCGGCGCGTGTCATGGTTGTGTTCCTCCTTGTTTTTTCGGTGGTCGTTTGCCCTTCGGCAGTACGTACATTACCGTCTTTCGGGGCATAAGTCCACGCCCATGAGGCCGATATATTGATACATTTCTGATAACAAACGCGGACAGAATCACGCGATGATTCCGGGCTTTCCGCCGGGTTCCGTCCGCACCCAGACCACGTGTCCGTCCATCGTGCGCATGAACATTTCCGGCCAGCGGAACCGCTCCGCATACTTCTCCGCCAGCCCGTCGCTGATGGAATCGAAGTCCTCTTTGCCAAGGCCGCAGATGAAGAAGGCGCCCTTGATGATGTCGTAGGGATTGCCGTCTTCATCCAGCAAGGCGCGGTTCAGCGGCTTTCCGTTGGCGATGCCGTCCTCGTCGCAGATCAGGGCGACCGGGTCGTCCCAGGGGTACACCGCCTGGATATATCCGCCCACCAGCTTCTGGAGGTTCTCAAGGGTATGCTCTACGGTAACCAGCCGGGGCTTTTCGCCGGGCTCCACCAGCAGCACTCTGATCTCAGCCATTGCCCGCCTCCATATCCGCTTCGCCGGTCAGGATGAAGCGCGCATATTCCTTCCGGTGATCCTCAAGCCAGCAGGCCAGCTCGTAATACCCGCGGTCGTACGCCAGCCTCTGCACCATGGGCAGGTCGAACATATTCGTCAGCCCGGTATCCCGGATGGCAAGGATCTGATCGCGCACTTTCTCAGTCATGGTCGACCCTCCTGCACCTGTCCTGCCCGTATGCGATGCCCAGGCTGCCGCCCGTGCTCCACGCCACATGGATGGTGGCGATGTCGTCCACATAGACCACCTTGCCCCTGGCGCCGGCCGGCGGAGCCTGCGGGTCGTCCATCTGTACCAGTTCCACGGTACATCCAACAGGGTACTCCCTGCGGAGGGCTTCGACGATCTCCTTACTCGGCATCCGCATCGTCTGTCACCTCCTGCTTTGCGGCCCTCAGGGCGTCGCGCTTCTCGTTCTGTTTTGCTTGCCACCGCAGCTTGTCTTCCTCGGTGCGGAAGGCCGCATGGCCGGAAAGGTTCTCCATCAGGATGCGGCGCTCTTCCTTGTACTCCGGGCCGTTCATGCCCAGGCGCAGGAGCCAGATGCGCATGGCGTACTTTTCGTTCTCGCCGGTGATCTCTTTCGCCTGGATGCGGCTCTGGGCCAGCGCCTGCTTGTTCATCATGGCGCAGAGGGTGGTGAAGCACCGCAGGGTGGCGACGTCGCTCGTCTCCGGCAGCGTGCTGAAGGTCAGCCGGTCGGTGTCGATGGCCAGCCCGTCCACCGCTTTGCCGATGGCGTTCTCCAGGCTTGTGACCGTCTCGCTGAAACGCTCCATGGTGAGGACGTTGGCGTCCGGCTGCAGGGCTTTGACCAGCCTTTCGTCTACCCGGAAGGCCGTCCCCAGCGCCTTGTTCAGCAGCGGCGCTCTGGTATAGAGCAGGTTGACCAGGTTGCGCAGGCTCATGCCGGTGTGCCTCGCCAGCGGCAGGCTGACCGTCAGCTCAACGGGATTGCGGTCTTCGGTTTCCTGCGGTTTCGTGTCCGCCTCCGTTGGCGTTTCCTGGGCTTCTACAGTGTCTTCGGTCTGCCCGGAGTTCTCGCCAATGCCGTTGAACCCGGCGGTTGCCAGCGCTTCCAGCACCGTCTCGACTTCTTCGCTGTCCGCTCTGTCATCGAACTCCAGCGTGCCGTCCTTCGTGACGGTGAAGTAGTCGATCTCGTAGGCGGCGGACGGCATTCCCTTGTAAACCGCCCTGGCTCCCGTGGCGTCCGCGATGGCTTTGACCAGGGCTTTCCTGTCCGCCCCGGTGACGTTGTAGTGAATCCTCATGGCTCATGCCTCCTTGATGTTGTTTGCCTTTCGGCATGACCATTAATCACTCTTTTCAGCCTGAAAGTCCACGCCTGAATTGATACATTTCGGCGAACAAAGTGTGTTCCGGCGGCATGCGCAGATCATTTGTCCAGGCTGTCGGCCCACACGATGCCGGAGAGCACGAAGTATACGTTGTTCAGGCAGACGCCGTTGCCCCAGAGCTTGTACTCGGCTGAATCTGTATGCGGGTCCCGCAGCCATTTCCTGATCTGGCTTTCTGTTTTGGGCTTGCCGTCCGGAGCCGTGAGCCTCATATGCGTTTCAAACACCTCCGACCAGAACGCGATGTCCGCTTCGGTTGGTTCCGCCGTTTCCAGCCCCATGCACCACCAGTCGGGAAAGCCCTGGAGCCTCGCGCATTCCACCGGGGTGAGCCGCCGTACTATATACATGGGGCCGTCCGGGGACGGGTCGTTCACGATCTGGGGGTCTTTGTAATCCCGCGCCATGAGCGTCTGCGCCGTCTCCTCGCTGGAGGACATGAAGCTGCCGACAGAAGAGGAGTATGTGGGCTGGGCCACGGCGTGCTTGTCGCAGGTGTTGAGGGTAAACGACACATCCTCATTGACCCCGTCGCCCTGAGGGCCGTTCTTCTCCTGCCGGCCGATCATGCTGCCCTGGAGGGCGTACGCTGGGTCAGGCTCAAGCACCGCGACGCCGCCCTGGTTGCCGGCCGGATCAGGCATGTCCGTCCCCAGCGTGCGCGCCGTATCCGTCGGGTATACATGGCCCCTGGTCACCTTCGACCCTTCCGATGTGAAACGCACGTCATAGGTTTCCGGATCGAGAGCCACGATGCAGATGCCGCCCTGGTTGCAGCAGGGAGAGCCGCCGCTCTGATCCAGCGTCCTGCTGGTCCCGGCTTCGTAGAACCCGCTGTCCGGATTGTCGGACAGCATGGCGTGGGAGGATTTAGAGCAGACGCCGTACGCCTTGCATTCCGGCTCGAACACCATGGGCTGGTTGTTGCCGCTGCTGCCCGCGCAGGCGTTCAGCGTCTGGGCGATGTCCCCGGTCAGATTGCCGTTATAACGGTCAAAGCCCACGGGCTGGAAGAGAGCCTGGTCGTTGTTGGTAGCGAGCGTGGCGGATTTATCTACCTGGTGCAGTTCTCCCTTGCCGCCGCCTTCCTTGCCGCAGCGGATCTTCAGCGTGACGGGCTTCGCGTCCCCATCCACCACAAGCGGCTGGTTGTTGCCGCCCATGCCGTAGGTGGCGGTGATGGGCTGGGCGATTTCCAGGGGCCCGCTGTACCTGGCGTCCATGCCGTGGTTCTCATACACGGTCGCGGGAACAGTTCCGGCTCTGAGCGTGGGCGACGTCTCATCCTCATACCCGATGGAGTGCGCTTTCGCCGAATGCTCCGTGCAGAAGCCGGCGCTCTGCGCCACGGCGGGATGGTGCCCGTGGTCCTGGGCGACCAGCGTGCCCACGGAATCCTCGGTGATCGTCACGCCGCTGCAGCCCTGGGGATTGACGCACCATTTCAGGCTGCGGCCTGCTTCTCCAGCGCCTTCTTCAGCACAGCGGGCAGCGCTTTGCCACGCTCGGATGCCCTCCGCAGAATACCCAGACAGGCCGTCTGACTCAAATAGTACTTTGGATGCACCCGCGCCAGCAAAATCCGCGACAAGGTAGATGCGTTTTCTTCTCTGGGGCACTCCCCAGTACTGAGCGTCAAATACCCGCCATGCGACTGAGTAATCTTCGCCCACGATCTGTCCCGCGTGTTCCCATCTGTCAGGCAGAGGGACATCAGCCGTATCGTCCTTGACCCTGCAGACTTCTTCGAGGACGGAGCGGAAGTCTGCGCCTCCGTTGCTGCTGAAGGCGCCGGGGACGTTTTCCCATACGATGTATCTCGGATATTTTCCATCCGTTGTGGACCTCATTTCTTTGATGATGCGGATGGCTTCATGGAACAAGCCGGAACGGGAGCCATCCAGCCCCGCGCGTTTCCCGGCGATAGACATATCCTGGCAGGGGCTGCCGAAGGTTATGATGTCCACGGGCGGCAGTTTCGCTCCGTCCAGCCGGGAGACGTCGCCGTAGTGCTTCATCCCGGGCAGGCGCTTCGTGGTGACCCGGATAGCGAACGGCTCTACTTCGGATGCCCAGACAGGCTGGACGCCCGCCAGGATGCCGCCCAAAGGAAAGCCCCCGGAGCCGTCGAACAGGCTGCCGAGGGTCAGTATGCGGTTGTTACTCATGATGCTCCACCTCTTTGACCAGGTCGGCGTACATCAGCGTCTTTCCGTCACGCTCCACGCATACCTGATCTGCATTGCCGAAATCTTCCACATAACGGCGAAGGATCACGGAAGCGTACTTTGGGTCCAATTCGGACATGAAGCATACGCGGTTCGTCTGCTCACAGGCCATCATGGTGGAGCCGCTGCCACCGAAAAGGTCTAATACGATGCTGTTTTCCTGGCTGCTGTTACCGATAGGGTACGCCAGCAGATCCAGCGGTTTGGAGGTCGGATGGTTCTCGTTCCGTTTGGGCTTGGCGAAGTTCCAGATGGTGGTCTGCTTGCGGTCGGAGTACCAGGGATGCTTCCCGTTCTGCAGGAAACCGTACAGCACCGGCTCGTGCTGCCACTGATAATCCGAGCGCCCCAGCACCAGGGAATCCTTCACCCAGATGCAGCACCCAGCCAGATGGAACCCGGCGTCCACAAAAGCGCGGCGGAAATTCAAACCTTCCGTATCGGCATGGAACACATACGCGGCGCCGCCCTTTTCCAGAGAGTCCGCCATGTTCTTCAGCGCGGCCAGCAGGAAGGCATAGAACTCTTCATCCTTGATGCTGTCGTTCTGGATCGTCAGACCGGAAGAGCTTTTGAAGGACACTCCATAAGGGGGATCCGTGACGATGAGGTTGGCGCGCTTTCCGCCCATGAGCCGCTGCACATCCTCCGCCCTGGTGGCGTCGCCGCACAGCAGCCGGTGCCGTCCCACCGTCCAGAGATCGCCCGGTTCCACAAAGGACGCTTTCTCCAGGGCGGCGCTCAGGTCGAAATCGTCATCCTGCGTCTTTTCTTCCGGGTCGCCCATGAGGCTGGCCAGCTCTTTTTCATCGAAGCCGGTGAAGGACAGGTCGTATGCCATTTCCTGCAGGGATTCCAGTTCCACCTTCAGCAGTTCTTCGTCCCAGCCTGCGTCCATAGCCATGCGGTTGTCGGCAAGGATGTATGCTTTCTTCTGAGCCTCGGTCAGGTGATCCACATAAACGCAGGGGACTTCGGCATAACCTTCCTCCCTGGCAGCTGCCAACCGTCCGTGACCGGCGATGATGTTGAATTCCCGGTCAATGAGGATGGGATTGACGAAGCCAAATTCCCGTAAAGAAGCCCGGAGCTTTTTGATCTGCTCCGGGCTGTGGGTACGGGCGTTATTGATGTACGGGATCAGTTTCCCGATAGGGATCTTCGTCATCTCGCTGGTCGTGATTTTATCCAAAGAATTCACCTTCCTGTGCATTGTGGTTTTATGGTGGCAGGCTTATAATTAAATCGCCCGATGTGGCAATATGTGATTCGGAGTATTTGCAATGATCAGACTGCAGGCAGTCCGGAAAGAAGACCATGATCTTCTGTGGAACATCAATCAGAAATACCTGTATGAGATGACCAATTACTATGATGATCCCATGGATGAGAACGGGAACTATCATTACGGCTATTTCGAGGATTACTTCATCAACCCGGTCAGAAAAGCGTTCTTCATCTTTGACGATGACGCGCTGGCCGGCTTTGTGATGATCAATCCCTATTCAAACATAGACCACAGCCCGGACTACACCATGGCGGAGTTCACGATTTTTCCAGCTTATCGCAGAAAGCATCTGGCAAGCGATGCCGCCAACCTGATTCTGTCAACCTTTCCCGGGAAATGGGAGATCAAGTACAACGAGAAGAATACGGGCGCAAAACGCCTGTGGACAATGATAACCGCGCCATATCATCCTGCCATATACCATTTGAATGACGAAGAAACGGTATTTGAGTTTGATACCGCTTCAATCGGATGATCAGAACAGGCCCCACTCGGCAAACTTCTCAAAGCCGCCAATGGACTGAATGTACGTTCTCGCTTCTTCCACGATCTCGGAATACGGTAGCCCGTCCACAGTATCATCGCCGATTGCGCAGCAGAGTGAAACAGGCTCCTTTGTGGCCTGCGCTTTCAGGAAGGCGTGGATGTTGACAGATACGTCAGCTTTGGAGAGATCCTTGCCGTGCAGCCCTCCGCCCGTCACGCTGTCAGCCATATCGCTGCCCAGCTTCCGGTTGGTAGCGCCGGTGTCTACCTCCGTGCCACCAGTCCAATCGCCCAGTGGATTGATCTCAGCGCCGGGGAACTCTTCGGCAATGTCCGCGGTTGAGGCGTTGCTCTGGCAGATGATCAGGCGATCGCCGTCCAGAATGTATTTCCCGTCGCTGTGATACTTCTCAAAGATGCGCCGGGCGATGGCAGACAGGTGGATCTGCTCCTCTGTCAGCGGCATACCCTTAAAGATGCCGTTGTCCCCGCAGCGATAGCCATCCGCCTGGTTGGCGGCAAGGCGCGCGTCCTGATCCACTTCGCAGTAATCCATCACAACGCCTTCGCCGGCGATGCGGTTGACTGTATCCTGCACGAAGGTCGCGGGGATATGTACGGAAGTCTCTGCGATGATGTGGCAGACCCGGTGTCCGACCAGCACTTCCACCGCGATACGGGGATTGCTCTGGACGGAATAGGCGTAGTCCACCAGCGCGCCAGCGATGCGGTCCGCAGTTTTATCCGGGTGGCCCGGATTCACTTTTTCGATCATGGTCGTTTCCTCCTGATTCAGTTTCCTCTGGCTCTGAGCAGGCGCTCCATCAGGTCATCCTGGGGAGAGGGCCCGCTGCTGTAGTCGGTGGAGCAGTTTTCTTTCACGATCTGGAATATCTCGTTCCAGTGGCGCGTGGCCTGGTTCATATACTGGATGCCGATGTTGACAAACGGGGACGGGATCGGGCTCCCGGTCGTGGGATGCTTTGAAAGGAAACCCAGCTTGCTGGTGGTCTCCTCGCACTGAATCCACCGGGCGCAGCTCATGGCGTAGCGCTCGATGAGCGCCGGGGACACCTTGGCTGCGCAGCCGATCTTCTTCAGCCATTCCCAGGTTTCCGTGTAGATTTCCTTTGCCTGCAGCGGATTGCCGTCACGCTGCTCCGATGAGAGGAACTCGTGCGGCTCCGGCATCTCCACGCCTTCCATTTCCGGTATGTCGAGCACGGCAAGCGACCTGCCGCCCGGATTGCCGGCGGTGACTTTATCTTTCAGGGCGGTTTTCTTGCGTCCGGCACCCGGCCTGGCACCTCCGCGGCCGCCGATGTTGTTGCTTTTTGTGGGCACTGCTTCATCCTCACTTTCAGGCCCGGGTTAATTACCCTTTTGGTTTCGCCTTTTTCTCACGCGGCAGGGGGCGGCGGTCAGCAGGAAAAAGAATCGTGGAGATTTGAACCAGCCCTGGGGGCCGCTGTCAGTAGTGGTATGCGGGCCGGCTGTCCTCACGGCCTGTTTTTCTGTCGTGGCAAGTCTTACACAACGGCTGCCAGTTGCTCTCATCCCAAAACAGTTTCGGGTCGCCACGGTGGGGTGTGATGTGGTCGACAACCGTCGCCGCGACGTACCGCCCGTTCCTCTCGCACTCGGCGCACAGCGGGTGCCTGCGAAGAAAAGCCTTCGACGCTTTCTGCCAGCGCCGGTCGTATCCGCGGGAAGAAGCTGAACGTGATTCCTCATGGTGTGCGCCGGCGTGGGTGTCGCAGTACTTCCTGCCTCTCGGCGCCAGCCTCGGACAGCCGGGATGACTGCACGGGTGATCTGGTATCCTTGGCATAAGCGTCTCCTTCAGCTTGTAGCGGATCATGTACCAGCACGCTTCCAGCGCGCCGACCTTTCTGTAGGGCATTGTTCTGCACCGCCTTTCGAAGATGCCTGGGAAATGGAAAAGCCCCGCGTTCCCGCGAGGCTCTCACCCTTTTTCGCTGAGTATACTATACCAAATTTATAGGGTGGGCATCTCTGGACAAAGCTGGACATTTTGGGCGGATTTCAGATTTTGATGGGATTTTCCGGGAGAACCACATGCAGCAGTGCACTGCCATGCCATCTGCGCACTGTCCTTGCATCGGCATTCATCTCCGTTCCGATCTGCTCCCAGGTCAGATTGTGGACGTAACGGTACCGCAGCACCATCCGCTCATCCGTATCCGGCACCGCTTCAATGACGCCGCGCATCTGTTCTTTCAGGTCTACCAGGGTGTCAATCTCCCCGTTTATCTTTTCCTCCAGCATGAGTATCTTCTCAATGCTCCGCACGAAGGGCGCGTCACCGTTCCGGGAGGTCTGCACCTTGTCTCCCAATACCGGGGATGTGATGCTGGTCGCCATATCCCTCAGGCGCGCTACCTCCTCAATGTCGCTGTTGATTCTCAGATCCAGCCTGTACGCCTGACGCAGGTATTCCTTACTCGTCATCAATATTTTCCTCCCGTTTCAGTTTCTGTAATATGACCCGTCCGTCCACATTTGTCAGCGTCTCGAACCAGCCGGATCGGAAGAATCTCTCGCAGTCAGCTTTCAGCTTTATGGCCAGCTCATACCGGGGACGCTTCCGCAGCGTTTTCGCTGCGGAGCGCCAGTCTTTGACGGCCTGAAGGACAATCGCGCTTGCCAGTTCCCGGTATCCGTCCATCACATCGCCTCCGGAATCAATCCCTGTACTCATACAGGGCATACGGTTCCAGGGAACCCTTGCCACCGCCTTTGTTGTACAGTTTGAACATTGCGTAGGCGTAGCAGTAATCCTTGCGGGGATCGTCGGCCTTGTTCCTGTTCAGCGCCGCCAGGTCCGCGCCGCCAACCTTCTTCAGGAAACGCTCAGCGGTATAATCTTTGCCGTAAGCGCGGAGGAACACGGACATCCCGCCGACGATGTTGGCGACCAGGCTCCATTTCTCACCGTGCCAGCACGCCATCAGCAGATGGAGGGTATCCGAGTACAGCTGCGGATCCGTTTCATACACGCGCCACAGTTTTTCAACGCAGGCAAAGGCGCAGCTGGCGGAGGAGTGTGAGGCGGACAGCTTGAAGCCTTCAGCCTCGGTGCGCCGGCGGAAATCGGCGGCTTTCGGATCGCCGGACAGGATCAGCGCCTTGATCCGGGCGGCGGTAGCCACCTCCTTGGACTCGCCGCGCTGCAGGGCAAAAAGATAGGCTTCGTCCTCATAGGTCAAACCGTGGAACAATATGCACGGAACCATGAAGTTATCGAATTTGCTGACCTCCTTCAGCGCCGCCAGGGTGTGGGCGCCGTCGAACACATAGAAGCGTCCGTCACGGTTGCTGACCTTCAGGGGATTGACCAGCCGGGCGTCGAAGTTCTCCACGATGCGGGCGACGCGCTTTGCGTCAATGGGGCGCTGGTAAGAAATGTCGCTTTCCAGAACCATGCTGCTCAGGCGTGTGAACTCATATCCGCACTTATCATCTACCATATGCAGCGCCTTCTGCTGCTGGGGTTCCATGCCGGAAAGCTTCTGCTGAATCTTCCGGGTGTTCAGTGGACAGGTGCTCTGACGGCGGGCGTTACGATTCTTGCGGCTCATATTACATATCCTCCTTGCCATTTTCGGTAATTATCCGGGTCAGAATGTTATCCACAGTATCGGCGGTATCGTCGATCATCTGGCGAATGGCATCCATGTTTTCAGGGGTCATCATGCTGGGCTGAAGTTTGGAAATTGCTGTTTCGCACGTGGCGATATAGGCGTTGGCGGCGACCCGCAGGAGGGACAGCACGTGGTCAAACAGGGCGGGATCGTCGCGCAGCTGTGTCGGTACATGCGCCAGCTTTCCATTTAGGACAGCCATGCCCGTCACCTCGACAGGCGGCATGGCGGCTGCGGCTTCAGCGTCTCTCGCGGCCTGTTTCGCTTTCGCCTCACAATCCTTGCAGATCGGGCTGTAGCTGGTACCCTTGGACACGATGCTGAATTCAGAGAAAGGCTTCTCCTCTCCGCACCGTTCACACACTTTTGTTTCTCCCTCGTGCTCCCTGTTTTTCATCTCCGTATAGGCCCTGTGTATGGAAACCCCGCCCTTGCGAAGCTGCTCCTTAGTACCCTCGTCCGCGCCGGCGTCCAGTTCCTTCACTTTTTTCAGGGTGTCGCGGGATACACCGACCATCTTTCCCAACTTGTCCATAGCGTTGCCTTTTTCAGCTTCTGCAGAATTCTGCAGAAGCTGGGGATTGTTGCCTCCGCTCAACGTAGCCTGGCGCTTTCTGGCCTGTTCGCGATAAAAGGACTCATACTTCAATCCGATCAGGCTGCGCTGATAGCTGTTCAGGTTCCGCCGCGCCAGCTGCCGCTCCAGCATCCAGAACATGACTGCATCCCTGTCATCAAAGTCCTTCTCCTCGATGGCGAAGGGAATGCCGCGGGCGTGGCAGATCTCATAGCGGTTATGCCCGTCCACGATCGTTCCGTTCCACACGGTCAGGGGCGTATCGCAGCCGTCGCGGGCAATGCTGTCCTCCAGCATCCTGCGCTCCTCCTCGCTCAGAGGCGGGATCAGATCACGCAGCTCGGGGTCAATCGTCAGGTCATACAGTTTCTTTTCCATGGCGGTATCCTCACTTTCTTTTGCACTTTTTCTCAAGGTAGCTGTATACGGCGACGCCCAGTTCCATGGCCAGCGGATGGTTTTTCCATTTGCCGCCGACCAAATCGCCGATATCCTTCGCCGCTTTCTCCCAGAATGCCACACAGGCCTCTGAGCCGATGGCGGGCGGGTCGTTGTGGCTTTTCAGGTAAAGCCAGATATCCCTGATAATCTCCTTCTCGGTTTCCATCACATGCTCACCTCAGCTTTCACGGCGTCGATCAGTGCGTCCTGGGATTTTTCCTTGTCCTGAAGCGCTTTCAGGATTCGTTCATCCATAGTGCCCCTGGCAACAATGTGTTGAATGATTACGGTGCCGGCGCTCTGTCCCTGCCGCCACAGGCGGGCGTTGGTTTGCTGATACAGCTCCAGCGACCAGGTCAGGCCGAACCATACCAGGGTGGAACCGCCGGCCTGCAGATTGAGCCCGTGTCCGGCAGAGGCGGGATGAATCAGCGCGACCGGGATTCCGCCTTTGTTCCAGTCGGAAATATCCTTGCTGGATTTGATTTCCCGAATGTTGAACCGGCTCCTGATTCGTTGCAGATCATGCCGGAACCAGTAAGCCACCAGAAGCGGTTTCCCGTTTGCCGATTCGATGATGTCCTCCAGAGCGTCCAGTTTCCGGTCGTGGAAGGCGATCACATCGCCGGTATCGGCGTAAATAGCGCCGTTGGCCAGCTGGGCCAGCTTGTTTGTCAGCGAAGCTGCGTTTGCCGCTGTGACCTCGCCGTCGGGCAGCTGCAGGAGGAGTTCCTGCTTCAGTTCCTTATACCGCTGCGCTTCTTCCTCAGACAGCCGCACTTCGTATTGTGTCGAAACCAGCTCCGGCATCTTCAGGTGGTCGGTGGACTTCATGGAGATCGTGATATCCGCGATCCGCCGGTAGATTTCTTCCTCCGCGAAGGGCTGCGGCTTGTAGGAGTAGACAACATCGCCATTGCGCTTGTCGGGCAGGAAGAATTCTGTCCGATATTGCGAAATGAACCGTCCGAGGCGATGGCCCAGGTCCAGCAGACGGAACTCCGCCCACAGATCCATGAGGCCGTTCGGGCTGGGCGTGCCGGTAAGGCCTATGACCCGTTTGACTGCGGGCCGTACCTTCATCAGGCTTTTGAACCGTTTCGCCTGGTGGTTTTTGAAGGAAGACAGCTCGTCGATCACCACAGTATCGTAGTCGAATGGAAAGCCGCTCTCCTCAATCAGCCAGGAGATGTTTTCCCGGTTGATGATCGTGATGTCGGCGCTCTGCATCAGGGCGGCACGGCGCTCCTTGGCGCTGCCGACCGCTACAGCGTAGGCCAGATGCTGGAGGTGCGCCCATTTATCGATCTCGCCGGGCCAAGTGTCTCGGGCAACGCGGAGAGGCGCGATGACCAGCACTCGGTGGGCGGCAAAGCTGTCGAACAGCAGGTCCGCGATGGCAGTCAGGGAGATGACAGTTTTGCCCAGACCCATATCGAGCAGGACTGCGGCCACGGGATGGGTCTCAATGTAGTCGATGGCATACGCCTGATAGTCATGGGGCACAAAGTTCATCCAGGATACCTCCGATCCGGCTTGCGTCGTCCAGCACGTATACGCGAAAGCCCAAATCCCTCAGCAGCCGGTGCCTTGCCGTTTGCAGCGGCCGAGGCTTTTTGCCGGGGGCCTTGACTTCCACAAAGGCCATACGCCCGCCCGGCATCAGGACAATGCGGTCCGGCATGCCAGCGAAGCCGGGGCTTGTGAACTTCGGCGCCAGACCGCCGCGGAGCCTGACTGCCTCAGCAAGTTTTGTCTCAATCGTCTTTTCCCGCATAACGCTCTCCGTCAGGATGAAAGTCCTGGTGATGGTCGGTTAGGGTGCTATCCGCAACTTTTCTTATAGGCTGATTTTTTGGCTTCTAAGAGCAGTTAAGGAAAAGAACATCATCGACCATCACCATGGCCTGTCAGTCCTTCAAAAACTCTGATTTTAAGCGGATTCCGCGGATAATGCCGCCAGTTTTAGTGCGCTTCCGCTGAAAGCCAGCCTGCTCGATTGCCGTATAGAAATCCGTCGTACTGCGGGTATACTCGCCAACCTGGGTGCAATACGCCCGGTATTCGTTGTAGAACTCGCCGGATTTTGCCGTAAAGGCCGGATCAACCTCGCAGCATTCCTCAATGAACTGGGACAGCCAGTCGTTGTTTTCCTTATACCGCCTGATCGCCTCCACCACGACCCTGGGCTGCGATATCCTGTAATCCTTTGCGATCACCCTGCGCGCGCCTTCGATGATCCAGGAGAGAATAGCGCCCCCGCACTTGCCGAACAGGTAGTCAGAGTAATTCTTGATGTCGCTGGTGCCTTCGATGACCGCGTTGAAGGGAATCACGATGAGGCGCCGCCAGGTGCCCGCGTCCAGTGCGCCCACCTTCGGGAGGTGGTTGGTATAGAGCACCAGCGTGTGCGTCGGCACATACGAGAACGGGTCCTTGTACTTTTTCTCCGCGTAGATCTCGTCCGTGGAGCAGAGCTGCTTGACGTTGGAGGTGGACAGGCGCATGCCCTCTTCGAGCTCTGCGGCGATCAGAAGCCGCTTGCCCTTAGCCTCCGCCAGTTCGGGTTTCACGTTCCGCTTGCAGCCCACCGTCAGGGTGTCGGCGGACATGTTGCCGGAATAGCTGCCCAGCACACGGGAGACGGCGTTCCAGAAGGTGGATTTTCCGTTCCGGCCTTCGCCGTAAGCGATGATCAGGGCTTCGATGCAGACCTTGCCGATAGCCGCCAGCCCGGTAATCTCCTGGACATAATCCATCAGTTCATGATCGTGAACAAAGAATGTCTCCAGCGCCGCCTGCCAGGTGTCGGTGTTTGCGTCATCCGGATCGACCGCCGTCTGCTTGGTAATGAAGTCCTTCGGGTCATGATCATGACGCGCATCCACCCCCTTGCTGAGATCATAGGTGGCGGAGGGCGTGTTCAGCAGGAACTCATCAGCGTCCAGTTCGCGCTGGTCTATTTCCAGCATCGGCCGGGCTTCCTTCAGTGCCGAGGTGATATACTTGGAATCCCTGCGCTTGATGGCGTAATTCCGGTAGGTGACGGCCGCCTCGTACTTGCGGAACGAGCGCAGCTGCGAAATGTTCATGGCCGCCTCGGCCTTTTTCGCGCCCATAGACGCCAGCAGATCCCATGCGCCGTTCTTTCTCATTTCCTCGGTCAGATTTTTGACCTCGGCTTCCGCTTCCTCCAGCTGGCGCGCGGTGAGTTCCTGCGCTACGGCTTGCGCCCTGGGCTTGGATTCTTCCCAGAAGCTGCCGTTATAGACCAGGTAGTCCGTTGAGGGAGAATAGCGCAGCCTGCCGACATATTCCCGCGCCAGCACGATCGCCTGGCCCACGTCTGAATAATCGCCGGGCCTGAGCGCGAGTTCCTGATTGTACTGTTCCGGCGGGATGTAATCATCCCTGGCGGCGACCTTCGTGTAAAAGCGGACCGCGCTGCGCCAGATAGTGGCCAGCTCATGCGCGTCCAGCGGGGGATCGCATTTCTGCGCCTGTTCGAGGAAGTGATTATGGGCTTCTTCGGTATTCCCGTAACGGATGAGGATTCTTCCGGCGTAATGGGACATGGTAGCGTTGCGGCTGCCCTGGGGAATGACAGTTTCGCCATAGCTGCCCTCAGGCAGATCGCCGTCAAACTCCTCATCGCTGAGGAAAGTCGTCAGGTTCATCGGCCCGTCAAACACCTCGACCTGGGGATCAGCCGTTCCAAAGAAGAAGCGGGCCGCGTCGAGGGCGTTCGTGTCGAAATAAGGGAATATCGCGTTGAGCAGCTTCTTCAGCTTGCTGTATTCCTCATGATCGCTGATCGTATCAATGGGAAAGAACGCATGGAACTTGGGTCTCGGCGCTTTGCCGTTCTTGCTCTTCATGTTGTGGCGGGAGTAGTGGACGGCAAAGGCGACGTTCGGAAATGCCTGTGCGATGTCAGAGGGATAGATCCAGGAATCCGGGTCTTCAGTATGATCGTTGTCGCAGTCCACCGGCAGACAGTCGCTGCCGATGAAATTCTCGTTGCTGCGGTAATTGTTGCGATAGTTTGCGCACACATAATCATGGCGGACAGCGCTGCGGAGCGACGCCGCGTCCGTGATCTCGACCGCGTGGGGATACGAGCAGTTGCTTGCGTCCCCGGTGCAGTCAGCGCGATAGATGTGAAAAATCATAACTTCCTCCAAACCGGGAACACATGTGATTTCCCGCTGTGTTCAAACCGCGCCTGTCTGGCCATGCTGCAAGCCTTCGGGGTATGCATCGTCGGTTTCCTCCAATTCTTCCGTAAAGTAGCGCAGGCGGTAGTTTTTCCTCTTTGCCCGGCTGATCTCCGCCTGCATGCCGGGCGAGACCCTTCGCCCGAACACCCATACCTCAGCGCACTTGCTCATGAGGACGTTCCCGAAGAAAAGGCTGAGCTCCCGTTCCAGGGGATCGCCGTCGTCCATGAACTGAGGAAAGAGCAGGTGCGGCGCGATGGGAATGCAGCCTTTGTCCACCGCATAACGGCTGTAGCGCCGGGCGGCGGCCACATTGCCCGCAACGTCCCCCGCATAGGGGGAGCAGATGTAGACAACGGGCCGGAAAGCGTGAACGGCCTTGCGTTCTTCGTTCATGATGTTGGTCAGCGCCTGGTACGGCGTGGGATCGATATAGCCGTCACTGTTGCGGAGATCGACGCCCATCAGTCAGACTCCTTCTCCGCGGGGCAGATTTCGGTTTCCATGTGCGCGTCCATCAGCAGGTTGCGGCATTCGATCAAGCCCAGCAGGTCAGCCGCGTGCTGCGGGCAGGGGTAGCGCTCAAAAACATTAACAGCCTGGTCGACCGCGTCATCGATGGCGCTCAGGGAATCCCAGAAGCTAAGGGGCTTCCCGGTCTTCCCGATCACCCTCTGCGCCCACCGTTCGGCGCGGTATTCGCGCTCATTCTTTTCATGGCGGGCGAGTTTCTCTTCGTACTCGGGATCGGCGGGATCAAGCCTTGCGAAGAAGATCTTATTGCTGATATCGTGGAGAGCCTCCAGATCGCCGCTTGCTACAGCCTTGATTTTGGCGAGGAACAAAGCGTTCAGATCAGGGCGGCCGGAAAGGTTTTCGTTCTTGTTAGTATGCGTCATGGCCTTTTCCTCCTCATACTGTTCGTAATGGTCCACATGGCATGGTTTTCATTCATGGCTGTCATTGGCTAAGAACTGTCCTGCGCCATCGTTCTGACGTGGTACCGCATCACGGATGAGCCTCCTTCCCGGATGGGTTTTTTCCACCCTTCACTATCCACTGGAGACTGGGGGTGGCTTTTGACGAAGGAAACTCAATCTTTTTTGTAAAAATCTGCGGTAAAGCCATCGGCGCGAAGCTGAAGCCCCTCCGCCCAGGGCGGCGTGCGGCCCATCTGCTCACATACCGCGTCCAGCGACATGCGCGGATCAGCCTCGATGACCAGTTCGTCGTGGATATGCATGACGATGCTGCAGCATCGGAGCGTCTTCATGGCGTAGCACAGGATGTCGCGGGATGTGGCCTGCACAATATTTTCCACGAGCTTGGGACCATAGGTATCGAGGCGCTCCCATTTCTTCGCGCCGCCGGTGCCCTCAAAGGTAATGCACTCGCCGCCGAACTTGTTTGTCCCGATCTTCGGCTTCACATACGCCAGGCTCCGTCCGGAGGGCAGCGTGATGAAGAGCATTCCGCTGCGGCAGGAAAAGAGAATGCCGTGAGTCTTGACGGCGCTGTGATACCTGACGGCCTCCATGGCCGCATGGTCCACGTCCCACCAGAGCGCCACGATATGCGGATTGGACTGTCGCCAGGCCTCGACCAGCGGAGGAAGCTCATCCTCGGTCAGACCCATCTCGATAGCGCCCATCGCTTTCAGGGCGCCGACTGAGCCGCCATAGCCGAGGGCCAATTCCGCTATCTTGCCTTTCTGCCGCAAGTGGCCGTTGATCCCATGCTTTTCCACGGGAACCTTGAACATCTGCGAGGCTGAGGCGCAATAGATATCGCCACCCCAGGCGAATACTTCCTGCCGCCATTCTTCGCCGGCGAGCCAGGCGATAACGCGGGCCTCGATCGCGGAAAAGTCGGATACGTAGAATTTCTGGCCATCATTGGGAATGAAAGCTGTTCGGATCAGCTGCGAGAGCGTATCCGGCACATCCTCGTACAGCATTTCCACACCGTCATAATCGCCGGAGCGGACCAGCCCGCGCGCTTCCGCCAGATCCGGGAGATGGTTCTGAGGGAGATTCTGCATTTGGATCAGGCGGCCGGCCCAGCGCCCGGTGCGGCTGCCATAGAACTGGAACATGCCCCGCGCCCGGCCATCCTCGCAGACGGCATTAGCCATGGCCTGGTATTTCCTGACGCTGGATTTCGCCAGCTGCTGCCGGAGGGTCAGTACGCGCTGCAATTCAGGCGGGGCGCTTTTTATAAGCTCCGCCACAGCTTTTTTCCCGAGCGTGTCGGTCTCCATGCCGTTGCAGGCGAGCCACTGCTTCATCTGCCGGACGCTGTTCGGATTGTCCAGCTCTGTCAGGCGCTTCATGGCTTCTGTCAGCTCAGCGCGGGAGCGGGTGTCCATGCCGATAGCCTGTCTGACAAGGGGCATGTCGATCCGCACCCCGCGGTCGTTGATTTCCTGGTCTATGTGATACTCATCCCAGACAAAATCCGGCACCGGGTATTTCCGCAGGCGCTCCTGGATGGCCATCTCTGTTTCAACGTCGCGGAGGTTATATCGCTTAAAAGCCGCCCACGCGGCCGGATCGTCTCCAGGGCGGTTCCGGGTACGGCCGCCATTTGCCTTGGTCGGCGCGCAGGGCTGGCAAAAGAGTTTGATCAGGTCTTTGCCTTCAGCAAGTTTCTGCTTTTCCAGCCCGAGAACAGCGCCGGCGCCTTGCAGTGACAGCGGCAGCCCCATGGTTGCAGCCCAGACCATGGAACAGCGCCAGCCGGAGGGGTCGAGAAAATCACGGACAGAATCGTCCGATACGCTGTAGCCCGTGAAATACTGCGGATGACGCTTTCGCAGCCATCGCGACAGGCAGACCCGTTCGAAAGAGCTGTTGAACGCCCACTTCACAACAGATTCGTCAGCCAGCGCCGCGAGTATTGCTTCTGGCACTTCCTCTCCGCAGGCGACGTCCACCACCTGGACCGGCCCTTCATTGACGGAATAGCCGAAAAGCAGTATCTCGAAATCCGGGCTTTCCGAGTATTTGTAAACGCCGCATTTTGCCAGATCGACGCTGGAAAATGTTTCGATGTCGATACTGAGCGTCCTGATCTGTTCCATTCTGTCTGTCTCCCTTGCGCGGAAAGGGGACGGCAGTTTTGCCGCCGTCCCCGCATGCTTATTCGTGCAAATCACGGGCCAGGTCCTCAAGCGCGTCCCTGATAAACGACGCGGCCTTTATCATGGTCCTCAGGCCGCCATCACCGCAGCAGGTGATCTTCACCCCGGCGATCAGGCCTTTCTCGTTCATCACGGGCTCGAAGCGCATGTCTCCGTCTTTGCATACCATGCTGACATACGTGCGGCCGTTGCCGTGGCGCTCCGGGTCGTCCGCGAGACCGTTGGCGCCTGCCTCGACCTTCAGCTTTACCAGCACATCCGTGATCTCCCGGCTGAACGTGTCCACATACTCTCCGTTAACCTTCTGAATGCCTTCCTCAATCGCAAACATTTCTGCTGTCCTCCTGTATATGATCTTGTCCGGGCGGCAGGACGTATTAATCCTGCCGCCCTGCGGGTATTAATCAAGGAAATCGTCGTCGTCATCGGTGGCGAAGTCAGACTCGGCGCTGGCCTTGCCGCCCAGGGGCTCGCCGGCGCGGATCAGCTGCAGGTTGTTGAGGCCGCAGGCGATGCCGCGGTTGCCGTTCGAGTTGAAGGCGTACAGCGTGATGCTGGCGCGGCCATAGACGCCGGAGTACACTTCGGACCGGGTGAGCACAGGGTTCAGGTCTGCGTCCACGATACCGGGAGCCGTAGCGGAGTTCGCGTTGATGAAGTACGCGCCTGCGTAGGCCGGATCGTCCGGGCGCTCCACATCGCCGTCGCGCAGCGGCGTCTTGATGGAGGCCAGGGGCGGCACGGTGCGGCTGTTGCCCTTGAGTTTCGACTCGCCCTCGGCATAGGCGGCCTCGATGGCGGCCTTGATCCTGGCCACGGTCCTGGTGTCGCTCTTGGGGATGATCAGGCTGACGCTGTACTTCGGAGCGCCGCCGTTGATGGACTTGGGTTCCCAGACGTTGGCGAAGCTCCAGCGGGTGTCGGGTCCGGTGATGACCTTCATGGGATTCTTGACAGTGGTATTCTTAGCCATATTCTTTTCCTCCTCAGTTTTCACTGAAATCGAATTTTGCGTTGCTCATAGCCGGGCGCTTGTCGCTTTCCGGCACGAGCGTAGGTTTGCCCTGCGGTTTCTCGACGAGACCGGCAAGGACTTCTTCGAAGCGGGCTTTCCCGAGCAGCTTCTGCATAGCGGTCACGCCGAGGACTTTCTGCTCATACGGGTCAAAGCCAGCCTTGGTGACGGCGGCGGCGACAGCAGCCTCATTGGTATAGCGTCTGTTGGAACGGCCCTCGACCAGCTTCCAGCCTGACCACTCCTTGCCGCTGATCGCCTGCTGGAGCGCATATTCCTTGATGTCGGTCGCCCAGGAGACCAGATCGTCTACCCTGGCGAGAATAGCCTCCACATCAGCGTCGGTCAGCAGGGGCGGCAGCTGGAAGTCGTAGCGGGCCAGCTCCATGTTGGCTTCCGCGCGGGCCCTGCATACGGTCTTCGCCTTGCAAAAAGCGCACCATTCGCCGCAGAGGAAGCTGCCGTCACCGGCGAAGGCCAGATCGGCTGCAGGCTTCAGAACCTCATCAGCCCAGGTGAGCAGTTCGTCTCTGGACAGTTCATAGCTGCTTACGTTCTCCCTGCGGGGCTGATAGATGGTCATACGGATAGAGCCGATCTCATACAGGCAGTCGAATATCTCCAGCGCGCCAAGCGCATAGCACATCATCTGCGGGTTCTTCTCGGCAGAGACCAGGACCCCAAGACCATACTTGAAGTCGATAATCTGCATGGTTCCGTCCGCAATGATGACGCAGTCAGCGGTGCCGAATCCCTGTTCGACCCAGCGGCTGAAATCGACGCGCTGCTCGATCAGGACCACCGGATCAGGACAGTTTTCCCTGGCGGCTTCCACCTGCTCCATCACATAACCCGCATAACCGCTGGCGCAGTCGTCCATCTCCTGGTTATAGAAAGACAGGTCCTCGGTAGGATCGCGGACTTCCATGCCCAGCGCCTTGCGGAGCTTGTATTCGCAGAGGCTGTGAGCGCAGGTACCCTCCAGGGCGTAATCGCTGCCGGTGTCCTCGAACTGCTCCGAGAGCCTTGCGGACGGCGGGCAGTGCAGCCAGCGGTGCGCGGATGAAGCTGAGAGAATGGCGTGTTTGTCAGGCATCTTCCAGTTCCTCCACATCCTTTAGCAGCGCCTTGTAATTGGCGGGGTCGATGCCGGACAACTTCGGCGCGCCGTACTTGATCAGCAGATCGCGGATCTGGGCGGTATGGCCCTTGCGGGACATATCAGCCAGCACTGCGCGAACGTCCTCCAGCCTGAGTTCCGGTTCCTTCGCCTGCGCCGGCGCTTCCGTCTCTGCGCCATCATTTCCGCTGAACTGCCGTGCAAGCCACTCGGCTGCTTCGTTAACAGCGGCAGCCGCGCTGCGGAGTTCCGCGATAGTCGCGGACAGGTCGTTCATTTTGCTCACGGTGTCGTACTCCTTTCTCAGATTGTCCCTGTGCGGCCAGAATCGTCAGTTTTCTTGCTAGCCTCGCGGATACGTGGCTGATAGCGTTCAGCACCTCGATAACCTCGGCGTCCGCGGGGCTTTTGTTGCGGGCCTGGTACATGTGGCTTACCTCCAATCCGGAGCGTGTCGGTGTTTGCTCCTTACACTATCCACTGGAGAACAGGGGCGCCGTTTGACGAAGCCCGCGGAGATTTTTTTGAAATACTTTCCGGCCGCTTCGCCGGCGGCCGGAGGCGTACAATGGTTCAGAAGAGATCAGGGAATTCAGCCGCAAGCTGTTCCCGCGCTTTCTTCAGCCGGGAGAGGAACGTGGTGCGCCTGATGTGGAGGATGTCGGCGATAGCCCCGTCGGTCAGCCCCTGCTGGCGGAGCAGGCCGATCTGCCTTGCCTCAGGCATCAGCTCCTGGAGGCGGGCAAAGAGCATATCCATCTCAGCCTTGTCGCAGAGGATGCTGTCGAACAGGGAGGCCGGGTCGGCAAGGGTGTCGCCGAGCGTTACCGCTTCGCCGTCGCTTTCCGCAATCGGCGTGTCGAGCGAGACGGTATTGCCGGGAATATGGAACTCGCAATCCTGGCACATCCCGTCGCACAGCCACCACTTGCCGCGCGGGCACTTGCAGCGGCAGTGATACTGCTCGTATCTCCGGATGCGGGTCCGCCAGCGGTCGTACTCCTCAAACTGTTCAGGGGTGACGTCGAACCAGGTGCGGGTCGCTTTGTCGTAAATGTGATTGGGGTTATGCGCGGGCGTGGCGGATTGGATGTCGTTTTTTCTCTGGTTGTCCTTCATTTTGCAATTTCTCCTCTCGCGTTATGCGGGAGCGGAGAAATTGCAGGCTCAGAAGGGTATACTGAATAACGCTGCCGGCCATGTGAATTTCTCCACTCTCGGTCTTGCAGCGGCCCAAGCACTAAGCCGTTACGATGGTAGTTGCGCCTGGTTTCTGTTTGCTTGCACCCTCGTCAGGGACATCCATCAGGCGCCGGGGGATCTATCGAAGCCCTCTGCTATCCACAGGACAGATTCCGGGCTTCTGGCAACCGCAGGCAGAAAAATCTGCGCGGGATGCGTCGTTGTTGGTCTCGCCATAAATGGCAAGTTTCGGTCGGTTTGAATGGGCATTGGGGCCCTCTCCATTTACTGAAAGGGAACAGGAAGCCGTTTTGCCGAAAAAGAACTGAAGTTTCCGGTTTTCTTCATATATCCGGGAATAGAGACACCCTCCACAGGTAGCCCACGGCAAACGCGAAACTAAACGGTTCCGGAAAAACAAAAACGCCGGAGTTATCTGGATAGCCCATGTTGGGCTTTCATCAGATAACTCCGGCGTTAGCTCCTCGAATGGTTACGGGGCTGGTGGCGGTAGTTTCCTCAGATGGCGGGTCTTACTTCCCGGATGGCGCTTTCCACCTGGTGCTTCACTTCTTCCCAGGGGACGCGTTCCGTTTTCTTCTTATCGACCTTCTGCTCTATGAACACCTTATCCGGGTGTTCCTCGTCTATCACGACGTCAAACAGTCGGGGTGGAACCGGTTTGTTGCTTGCAAGGTTGCGAATGGGGCGTCTGATCATCTCTGTCTGTGTCCTCCATAGTATCAGAATGGCAAATCATCGGTCTGCGGGACGGGGTCATCGTCAAGGTCGTCATTCAGGAAAGCGTCAATGGAACGTTTGAAGTCGCCCTTTATCTTGGGATGCTTCGAAAACTCCTGCACTATGGCATAAAGAGCGGTAACCAGCGGAGCGAGTGGCGAACCGTCAAGACTGCTGCAGAGATACTGGCATTCCCCGGGAGAAACCATCCACACTTCAATCGCACGAACATCCGGGTCATTCGTCCTGTGCACGGACTTCTCTACGTGCATCAGGTAAACATAGGCGCCGTTCTTCAGCCGAAGGTTAAAGCACTCCTGGTCGATGAAGGTATGGCAGTCGAAAGTGTGCGATAAAAAGACTACTCTTGAAACCTGATCGGGATAATCCCCTTCGCCTTCCTCATAGAATGTTTCGTAGGAGAACAGCGGATGGTCAACATTACCGTTAATATCCGTCTCCATCCGGTTCAGCGAATCAGCGGATTCACGGTGCCACTCGAGCTTGTCTGCAGCGGTGTCATCGCGCAGCTTCTCCAGGAAAGTCAGCAGGTACCTTTCCGTCGGCGTCAGCGAACTCAGGTCAATCCCCAGCAGGGTATCGATTCCGACATGCAGCGCATCCGCGATGCGCACAATGAAATCAATGCCGGGCTTGGCGTTCTGATCCTTGGAAGTACGGGAAATGTATCCGGCGCTCACGCCTGCTTCGTTTTCGACCTCGCCGATCTTTTTCCCTGTTTCTTTGAGCAGGTAAGCAATGTTGTCAAACATGAGCTTCTTGTCAAACTCTCTTGGCATTCTGGCATCCTCCTTTCGAGTACGTAAATAATAATATCATACTTTGACGTATACGTCAATAGTCATAGAGTAAATTTTCGTATTCGTCATTCTGCAAGATGTAATCTACTGATACATCGGGCTGGGCATCGGCACGGTTTCGCAGCGGTCGGTGGCAAGCGGTAGCTGCCCATGAAGGCTGGCGGGATATATGCTCCGGTAACCGAACCGCCGCCGGATATCGTCAACCGCGTCATCCAGCTTCCGGCGCTTGTCCCTGACGGAGTAATCATTGAAGATGTCCGTCTGCACAGGGTCGCTCTCCCGACCGGGATTGATGCCGCGAATCGTCAGCGCCCTGACCGGCTTGGGCCACCAGTAACGCTCCCTGAACAGCGCGTAACCGGTCTGAGCTATTTCATAGGGACTCTGGGACGGATACGGCAGAGGCATCTGCCACTGATACCAGCCCAGGTCTTTATCCCTGACGAAAATCTGTACAGCCTTCGCCGTAATCTCGTGCTTCCTGAGTCGGTGGCCTACGTCCTGCGCCAGCTCGTACAGAACCTGCCACACCTCATAGTTGGTTTCCAGGTCTCGGACGCAGGTCGTGCCATGACCGATGGACTTCACTGGCGGTATGTATTCCTGGGGCATGACCTTCGCTCCGTCCGTGCCGTTGGCAAAGTTCCAGAGCATGATCCCGTTCTTTCCTAATTTATAATGAAGGATGTTGGGATCGGCGTTGGCCAGATCGCCGATGGTGCGGATACCGTACAGGGCAAGCTTCCTTGTTGTCGCGGGGCCGACATACAGGAGATCGGACACGGGGAGCTTCCATGCCGTGTCCCTGTAGTTGCTGCGGCCGACTACGGTAACAGCGTCCGGCTTTTTCATGTCGCTGCCCAGCTTGGCAAAGATTTTGCTGAAGGAAACGCCGATGCTGACCGTCAGGCCGGTTTCCTCCCGGACGGTCTTCCGTATCTCCTCCGCTATTCTCAGGCCGTCTGTTTCGATGTCCCTGCAGCCGGGGATGGCGATCCAGTTCTCATCCATTCCGAACGGCTCAATGCAATCCGCGTACCTTTTATATATGGAACGGACAATCCTGCTGTATCGGAGATAGAGGTCGTAATGGGGATCGACCATGATCAGATCCGGGCAAGCCTGCTTTGCCTGCCAGTTGGCCATCCCGGTTTTAACGCCGGATCGTTTCGCCGGGTAGCTTGCAGTCAGAACGATGCCGTGGCGATTCTCCGTCGAGCCGCAGACCGCGACCTTTTTCCCGCGGAGTTCCGGGCGCTCATTCATCTCAACGCTGGCGTAATAGCAGTTGAGGTCGCTGTGCAGGATCAGGGTTTCAGTCGCCATATCGTTCGTCTCCATCCGGTCTGAAGAAAAATGAAGGTAAACTTCAAATTTTTCTTCATAACCCTATTGACATTCAGCTTCATCCGTGATACACTCGATGCGAAGTTGAACTTCACGTTATGCATTATAACGCAGTTGAGCTTCATTGTCAATATGAAACTCGTGAACTTCCAATGATGAAGGAGGGCAAAACATGAAGTTCGGAGAAAAGGTGAAGAAGCTGCGGAAAGAGATGAAGCTCAGCCAGGGCGAGCTGGCTGAAAAGATCGGCGTCAGCGCAAGGAGCGTCGCTGCGTATGAGGCCGGCACATCCTACCCCCGATACAAGGAGACTTATGAGGCGCTTGCCGCCGCGCTGGGCGTGGATGTCAATTATCTGCGGACTGAGGAAGAGGAATTCATGGAAGAAGTGGGCCAGCAGTACGGCACCCGCGGCCAGAGGCAGGCGACAGCTATTCTGAGTGAAGCGCGCCAGCTCTTTGCGGGCGGTGATCTGTCCGAAGAGGACAAACTGGCTTTTGTCACCGAGCTTCAGCAGCTGTTCCTGGATTCCAAGCAGCGGGCCAAGAAATTCACGCCCAGGAAATACCTTCAGGACGAAGGTGAAACCTGACACATTCTCTTTTCTGGGAGGGGTGTTAATTGACTGATCGTATTTTTCAGCAGGCAATGCGGTACAGAAAGCGTCTTGGTTCCTCTGATCCGTATGAACTGCTTGACGATATGGGCGTGATACTTAAACGCAGCAGCGCTTACCCCCGCAACGGCCTGCGCGGGTATTGCGCAATTATAAACCGAAGCAAGTATGTAGTGATCAACTGCAAACAGCCCGCGGAAGAGCAGCGTGTAGTCGCAGGCCACGAATCCGGCCATCTGATCCTCCACAGGCTGGAACTGAAGACCGGGGCCATGAGCGATTTCGACGTTTATAACGTCACAGGGCGGCTGGAGCGGCAGGCCAACTTCTTTGCGGCGGATTTCCTGATCGATGATGATGACGTGCTCGATCTGATGCACAGCCGCGACGCTGATTTCTTTCATGTGGCAAAAGAGCTCTGTATCCCCGCGCCGTTCTTCGCCTTCAAGCTGTACAGCATGGTGAACCGCGGCTACAGCATGCGCGTGCCGGTGGATCTGAACAGCTCGTTCCTGAAATGAGGTGTCCGAAATGGATAAGGAGAAACCGATCAAAGTCTATGTTCCTGTAGAGGTGCGCTTCGATGAAGACGGCAGGATGCTGCCCCACATCATCACCTGGGAAGACGGGAAACGGTATGAAATCGACCGGGTATCGGATATCCGTCCCGCCCCGGCCATGCGTGCCGGCGGTCAGGGCGACCGTTACACTATCTGGATCAACGGCCAGCAGAGCTATCTATTCTTTGAGAGATTTGCCACGGTGACGGGGTGCAACCTCGGACGATGGTTTGTGGAACGGAGGGCCGCGTGATGGCACAGGCTTATTACGACCTGGTTGAAGATAAAGAATTGGAAGAACTCAGCATTGACAAACCTGAGCGCTTCGAAACGGATATGGATGAACGCCTGGCCCTTCAGTATTTCGTGAACAATTTCAGGCTGTCCATCAACCTTATCCGCAGAATGTATGGATATGAAGCCCGGCAAAAGACCCTGTACGTGATCGCGCGCTTCCTGGAGCAAGCGAGGGCTGCGCGCATTCCGTTTGAAGAACTGGAGGGCAATATCGCCATGATTCTTCTCGACTGCGGCGACATAGCATACAAACAGCAGACAGAGGCTGGCTGAAGGAGGCGTATGGGATGACAGTTCAAAATGAAGTGCACCGCGCGCCTGCTCCGCGTGCCCGCCGCGTCGCGTTTACAGGATACCGCCCACAGAAGATGCCCTTCGGTTTCGACGAGCAGGATGAGCGCTGCGTGGACTTTAAGCGCCGTTTGTACAACACGATTGAGAGCCTGATCGACCAAGGGTACAAGCACTTCATCTCCGGAGGCGCTCTGGGCATGGACATGTACGCAGCTGAAGCGGTGCTGCAGCTGAAGACGGCGCATCCGGACATCACGCTGGAGATGGTGTCTCCCTTTGACGCCCAGGCAGCGAAGTGGGCTCCGCAGTTCCAGCGCCGACATGACCGGCTGTTTGAACAGGCCGATATGGTGACGGCGACTGGGCATCAGTATACAAAGTCAGCCATGTTCACCCGGAACAAATACCTGGTCAACAATGCTGACATTCTCCTGGCAGCCTACGATGGCCAGCCGGGCGGAACCCAAATGACAGTGCAGTACGCCAGGCAGATGGGGATTCAGGTGTGCATGATACCTCCTGTAGTTCCTCCTGTAGTTGCTCACTGATAAAACGTTAAAATTGAATTTTGACTACGCTTGCGCAATCGAAAGGTTGCAATCGCGTAGTTTTTTTGATATGATATAGTATATCCCACACAATAAGGAGGTTTGCGTATGGGAGTTTCGTATAAACGTCTCTGGAAAATCCTGATTGAGCGAGATATGAAGAAAAAGGATCTGATGAACGCCGCCGGATTAAGCCCTTCAACCATATCCAAATTGTCCGGTAACGAGTTTGTCAGCATGCAGGTCATTGTGAAAATATGTACGACGCTGGATGTAGACATTAACGATATTATGGAAATCGTAAAGCCCGCCGAAACTGCTGTATGAAAGGACGACTGAGCTATGGCTGAAAGCAGAACCACTGCCGACATCGGCTTTGAGAAACAAATCTGGGATGCCGCCTGTGTGCTGCGTGGGAACATGGACGCATCAGAATACAAAAATATCGTTCTCGGCCTGATCTTCCTTAAATACATATCGGATCGCTTTGAGGAACGGTATCAGCAGCTTGTCGCAGAAGGTGACGGTTTTGAGGAAGATACGGACGAGTACATCTCCCAGGGCATATTCTTCGTACCGCCAGACGCCCGCTGGTCTGTGATTGCTGCCAACGCCCATAAGCCGGAGATTGGGCAGATCATTGATGACGCTATGCGCAGCATCGAAAAGGAAAACAAGCGGCTCAAGGATATCCTGCCGAAAAACTTTGCCCGGCCTGAACTGGACAAGAATCGTCTCGGCGATGTGGTCGATCTGTTCACCAACATTCAGATGATCGAGCACGGTGATGAGAAAGACATCCTCGGACGCACCTATGAGTACTGCCTTGCTCAGTTCGCCGCGCAGGAAGGTAAAAACGCCGGCGAATTCTATACGCCGTCCTGTGTGGTTCGGACGTTGGTCGAAATCCTCCAGCCCTTCAACGGCCGGGTATACGATCCGTGCTGCGGTTCCGGGGGCATGTTCGTCCAGTCCGCCCGTTTCGTTCAGAATCACAGCGGAAATATCAACAGCATCTCTGTCTTCGGGCAGGAAGCCAACGCGACCACCCGCAAGATGGCGCTGATGAATCTCGCCATTCGCGGCATCGAAGCGAATCTTGGTCCGCATCAGGCGGACACATTCATCAATGACCTCCATCCTACCCTTAAGGCGGATTTCGTCATGGCCAATCCGCCTTTCAACCTCTCCCCGTGGGGCGCTGATAAACTGGGTGAAGACCCTCGCTGGCAGTACGGCATGCCACCCGCCAGTAACGCCAACTTCGCGTGGTTGCAGCACATGATCTACCATCTTGCCCCGAATGGCAGGATCGGTATGGTCCTGGCAAATGGCGCGCTTTCTTCCCAGAGCGGCGGTGAGGGCGAAATCCGAAAGAATATCATAAACGCTGATCTGGTGGACTGCATTATCGCCATGCCAACCCAGCTTTTCTACACTACGCAGATCCCGGTTTCCCTGTGGTTCATCAGCAAGAGCAAAAGACAGCCTGGGAAAACGCTGTTTATTGACGCCCGCAAGATGGGCACCATGGTATCCCGGAAGAACCGTGAACTGACGGAAGAAGACATCATGAAGCTTGCGGAAACCTATCAGGCTTTCTGCGAAGGAACGCTGGAAGATGTAAAAGGCTTCTGTGCCGTGGCCACCACGGATGATATCGCCAAGCAGGACTATATCCTTACGCCCGGACGCTATGTGGGCATTGAAGACGTTGAAGATGATGGCGAGCCTTTCGAGGAGAAGATGGCTCGGCTGACCAGTGAATTGTCCGGGCTGTTTGCAGAGTCCCATCGGCTGGAGCAGGAAATCAAAGAAAGACTGGGGGCAATTGGGTATGACATTTGATCTGACAACGCTCCCTGAAGTTGAACTTTCCACTGTCATAACTGACATTGCTGCCGGACCGTTTGGATCTAATCTTAAGGTGTCCTGCTTTGTTCCTGATGGGTTCCCTATCATAGACGGAGCAAATCTGAAAGGTTATAAGGTCACGGATAATGTCACAAAATTCGTTACTGATGAGAAAGCTCATTCCCTCGAACGATCAATTGCGCATCGAGGTGATGTGGTTTCAACAATTAGCGGAACTTTAGGGCAAATTGCATACGTGCCAGATGATTCAAAATACGAGGGGTATCTGTGCTCACAACGTCAATTTCGAATTACTTTTGATCCCGAGCGAGTATATGTTCCCTACATCGTGTTCTATTTCCATTCTCGCGAAGGACAGCATAAGATACTATCTTTCGCGAGTCAGGTTGGAGTACCAGCTTTAGCACAACCCCTAAAAAATTTTCGCAAAATAAAAATGCAGCTACCGGACCTGCATACTCAAAAGAAAATAGCGGCTATGATTGAATCAATCAATGATAAGATTGAACATAATTGCCGCATAAACGATAATTTGCTTCAGCAGGCACAGGCGATTTTCAACGCCAAGTATCAGGCAGCCGTGGAACAGCGTTCGTTTACATCGCTGATCCATGTCTTGGGCGGTGGAACACCTAAAACAGGAAATCCTGAGTTTTGGAATGGAGACATTCCGTTCTTTACCCCGAAAGATGTCGGGACTCCTTACACGTTCCAGACTGAGAAGACGATCACAGTTTCTGGCTTGGAGCATTGTAATAGCCGTCTCTATCCGAGGAACACTTCTTTTGTGACTGCACGAGGCACTGTCGGAAAGGTTGGCCTTGCGGGAAAGCCCATGGCCATGAATCAATCTTGTTATGCGTTAGTCAGCGACACGATCGATCCGATCCTTGTCTACTTCTATACCCTCCGAGCGGTTGACTCTCTAAAGCATAAAGCATCAGGAGCCGTCTTCGATGCAATAGTCACACGAGACTTTGATACCGAGATCATATCCGTGATTCCGGAAGAAGAATCGCTTGCGACGGTATCCCTTATAAAGCCAATGCTGAATGCCATACATGCCAATTCCGAGGAGAATCTACGGCTCGTCGCTATGAGGGATGCACTATTGCCGCGATTGATGTCCGGCGAAATCGACGTTTCCGGCATCACCCTCTAAGCCGCTAAATTATCGTTTTCACGACTACGACCTACCTCCTACCAGTGGCGGGAGGCAAATAACAAAGAACGCCACTGCGCGTCGTTCTCCGAACAAAGGAGAAACGACCATGAAGCAAGAACTCATCAATACGGTGTTGTCCCAGATGATGCCGTACCTGAACAACGACCAGGCCGCAAGGCTGCAGGAGGTGCTTGAACACAGCCTGTTCCAGATAACGGTCACCCAGGATGAAACTCCGCCTGATGAGGCGATCTCGCCGTTGGATGCTTTCATCGCTGCAAAGAAGGTGGAAGGCTGCTCCGAAAAGACGCTGGCCTACTACCGGAAAACGGTACAGGATATGTTGGACGCCATTGGCAAACGTGCCCAGCAGATCATGACAGACGACCTTCGCGGGTATCTGTCGGAATACCAGGAAAAGCGCAAGGCAAGCAAGGTAACCATCGACAACATTCGTCGTATCCTGAGTAGCTTCTTTTCCTGGCTGGAGGATGAAGACTACATTCTGAAAAGCCCTGTCCGCCGCATCCATAAGGTGAAGACGGCAAAGGTGGTCAAGGACACCTACACAGACGAAGCCCTCGAAAAGATGCGGGATGGGTGTAAGAATCTCCGCGACCTGGCCATTATCGATATGCTGGCGTCAACGGGAATGCGTGTTGGGGAGCTGGTGCTGCTGAACCGGGAGGACATCAACTTTGAAGAACGGGAGTGTGTAGTGCTTGGCAAGGGTAACAAGGAACGTGTGGTTTACTTCGATGCCCGAACAAAAATCCACCTACAGAACTATCTGGCGACCCGCACAGACAGCAACACCGCCCTGTTCGTTGGGCTGAGAGCACCGTATAATCGGTTGGCTATCGGTGGGGTGGAATCCATGCTGCGGGATTTGGGGCAGGAGCTTTCCATCCCGAAGGTGCATCCGCACAAGTTCCGTCGGACGCTGGCCACGACGGCGATTGACAAAGGAATGCCTATTGAGCAGGTACAGCAACTGCTTGGGCATCAGAAAATCGACACGACGCTTCATTACGCCATGGTGAAACAGCAGAATGTCAAGCAGGCACACCGAAAGTATATCGGATAGGATGAGGCATTATGAAAGAATACAGGTTAGAGGAGATTCTCTCTGAATCAACACGAAATGGGTTGACAAAACCAAAAGCTGTTAGAGGCAAAGGAGTACCTATGATTGCTATGGGTGAGATATTTGCTTACTCTCGAATCCCAAGCATCAGAATGGATAGGGTTCCTGTTACCGAAAAGGAAATGAATAGCTCTTCGATTATTGTCGGTGACATCCTTTTTGCCCGGCAATCTCTGACATTGGAAGGTGCCGGAAAGTGCAGTATCGTTACAGAAATCTCTGAACCCACTGTATTTGAGTCGCACCTTATCAGAGTTAGAGTGAATACGCAAAAAGCTGATCCATTTTATGTTTACTACTATTTTAATTCCGCTGAAGGGCGGAATAAGGTAAAGGGAATAGTTGAACAAGTGGCCGCGGCAGGTATTCGAGGCAGTGATCTGGTGAAACTCACAATACCACTCCCGGATATTGATACGCAGCACAGTATCGCAATGATTCTGAGAAGACTGGATGAGAAGAGGGAAATCAATAATCGAATAAACGATAATTTTGCAGCTTAGATGGTGATGCCAGAGACGTCGATTTCGCCGGACAACAGTCGAGGCAACAGCGCATCGCGGAGCTCGGCAAGCTCACGATTCTGCATTTCGAGAGCCCGTTGCTGCTGGAAAAGCGGATCGCAGAAAGATGTGAACCGTCTGAGCGTATCGTCATCAGGTATAATCGCTGGGACCGTTCTCATTGCACTGCCTGATATCTCCTTGAAAGTTGAGCCAGAAGCCATTCCTTCGATGATCGGCAGAGCAGCTTTCAGGAAGTAGTAGACAAACGCTGTACCGATGTTGTTGTGTGGGACTACAGATTTGAATCCTTGATTCGTCGTCACCTCGCCGTCAGCAATCGCAATGTAGCCAATAGGAGCACGGGATGAAAAGAGAACTGTTCCCCGCGGCATGATGGAGGCGCTACTATTTCTTAATCCGAGTTCTGTAATATCGTCGGCTCCATGGCTAACGAACTTCGACTTGTCAACCGATAAGTCTTTCGGGGTAATCCACGCAATCCCATGATCTGTGTAGTATTCCGATTTGGCCTTTGAGGGTGTACTGCCGCCAACAACCGTACCTAAATCGGAGATGGTGCCTTCTCGCCAGGAAGGATCAGCTTGTACAATGAACAGATCATGGAACATAGCAGCAGCTTGCTGCTCTAAATTATCGTTTTCCCCTGGATCGTACACTCACTCCAAAGGAGGCCATGATATGCCATTCACTGAAGACACTTTCGAGCAAGCGGTGCTGGAGATTTTCCAGGACCTTGGCTATACCTTCCTCCATGGGCCGGATATCGACCGCGATTACTCCAGCCCTATCTTGGAGTCTGTGCTGCGGGACAGCCTCGTCAGACTGAACAGGGGCTTGCCCATCGAGGCAATCCATGAGGCTATCAGCAAGCTGAAAAACTTTGAATCCGGAAGCCAGCTGCAAAAGAACATGACATTCATGGATTATCTGCAGAATGGCATTACGGTGCGTTACTATGTCAAGGGAGAGGAGCGGAATTCACTCGTCTACCTGATTGATTATGAAAATATCAGCAAGAACACCTTCTATGCCATCAATCAGTTTACCTATGTAGAGAACGGTAATAACCGCCGCCCGGATATCATCGTCTTCATCAACGGCCTGCCACTGGTGGTGATAGAACTAAAATCCCCCTCCAAGGATGAGGTTGGCGCTGAGAATGCCTTTAATCAAATCAGAAACTACATGCAAGACATCCCCAGCATGTTCTACTACAACGCCTTCTGTGTGATCAGTGACCTGAGTGCAAATAAAGCGGGCACCATCACTTCCGGCATTGACCGCTTCATGGAGTGGAAAACGAAAGACGGGAGCTATGAAAATACGGCTTTCGCCCAGTTCGATACTTTTTATGAGGGCATGTTCCAGCGTGACCGGCTGCTGGATATCATCAAAAACTTTATTCTGTTCTCCAATGAAACACCCAAACCTGTAAAAATTCTAGCGGGTTATCATCAATATTTCGCCGTTCGCCGCGCAGTAGAAAAAGCAAAGGTTGCGACCGCTACTGACGGCAAGGGCGGCGTATTCTGGCATACTCAGGGCAGCGGGAAATCCCTCTCCATGGTCTTCTATGGGCATCTGCTCCAGGACGTCCTGGACAGCCCCACCTTGGTTGTCATGACAGACCGTATTGATCTGGACGATCAGCTGTACACGCAGTTTTCCAAATGCGCCGGTTTTCTGCGTCAGACACCTGTTCAGGCCGAGAGCAAGGAGCACTTGAAATCCCTGCTTGAGGGCCGAGAAGCCAACGGCATTATATTTACTACGATGTTCAAGTTTGAAGCAGGTGAAAAACCGCTGTCAACGCGGAGGAATATCGTTGTCATGGCCGACGAAGCGCACCGTGGTCAGTACGGCTTTGATGAGCGTATCGTAATGCAGAAGAACGACGCAGGCGAAGAAGAAGCTCGTGTCGTGGTCGGAAATGCCCGGATCATCCGGGATGCCTTACCCAATGCGACATTCATCGGATTCACAGGTACTCCGGTCTCCATGAAAGACCGCAATACCCGTGAAGTGTTCGGCGATTATATCGATGTCTATGATATGACGCAGGCCGTCGAGGATGGCGCTACCCGCCCTGTTTACTACGAGAGCCGCGTGATCCATCTGAAGCTGGACGAGGACACGCTGCGCAAAATAGATGAAACCTATGATCTGCTGGAGGAGGACGCCGACCCCCAGACCATTGAGAAAAGCAAGAAGATGCTCGGGCAGATGGAGAGCGTGCTCGGGGCCGATTCCACAATCCAGTCTCTGTGTGAAGACATTGTCGCGCATTATGAACAGAACCGCGCAAATCTGCTGACAGGGAAAGCGATGATCGTTGCCTACAGCCGTCCAATCGCCATGAAGATTTATCGGAAGCTGCTCGAACTGCGTCCGGGATGGAAGGAGAAAATCGGCGTCGTCATGACGGGCGGCAACAATGACCCCGAGGACTGGAAAGACATTATCGGCACAAAGTCCCACAAAGAAGAACTGGCCCGCAAGTTTAAGGATAACAGTGATCCTATGAAGATCGCTATCGTTGTTGACATGTGGCTCACCGGTTTTGATGTTCCTTCTCTGGCCACCATGTACGTCTACAAGCCGATGCACGGATACAACCTCATGCAGGCTATTGCCCGTGTCAATCGTGTGTTCAAAGACAAAGAAGGCGGCCTTATTGTCGACTATGTCGGTATCGCTTCCGCGCTGCGCGCAGCAATGAATGAATACACCGCCCGAGACCGGAGCAACTATGGCGATATGAATATCGCCAAGACTGCCTATCCGAAATTCAAGGAAAAACTGCAGGTTTGTCGAGACCTTTTCCACGGATATGATTACAGTGGCTTCTTCGGCGGTTCTCCGCTTACCATGGCCAAACTGATCGCCGGCGGCGCGAACTTCGTGCTTGATCCAGCTGCACCACCGACCGTTCATGTTCCAGGCGGTGATGCTCCTACCAGAAAAGACCTGTTTATCAAAGAAGCTATGCTGTTAAAACAGGCGCATTCTCTCTGTTCCAGCCTAACTATAGAAGAAGAACGCCATGAAGCCGCCTACTTTGAAGCCGTTCGCGCAACTGTGACAAAGCTGACAACGGGCGGTTCAGGAGGCAGAATGCTTTCACTGTCAGAAATCAACGCTCAGATCAATGAATTGCTGAAAGCCAGCATTCAGAGCGAGGGCGTAATCAATCTGTTTGACAGCAGGGATCACGGCGAACAGTTCTCCCTCTTCGATCCGGCGGTTTTGGAAGAAATCGCGAAAATGAAAGAGAAGAACATTGCAGTTGAGATTCTCCGTAAGCTGATGGCTGAGCAGGTGTCGATCTATAAGCGAACCAATGTCGTGCAATCGCAGAAGTTCTCAGAAAAGATTACGCAGCTGATGAATGCCTACTATAACGGCCTGATCACGAATGAGGAAGTAATCAAAGAGCTTCTGGAAACAGCCGCGCAGATCGCCGAACTGCATAAGCAAGGCGCTTCCTTGGGCCTCTCCGAAGAAGAAATGGCCTTCTATGACGCGTTGACGAAGCCGGAAGCCATCAAAGATTTCTATTCGAACGATCAGCTGGTAGCTATGACGCGGGAACTGACAGAACAGCTGCGAAAGAACCGTACAATCGACTGGCAGCAGAAAGAAAGCGCCAGGGCGGCCATGCGTGTCATGGTAAAACGGCTGCTCAAGCGGTATAAGTATCCACCCGAGGGTATGGAGGATGCTATCAACACTGTTATGAGTCAGTGCGAGATGTGGACGGATAACTAAAGGTGAGCGAAGGAATTGTTTAGCTGATGAAGAGTTTGGAGGAAAGACAATGGGACTGTTTGACAGACTTCTTGGCCGATCCGACAACAGCAAACCTGATAATGAGATAACTGCGCAACCTGCCGATAGAACTACCGCGCCGGCTATCATTTCGAGAGCTATCGCAGAACGAGAATGCAATCTCAGCAAGGCAGTCAGGATACCTTTCACGGAAGCGGCTTTAACTGGTGGATCTCTGGTGCAGCTGGCTCCAACTTTGAAGGCGCTTGTAGCTGGCAACCAGGTCGGTAACGGCAGCCTGGTGCGTGTTGTGTTTCCCGCCGGAGTGAAAGGCAATCTTGCTGTCGATAAGGCTGGATTGACTTTGGGCGGTATTCTGAAGGATGGTGGTGGACTTGCTCAGGCAAGGCTGGTAGCGGTTGACCCCGCGACTCTTGCCGCACAGGCCGCCATGGCGGCGATCCTGATGGAAATCAATAAGAAGCTCGATAACATTCAGGAAACCCAGCAGAGAATCCTGGATTTTCTGGAGCAGGACAAACAGGCGGAGCAGCAGGCAAACCTGAATATCCTGACGAGCATCCTGGATGGATATCAGCACAACTGGGATAACGCGCAGTACCTCCAGAATCACCACATGAAGGTATTGGATATCAAGCAGACCGCTGAAAAGAATATCATTTTCTATCAGGAGCAGATTGCTACCCTGATCAAGAAAATGCCCGCCCTTCATCTGGATCAGGCTGTGAAGGACACAATCACGAATCTCGGAAAGCAATTCAGCAATTATCGGATGGCACTGTATCTGTTCTCTTTCGCATCTTTTCTTGAGGTAATGCTGCTGGGCAATTTCCGTCAAGCGTATCTTGACCAGGTCGCGGCGAAAGTGCAGGAGTACAGCCAACACTATCAAATCCAATTTTCAGAATGCCGTGATATGATAAAGAAGTACTCCTCGGGATCCGTGGAAACGAAAGTGCTGGAAGGCATCGGCAACGCGGGCAAGGCGCTCGGAAAGTTCATTGGCTCGGTGCCTTTCCTGGCGCAGGGTCCCGTTGACGAGTGGCTTCAGGAGAGCGGTGACAAACTGCTGAAAGGAAACGACGAAAAGGCGGCCCGTGCCGCCAAGCTCTTCAGCACTGAGGAGAAGATCGGCAGCGAGGTATTTGTGGACAGTATCCGCAACGTCAGTATGATCAGCAACCAGACCACGGACGTCCTCTTTGATGGAGAGGCGCTGTATTTGGCTGTAGCGTAACGGTAACTGCGCCAAACTATGATAACAATGGGATGGATCGGTTGGAAGGAGGGCAGGCTGAATGCCACAAAAAATAGATATCCACGGTATTTTCATAGACCCGGAGACGATTACTGATCTCCGCCTGCAGAAGCGAATCTCTGTATTTTACCCTGTGTTCCATGAGGTAAGCACCGGGAAATCCTTCTTCAGTCGTTTTTCCTCATCGCAGAAGCCGCAGCATATCCTGCAATTTGACCATCAGCAGCCATATGGGATCATCCTCGCCGACGCAGAACAACCCGATCCGTCAGGCTATGTTGTTAATTATCGGGAGGCGGCAATCGAGCGTTTCCTTCGGGGAATCGGCCATACCGGGAAGAATATAGCCGGACACATCCAGGAAATGCTCAAGATAGAAATATCCGGCGACCGGCAATACCGTATTCTTCAGTCCGGCCGCAATGTAAAGCAGACATCCATCAGGGAAATCCCCGCAAAAGTGCGGTTGCTCAGCGGACAATGGGTGGATGTATTTAAGAGCAGCCCAGAGTACGATTTCCAGGGCGGTACCCCTTACGCAGTAACGGATGTCGGCTCTTCCGCGCTGATGATTTGCACCAAAGATCAGATTTATGTATTATTTGGCGCTGGTGTTGACGCATCTGATGAGGAGGTCGTCAGCTCATATCGTGCGCTGACAGGCATCTATAACCAAATTCAGGCGCAGAAAGACACTGCGATAGAGGAACAGAAGGCTCGTCCTTTGTTCCAAATGCCGCAGATTAATATACAGTTGCCCAAGGTGGAACTACCCAAAATCGAAATGCCGCAGATTCGATTCCAGTCGCCCTTCGTGTTTGGAAAAAAGAAAGAAGAGCAGGAATTGCAAGCGCTGCAGGAGCCTGAATCGGATGAATCGGGCAGTAATGAGTAGAATAAGCCAAGTTTAAAATGGAGGTCTCGGTATGAATATGCTGAAACGGTTTCTTTCTCTTCTCTGCCTTCTCTGCATTGTTGGAGGGTCAGCTTTGCAGCCCTCTTTCGCTGAGACCACCGCTCTAACAGCCGAACAGCAAAACGCGATTGCTATGCTCAACTACATGACGGTTCTCACTCAAGAGACGAACGCCTCTCAAAACAGCCGCATGTTCATGGAGCAGGCATATTCTTCCCTGATCAGCAACACCTATCCGAACGCGGTAGACAGCAGAACGCTCAGTCAGATGACCGGACTGCTGGATACAATGGAAAGGTATCGGATGATCAGCGTTAAGAGGGATCGTCTGCAATACATCTATGAGCAAAACCAGGCGCAGGCAATACGGGCAGCTGTTCCTAATCCTATGGGATTGCTGAGCTCTGTTCACTCACTTACGCCAGCCAGACTGGTCGCATCCATTGTATATATGGCTGTCGATTCATATACCAGCTACACCGCCTATACAGCTGAAGCTGACCTTCAGTATCTGAAGGACGGCTGGGCACTGGACGATGAAGCGGCTGAAGCTCTTCATGAAAGCCGGAAAAGCGCTTTCAGCTATATGATCAAGATGGTCAACGACTACGGTCTGCCCGGCGAATTGTCTCTGACAGAGGAAACTGTAGGCGAGTTAGTCAAATGGAAGAACAACGAAAATGTGGTTGCTCGCATTCAGTTTCTGGAGTCCAATCAGAAGATTTACCAGTCCTATGGCGGATATTGGCTGATTCTCGCAGATGCCTACTACAACAACGGCGAGTTCAAAAATTGTATTGATGCCGTCTCGACATATGAGGAAATGGGTACGAGGCTGTTCCGCTGGGACTACGAATATGCAAGAATTCTGCCGTTGGCGATTGCTTCCGCGGAACAGGTGCTTCCAGAAGATGAATATGTCGAATATGCATCCAGACGGGCCGAAGCCATCGTTGAGAATACGCAGAACAAAGACTGGGCGCTTCGATATTTTGCTGCCCAGACGTATGTCAGCATTTACGGGAAGACGCAGGATAAGTCATACCTGCAAAAGGCTTACAGGATTGTTCTTGACAATGTAAACTATCTGGTTGAAGAGCAAAAGACCATGAATGCTACATTCCTCGCCGCTGTGAAGGAAACTGCAGTTCCAAAGGGGGCGACAAAAAGCGAGAAAGATCAGATCAACAACTACAACAAAATGCTGAAGGAAAACCGCAAAACGGAGTTTGCGCCGATATCCGAGTCCCTTCGCCTCAACTGCGATCTCCTCTTCGGTATTGCAACAGAGATAAGCATCCCGGATTCGGATAAAGCGCGTGTTGACGCAATTCTCCATCCCAATGGAGCACGTCTGTTCCTGAATGAGGGCATTGACGATCTGTACTGGTTCAATACCACAAACAAAACACAGACGGAACCCGCTGATATTGAATTCGGCGGCACGTCGATGGTGTTGCCCGTTCGCGTGCTTTCTCAGAACGCGACCATCGCGGTATCTGTTCAGGAAAAGGATGCAGCTGAAGCCGTAGTCATTACTGATTGGAAACTTGATACAATTCGGCGTGGGACAGAAGGCGACATCACAACCTATGCAGCAATTTACACCAGCGAAGAAGCGAAGAATCATGTTTGGGGTGTTGAATCCACGATTATCATCACTGTGGTTGGCAATCCTGACATTGATGAAGCTCCCATAACATTCGAGTACACCACGGACGGCACGAAAAAGGCATGGTACGATTATCTCAAGGTCTGGGAGGGACACAAAAACAACTGGTACGATTATCTGAAGGTATGGGACAATAGCGTTAACTTCGTCAGGGTGAAATAAATGGCAAAACGTATTATTGCTCTGATCACTGCTATCATATTGCTGCTTTGCGTGAGTTTGTGTGCCAACGCCTTGCCCAACCAAAAGGAACACGATGATGAATTGCGTGACGTGTTGTTTGGCGAAGGTTATCCTCTTTTTGGAGAGGCAAAAGCAAAATTTCAAGCAATTGCTGATGCGACGTCGTTATGCATTGACCAATTCTCTACCAATGAGGATATGCGCAGCAAAGAAAAGCTGTTTAATTCGCTAAATGAAAGAGTCGGGTTTTCATTCTCCTTTGACGATATAGAATTACAAAAAGGAATAGGCGGAATCAATGTAACAGCCAAAACGCATCGCCTTTATACACACCGCGGCTGGGATTTTCAAGAGTATCCTCTTAAGGAATTGTGGGTGCAAAGAAAGAAAATCTTAACAGCAACCGTAAATAAAGAACTGTTTGGCGAGTCCGCAGGACTGCTTTCAAAGCTGCCTTTTGCTGAAGGTTTTCTTTATAGTGAATCCGCATGTAATCCTCAATGTGAGGCTTTCTGTAAAATGGTCTATTATATTCACATCCTTGGGGATTATGAAGAGGCCAAATCGTATTCTGCTGAATTTCAGCAGTTGATACCGCTGGCAAGACATGAAGATCCGTCCAGTCCTGCATTGATACAGGACATAATATCCGCAGCAAGGGTATTGTTTGCTAATCAACCGTGGAGTCTCGATCTATTCGTCCAAGAGTTGGAAGAGGTTGAGAATAGAGCAGAAAGACTGCTTTCGAATCAAGGTGGCATCAGAACTCAGGAGCAGTTCGATGCTTACTATGCTTGTGGCAGGGATGTCTATAAAATCCTTTTGGACCTGCTTCCCGGGATGCTTCGAAAAGTCGACTTTTTCTCCAATGCATTCTTTTGACAGAATGCAAAAGAATGCCCTATTGTTTAGGAGACGCATATGCCAACTTACACGAACCTGATTCAAACTCCCTTGGATACCATCTTCTGGGAAGACGACAACTTCATCGAAGAGCTGCTCCAGGTGGCGCAGCTCTTTCGGCCTTTTTCGGCCGCGATGGACGAGTTCCTGGCGGAACACGGCTTCTCAGGCGACATCGCCGATACAGATGCCAAGGTGGCGTTTATCCGGGATGTTTTCGCCGGAGCCAATATGGACGCTCCGAGGGAAATAAAAGAATGGTTTGCGGGACAGCCAGTGAAGCGGGATACAGTCTTCCAGATCTGTTTCGCTTTCGGCCTTGACGGCGGAGAGACGGACGAGTTCTTCCGGCGTATATATACCAAAGAGCGCAGCTTCAACTGTCATCTGGTGCAGGAGGCCATCTACTACTTCTGTCTGAACAACGGGCTTACCTGGGCGGACGCGCTTGATATCCAAAGCCGGGTTCCGCTGGCCGGTAAGCATAACGGAAACGCCGATGTGGTTTACACGGGCTCCATCATCTTGGAACTGAACGAGCTGGAATCAAAGGAAGAGCTTATCGCGTGGCTGAACGACAACATCAACAAGTTTGCCAGGAACAATGTGACGGCCTATGAAACCATCCGTCGATTGTGGAATCAGGCTACCGGGCCTGATGGGCTGCTCATTCGAGAAGACAGAGAACTTCCTTCTCTGCTCGACGATGAGGCGACCGGTGTAAAAAGCAAACTGCGCGCGAACGACCGCGGCGCAAAGCCCTGGGACGCATATCTTGCCATCCTCCAGCTGGATAAGAAAGATGTCAAAAAGCTCGGCACTGACCGCTCAATCAAGCCGATTTTAGAGAAGCTCCACGATGACGTTCAGGATTCCTTTCCGGACAGGCAGGGCATCGACCTGATTCTCCGAGGAGAGCATGTTTCCTATGAGCGGGTGCGGAAGTGGCTGGTGCTGCTGACTTTTTACACGTATTGGGCCAAGAAAGCTCTCGCAAAAGGCGATTATGAAGCCCTGTCCGGCGATGCGGATCGCTGCATTGCCGAAATGAACCGGTTCCTGATCGATTGCGGCTATCCGGAACTTTACGTAGGTAATCCTTACGACTGGCTCTTCTTTTACGCCATCAAGGACAGTGAGCCGCTGCGCACCTTCCGTTTCATCTGGAATGAGCTGCTGACAGGCACACTGGAAGAGCACCAGTAAATCCAGAAGGAACAGAGCCTGGGGTATGATGAACACGAACCAAGACAAGGAGGGAGACTCATGGATGGAAGAATCGCGCTGGCCCCGGGCGCTGTGCTGAAGCTTTCTACAGTCACAGGATACGTGCTCTATACCATCAACCGCGAAGTCGGTCGCGGCGGATGGTGCATTGTGTATGATGCTTCCTATACCGACAATCTGGGCAATTACAAGCTGGTTCGTGTGAAGGAATGCTATCCCCATGCCCTTCGGATCAACAGAGGTGAAAACGGTGAACTGATCGCGGGAGCCCGCGACGCGCAGACCTTTGCCGCCGCCAAAGAACGGCTGATCGCCGCTTATCAGAAAAATCACGACCTGTTTACTATTGATGGCTTGACAAACACGATAGCGAACACCTCTGACATCTACCAGGAAAACGACACCGTTTACATTGTCTCGGTTTACATGAACGGGAAGACCTTTTCGGACTTTCAGGGCGAAACGCTGCATGACTGCGTGGCGCTGATTCGGACCGTTGCGTGTGTATTGCAGCGAATCCACGAGGCCGACTATCTGTATCTGGATCTGAAACCGGACAACATTCTGACGCTGGAAGGTTCTCTGGATCTGGTGCAACTGTTTGACTTCGACTCCATGATTTCCGTGCCGGACCTGAATGCCGCGATCCAATCAGGCGATTCCAGCAATCTGCGAACCTCCTACACCAAAGGCTATGCCTCTCTTGAACAGCAGACCGGAAAACTGCGGCAGCTCGGAAAATACTCGGACGTCTACAGCCTCGGCGCGGTACTGTTCTGGGCGCTGTGGCACAGAACGCCTTCCGCCTTCGACTGTGACGCGGACGCAGAATACGACTACGCCCATATGACATATGCCGGGAAAAGCTATCAGGACAGGCTGTTCCGGGCGTTGACAGAATTCTTTCATAAAACTCTGGTAAGCTATTACGCCGACCGGTATCAAAGCATGAAAGAGACTATCAGGCAGCTTGATCAGATCCTCCGTCTGTCCGATGAGAAAAAAGCCTTCCTTATTTCGCCTCCCATGGTCGTTCCCGCTTTCTTTGCCGGGCGTGAAACGGAGCTGGATGAGCTGGGCAAACTGCTGGGCACACCGGATCAACGTATCTTCAGTCTCAATGGCATGGGCGGCATTGGGAAAAGCACGCTGGTCAGGGCGTACCTCGACTCACATCGTGAGGATTATGACGCCGTGCTGTGGCTCTATGACAACGGAAACGCACAGCAGATGATTGGCGATGACCTTGCCGTGCGTATCTCCACCGTCTCGCGGATGAAAGAGGAGCCTTTAGAGGACTATCTTCCCCGCAAGATGAGGGCGCTTGCCGAGATCGTGACGGAGCAGCATGTGCTGGTGGTGATCGACAATGTGCTGCCGGAGCACCTGAACAATTTAGGGCTCATTTTGAACATCGGCTGGGATGTATTGCTGATTTCAAGAGCCGCGCTGTCGGAAGGCCTGTATCCCTCCCTGACGGTCGGAGAAATGGATCCGGAGGCTCTTGCGACGCTCTTCACCCGATACGCCCATGTCGAAATCAAAACAGAGGACGATATCCGTGATTTTAATCTGATCGCAAATACCGTATATGGGCATACGCTGACCCTGGAACTGCTGGGCAGGCAGATCGCCAGGAGCTATCTGACGCTGCGAGAAGCCGCCCGGCTGGTGGAGAGCGCCGGGTTTAAGAGCCTGCCCACAGAAAAGATCGATTATATCCATGACCAGGAAGCCTTCATGGCGCCGCTTACCATGATCCTCGACCGTCTGGTGGAGATTGACCGCTTCTCTAACGATGAAAGACAGCTGCTCAAGATCGCCTCGATCTTCGAACTGCCTGGTATCCGCGCGTCCCTGCTCAGGGATATTTCCCCTGAAGGGAATCTGGACGCCATCAACCGCCTGAAGGACTGCGGCTGGCTGGATGTCGTTTCGGGGCGCGTCGCCTTCCACCCGATGTTGAAGGAGTACTTTGACGCCTGGTCGTGGACGGAGGAAACGCTGACCGCGCTTGATCAGGCTCTGGTGCGCTTATACAAACGGATCAACCCGCGCGATGACCGCCCGGATCTGGACAAGCAGTTTCCCGAGGACTACAGACCCCTTTACGCGATGCTTTCGGCAGCGGAGCGATTGCTCGTTTACACCCGTCCCGCGACGCCGGAGAGCCAGATGCTTCGGTTCCGTATGTTGATGGACGCGCCGGTGGATATCGATGAAAAAGTCCTTGAGCAGATGCTGGGGCTGCTTCGTCATCCGGATTTCCTGCCTCCCGATTGCGTTCTCAGGCTGTATGAAACGGCGGCGTTCATGCTGGGACGGCTCGAATACTATCAGGACGCCCACGAGCTGCTCAAAGAAATGAAGGGGTACCTGAAAAAGCACCCCAGCCACTATTATACGTCGTGGTATTACCGGGCGAAGGCCGTGCTCACCAACAACCAGTATGGCCGGGAAAAGGACAAGAAATGCCTGGAGTACGAGGATGCGGCCATCAAGGCAGCCCGCGCTTCAAAGCATTATGACGCAAAAAGGCAGCTCGCCGGGTGTCTGCTGGCAAAGGTTCAGACACTGCTCGAACAGGAGAAGAAAATGCGCCTCTGCGGCGAAATGCTCTCCGAGGCGGACGAGCTCCTGGCGGCCATCGGCAATCCCGCAGATTATGAGCAATATCACCTTGATTGCGTCGCTGCGGTCTACTTTGCGCGCATCGGGGACGAGGCTTCTTCCGTCGGGCATATTGACAGAGCCACCCATCACGCGGATGTATCGCGGGATTCGCCGCTGTCCTTCATTGAGCACTTGGTGGAGGAAGCGGCCGTGGCCTACATCGAACTTGGCCGCTACGAGGACGCTATCCAACAGATTCTCACAGCGATTCAGCTGTGTGACGAGAATGAAGAAGGCAGACGCTATCGTGAGACCCGGTTCGACGCGACCATATTCCTGGGCAGGGTCTACGCGATGAACGAGGAATACACAAAGGCCGAAGAAGCCTTCCGGGAAGCGGAAAAGAGAGTATCGGATTCGCCCTACGAGTGGAGACTGCCCCTTTGTCCGGAGGATATACGGGAAAAAGCAGAGAAACAAAGGCGCATGATGCGTAAGCCGGACAGTGACAATTCAGACCAGGGAGAGCAGACAATGGATACACAGAAAGTGACGATCAACGGCATAACGATTGCCATCCCCGATTATTATCAGAAGCTTGAACCGAAAACAGATGAGATGAAAGGTACGCTGCCGTATCTGTTTCAGACCGATCACGCCAACTGCCTGGCGCTGCTATCCGAAGTGGATGCCTCGCAGTCACTTCCCCGCACGCAGGACGCGCTCATCGACGGGATCAGAAAGTTTCTCGGTGATAAGCAAGGCCTGATACAGGCAGAAGCCTGTGAAGACTATGCATTCAGCATTGTGAAAACGATGATGGAACCGTCCGGCGTCCAGTACCTCCTCACTTATCAGAGATTCTACCCTGACTCCATCCTGAACATCCAGGCATTCTTTGAGGAAAGCGGCATGACAGGCATGCGTGACTCAATCGCATATGAGATTTGCCGCAGGGAAGGACTCGTCGGCAAAGATGAAGACCCGTTTGTGGGCTGGACGCGGGATCCCTACGATGAAACGATCACGGAAGGCGCCCTGATGAATCTTTCTGAGCATGAACGATTTGACATCAAATTCCCCGGATTTCCTCTGTCGCTGTGCAGAAAATTCGTACGCACACTTGAAAAAGATGAAACGGCAGACTAACAGAATCGGACTCAGCAACCAGGCGACGTCGTAAAATGGCGTCGCTTTTCCTGTCTGCACCGATAAATCCAATTTTGCAATCGTGGATGATAAGCTGTCTGTGAGCAAAAGACTGTCGCTCAGAATGACGCGAGGAGGGATTGCAATGAGCGGATCGCAGATCGCCCACTTTCTGAAAGATGTGGGCAAAGGCAGCGAGCTGGCGGGCGTAGGAGTCGTCTATCGAACTGATCAGCTCGTTGGAGCTGGGCAGGCGCTGATCGCGGTTGGCGCCGGTTACTGTGTGTACCAGATCGGCAAATGGGGCTATGGCAAGCTGATGGAATACCTGGAGGAATACGGGTACATCACCGCCGCCGGCGAGGTGGTGTGACCAAGGCCATGGCACGACACAGGCAAATGCCCGGAATGACCTATCAGGTCATCTCACAGAATGAGAGTCAGGCTACTCTGGAGTACACGTACCTTTGCCCTTACTGCATGCGCAAATCCACCGTTAGATCCGCCGTCTATCCCGCCGACTATGATCGGCTGGAGACGGGAGGATTCTACGATGCTCTCGAATGCAGCGAGTGCGGAAAAACAGCGGATGTGCGCTTCTGGCGCACGATGCGTATCGATTAAAAAAGGAGAGAGTTTCATGAAAAAGATTATTTCCATTGCTGTCGCGCTTATGCTCATGACCGTCAGTCTCACCTCTGTGCTGGCGGAAGGAGCCATCGACTTCACCGGGTATACCCTGGATGAACTGCTCGAGATCAGGGCTGATCTGCTTGAAGAGATCGCGAAACGTCCTGGCGGCGAGAAGATGGTGCTCGGCTCCGGTCAGTATAAGATCGGCGAAGACCTGCCTGCCGGCGTTTACACCTTCAAGTTCGTCCAGAACGGGGATGCGGATGTATCCCGCACGGACTACTACGTGTATGAAAATGAGTCCATGTACAAATATGACGTTGACCGTCTCTGGCTGGGTGATATGCCCAGGGTTGAGGGATCGTTCCGAGGCGACGGAGAAACAAGGATCAGCCTCTATCCCGGCGAATACCTGAGCCTCAGGTACAATGGCGCTGAAGTCGCCCGGGTCGGAAATGTCTCCGAGCGCAACAGCGGTTATGTTGCTCCCTCCGGAACCACCATCCCCAAGGGCAATTATACGATTGGCGAAGAGATTCCCGCGGGAACATACAAGATCTATTTCAGCGGCACCGCCACTTCCCGTGTTCGTGTGTTCCAGGATTCCAAGGAGGCAAGCAATACCTTCAACAAGGGCAAGGAAACCATTCTTGACGCCTCCAACCCGGAAGGGACTGTAACACTGGTTGAAGGCAACATTCTGAGGGTGGAATACACGCCGATCATCATGACCAAAGGCGGCGGATTTACCTTCGACTGATCAATCGTGATACGAGGCGCATACACATGAACAAGATCAACATTCCCCGGATGATCGCTATCATAGCAGCCATTATCGCGATTGTCGCGTTCTTCCTGCCCTATATTTCGGCTACGGACGATTTCCGGACGTATATCAACGCACACGCTGACGAGAAGGTTTATTCGACGGTTGATCTCACCATCGGCGATATGGCTGATATGTCCCTTTTCACCTACGCAAGAGTCTATTTCCAGGCTGGTGAAGAAGTGCTGTGTTCCAAAGACAGCGGTATCTTCTATGGCGTCCTGATGTCTTCTATTGCCGGCTTTGCCCTGCTGATCGCCCTTTCCGCTTTGGGAAAGAAACCTGTGCTGACGCTGATAAACGACATACTGATGGTGGGCGCGTTCTATCTGGTCAACTGGGACTTCCTGGATAGAGGCATCATGCCGGACAGCAGAAGGGTCTGGGCGATCTCCCACAGCATCTATTATCCGCTGGCGGCAGTTATCGCCGTTTGCGCGATATGGATGTTCATCGAAAAGCGCAAGGCTAAGAAGGCTGCCGGGATTTGATCGACCCTATACCTCAAATTATAAGCCTTCTTCGGTAAATTCAATCCGTTTTGCAACGCGGCATCTTGATTATGCGATAATCCCTGTAGATGCTGTTTTCGGGGAGACCGTATTTCTTCAACAGCTGTTTCTCAAGTTCGAGGAATTCCCGCTTGTTGATGATCGCCCTGTTCAGCATGACCCCGGCAATGGCCATGCTGGCGATGTAGCCGGTGATTCCATCGCCAAGGTTATTCTTTCCGGAGATGAGCACCTCAACACTGCAGGTGGTCGGTTCAGTAACGGATTTGAGGAATGTGCCGGCGTCCTTAGCCGCTTTTGCTCTTTCGGCGGCGTTCTGCAGGCTCCACCATTTGGCCCGGCATTCCGGCGAACAGAATCTGCGGTTCTTCCTGAAAACGGTTGAATTGATGGGTTGGTGGCATTGGTCGCACAGCGGCGGTTTTACCAAATGATGCTGTTTGCGATAGAAGTACACTTTGACAACGGATGTTGATACGCCGATTTTCTCTCCGATCTCCCGATAGGTCATGCCTTCTTTGCGCAAGAGTTCTACGGTGGCCTTCTGCTGTTTCGTCATTGTGGCGGCGTCCTCCTGGAGATAAACTGACAGCAGGAACTAAGCCACAAAACGAGACACAAGTCAACGGCCTTATCAAAATCGCAGCAATGTGACCAAGGCAAAGGAATGTGACCATAGGCGACTTGATGTGACCATGGACACTTTGGTCACATTCGCCGGGAAAAGTGTGACCATGGTCACATTGTATCAATCCAATGGTTTCAAGCCATAGATGAGCCAGTTTCGTGAGAAGGTGGCTCGTTTTTATGTGCATGGATATGAAAAATCCGCCTCCGTGAATGGGAGGCGGACAGCGGATTTATTCCTGTATTTGTATTAGCGGATAACCTCAACGTCTGCAATTCCCAGTTTTGCACCTCCGCCAAGCGCAGTAACAACATCTGACTTGCCTTTGATTGTTACAATAACTTTCTTTGCGCCCATAGGGATGTTCAAAGTATCTGCATTTGAACGTTTAGAAGTAAGATTAAGGCTTGTGTTACTTTTCATGGAAACACTATGTTGACCATATGATAGATATACCTCAAAAGTTGCACCATTTGCAACAGAACCCGCTCTCTGTCCATCAACATAAAGTACACCATTCACCGCTACTCCCCAGATTATCGCACGTGGTCTTTCAAATCGAACCATACAGCCTGCCTTGCGAACAGGTGCACCACAGCCGGGGCAAGCACTTGCAGCATCAGAAATATCGCGTCCACATTCCGGACATTTAATCATTGCCATCGTATACACATCTCCTTATCATTTTCCCTGAATGAACCTCGTTTCCGTTAGTGTCTTTGCGTAGTTTTATCCCTACATCGTCCGCATCACTTTCTACATCTCCCCTCCTTCACAATTTCCTTCTTCCATTTTACCCCCCCCCGAAAAAAGTCAAGTGTCTTCTTGAAGAATTATATATTTCTGACATTTCTAACAAAATCATGCCAAATTGTTGTGTATCTTCACAACGACTTTCGTTTCGGCGTGTAACCACATTTCAGAAAATCGTTTTTTTCTGAAATCAGCTGCCTCAACCCCCTCCAAATTTCAAATTCGCACAGAAAACGCGCCCGCCGACGTTCCGACGAGCGCGTTTATACTATTTGGGGCTCTACTCCCGAATTCAGTGCAGGACTTGCTGGAGACCCCAGTTATCACATTTTCACAAAGGAGGTGGTCAGCCGCCGAGTTGTGCGGTGTTGCTTTGAATTACTTCTTATTCTTCTGCTCCACCATCGCCTTGACCTTCAGCGGCAGACCGAGCAGGTTGATGAAGCCCGCGGAATCCTTGTGGCTGTACAGGTCGTGGCTGTCGCCGAAGGTGGCGATTTCCTCCATGTACAGGCTGTTCGGCGACTTCACGCCCGCGTTGATGCAGTTGCCCTTGTACAGCTTCAGCTTCACCGTGCCGTTGACCGCCTGCTGCGTGCTGTCCACAAACGCGGAGAGCGCCTCGCGCAGGGGCGTGTACCACATGCCGTCGTACACCAGCTCCGCGAACTTGCTCGCGACCAGCTCCTTGTAGTGGCTGGTGGCGCGGTCAAGCGTGATGGATTCGAGGATGCCGTGCGCGGCGTAGAGCATCGTTCCGCCGGGGGTTTCGTACACGCCGCGGGACTTCATGCCCACCAGACGGTTCTCCACCAAATCCGCGCAGCCAACGCCGTTGCGACCCGCGATTTCGTTCGCCTTCGTCAGCAAATCCACCGCGTCCAGCTTTTCGCCGTTGATGGCGACCGGCACGCCCTGCTCGAAGTCCACCGTGACGTATTCGGGCTGATCAGGCGCTTTTTCGGGCGTGACCATCGTCAGCAGCAGATCTTCCGGCGGCTCGTTCCACGGATCTTCCAAATCCGCGCCCTCGTGGCTGATGTGCCAGATGTTGCGGTCCATCGAATACGGGCGATCCTTCTTGACCGGGACGGGGATGCCGCGCTTTTCGGCGTAGTCAATTTCCTCCTCGCGGGTCTTGATGTCCCAGATGCGCCACGGTGCGATAATCTGCATATTCGGGTCAAACGCCTTGATGGTCAGCTCGAAGCGGACTTGGTCGTTGCCCTTGCCGGTGCAGCCGTGGCAGATGGCAGTGCAGTTCTCCTTGTGAGCGATTTCGACGAGGCGCTTGGCAATCAGCGGCCGTGCGAAGGACGTGCCCAGCAGATACTTGCCCTCGTAGACCGCGCCCGCCTTGAGCGTCGGCCAAATGAAGTCCTCGACGAACTCCTTGCGCAGGTCTTCGATGTACAGCTTTTCCGCGCCGCACTTTTTCGCCTTCTCGTGGAGGGGCTCCAGCTCTTCGCCCTGCCCGACGTCGCCCGCAACGCAGACCACGTCGCAGTCATAATTTTCCTTCAGCCACGGCACGATAATCGAGGTATCCAGACCACCGGAATAAGCCAGCAATACGCGCATCTTCGCCATAACAATCGACTCCTTTATCTTCATCCTGATTTTCATCATTTTTGTGTCCGTCTGCCGGACAAGATGGATTATACACCAAGATGAATAAAAATGCAATAGGTCTGCATAAATTTTCTCGGATTTTTTTCGGAGGGATGATGCAGTGCCTGAATTGCTACCTATTTATATGATGATGGCTTATGCCGCGCGAACTTCCTCCGCCTGATTGCGGCGCGGGGACGTTGCTCCGACGCTCCCCAAATAGCGAATCCGCGTTCTTGCCCTCTTCGTCCATCTATCCGCCGTTCCATTCATCTTGTCCCGAAAACGTATTAAATTGTGAAAAAAATATCGTTAAAATCGTGTCAGCCACTTGACAAGAGCTTAACAATCTGATACACTGTTCTCGTCACCCCGACAAACACCGACATTCCCCGTTCGCGGGCACATCCCCGCAGGACGGATGAAGCATAAGGAGAGAGTATCATGGCGAAAGAGTATCCGATCGTCGATAGCGTGGAGAGCTTCGAGGCGGCCCTCGCCCGCGTCCGCGCGGCACAGAAGGTCTATGCGACCTACACGCAGGAGCAGGTGGACAAGATTTTCAAGGCAGCTGCCCTCGCCGCGAACAACATGCGCATCCCGCTGGCGAAGATGGCGGTGGAAGAAACCGGCATGGGCGTGGTGGAAGATAAGGTCATCAAGAACCACTACGCCGCTGAATACATCTACAACGCCTACAAGGACACGCAGACCGTCGGCGTGCTGGAGCGCGACGAAGCATTCGGCATGATGAAGGTTGCAGAACCTATCGGCGTTGTCGCGGCGGTCATCCCGACCACTAACCCCACATCTACCGCCATTTTCAAGACGCTGATTTGCCTCAAGACCCGCAACGGCATCATCATCTCTCCCCATCCGCGCGCGAAGAAGTCCACCATCGCCGCCGCAAAGGTTGTGCTGGAAGCGGCTGTGGCAGCCGGCGCGCCCGAAGACATCATCTCGTGGGTCGATGTTCCCTCGCTGGAGCTGACCAACATGGCGATGAAGGAAGCTGACATCATCCTCGCCACCGGCGGCCCCGGCATGGTCAAGGCGGCGTACTCCTCCGGCAAGCCTGCGCTGGGCGTCGGCGCTGGCAACACGCCCGCGATTATCGACGAATCCGCTGATGTGAAGGTGGCCGTCAACTCCATCCTGCACTCCAAGACGTTCGACAACGGCATGATCTGCGCGTCCGAGCAGTCCACCATCGTACTGGACAGCATCTACGACGCGGTGAAGGCGGAGTTCGCCAAGCGCGGCGCGTACTTCCTCGAAGGCGAAGAGCTGGACAAGGTGCGCAAGACCATCATCATCAACGGCGCGCTGAATGCCAAGATTGTCGGTCAGAAGGCGCACACCATTGCCAAGCTCGCGGGCGTGGACGTGCCGGAAACCGCCAAGGTGCTGATTGGTGAAGTCGAATCCGTGGATATTTCTGAAGAGTTCGCGCATGAGAAGCTCTCTCCCGTGTTGGCGATGTACCGCGCCAAGGACATCGACGATGCGTTCGACAAGGCGGAACACCTGATTGCTGACGGCGGCTACGGCCACACCTCTTCTATCTACCTGAACGCCGTCACCCGCAAGGATTTGATTGACCGCTTCGCCTCGCGCATGAAGACCTGCCGTATTCTCGTCAACACGCCTTCCTCTCAGGGCGGCATCGGCGACCTGTACAACTTCATGCTGCGTCCGTCGCTGACGCTGGGCTGCGGCTCTTGGGGCGGCAACTCCGTCTCCGAGAACGTCGGCGTCAAGCACCTGCTGAATGTCAAGACTGTTGCCATCCGGAGGGAGAATATGCTGTGGTTCCGTGCGCCTGAAAAGGTCTACCTCAAGAAGGGCTGCCTGCCCGTCGCCCTGAATGAACTCAAGGCAGTTATGGGCAAGAAGCGCTGCTTCATCGTCACCGACGCGTTCCTGTTCAAATCCGGCTTCACCAAGGCGATTACCGACAAGCTGGATGAGCTGGGCATCGTCCACACCACGTTCTACGATGTTGCGCCCGACCCTTCCCTCGCCTGCGCGAAGGAAGGCGCCAAGGCGATGACCTCCTTCCAGCCGGACTGCATTATCGCCATCGGCGGCGGTTCCGCAATGGACGCCGGCAAGATTATGTGGGTCATGTACGAGCATCCGGAAGTGGACTTCCTCGACATGGCAATGCGTTTCATGGATATCCGCAAGCGCGTGTACACCTTCCCGAAGATGGGTGAAAAGGCGTACTTCATCGCCATCCCGACCTCCGCTGGCACTGGCTCCGAAGTCACCCCGTTCGCCGTCATTACCGATCAGGACACCGGCGTGAAGTACCCGCTGGCGGACTACGAGCTGCTGCCGAAGATGGCGATTGTGGATGCTGACATGATGATGTCCGCGCCGAAGGGCTTGACCTCCGCCTCCGGTATCGATGCGCTGACCCACGCGCTGGAAGCCTACGCCTCCATGCTGGCGACGGACTTCACCGACGGTCTGGCGAAGCAGGCGGCTCAGCTGATTTTCGAGTATCTGCCCGCGTGCTACGACAACGGTCAGAACGAGCCGGTTGCCCGCGAAAAGATGGGCAACGCAGCCACGATGGCTGGCATGGCGTTCGCGAACGCGTTCCTCGGCGTCTGCCACTCCATGGCGCACAAGCTGGGCGCGTTCCATCACCTGCCGCACGGCATCGCCAACGCGCTGCTGATTGAGCTGGTCATCCGCTACAACAGCGCCGAAGTTCCCACGAAGATGGGCACCTTCCCGCAGTACGCCTATCCGCACACGAAGCGCCGCTACGCTGAATTCGGCGAATTCCTCGGCTTCAAGGGTGCGAATGACGACGAGACGGTGGAGAACCTGATTCGCAACATCCATGCCCTGAAGGAGCGCGTCGGCATCAAGAATACGATCCGCGACTACGGTGTGGACGAAGAGAAGTTCCTCGCGACGCTGGACGAAATGTCCGAGCAGGCGTTCGACGACCAGTGCACCGGCGCGAACCCGCGCTACCCGCTCATCAGCGAAATCAAGGAAATGTACCTCAAGGCATACTACGGCGAGTAATGCGCCATTCTCCCCGGCTTGGCAGGAATGCTTCTGCTGGGCCGGGCATTTTTGAGCACAAAAAATTTTGTCTGCTTGCAGGAATGTCGCATTTGGGCGGCGAATAGATATCTAGGACAAATATCGACTTCATGATGAGGTCGTCTCCCCCAATCAACACGCGGAAGAAGTAAGCAGTCGTCACCAACTCAATCGCGCGGAAGGGTCAAGGGAGGAACTCCCTTGCGGAGTCCAGAGGCAGAGCCTCTGGCGCCTCTCCCCCAATAAACATGAACCATATAGAAGGAGGTTTCCCTATGGATTTGACGCATGTGATTGCCGAGCGGGAGAATAAGAAGATTTACCGCGACGGCGCCAAGGCCATCAAGGTGTTTGCCGAAGGGTACAGCAAGGCGGACATTCTGAACGAAGCGCTGAACACGGCGCGCGTGGAAGAGACGGGCCTGCCGATTCCGAAGCTCCTTGCTGTTGACACGGTGAACGGTCAATGGGCGATTACGACGGAGTTCATTGAAGGCGACACGCTGGCGGCGCTGATGGCGGCGCATCCGGAAAAGGAAGACGAGTACCTGAACCTGTTTGTGGACATTCAGATGAAGGTTCACGCCTGCACCTGCCCGATGCTCAACAGCCTGACGGAGAAGATGCAGCGCAAGATTTCCGCCACCGACCTCGACGCGACCACCCGCTACGAGCTGCACACCCGCTTGGCGAGTATGCACGTCCACAAGAAGGTCTGCCACGGCGACTTCAACCCGTCCAACATTATTTTGAAGCCCGACGGACAGTGGTACATCCTCGACTGGTCGCACGCCACGCAGGGCAACGCGTCCGCTGATGTTGCCCGCACCTACCTGCTCTTCGTCCTCGAAGGCAAGGAAGCGCTGGCGGAGAAGTACCTCTCCCTCTTCTGCAAGAAGAGCGACACCGCCAAGCAGTACGTCCAGCAGTGGATTCCGATCGTCGCCGCGAGCCAGTCCCTCAAGGGCAAGCCCGAAGAGCGCGACCTGCTCATCCGCTGGGCAAGCGTTTGCGAATACGAATAATCATCAAAGGGACTGGCTTCGGTCAGTCCCTTTTCTGGTGGGAATGGGAGACGCGCCATGTAACCATTTCCCCGCATTTGTTGAAATCTGCCACATTTGCAATTTGCCCTATGTAACCCACTTTTCATCCTCTTTTTTTCGTGGTATCATTATTATAAGAAGGGGGAATTTGCCCTTTTCAAACTTATCTGCCGCGATTGCTTGTCAACCGCCTCCACAATCAGCATGAATGAATTATACACGGCAAATATTGCTCTCAGCGTCTTCGCCATGGCGATTATGCTCTTCTCCCTGCGCGGCGACATCAGCCAATCCAAGATCCGAAACCTGCTCTGCGGCGGTCTGTACGCCACCATCGCCATTTGCGCGCTGTGTGAGTGGTCGGGCGTGCAGATGGATGGCACGCCGCCCGCGCTAATTCCGCTGCATATCGCCGTCAAGACCATCGAACTTTCGCTTGCGCCGCTAATCGGGCTGTTCGCGGGCTGCGTTATCCATCCCTGCCCGCGGAAAGTGGTACACAGGCTGCTGTGCCTTGCGGGCTTCCACGCGCTGCTGGTGCTGCTCTCGGCGTTCACAGGGCTGATATTCTATGTCGATGGGCAGAATTTCTATCACCACGGGTTGCTCTACGTGCTCTACATGCTCGCCTACGGGGGCAGCATGGTGTTCTTCCTCGTGCAGATTTGGTTCGCCTGCCGCGCCTATCAGTACACCGGCGGCACACAGCTGATGCTCGCGACGCTGTTCGTGCTGTTAGGGCTGATGGTGCAGCTGTTCCTGCCGACGGTCAAAATCGACTGGATTACCATCAGCTGCGGTGCGCTAATGATGTCGAAATTCTCCAGCGACATGGTGCTGCAAACCGACGGGCTGACGCAGCTGGTCAACCGCTTGGGCTACGAGCATTATCTGGCGCGCCTGCGCGTGCCTGCTACCATCCTGATGTTCGACGTTGACCGCTTCAAGGACGTCAACGACTGCCATGGGCACTTGATGGGCGACGCCTGCCTGCGGACGATTGCCGGCTGCATCCGCCGCGCGTATGGGAATTACGGGACGTGCTTCCGCATCGGCGGCGACGAGTTCTGCGTAATACTGACGCGGCGGAACGCGCAATACAACACCATGACGGAGATTTTCCAGCACCTGATGGATGCGGCGCGGGCGGAGAATCCGGTTCTGCCGATGGTATCGGTGGGCTGTTCGCATTTTAATCCGTCAACGGATGATTTGGCGGAGTCCTTGGCGCGGGCGGATGCGCGGATGTATCAGAATAAGGAAGCGCATAGATAAACACAGCCGCGACGAGTGAATATGCTCGTCGCGGCTGATTTTTATTCACCTGTATCCACCGCAGTGCTGGCAGTAGCGCGCTTCCTTCGGGTTTTCTAAGCCGCAATACTTGCATGTCAACATTCGGAGTGCGTGCTTTTGTTGATATTACCGATTCACATACGCGTCGATTTCATTCCGGCTGGAGATTTGCAGCTTCTCAAAAATGCTTTCCATGTACGACTTCACCGTGTTGACGGAAACGCCCATCAGCGCGGCGATTTCCTTGTTGCTGCGACCCTTCGCGGCAAGCATGGCAATCGAAAACTCGTAGGGTGTGAGCGCGTCGGTCACCTGCAGCGTCGACACGGGGTTGTGAATTTTCATCCACCCGCGGCTGAAGCGGTAGACCGACTGCACAATCTTGTTGTACGTTTCCGGCTCCTGCTTGCGCAGCGCGCGCTCCACCTGCCCCTGCAAAATGCCGTGATGCTCCACAAACGGGTGGATGTACCCCTCGCGGCTGGCGATGCTCCACGCGGCATCGAACTTCTGCTCCGCGCGTTCATCCTGCTTCAGGCTCATGCAAATCATGCACAGGACGATGTTGAGGTAGATGCTGTCAATGGGGTAGCGCGTGCCCGCCATCAGCAGGGCGGATTCGGCAATGCCCATCGCATGTTCGTATTCGCGGCGGATGTAGAGCGCGTGGGCGATGGCGTACATGGCGAAATACTGCATTCCGGGCGGAAGAATACCGATAGCGGGGCGGATAGGCGTCAGGTCGAGCTTCTCGGAGTGGAAGAACACGCTGATGAGCGCGTCGGTAATGCTGCTGTACAGCCGCCACGAATCGTCGTTTGCGCGCTGCCCGTCCCGCTGAATCATTTCGAGATTCCGGCGGCACTTGGCGGCATCCCCCGTCTGCAGCATCGCCATCGTGTTGGTAATCAGCGCGGACAGGCGGATTTCGGGGCACTTGCTCGTCAGGTATTTCTCGCTGATTTCGCGGGCTTCCTCGTGCTCATCGCGGAAATAGTGGTGCAGGGCGCGGGCGATGTCGCGTTCCTCCTCGTCGTTCATGGTCAGCAGGAGATTTTGGAAGCCGTTGTCGCACGGGCGGGAAATCAGCGGCATATAGCACTTTGCCATCCGCGGGGGGATTTTTTCCTGCCCGCGCTGCCCGCTCTTGCGCAAATCCGCCGGATGCGGCGTATTCGCCGGAATCAGCCACCCGCCCGATTTCCGGATTGCCCCCTGAATCCGCCCGGTATTCAGGTAGTAATTCACCATGCGGATGGAAACGCCCCACAGCTCCGCTATTTCCTTTACGCTGAGGTAGTCCAATGCGCAGCCCCTCCTTGTTCTCCTTGTTTACGCTTACGGAATTGGCTCCCAAAGCATGGTCGCCGTTCGATTGCCATACGAGCCCTTGGGCAGCATGTAGGAGCGCGGCGTTCCTTCTACGCCGTCGATTTTCCAGCCTACAAAGGTATAGCCCGGGAGGTAGTAGGACGGGTCTTCTTCCGGTGTCCCGAAATAAACTTGGTTGTTGATGGTGTATTGAACCCAATTATATGCTTTGCCGTGGCTCACGTAGGTAATGGTGTACGTCGCCACACGCCACTCCGCCTTGTAAATGCGGTCGCCGGTTGATCCTTTGGGGATAATCATCGGCGTTGAAGGGAACTGACCGCTGCCATCGAGGACCCAGCCGGAAAATTCGTAGCCCGGACGGTCGGGAGGGATGGGCAGGGTGACGGAATCCTCCACGGTGTAGCGTATCGAAGCTATGACTGCGCCGCCGTTCGTGACCAGTGTGATGGTGTATCTGATCACCTTCCAGTTTGCGGTATACGCCTTGTTTCCCGTCGAACCCTTCGGAATTTTGACGCTTGTCTGCGGCGTCGTGATGCGCTCGCCCGTCCAGCCGACAAACTCGTAGCCGTTGCGGGTCGGGGTTGGCAGCTCGAACTCCTCATCCGTTATGGTGTAAACCACCTTTTCTTGACCGCTGCCGCCGTCCAAATCCATGGTGATGGTGTACTCCGCCAAACGCCACTCCGCCTTGTAACGGAGGTTGCCGGTTGTGCCATAGTAAATAATGAGCGGCGTGGCAGGGATCATACCGCTGCCATCGAGGGTCCAGCCGACAAATTCGTAGCCCGTACGGAGAAGGTAAGGCAGGGTGACGGAATCCTCCACGGTGTATTTTATCGGAGACACGGCTGGGCCGCCGTTCGTGTCCAGTGTGATGGTGTATTCAATCACCTTCCAGTTTGCGGTATACGCCTTGTTTCCCGTCGAACCCGTCGGAATTTTGACGCTTGTCTGCGGCGTCGTGATGCGCTCGCCCGTCCAGCCGACAAACTCGTAGCCGTTGCGGGTCGGGGTTGGCAACTCGAAATCCTCATCCGTCATGGTGTAAACCACCTTTTCTTGACCGCTGCCGCCGTTCAAATCCATGGTGATGTTGTATTCTGTCAGTTTCCAGTTCTCGATATACGTCTTGTCGCCCGTCGAACCCTTCGGGATGGTCACGTTCGGCTGCGGCGTCGTGATGCCCTCGCCTGTCCAGCCAAGGAACGTGTAGCCCGTGCGGGTCGGGGTCGGCAGCGTTACGGTTTGCTCCACCGTGTAGAAATACACTTCCGACGAGCCGGCATTGCCCCCTTCCAGCAGCGTAATGATGGTGTATTCAATCACCTGCCAATTCGCGGTGTAGGTGCGGTCGCCCGTGCTGCCTTGCGGGATTTCCATGGCCTTCTGCGGTTCGGTGATGCCCTCGCCCGTCCAGCCGAGGAAGATGTAGCCCGTGCGAACCGGGGTCGGCAGCTGGAACGCTTCCGATTCCACCGTGTACTGGATGGGACGGATCGGATCGCCGCCTGCCGTGTCCATCGTGACGGTATAAAGCTTGTCCGCCGTCAGCGTCAAGGTCAGCGGCGCGTAGGGCATGAGGAAGGAAACCGCGTCGTTCCCCTCGCTGATACTCAGGGAAACAGCCGGGTCGCTCTGGAAAACGTGGATGCCGCGATAGCCCGCTGCGGGCGCGATTTGCACCGTCACCTGCTCACCCGCGCGGCACAGCAGGTCGTTGCCCTCCGCCGGCATGTCGCTGCCCCAGAGGACGTTCTGCGCGTCGATGGTCACGCGCTGCGTGTCCGCCGTCCACGTCAGCGTAACGATGCGCTTTTCTTCGCGCCCCGTTACGGGCAGGAATGCGGCCGTCTCCTCGCCGCGCAGTCCCGTCAGGTGAATGAGGGCACGCTCGTCCGCGCCGAAGTCGCTGCGCTTGAACTGCGTCACCCACTCGCCGCGCTCCTTGTCGAAGGTGAAGCTCGCCACGGCGCCGCTGCGCAGGGTCAGGCTCGGCGTGAAGTAATCCGGGCGCGCGCCGCTGATGCGAACGCGGTAGGTGATGCGCCCGTCCTGCTCGCCATAGCGGTAGACGTACACCGGGAATTCCGCTACCAGCGTGCTGTCATCGGTCAGCGGAAACACAACATCGCCCTCGCGGGAAAGATATACATAATTTTCCGCCACAGCAAAGCAGGATTCGCCGCCATTCAGGCGGTAGACCTTGCTCCACGGGTCTGCGCTGCGCATTTCCGGCAGCAGCACATACTGCTCCTGCAAATCCGGATACTTCTCCGCAAACGCCGCCTCGATGCTGTCCATCATGTTGACCGCGCCCATCGGGCAGCTGTCGCCCGTGTACTGCACCGTCGTTTCGGTCAACAGCGCGCCGTCCCAATCCGCCGTTTCCAGCTGCATGTCCTTGGCGCTCTGGTCAACAAGGCGGAAGCGCACGGTCAGGCTGATTTTTTTCTCCACCTTCAGCTCGCTGCCCATATGCAGCTGCTGCCCCGGCACAAGCGCGTTCTTGCCCGGATTCAGCACAATATCGCCCGTCGGCAGCGGGTCATCCGTCAGGTTCACGAGGTTCGTCGCAATCCCGATATCGAGATTCATCGGCTTGTCCACCACGATGGTGGAGCGGACATTGCCCTCGCCGTTCAGCGACACATTCCCCGACGCGCCCAGAATCAGCTCCTGAACATCTGCCGCCGCGCCGATGTTCAGCCGCACGTCCTCGTCCGACAGCACATACAGGCGGTCGATTTTGCCGGACGGCAGATTGGCGTTCAGCCCGCCGAGAACCAGCAGATTGCCGTTCATTTCCGGCGCATTGAACTCTGTGTCGCCCAGATGGTCAAAAATCGCGTCGCCGATGAAGGACTCCGGCGGCTGCGTGTCCTTTTTCAACACGGTGATGCCAAACTGCTTGATGTTCTCCTGAAACGCCGGGTCATCCCAATCCGTATTGTCCCACATGCCAGCGCCGATTTCTTTCGCCAGCCGCTCCAGCGCCGAGTCCTTGCCCTGTGGTGTCTGGTTCTTGTTGATGGTGTTCAGTGTGTTCAGCGCACTCATGTTGTTTTCCACAATCATGGCCGCCGATGCTGTACCCGCCCAAATGATGCTGCATAAGAGCAGGAAAATGGTGCTCCATCGTGCGATTCGCTTCATGCTGCTTCCTCCTTGATGATAGCTTCCGCGGGCTTTTTCCCATTGAAAACGCCCCTTCTGGTTTCAGTATACCATCGGCAAGCGCTGTTCGCCACCGCCATTCAATGGATTAATTGGACGTTTCCCTGCCCTTTTCCTGCTGAAAATTCCTGCATTCACGCAGGTTTCACGTCGATTCGCGCATGTTTCCCGCCGGATGCACCTTTCCAAGGCAGGAAATATCAATTGCCAAGGATGGCAAAGTGCATCTTTCCAACATACGAAAAAAGGCGAACCGGTTTTGAAGCCGATTCGCCCGTGGATTTGTCCAAACTTGGATGGAATTACTTGGCGATGGTGCAGTGCATGAAGTACTTGTAGCCCAGCGGGTTGGAGAAGAAGCCCTGCACGGAGTCGTCGATCATGTAGATGTCGGTGTAGTAGTACAGCGGCACGATGCAGCCGGTATTCATCAGCATATCTTCCGCGATGTGCATCATGGCATAACGGTTCGCGCTGTTGGTGCAGCTCTTGATGGTAGAAATCAGCACGTCATAGGTTTCCGCCCAAGTGCCGTTCTCCACCTTCACGTCGTAGCCGTAGGGGGTCAGGTCGAGGTTGTAGATCTTCAGATCCGCATTCGCGCCCTTGCCGAACTGCACGTCGTTGTTGCCGGAGCCGGTCACCCACATGTCGAGGAAGCAGATCGGGTCGTTGTAGTCGGCAATCCAGCCATTGCGGGCAATGGAGTAGTCGCCGGACTTACGGGTGTTCAGGAAGGTGTTCCATTCCTGGTTGGTCAGGTTCATGGTGATGCCGACCGCAGAAACCGCGCTCTGGAGGTATTCGCCAATCGCCTTGTGGGCTTCGGAGGTGTTGTAGAGGTAGGTCAGGGACGGGAAGTTGGTGAAGACGCCGTTCTCCTCGTCGTAGGTGTAGTACTTCTTCAGGGTCTCAACCGCCTTGTCGAAGTTCGCCATGTAGACGTCTTCGTCGTCGGTCACGTCGTAGTAGCCGGTGATGCCTTCCACATGGCCCGCGTTCTTGTAGAACTCAGAGCCGTCCGCATCGGTCATGCCCATAGGAACGAAGCTGGACGCAGGCACCTGACCCGCCTGACCGATTTCTTCAACGATGTAGTTGCGGTCGAACAGCAGACCAATCGCCTGACGGATTTCTGCGCGCGCCGCTTCCGCTTCTTCGGGGGTCATGTTCGCGAGCACGTCAGCGGGCAGGATTTCTTCGTTGATGTTCCAGCAGACATAGTAGGTACCAATCTGACCGGCAATAACGAATTCCGTCGGATACTGTTCCTTCAGGGAAGCGATTTCAGAGGTGGGAACGTCGTCGATCAGCTGCCAGTCGCCCTTCTGGAAGTTCGCCAGCATGTTGTTCGCGTCGTCGGAGAGGTAGAAGTCCAGCTCGTCCATCGTGACCTTGTCCACCGCATGATAGTAGGGGTTCTTGGTCAGGGTGATCTTGCTGTTGTGTTCCCACGCGGTCATGGTGTACGGGCCATTGCCGATGTAGGTGGAAGGATCGGTCGCCCACGCTTCGTTGGCGACGACGTCCTCACGGACGGGCATGTACGCCGGGAAGGCGAGCAGCTCGTTCCAGTAGGCAACGGGGTTGTTCAGGGTAACGGTCAGGGTCTTGTTGTCCACGGCGGTCACAGCGAGGTTTTCCGCCTTGGGGTCGGAGCCGTCCGTAGTGTAGCCCTTGATGACTTCAAACATGTAGCCATAGTCCGCGCCCAGCTCGGAGGAAGCAGCGCGCTTCCACGCAAACTCGAAGTCCTTGGCGGTCAGATCCTTGCCGTCAGACCACTTCAGGCCGTCAACGAGCGTGTAGGTGTACGTCACCGTGCCGTCGTCATTGACCACCGGATCAGGCAGTTCCACCGCGCAGTCCGGCAGGATTTCCAGCTTGCCGTCGTCGGTCTGCGCCCAAGTGGACAGGCCTGCGAACAGGTGAGCGACCATCGTCGCGCCGTCCACAGCGGAGTTCAGCGCCGGGTCAAGCGTATCAGGCTCGGACGCGATGCAGACAGCCATGTACGTCTTGCCGTCTTCGGCGACAGCGCACAGGGTGCAGGTCACCATCATTGCGATGGCGAGCAGGAGAGCAGTCAGCTTCTTCATGAAAAAACCTCCCTTAATATTCTGTGACAGCCTTGCTTTTCGTAGACTGTCTGTATCAAAAATGCGTGTTGACGCATCCTTGAAGCAATTTTTTTGCGCGGATAAACACGCGGGCACACTATGCCAGTGTCACCAACTCAATCGCGAAAAGGGTGTCGAGAGGGTCGAAGACCCTTCGCGGGTGCAGGGCAGAGCCCTGCCGGAGTCCAGAGGCAGAGCCTCTGGCGCTTCCCCTCACCCTAACTCCTTCACCCGGTGGCAGGCGACGAAGTGCCCCTTCTCGACTTCGTTGAAGGGCGGCATCGACTGCGCGCAGGCTTCGGTGGCGTGGGGGCAGCGCGTGCGGAACGGACAACCCGACGGCGCGTTCAGGGGGCTTGGAATGTCGCCGGAGAGGACAATGCGCTTGTTTGCGCGCGCCGCCTTCGGGTCAGGCAGCGGAACGGCGGACAAAAGCGACTTGGAGTACGGGTGCAGCGGGTGATTGTAGATTTCCTCCGCCGACGCCAGCTCCACCATCTTGCCCAGATACATCACGGCGATTCTGTCCGAAATATGCCGCACAACCAGCAGGTCATGCGCAATGAACAGGTATGTCAACCCCAGCCGATCCTGCAAATCATCAAACATGTTGATGACCTGCGCCTGAATCGACACGTCCAGCGCCGACACCGGCTCGTCGCAGACGATGAATTCGGGATTCACCGCCAGCGCGCGGGCAATGCCGATGCGCTGCCGCTGACCGCCGGAAAACTCGTGCGCGTAACGCGAGGCGTGTTCGCTGTTCAGCCCGACATAGCCCAGCAGCTGCAAAATGCGCTCCTCCCGCTCCTTCTTGGAGGAATACAGGTGGTGCACATCCAGCGGTTCGCCCACGATGTCCGACACGGTCATGCGCGGGTTCAGCGAGGAATACGGATCTTGGAACACCATCGTCGCCTTCGTGCGGAACTTCTGCAAGTCCGCTTTCGTCTTGACGGGCTTGCCATCGTAAATGATTTCGCCCGCCGTCGGCTTGTACAATTGGAGGATGGTGCGCCCAACAGTCGTCTTGCCGCAGCCGGATTCGCCCACCAGACCGAGCGTTTCGCCCTTATTGATGGTGAAGGACACATCATCGACCGCCTTCAGCGGCTTGGTGCGGAAGAAGCCCATGTTGATGTCAAAGTATTCTTTCAGTCCTTTGACTTCCAGCAATGGCTGGTGCATCTGCGCTTCAGACACAGGGCACTCCTCCTTCCTCCGTGATGCTGCCGTCCTCCACGCCCTTCTTGACGTTCATCCAGCAGGTTGCCATATGGTCGTCATTGATGAGCATCCGAACCGGCTTCTCTTTCAGGCAAATCTTCATCGCCGCCTCGCAGCGGGGCGCGAACGGGCAGCCTTTGGGCATGTTCAGCAGGTCAATCGGCGTGCCGGTAATCGGCTCCAGGCGCTGTCCGTTGTTCTCCGCCGTCGGGATGGAGCGCATCAAGCCCTTTGTGTATTCGTGGCGCGGGTTGTAGAAGATTTCATCCGCCGTCCCCTGTTCGCAGATGGAACCGGCGTACATGACGATGACCTCGTCGCACATCTGGGCGACAACGCCCAAGTCGTGCGTAATCATGATAATCGCCATGCCCATCTTCTTCTGCAAATCGCGCATCAAATCAAGAATCTGCGCCTGAATCGTCACGTCCAGCGCGGTCGTCGGCTCGTCGGCAATCAGGATGTCCGGCTCGCACGCCAGCGCCATGGCAATCATTACGCGCTGCCGCATACCGCCCGACAGCTCGAACGGGTACTGCTTCATGCGCTTTTCCGGTTCGTTGACGTTGACCAGCTTCAGCATCTCCACCGCGCGTTCGCGCGCCTGATGGCGGTTGCGGTCGGTGTGCAGCAGAATTGCTTCCATCAGCTGCCGGCCAATGGTGTAAGTCGGGTTCAGAGACGTCATCGGGTCCTGGAAGATAATCGAGATGCGATTGCCGCGCACGGAGCGCAGCAGCTTCTCGTCCGCGCCGACCAGCTCCTGCCCGTCGAATTTCACGCTGCCGCTGACGATTTTGCCCGTCGGCGCAAGAATCTGCATGACGGAATACGCCGTGACGCTCTTGCCCGAACCGCTTTCGCCCACGATGCCCAGCACCTTGCCGTGGTCAAGGCGGAACGAAACGCCATCCACCGCCTTGACTTCGCCCGCGTCGGTGAAGAAGGATGTATGCAGGTCATTGACTTCCAGCAATGCCATTTTGTCCAGCTCCTTTCATCACGCATTCAGCTTCGGGTCAAATGCGTCGCGCAGACCGTCGCCGAACAGGTTCAGGCTCAGCACGATGAGGCAGATGACCACGGCGGGGATAATCAGGCGATAGGTGTAGGAATAGATGCCGTTGAGCGCGTCAGAAGCCAGCGAGCCCAGCGAGGGCATCGGCGCGTTGACGCCCAGACCCAGGAAGGACAGGAAGCTTTCGGTGAAAATCGCGTTCGGAATTTGCAGCGCAGTCGAAATAATCACGACGCTGATGCAGTTCGGCAGAAGGTGCTTGCGGATAATCCACCGTGCCTTCGCGCCCGTCGCCTGCGCCGACAGCACGTACTCCTGCTCACGGAGGGACAGAATCTGACCGCGAATCAGGCGCGCCATGCCCACCCAATAGAGCAGACCAAAGACGATGAACATGCTGATGATGTTCGAGCCGATTTTCTCTAAGATGGTGCCTTCCACATGCAGCACCTGCCCCAGCACGACCGCCAGCAGAATGATAACCAGCATGTCCGGCAATGAGTAGATAATATCGACGATTCGCATGATGAACAAGTCCACCCTGCCGCCGAAGTATCCTGCGACTGCGCCAATCATCATGCCAATCACCAGCACGATGATGCTGGCGAAGAAGCCGACAGCGAGGGAAATGCGCGTCCCGTAGACGACGCGGATGAAGTAGTCGCGTCCGTGCGCGTCCGTGCCGAAGATGTGCGGGAAAACAGATTCCCCTTTGTCGATTTTCTTCAGTTCCGTCTTGCCGTACTGGAACGGCGCGAGGTTGTTGTAGCTGTTGTCCATCGGGCGACCCTTCGTCTGTCCCAGCATCTGGTCATACGAGTACGGCCAGAACATCGGGATGATGATGGAGGACAGCGTAATCAGCACAATCAGAATCAGGCTGATGGTCGCGACCTTGTTCTTCAGCAGGCGCTTCACGCCATCGCGGAAAAAGGTCGAGGACGGCCGCATCCGGGAGATGATTTCCTTTTCCTCCGCCGTCGCGGGCATGAAGGAATCCACATCCAGATGCAGGCTAAAGGGCTTTTTCTTGTTCATCATCATGATGCAGAGGCCTCCTTATTCGTAATCAATGCGCGGATCAACCACCTTGTAGAGCAGGTCGCTGATCAGATTCATAATCACGATTAAAGAGGCGAGGAAAATGGTCGTCCCCATAATCATGGTGTAGTCGCGGTTGGTGATGCTGGATACGAACTGGCGGCCGATGCCCGGCACGGCGAAAATCTGCTCGACGACCATCGAACCGGTGACGATGAACGCCAGCATCGGGCCGAAATAGGTGATAACCGGAATCAGCGAGTTCTTCAGCGCGTGACCGAAGATAATTTTCTTGCCCGAAACGCCCTTGGCGCGCGCGGTGCGGATATAATCCTGCCCCAGCACGTCGAGCATGGAGGAGCGCGTCAGGCGCGTGATGTAGCTCATCGGGTAGAGCGCAAGGGTGATAATCGGGAGGATCAGCCCTTCGGCCGTCGCGCCGTTCGCGGGTACCCAGCCTAACTTGACTGAGAACACTATCAGCAGGAATGACCCCATAATGAACGACGGCATGGACACGAACGCGGTCGTAATCACCATGATAATCTTATCCAGCACGGTGTTGCGCCGCAGCGCCGCCAGCGCGCCGAGGACGATGCCGGCAATCGCCGCGCTGAACGCCGCAATCAGACCAAGCTTCGCGGAGGTCTTCATGCCATCCAGAATAATGTCAATGACCTGACGGCCGCGCTGCTTCAGGCTCGGCCCGAAGTCCAGCTTCGTCACCACGTCGCGCAGATACGTCACATACTGTTCACCCAGCGGCTTATCCAGCCCGTACTTGGCCTCCAGCGCCGCCTGCGCTTCCGCGGAAATTGCCTTTTCACTTGCGAACGGTCCACCCGGAATCGAGTGCATCACGAAGAACGTCACCGTGATGACAATCCAGATGGTCAGCAGCGCCAGCAGCACGCGCTTGAGGATATAAAACAGCATCTTGGAATTCATCCGCTCCACCTTCCCGGCAGGGGCGCTGCCGCGTCTGCCTGCGTTTCTTGTTCATCGACACGCCAAACCAGCCGGCTTCACCGTGTCGATGCTTTATTATGCAACACTGTATGGAGAAAATCAAGTGTTTTGTTGCACAAACTGTGTTTTTTTTATGTTTTTCTCGTGTATTTTGAATATTTTCGTCCAAGTTGTTGCATTTATCAAGTTTTTCTGCAAGTCCCTGTTCATTTTTGCGCACAAAAAATGCAGGACGCTCATTCGTCCTGCATCATGGTAACGAAGTGAATTACTCCGCTGCCGCCAAGCTGCCGAAGATCTCCAGCGGCATGTTTTCCAGCGCGTCGCCCACTTCCTTGCTGGCGACCTGGAACGTCACAGCGAGAACCGTCTCGTCATCAAGGAAGGTGTACAGCGCCAGCACGGTGTCGCCGGGGGTGTACATCAGGCAATAGTTTTCGTTGACATACAGCTCAGCGAGCATTTCTTCCGTCGCACCCGCGTCCTGAATGCCTTGCAGCAGCGTTTCAAAGCTCATCGCGGACAGCTGCGCCGTAATGCTGACCGTCTGGTCGGCGTTGACGGCGAAGAGCAGGATGTTCTCGGCGTTTTCCGTGCCTGCGGGGACTTCCTGAACCGCCCAGTCCGCCGGAATCTGCATCGTCAGACCCGTTTCACCCAGCGCAACCGTCTGCGCCTCGAAGCTGACATTCATTTCAACTGCCGGCACTTCCGCTTCTTCCTCCGCGAACGCAAAGGCAGTGCAGCACATCATGAGCGCCATCAGGAGAGCAAGGAGTTTCTTCATATTTGTTTCCGTCCTTTCATTTCCAGCATGATTCGGCTGATTTCTTTCCATATTAAACAGCCACATCTGGTAACGTTTATAGTACCAGATGCAAGCCGCTTTTGCAATACGCTTTCGCGCAGGAAAACGGTTGATTCGCGCGGATTTGGGATTTCAGAATGAAGCAGCTTCCATTTTCATTCGGAAAATGCGAGTGAAGTAACTTTTATTTACTTTTCAATTCTCACCAAAACAAACAGTTGATTCTTTCCGTAAAAGCGGACTTTGCCTCCCTCCCCCTTCACAAAAAACGGGGCACCGCGAGAGCCTTTGCCCCCGCAGCACCCCGCCATCCGCGGATGCGCAATTCCGCATTCCGCATTGTCCCTTACTTCTTCGTCCAGTCCTGCTTTTCGCCGATGCCGTAGTTTGCCGGCAGCACGTCGTCATCAACCAGCACGAAGCCCAAATCCGCCGTGTAGGTCGTACTGGCGGAGGTCACCTGCACCGGGTTCGATTCGCCGTTTTCGCCCAGAATCGACGCAATCAGCGGAATATCCGTGCGCATACGCGTCGGCACAACTTCCGTCGGGTAGATGGGCTTGAGCGTGTACACGCCGGGATACAGGTTCTCGAAAGTGTAGTAGCCGTACGTGTCGGTTGTCGTTTCCGCGACGAGCTGATCGTTGCGCCACAGCTCGATGCGCATGTCGCCCAAACCAAGTTCGCCCGCGTCCTGCAGGCCGTTGCCGTTCAGGTCAAGCCAGCAGAAGTCGCCCAGCGTGCCCGGCTGCACCGCGCCGATGTTCTGCTCCAGCTGATGCTGGCTCATGCGCAGGGCAATCAGGTCGCTCTCTCCCTCGCGGGCGGTGTAGGTCGTCATCACGCTGATGTTCTGCCCGTCCTTGAGGCGCGTGTCGTCCTTTTCTACGACGACGTAGCCGTTCGGGAGCGTCACACGCAGACGGTAGTTGCCCGGCATCAAGCCGTCAAAGCGGTAGATGCCGTCCTCGCCCGTCGTCGCGTTTTGCAGTTCGCTGCCCTTTTCGTCCAGCAGGATAACCTCCGCGCCGGACAGGGGCGCAATCTCGCCCGCGTTGTCGCACCAGACCATGCCGCCGATGCTTGTGTCAATCTTCAAGCCCAGCATCGGAGCAGTATAGTTGTTGTTTTCGCTAATTTCAATCTCGGTCATGACGAGCTGACTGCCCTCGGTGGTGAAGGTGCTGTCGCCCAGACGCGCCGCCTGCGTACCTTCCTTGAGGTCGTAGGCAAGGCTGTACACGCCGGGGGCAATGCCGTCGATGGCGAACCGCCCCTCCGCATCGGTCTGCACCTGCGCAAACACCGCGCCGGTTTCATCCAGCAGGGTCAGCGTCTCGTTTTCCGGGGTGATTTCGCCCGCGTCCATGCGCCCGTTGTCATCCTCATCCACCCAAACCTGACCGGACATCTTCGACGGAATCACGCCGCCAAGCGCCTGATTCAGCCATTCCTCGCCCAGCCCGATTTCGATGTTCACCTGCTGCTCGTTCAGCCCGTGCATCAGCGGCAGGGTCACATTGCCGTCCAGCTTGGAGAGCACCATGCCCTCCGGGAAGCGCAGGGTCAACGTGTAAGCGTCCGGCCGCAGCCCGGTGAAGCTGTACGCGCCCGTCGCATCGGTGAGGACGGTCTGCTCCGTCAAATCCTCGCGGGAGGGGGTCAGAATCAGCGTCACGCCGGCAAGCGCCGCTTCGTCTGCATCCTGCGCGCCGTTGCCGTTGTGATCGGCAAACACCATGCCTTCAATGTCGCCCAAAGCCAGTGCGCCGCACAGGGGCGCGGTGACTTCTTCGCCCACGCCGATGGTAAAGGAATCCGTCGTGCCGTCGGAATCCGGCGCGATGGTGTTGCCGCCGTCCGTCAGGGGAGCAAACACGCCGTCGCCCGGCAGCTCGTAGCGCAGGCGGTACGTTCCGGGCAGCACCGCGTCAAACAGGAAACTGCCATCCGCGCCGATGGTGCGGGTCGCCACGTCGCCGGTTTCGTCCATCAGGTGAACCACCGCGCCGAGCAAGCCGCCTTCATCCGCGTCGCGCAGGCCATTGTCGTTCTTGTCGGCAAACACCACGCCGGACACATGGCCGGGGGTAATCATGCCGATATCAAGACCCGTCAAATTCGCGCCCATTTTGAGCGCCACCGGTTCGCTTTCGCCCGCGCCGCCGGAGAGGTTGCGGAGGATATTGCCGTCGCCCGTGCGCGTGAACGCCAAGCCGCGGTTTGCGGTCGCGCTCACGGTGTACTGCCCCGGCGCAAGGTCATCGAAGGTATACACGCCGCTGCGATTCGTTTTCGCCGTGCGGGTATTGCCGTTTTCATCCGTCAGGGTGACGGTGAAGTTGTTGACCATCTTTTCCGCGTCCATCCGGCTGCCGGAGAAGTCGTCATCCAGATACACCGTGCCGGAGATGCTGCCGTAAGTAATCGCACCGATGGCCATCGTCATCTCGCTGTCATTCTCCAGCACCACGTCGGAAATCGTGTACTCGCGGCGGTCAGTGCCGGGCGCGAACAGGTTGCCGTACTCGCCATCGCCCGCAATGGTGTACACATAGCCCTGCGGAATCGTCGCTTTGACGCGGAACGTGCTGCCGCGGATGTTGGCGAAGGTGAAGCGCCCGTTCTCGTCGGAGACGGTGTTCAGCAGCTCCTTGCCGATGGCCTGACGGTACAGGACGACCTTCACGCCTTCCAGCGTCTTTTCGCCCTCGTCGTACACGCCGTTGTTGTTTTCATCCAGGAAGCAGATGCCGTTGATGTCAGAGCCCTTCATCACGCCAAGGAGGACTTCCTCCAAGTCACCGCGTTCAAGAATCACCTGATCCGTTTCAGAGCGCTTAAATTCGCTGGTGATGATGGAGCGGCGATTACCGCCCGTCTGGCTATATCGCGCAAAGACCAAGCCGTCCGGCAGGCTGTATTCGACATTGTATGTGCCGTAGCGCATTTGACCGATGTAGAATTTGCCGTCCTCGCCGCTCTCGGTTTCGTACACCAGACCGTTTTTCACGCCGACGGCGCGGATTTTGATGCCCGCCTGACCGGGTTCACCGTCCTGATATACGCCGTCGTCGTTTTCATCCAGCCACACAAGGCCCTGCAGCGCCGCCATCGTCATCACGCCGACGCCCACGTCGGTCACAGAACCGGCTTCGAGGGTCAGCGGCACGCTGCTTTGCACTTGTTCGGTCGTTTCATCCATGATGGACATGTTCGCGCTGACATTTTTGCCGTGCGCGCCATGGCCGAAGCCCGCGGGCAGCTCGCTGCGCAGGACGTACGTCCCCGCCGGCACAGCCAGCGACACTTCGCCGTTCTTGTCCGTTTCGCCGGATGCCACAACAACCTCCACGCCGTTGACTTCGGTGATGAGGCTCATCGTCGCGCCGGACACGCCTTCCTCGTATTTCCCGCGTGAACCGTTGTTATCGTTGTCGCGGAAAGCGTGGATGGTCAGCGCCGCCGGATTCGCCGCCTTCGCAGTCACAGTCGCGGGTTCGTCGCTGATGACGAGCGCGCCGTTGGCAAGGGTCACGCCCGCGTCATAGCGGACGACGTACGTCCCGTATTCGAGGAACTCCGCCTGCCAAGCGCCGTTTTCATCCGTCACCGCTTCCGCCGCGACTTCGCCCGCCTGATTGACCAGCTGCACCTGCACGCCGCTCATCGGCTGACCGTCCAGCCCCAGCACCACGCCGGAAGCGTCGCCGGTGGCATGGTTCGCCAGCGCCGGCAGCACAACGGTTTCGCCCGCGCCGATTTCCACCAGAATGCTCGCCGTCACGCCCGTATCGGTCGTGCTGAGCGTCCAGCCCTCGGTGTCATACAAGCCGCGCGGCAGGGCTGCCGTAATCTGATAAGTATCAGGATACAGGTCGTTCAGCGCAAACGCGCCGCTGACCGTCATCTGTTCGCTCATCCGCTGGCCGGAAATCGTCACTTCCGCCGGGGCAGACAGGTCGTCGATGCTGCCGGTCATGCCGCCGCTGAGCGTCAGATCCAGTTCATAGCGGCTGGTCTGCATCGCCTGAATGTTCACCAGCCACTGTGCCTGACCCTTCTGCAGGTTCGGCCAGCCGTTCACACCCGTCAGCAGCGTGCCTTCCGGCAGCGTCACCGTGACGGCGTATGTCCCGTGGAAGAGGTCGGCTTCCTCCACCGTCTCGCCATCAGTCAGGTAGCCCGTGCGGGTCGTTTTGCCGTCCTCGCTGACAATCTGGTACGCCACTGCCGCGTTCACGCCGCGCATGAGCATCGTCAGCGTGCCGTCCACGGGTTCAGGGGTGGGGGTCGGCGTAGGCGTAGGCGTCGGGCTCGGCGTGGGCGTCGGGCTCGGGGTCGGGGTAGCCGTCGGGGTTGGCGTCGGCGCTTCCGTGGGTTTCTCCGTCGGTTCCTCCGTCGGATTCTCGGTCGGCGCTTCCGTCCGCGCTAAGGTCGGGGTAGCCGTCGGGGTCGGCGTAGGTGTTGCCGTTGGCGTTGGCGTAGGCGTTGCCGTCGGTGTAGGTGTCGGGGTGGGCGTCGGCGTAGGCGTGGGTTCAGGCGTGGCGGTCGGCGCCATCGTCGGCGGCACATAATAATAGGAAGCGTTCACCTTCGTCACGGAATCCGCACCTGTGTAGCGCTCGATGTTGATAATCTTGTCGCGCCAGCTTTCAATGGCCAGCGAAGCCTTCGTCATTCGCAGGGTATACAGCCCCGTATGAATCGCCGCCGGCAGGGCATAGTCGCCCCGGCTGTCGGTGTCGAAGGAGAGAATCGTCTCGCCGCGCTCGTTAATCAGGTCAAAAGAGGAGCTGCTCTCCGTATGCACGGTGAACAGACCCGTGTCCGTCAGCACAGCAATGACCGCTTTGTTCAGCCGTCCATCGACAATTGACACGGTGTAGCTCGCCGCCATAATGGCGTCCTCCGGCATCGTTTCCGCCACCGGGACAAGCTGCACATTGCCCGTTCCGGGGACGGAAATCGGGTCGCTGCCGAAGTCGGTCAGGCGAATCGTGCCGACCGCCTCCCCGTTCTGCATGACGGTAAAATCGCCCGTGAATTTCCGGGATTCATACGTTCCCGCGCTTGTGGCATACATGCCCAGAAAATCCACTTGCAGCATCGTCAGCTCCGATGCCGCAGCCGCGGGGAGCAGCATCAGCAGCATTCCCAGCGTGAGCAGGAGTGACAGAAATCGCTTGTCAAGCATCCTCATCTTGCCTGTTCCTCCATCTGAATCATCCGCAAGCCGTGCGGAGTAAAGTCACAGAATAATCCATGTACTATGGTAAAGCAATCCGCCCGACTTGTCAACCATTCCGCGCATATTTTTACAATTTGATTGCTTTTCTGGTCGAAAATCAGCATGTTCCGGCAATGAAAAAGAAGGCTGACTTTTTCAGTCAGCCTCCCATGCGGATACTATTTCCAAATGAGAATGCGCCGAGATGCACCGCAAATGATTCGTTCTGGCTAACGCAAACGCCAGCGCGGGAAAGGCGCAAGCAGATGGCACAGGCGAATGCAGGAAATCGTATCAGTTGCTGCCGCCCATCAGCAGGGTCAGCATGCTCTCCGGCAGACTCATCAGCAGGGTCATGGGCAGGTTCTGCAGGTTGTTCATCACCTTGACGAACCACGTCTGGAACTCACTGTCCGTCATCGCGCCCAAATCCTGCGCCTTGCTCACGTCCAGCGCGTCCTTCGCGTCGCAGGTGCGGGTTTCCGCCGTGATGGTCACAACGTCCAGACCCATGAAGCGCACCAGCACATCCACCTTGCGGACGCCCTGTTCGCCGTCCATCGTCGTAGCGGTCGTCACCACAACGCCGAAGCCCTGCTCGACACCGTCCACCGTTTCCTTGATTTCCACATCAACAACGCTGCTGTCCGTGCCGACGCCCTTGCCGCTGACGTTGATTTCAACGGAGTCTTCACCAGCATAGGCGGTCAGGTTCGCCGTGAAGTTCTCCAAGTCGCCTGCGAAGGTCAGCGTCGCCGCGGTATCTTCCGCGCTCTTGATGGTCACAAGCCACGTCGCCACGCCGTCCGCCGTGTTGCGGGTCGCAGTGAAGGACATCGGCAAGGGTTCTTCGCCGCCGTTGTTGATCTTCACCGAAGCCGTCATGCGAACCAGCTCGCCTGCTTCAGTCATCCAGTATTCGTAAACGATGTCATCCGCGTAGAGATCTGCTTCATCAAGTTCTTTCAGCAGGTCGTCCCAGCTCGTGTCAGCAGCGGAAAAAAGCGCATCCATGTAGGCGCCGATGCTCGGAACGCTGTGGATCATTTCCAGCAGGGCTTTCGTCATCTCGGCAAGCTTTTCCGGCGGAACGGTGACTTTGACGTAGTTCTTCGCCGCGTCGCAGTCGCCGGGCTGCTCGGTCACTTCTGCCATTTCTGCACCGGACAGTATTTCGTTCATCATGGTCATGAACGCCGTGGTGTCCGCCTGCGTCAGTTCTTCCATGAGCTGCTCTTCCGTCATGCTGCTCAGATTCGCCGCTGCTTCCATCAGGGCGGTGTATTCCGCATTGCCGCTCAGCTGTTCCTTCGATTCTTCAATCGCCTTGTCGATCTCCTCGTCGCTCTGACCGGACATCTTCATCGTCGCGCGGAGGGCTTTTTCCTTGATGGCTTCCACGTCCTTGCTGTTCACAGCAATCACGCCGCCCAGCAGCGCGCTGGACACATACATCAGCTGGTTTTCTTCCGCAGCAGTCGTCAGCGATGCCATACCCAGCACGCTCTTGCCGCTCAGGTTCAGGTCAAAGCCAGCTTCGTCGCCCTGCTGATAGCCGGTCAGGGACAGCGCCGCCAGCAGGTCGTTGATGGCAGCCATCGCGGTGTCATCCCCGCCCAGCGCCGCCACGAGGTCAGCGTTCAGGTCGTGGATGGTAATGGTGGTTTCCTGACGCGCAGCATTGTCCCACACGCTGTTTTCCGCCATCGAGGTCAGGGGCATCGCCAGCATCATGATGCTGAGCAGTACCGCAAGCAATTTCTTCATGGGGTTTTCCTCCTTGTTATTTGGTTTCCCTTTTTATAACAGCACTGCGTGGCAGTGATGTTTTCTGTTGCCTTAGTGCGTGTCGTCCAGAATCATCTGCGACACGCTGGTGATGAATTGGCGCGTGCTGTCCGGCAGATTCATCATAAACCGCGGCAGAATCTGCCCGGTGGTGAACATCACGCCCGTCATGTACGCCTTGAAGCGCACACTGCTGATTTCGCCCAAGTCCATCACGTCGCCATCCGACAGCAGCGGACGCGATTCGCACGGGCGTGTTTCGGCGGCAATCGTCAGGAAGTGCTCGCCCTGCCAGAGCAGCTGAACATCCACATTCTGATGCACTTCGCCATCCACCTGCTGGGTGTCCATGCTGGCGCTCCAGCTAAGGCCCTTTTCTTCCCCGTCCACCGTGCGGTGCATTTCCAGCAGGAGATTCTCTTCGTTCGTCAGCGACGAAATGGTGCAGCGGTACAGCTTCTGTTCGCCGTCATCCGACGTAATCAGCACCGCTATTCCGCCGTTGTCCTCCATCTTCAGCTGACCATTCGTGCCCTTGCCCGCCGTTTCCTGCCGCCAATCCAGCCGCACGTCGTCGCCTGTCGGATGGAAATTCACCGTGATTGCTGCATTCAGCAGCGTATCCTGCGCCAGCGTCGGCGTATGGGTCGGCGCAACCTTGTAGCTGATCACCACCCGCAGCAGGCGCATCGACGAATCCACATACTGCGCCACCTGCGCATCTTCCACCAGCAGCGTCTGCTGACGCAGCCACGTCTGCAAGTCCGTATCCTCGACGGGCTGATCCTGCGCGAACGCCACCAGCTGCCGATACGTATTGAGCAAATCCACATACGCCTTGACGGCGGGCGTTTCCTCCACCGTGTCCAGCAGAATGCACAGCACCTCCATCAGCTGCTCATTGCTGAGGGGGAAGTACAGAATGTTCTTCGCCGATTCGCATCCTTCGGGTGGATTCGAGACACTTTCCACCCGCGTAACCTTCAAAATCTTGTTCAAGCGCGTAGCAGCCTGCTGCCAGTCCGTCTCGAACAAGCCATTGGCAACGTCCTTCGGCTGCATTTCGCCCGTTATCAGCGGATTTTTCGTGATTTTCGCCAGCAGTGCGCCCACGTTCTCATACTCTTGCGCAATGGATTCGCTGACTTCCTTGGCAGACAGCTCCGTCCCGGCATCCGCATATATGCTCTGGGACGCATTCCACTGATGGAGGATTTCCGCGATATGCCGCATGTCCTCGTCGAGATTCAGGTACACCGTGCCGCCCAGCACATCACCGCTGATGTAGACATCCGCGCCGCGAGTCTGCACGCCGTAATCCACAATGGACTGGTCATTCAGAAACAGCTCACACGAGGTGAACCCCTGCCGATAGACCTCCACGCGCAGGGCATCCAGCAAATCCCGATACGCGGTTTCCGCTGCTTCCTCCATTTCCGCCACGAGCGCCCGCCCGTTGAAATCGCGGAAGGTGATGGTCGTCAGCGTCGCTTGGGGCGCAGTTTCCTCCGCCAGTCCGTACAGCGGCAGCATCAGCGCCAGTATCAGCAGAATCGCAAGCAGCTTCTTCATTCGTCAGCCTCCTTGACATTCGTTTGTGCGCTTTTCAGCATTCCATTACCATTATATCAAAAAAAACACCTGTTGCAAGCGAATATGCGCAAGTTTTACAATTTCGTGCCCCAAAGATGCAAATTTGCGTCTGAAAGCGCAGCTTCGCGGAAAAATGCTTGATGCCGTCATGCAAAATTTCTGTGAATGGCGCAAAAGGCCGTTTTCCCCTCTTGTGAAGCGCGAAAAAATATGCTACAATAGATAGAGTATTCCGGATTACTGAAAGGAGCTAATTCGCATGGAATTTCTGACCAAGCTTTTGGGCATCGCCACCGCCGTTGCGGAAACCACCACCACCGGTGCGGCCGACCCTGCCGCCGTCACCACGGATTCTGCCGCTGGCGGCATTGTCGGTATTCTCTTCAGCCTTCTGCCGCTGCTGCTGGTTTTCGTCCTGATGTACTTCATGATGATTCGCCCGGAGAAGAAGCGCCGCAAGAAGGAGCAGGACATGCTCGCGTCCCTGAAGAAGGGCGACCGCGTGTGCACCATCGGCGGCATCTACGCCACCATCGAGAACATCAAGGACGACACCATCACCCTGAGCGTCGGCAAGGGCGACCAGACGATGGTTGTTGCGCGCTGGGCGATTCGCTCGGTGGAAGATGTGACCATCGAAAACGAGACCGAATCCCTGAACTAATCGCAAAATTCCCGGCTTCGTGCCGGGTTTTTTTGTGCCCGATTTTCCCGCCACGCATATGCTGGGAGTGAACAGTTCACACGATGGGAGGAATCGCCATGAATCAGCGTCCGAATTGCTGCCGTCCCATGCCGCCGCAAGCGCCTTGCCCCTCCAGACCACCTTGCCCGTCTTGTCCACCGACGCAGAAGGGCGTTTTATTGCCGCGAATCCTCGCCAGCGGGCGGGAGTGGCAGCGCCGCGCGTGTGTGGCGCTGTACGTCGGCGGTTTGCCGGAGGATGCGAACGGGCGATTGCAGCTCGTCGGCGTTACGGCGTGCGGTGACGCGGATTGGGAGATTGCGCCGTACCAAGAACCGCGCCCGTGCGGCTGCCGCGGATGCCGACCGTCTCGACCCGCGCCGTGCCTTCTGCGGGTGAATATTCCGGTTGTTTGCCAAGTGCAGGCGGAGTGCGGGCAGGTTTTGCGCGGCGAAAGTGTGCTGACGACGGATGTTGCGCTGCCGATTCGCTGTGTGCAGGCGGAATGCTGGCGCAACCAGATGATGGTGCTTCCGTGTGTTCGGCTGATTGACGGCGGCGCGCCTGTGTGTGCGGATGACTGCCGTCCCCCTGTGTTTGATTGCACGATTGAGCTGCTCGTCGAAGCCTACATGACGCGATGGGAAGCGTGCGGCACCCCTGCGCCGACTTGTCCGGATTTGCCGCTATTCCCCCCGCCGCCGTTCGGGTGACAAGGGCGTTGGAAGACCCAAGGGGCTTTGCCCCTTGACCCCAGCAGGGACGCTGTCCCTGCACCCTGCAAGGGAGAATGAAACGGGACGAAGTCCCCTCCCTTGACCCTTTCGCGCGATTGAGTTGGTCACAACTGCACACTATGCCCGCGTGCTGATCCGTCATCCGTTCCCCAAGCCTCTTCTTTCCCATTGTAACATGGGAGGTGAAGGCGAAGGCGTCCAGAGGGCGACCGCAGACTTCGTCTGTTTCCATTGCCCTCTGGAACCCGCGGAAAAGACCAATATAATAGGAAAAGACAGCCGCATCCCCTGCGCCCAATCGTTCGCGCGGGGGATTTTCTCTTCCCCAAAACGACAAAAAAACGCCCTTGACTCTCGCGAATCAAGGGCTAATAGGAATCCGGCAGCGACTTATCCTCCCGGGCCGTGTCCAGCCAAGTACTTTCAGCA